>Ga0335397_10002823_pt1 | contig 23543 bp, 23 predicted proteins | sample MAT04_FD_205740 | JGI IMG/M metagenome (GOLD analysis project Ga0335397, IMG submission 205740) | Freshwater microbial communities from Lake Fryxell liftoff mats and glacier meltwater in Antarctica - MAT-04 (spades assembly) (version 2) ... | reverse complement strand
CGCTCACGACGTACTCACCGAGGCGCGAAGGGTCGGGGGCGAAGACCCGCCCGCCGTTGCGGGCCGCCAGGTGCTCGACGAACTCGACCAGCCGCGGCTCGTCGTCGAGCATGAACACGTTGATCGTCGCGCCCCGACGCGTGATCCGCTCGACCTCGGCCATGGTCAGCTCGAGGGTCTCGGGCAGCGGCGGCCAGCAGAACTCGGCATGACCGCTGCGGGTCAGGTGGGCGGTCGGCTCGCCGTCGGTGACCACCAGCACGACCGGCTCGGCGTCGGGGTGCTTGCCGAGATGACGGCCCGCCAGCACGAGCGCGTGCTGCAGGTTGGTGCCCTGGACCCGCTGGGCGTCGAGCCCCGCGAGCTTCTCCGGGCTGAGGACCTGCGCGTAGTCGCTGAAGCCGATGATCTCGATGGCGTCCTGGGGGTACTTCGTGGTCACCAGCGAGTGCAGCGCCAGCGCCGTCTGCTTGGCAGTGCCCCAGGTGCCGCGCAGCTCCATCGAGAACGACAGGTCGACCAGCAGCGCGACGGCGGCCGAGGTGCGCCGCTCGGTCTCCACGACCTCGAAGTCGTCGACGTGCAGGCGCAGCGCCGGTCGCCCGGCCTCCTTCGGACCGGCGCGCAGGACCGCGTTGCGGACCGTGCGGACCACGTCGAGCGGCTGCTCGTCGCCGAACTCCCAGGCCCGGCTGGAGCCGGTGGTGTCCCCGGCCGCACCGGCGTCGCGGACGTCGTGGCCGCCGCGCCCGCCCGCCTCCAGCCGGGAGAACACCTTGCGCAGCGCCGTCGCGCCCACCCGGCGGACGGCGCGCGGCGAGAGCTCGAGCTTTCCGCGGCCATCGCGCACCAGGTAGCCCTGCTCCAGCAGCTCGCGCTCGATGCGCCGCAGCGCGGCGACGTCGTCGACGGCGCCCCGTCCGAGCGCCCGCTGCACCGCGGCCTCGTCGATGTCGTCGAGCGAGGCGCCGGGGTAGTCCTGGCCCAGAGCGGCCTCGAGGTCGCCGAGGTCGGCCAGCTCCTCCAGGGCGGTCGTCGCGTCACCCATGCCCAGGCCCTGCTCGCCCGTCATCCGCTCCTTGCCGCCCCAGGGCAGGTCCGGGCGGGCGTTGCGCAGGGCGTCGCCCAGCTGCGCCATCTGGGCGGCCATGTCCAGGTCCATCGCGCCCTGCATGAGCTCGCCGAGCTCCTGGCGCTGCTGGGGGGTGAGCGAGTCCATCAGCCGCTGCTGGGCGGCGGCGCGGCGCGCGAGGTCGTCGACGAGCTCCTCGAGATCCTGGGGCTGCGACGGGAAGAAGTCTCCGTGCTGGGCCATGAAGGCGTCGAACTGCTCCTGGGTGTGCTCCCCCCGCGCGTCGGCCTCGAGCATGGCGTTGAGGTCGGACAGCATGTCCTTGACCGCCTGCATCGCCTCGGGGGTGGCGTGCTGCAGCGCGTCCTTCATCCCCGTGAACTGGCTGTCCAGCACCTCGCGCCGGAGCAGGTCGTCGATGGCGTCGTAGGCCGCGCGCGCCTGCTCGCTGCGCCAGTCGTGGTCCTTGAGTGCCTGCACCGCCCGGGCCGTGTCGGCCGGCAGCGTGTCCAGCTCCATCTCCGCCAGCCGGGCGCTGTCGTCGGGGTCGGGGAACAGCGCCTGCCGCTCGAGCTCCACGGCCTGGTCGAGCAGCTCGCGGACCTGCTGAAGGGTCCCGTCGAGCTGGCCCTTCTGGCGCGCCTGGCGGTGCCGCCGGGCGACCTGGCGGCGCAGGTCGTCCAGGCCCCGCAGCCCGTCGGTGCCCTGCCGCAGGAGGTCGCGCAGGGCCTGCCTCGGGCTGGCGCCGTCGAGGACGGACTCGCCGATCTCGTCGAGCGCCGAGGCGACGTCGTACGGCGGCTCGAGCGGATCGCGGCCGCCGGACCACGGGCCGTAGCGGTAGGCGGCGCTGCTCATGCCGGGCCGGTCCCGTCGCGCTGCTCCTGCTGCGCCACGTGGGCCCGGTAGGCCAGGTCGCGCCGCAGCCGGAGCGAGTCGCGGACCGGCTGCATCAGGGGCCGGACGACAAGCACCCACAGCAGGACCAGGACGCCCAGCAGCAGCCAGCTCGGCAGGCCGGCGGCGGTCAGGGCGTACGCACTGCCGAGGTAGGCCACCATCGTGATCACGGCGGTCAGCAGCACGCGACGGCGCAGCGCGAAGCTGTCCAGCAGGCGCGGGTCGACGTCCATGCTCATCCGCCGTAGACCGTGCGTCCGGCGACCTCGTCCTTGGACAGCCTCCGGTTGAGGTGCAGCCCCTCGAGCGCGAACTCCAGGGCGGCGGCCGCGAGGCCGGGTGACTCCTCCTGCACGCCGAGACGGGACAGGATCGCCGCCAGACCGGGCACGGTGCCGATCCCGGCGAGCAGGTCGGCCGCGGGCACCAGGTCACCGGTCTCGACGACGGCGCCCTCGTCGAAGCGGCCCTGCAGCCCGGACAGGTCGGCGCCGGCGAGCAGCGCCCGGAACGCGTCGGCCGTGGCGCGCCGCAGCAGGTGGTGGAGCACCTCGAGCTCGCGGCCCTCCTCGGCCGCCTCGAACTCCACCTTGCCGCGCGAGGCGGCCACCACGGCCGGCAGGTCGCAGACCCGCGCGACGGCCTGCGGCTCCCCGGTGATCGCGGTACGTCGTACGGCGGAGGCCGCGACGGTCTCCGCGGCGGCGACGGCGAAGCGGGCGCTGACCCCCGAGCGCTGGTCGACCTGCGGCGACTCGCGGACCAGCCGGGTGTAGCGGGCGACGACCTGCAGCAGGTGGTCCGGCAGGGTGACGTGGCTGCCCGGCCAGTCGAGCACCGCCTCCTGGACGATCAGGCGCACCTCGTCCTCCAGCGCGAGCGGGTAGTGGGTGCGGACCTCGGCGCCGAAGCGGTCCTTGAGCGGTGTGATGATCCGGCCGCGGTTGGTGTAGTCCTCGGGGTTGGCACTGGCAACCAGCAGCAGGTCCAGCGGCAGCCGCAGGGTGTAGCCGCGGACCTGGATGTCGCGCTCCTCCAGGACGTTCAGCAGCGCGACCTGGATGCGCTCGGCGAGGTCAGGCAGCTCGTTGACGCTGAAGATCCCTCGGTTGGTGCGGGGGACCAGGCCGTAGTGCACCGTCTCCGGGTCGCCGAGGGTGCGGCCCTCCGCGACCTTGATCGGGTCCACGTCGCCGATGAGGTCTCCGACACTCGTGTCGGGTGTGGCGAGCTTCTCGCCGTAGCGGTCGCGGCGGCTCTTCCACGACACCGGCGTCGCGTCACCGTGCTCGGCCACCAGCCGCGTGCAGCGCACGCAGACCGGGGCGTACGGGTGGTCGTTGATCTCGCACCCGGCGACCACCGGCGTCCAGGCGTCGAGCAGGCCGACGAGGGTGCGGATCAGGCGGGTCTTGCCCTGGCCCCGCTCACCGAGCAGGACCAGGTCGTGACCGGCGAGCAGGGCCCGCTCGACCTGCGGCAGGACGGTGTCGTCGAAGCCGAGGATGCCGGGGAAGGCGGTCTCGCCCGCGCTCAGGCGGGCGAGCAGGTTGTCGCGCAGCTCGACCTTGACGGGCTTGTGGACATGATCGCTGGCGCGCAGGGCCCCCAGGGTCGTGGGGTCGGGAGCGGGCTGGTTCACCGTTCGCTGGGTCACCGCTCGACAGTACGTCCGGCTCCGGAGACCTGCACGGTCCGGCAGGATGGACCCATGTCGCGCTTCGGAGACGGTCTGGCCACCGGCACCGACCTGCTCCGCGCCGCCGAGGAGGCGACCGCCGCGGCGCTGGCGCCCCTGTGCGGGCGGGTGCCGGACCTGGTGTGCGTCTTCGTCTGCTCTGCCGACCCCGGGCAGGTCGAGGCGGTGGGGACGCGGGTCGCCGCCCTGACCGGTGCCGGCGCGCTGCTCGGCTGCAGCGCGGGAGGGGTGATCGGCGGTGGCCGCGGGGTGGAGGGGGAGGGCGCCGTCAGCGTGTGGGCCGCCATCCTGCCGGGGGTCCGCGTCCGGTCCTTCCACCTCGAGGTGATGCGGGCCGACGCGGGTGCGGCGGTGGTCGGGATGCCCGAGGTGGAGGGCGCCGAGGTCGCGGTGCTGCTGAGCGACCCGTACAGCTTCCCGACCGACGGGTTCGCGGTCCAGGCCAACACCGCCCTTCCTGGCCTCGCGGTCGTCGGTGGGCTCGCGGCGGGGGTGCGTGGTCCCGGCTCGACCCGGCTGCTGCTGGACGGGCGCGCGGTCGACCGCGGCGCCGTCGGCGTGCTGCTGCAGGGGTCAGGCGCGGCCACCCTGGTCAGCCAGGGGTGCCGCCCGGTCGGCCCGGCCATGACGGTGACCGCGGCGGCGGGCAACGTCGTGCGCGAGCTCGCCGGGGTGCCCGCCCTGCAGAAGGTGCAGACGGTGCTCGCCGAGCTGCCGCCGCAGGAGCAGGCGCTCGCGACCACCGGGCTGCAGCTGGGCATCGCCATGGACGAGTACGCCGAGGACCACGACTTCCTGGTCCGCGCCATCCTGGGTGCCGAGCGCGAGACCGGCGGGCTGGTGGTCGGTGACCTGGTCCAGGTGGGGCAGACCGTCCGCCTGCAGGTGCGCGACGCCGATGCGGCCGACGCGGACCTGCGCGCCCATCTGGCCGCGCACCGCCGGGCGTCCGGGGACGCGCCGGTGGGCGGCGCGCTGCTGTTCTCGTGCAACGGTCGAGGGGCCCACCTGTTCGGCGGGCCGTACGGCGGGGCCGACCATGACGCGGCGGTCGTGCGGGCCGAGCTCGCGGCGGTCGGCGTGGCCGGCTTCTTCGCCGGGGGGGAGCTCGGCCCGGTGGGCGGCCGCAACCACCTGCACGGGTTCACCGCATCGCTGCTGGCCTTCCCGGGCTGAGGCGGACCGCGATGGCCGTGCTGGCGCTGGACGTGGGCGGCACCAAGCTCGCCGCCGCCCTCGTCGACGAGGCCGGGACGATCCTGCGGCAGGCGCGCGTCGGCACCCCGGCCGACCCGTGGCCGGCGTGCCTGGACCTGCTGCAGCAGGTGCAGGGCGACGCGGGCGTCGAGGGCGTCGGTGCCGGCTGCGGCGGCCCGATGGCCTGGCCCGCCGGACGCGTGTCGCCCCTGAACATGGCCTCCTGGCAGGACTTCCCGCTTCGGGAGCGGCTTCGGGAGCGCTGGCCGGGTGTCCCCGTCCGGGTGCACAACGACGCCGTGTGCGCGGCGGCGGGAGAGCACTGGCTTGGCGTCGGTCGCGGCGTCGACGACCTGCTCGGGATGGTCGTGTCCACCGGCGTCGGCGGCGGGCTCGTCCTCGGCGGTCGCCTGCACGACGGGCCGAGCGGGAACGCCGGCCACATCGGCCACGTCGTGGTCGAGCCGGACGGGCCCCGGTGCGGGTGCGGCGGGCGGGGTTGCCTGGAGGCGGTGGCACGCGGTCCCGCGGTGGTGGCCTGGGCCGCCGAGCGCGGTTGCACCGCCCACGACGGCCGGGAGCTGGCCGAGCTCGCGGGGGCGGGCGACGCCGTCGCGCGGGCGGCGCTGGCCCGCGCCGGGACGGCGGTCGGGCGGGCGGCGGCCTCGGTCGCGGCCCTGCTCGACCTGCGTCTCGTCGTGGTCGGCGGCGGGCTGTCCCTGTCCGGCGCGGCGCTGTGGGGTCCGCTCGAGCAGGCCTTCCACGACCAGGCCCGGCTCGGCTTCCTCACCGGCGCGGCGGTGGTGCCGGCGTTCCTCGGCGCCGACACCGGGTTGCTCGGCGCCGCGGCCCTGGTCCTGCAGGGCGATCGCTACTGGTCGGCGGCCTGACCCGGCCCGGTCTCGAGCAGCGGTCCCAGGGACTCCCACTGCGAGATGCGGCAGCCGTCGGTGCGCGACAGCTCGAGGTCGACCGGCTCGCCGCTCCACTGCCCGGTGACCCGGGCGGTCTCGGGGCCGCCGTACACCTGGGTGCACATCGCGTCGTCCGGGATCGGGGCGAAGGGGTCCTCGAGCGCCGTCAGGTGCCCGCAGGCCTGCTCCGCCCGCGGGTGGGTGCCCTCCACGAAGCCGACGCAGGTGAGCGTCCAGGTCTCCACGGGCGTCCCGTCGGCCCGGTCGAGCGTGATCTCGAGGTCGTTGTCGGCGCGGCTGATCGCCCCGCCGGAGACGGTGTCGGGTGCTGGCGAGGCCGTGTCGCCGCTGGACGATCCGCAGGCGACCAGCAGGGCGAGGGGGAGCAGCAGCAGCAGGCGCATGCCGGTCTGACGCACCGGGCCGTCGATCGGTTGCACCGGCCCGGACGTCGGCAGTGCGATGCTCGCGCTGTGACCAGGACCGTCGACCTCGAGGACGTCCGGGCAGCGCGTGTGCTGCTCCGGGGCGTCTCCCGCACCACCCCGCTCGAAGGGCTGCGCGGGCTGTCCGAGCAGGTCGGCGGTCCCGTGCTCCTCAAGTGCGAGAACCTGCAGCGCACGGGCTCGTTCAAGATCCGAGGCGCGTACGTCAGGATCGCCCGGCTCAGCGAGCAGGAGCGGGCGGTCGGTGTCGTGGCGGCCAGCGCCGGCAACCACGCGCAGGGCGTCGCGCTCGCCGCGTCGCTGCTGGGCTGCCGGTCGACCGTCTTCATGCCGCAGGCCGCGCCGCTGCCCAAGGTCGCGGCCACCCGGGCGTACGGCGCTGTGGTCCGCCACGCCGGCCACACGGTCGACGAGGCGCTCGTGGCCGCCAAGGCCTTCGCCGCCGAGACCGGCGCGGTGCTCATCCACCCGTTCGACCACGAGGACATCATCGCCGGCCAGGGCACGGTCGGGTTGGAGCTCCTCGAGCAGTGCCCCGACGTGAGGACCGTGGTCGTGTGCACCGGTGGCGGCGGGCTGGTCGCCGGGATCGCCGCTGCCGTCAAGGGGCTCGCGCCCGACGTGCGGGTCGTCGCCGCTCAGGCGAGCGGGGCCGCGTCCTTGCCCGCCTCCCTCGCGGCCGGCCGGCCGGTCCCGCTGGAGGTCATGACCACGATGGCCGACGGGATCGCGGTGGGCTGCCCCGGTGAGCTCACCTTCGCCCTGGTGCGCGACCTGGTCGACGAGGTGGTGCTGGTCGACGAGGAGGCCCTGTCGCGCGCGCTGCTGCTCTGCCTCGAGCGCGCCAAGCTCGTCATCGAGCCGGCCGGCGCGGCGGCGCTGGCCGCGGTCATGGAGCACCCGGAGGCATTCGAGCCGCCGGTGGTCGCCGTGCTCTCGGGGGGCAACATCGACCCGCTGCTGCTGACCAAGGTGGTCCGTCACGGGCTGGTCGCCGCCGGCCGCTTCCTGTCGCTGCGCGTCGCGATCCCCGACCGGCCCGGCGAGCTGGCCCGGCTGCTCGGCGTGCTGGCCCACACCGGTGCGAACGTGCTCGACGTGGAGCACTCCCGCACCGACCGGGGGCTGCACGTCGACGAGGTCCAGGTCGCGCTGCAGGTCGAGACCCGGGGCCGTCCGCACGGTGACGAGGTCCTTGCCGGCCTGAGCGCCACCGGCTACCAGCCCGAGGTCATCTGACCCAGACACCCGGCCCCCGAACACCCGGCCCCCGAACACCCGTGATCTTCCCCCCGTGCCCCGGCGACACGCGGCGGGGCACGTACGACGGGAAGATCGCGTCCCAGGCAGGGCTCCCCTGGCTCAGCCGGCGTACGGCTCCGCGGACAGCACCTCGACGGTCATCGAGGACCCGTTCGGCAGCGTGTAGCTGACCTGCTCGCCGACCTTCGCGCCGGTGAGCGCCAGGCCCAGCGGGCTGTTGGCCGAGTAGACGGGGATGTCAGCCTTGTCCTCGCGAGAGCCGATGAGGAACCGCTCGGCGTCGTCGTCCCCGGCGTACCTCACCTCGACGACCATGCCCGGGCCCGCCACGCCGGCGCTGGTGGGCGCGTCGCCCACCTTGGCGTCGCGCAGCAGCTGGGTGAGCTGGCGGATCCGGGCCTCGAGCTTGCCCTGCTCGTCCTTGGCCGCGTGGTAGCCGCCGTTCTCCTTGAGGTCACCCTCCTCGCGGGCCGCCTCGATCTTGCCCACGATGTCGGCGCGGCGCGGCCCCTTGGACTCCTCGAGCTCCAAGGAGAGTCGGTCGTAGGCCTCCTGGGTGAGCCAGGTGGTCTGCTGTCCGGCCTCGGTGCTCACGGTCGTCCTCGTCTTCCGCTCGGGGGTGCTGACCCGTCGATGCTACGGGGCGACGTCCTGCCGGGTCAGGGGTTCGTCGGTGCACTGCCCCAGCTCACCGGTGATGCCCCGGGCCGTCGTGGTGAGGGTGAAGTCGCCCCGCACCACCCGGTCGTCGGTGCCCGTGGCGTCGAGCACGGCGACGTCCCGACCGACCTCCGCCCCGTCTGCTCCTCGTGACCGGATCACGCAGTAGGCCTTGCTGCCAGCAGGTTTGGAGGCCTCCACATCCAAGATGACGGTGGAGTCCGACGCGACCGTGTAGCTGATGACCCGCGCCCGCACCTCGGTGTCCCCGACGAAGCGGGAGTAGAGCAGATAGCCCACCGCCACCAGCAGGGCGATGAACAGAGCCCCCAGGAGGACGGCCAGGATCCGCTGCCCGACGAGCGACGGCTCGTCGTAGCGGCCGGTGGGCCGGCGGCGGGAAGGGCTGGGGGCGGTCACGGGACTCCTACAGTGCTCTGCGGTGTTGGGAACGTCGGGACGATCGTCCCTTGTCCTGGAGGGGAAGGCCTACCGGTGGTCGAGCAGCTGCGACTGATGTGCGTTCACGCGCACCCTGACGACGAGTCCAGCAAGGGCGCGGCGACGATGGCGCGCTACGCCAGGGAGGGGGTCGACGTGCTCGTCGTCACCCTCACCGACGGGTCCCGCGGGTCGATCCTGAACCCGGCGATGGACCGGCCGGAGGTGCTGGCCGACATCACGCGGGTCCGCGCGGCGGAGATGGACCGGGCCCGCGAGATCCTCGGCGTGCGCCAGGTCTTCCTCGGCTTCGTCGACTCCGGGCTGCCCGAGGGCGACCCGCTCCCGCCCCTGCCGGTGGGCTGCTTCGCCGTCGGTGACCTCGAGGAGCAGACCGAGGCGCTGGTCCGGGTCGTGCGTCAGCAGCGCCCCCACGTGATGACGACGTACGACGAGAACGGCGGCTACCCGCACCCGGACCACATCCGCTGCCACGTGGCGTCGGTCGCGGCGTTCGAGGCGGCCGGCGACCCGGACCGCTTCCCGGACGCCGGCGACCCCTGGCAGCCGTCGAAGCTCTACTACAACCTGACCTTCCACAAGAGCCGCCTCGAGAAGCTGCACGACGCGATGCTCGCGGCCAAGGTCGACTCGCCCTACGGCGACTGGCTGACGGGCTGGCAGGACAAGCCCGGTGACGCCGAGCGGCTCACCACGTCAGTGCCCTGCGCGGAGTACTTCGTGCTGCGCGACGCGGCGCTGATCGCGCACGCCACGCAGGTCGACCCCACCGGCCGCTGGTTCGCCTGCCCGCTGCCGCTGCAGCAGGAGACCTGGCCGTACGAGGACTTCCAGCTCGCCCGCTCGGTGGTCGACACCGAGCTGCCCGAGGACGACCTGTTCGCCGGGGTGCGGGACCGGGTGACCACATGACGCTGCTCGCCGTCGACGCCCTGCGGGTCTCCGCCGGACCGCTCGGGCTGCTCGTCGTGCTGCTGATGTTCATCGCCACGGTCTTCCTGATCCGGAACATGAACGCCCGGCTCAAGCGACTGCCGCCGGACTTCCCACCCGAGGCAGGACACGAGGACCAGGAGCGGCGTCTTCCGCCGGCCGAGCACTGAGCAGCTCCGTCCGGACCGGCCCGCTAGTCGTCACCCCGTGAGCCACGCCCGCGCTTGATCTCCGACCGCTGGCGCTTGCCCTCGAGGCGCCGTTCCTTCGACCCCCGGGTCGGTCGGGTCGCGCGCCGCTGAGGCGGCGGGGGCGCCACGGCCTCGCGCAGGAGCTGGGCGAGCCGCTGCTCCGCGGCCTCGCGGTTCTGCAGCTGGCTGCGGTGCTCGCTCGCCGCGACGGTCACGACCCCGTCGACCAGTCGGCCGGCGAGCCGCTCCAGCGCGCGGTCCCGCAGGTGTTCCGGCAGGGAGGGCGCGCGCCCCACGTCGAAGGACAGCTCGGCGCGGCTGTCGGTGGTGTTCACGCCCTGCCCGCCCGGCCCGCTCGACCGCGAGAAGCGCCAGGACAGCTCGTGCTCGGGCACCGTCCAGCGCGAGGTCACGAGCAGCGGTCCGGGCACGCCACCATCGTCGCAGCCGGTCCACACCTGGCGCGAGCACCTTTCCCGTCCGACGCCGGAGATGCGTCGCCCTTACCTCCGCGCCACACTCCGGGCCCTCCGTGGTTGACGACCCCCGGACCGGGCGAACAGGAACACCAGACGCGGGCGCCGTTCGCCGCGAAGACGGGGGGCGCTCCTGCCCCCACCCCCCCACGGACGATGGAGGAACCATGATCGACCGCACCAGCCTCGGCCAGCTCTCCGGCAAGGACCTCAAGGGTCCCGATGGCAGCTCCATCGGCAAGATCAAGGACGTGTACGAGGCCACCGACGGCGGCGGCGGCACCTTCGCCACCGTGAACACCGGCTTGTTCGGCGGCGGTTCCAGCTTCTTCCCCCTCGACGCGGCGGACCTGCGCGGGGACGACGTTGTCGTGCCCTTCGACAAGGACGTCGTCAAGGACGCACCGCGCGTGGAGAACGACGAGGAGCTGACCGCCCCGGAGGAGCAGCGCCTGTACGAGTACTACTCCCAGTACTCGGGCGGCAGCACGACCGGCACGACCGCAACGGGGATGGCCGCGGGCACCGAGACCGACCGCACCCCGGACGTCGGCCACGACACCAGTGGCCCCACCACCGACAGCGCCATGACGCGCTCGGAGGAGCAGCTCCGGGTCGGCACCGAGAAGACCGAGAGCGGCCGGGCGCGCCTGCGCAAGTACGTTGAGACCGAGACCGAGACCCGCACCGTTCCCGTCTCCCACGAGGAGGTCCGGGTCGAGCGCGAGCCGATCACCGACGCCAACCGCGGTGCGGCGGGCGACGGGCCCGCCATCTCGGAGGAGGAGCACGAGGTCGTGCTCACCGAGGAGCGCCCGGTCGTGCAGAAGGAGGCCGTGCCGGTGGAGCGCGTCCGGGTGGACAAGGAGACCGTCACCGAGCAGGAGACCGTCACCGAGGACGTCCGCAAGGAGCGCATCGACCTCGACGCCGGCACCGAGGCCAGCACCGACCGTCGCTAACCCGACGCACTCCCAGGAGCTGAGCCGTGGCTGACCTGAACGAGAGCGCGAGCCAGAGCCGGCCCCCGGGCGGGGCCACGGGTGTCGACGACACCAGTGGGCTCACCGTCTCCCGCGAGGAGCTGGTCATCAGCACCGAGCAGCACGAGGCCGGTCGCGTGCGCGTGCGCAAGCACGTGGACGTCGAGGCCGTCTCCGAAGGCGTCCCTCGTGGCGTCGAGGAGGCCGAGACCGAGCGGGTGGCCGTGAGCGCCGCCGAGCTCGACAGCGGCGAGGTGGAGACGCTGCCGGACGGAAGCCTGTCGATCCCCGTCTTCGAGGAGGAGCTGGTCATCACCAAGCGCCTGGTCGTCCGCGAGCGGGTCGTGGTGCGCAAGCACACCGTCTACGAGGAGGAGATCGTCTCGGCCGATCTGCGGCGCGAGCGGCTCGAGGTCGAGGCCGATGGCGACGTCGTGGTCCGAGACGACGACCGCCAGGGCTGAGCCCGAACCTCACACGAAGGGCCGCTGACCGCCGGGTCAGCGGCCCTTCGTCGTGCTCAGCGGTCGGGCCCTTGACCAGCTGTCGGACGAGCCGGTCCTTGCCCGTTGAGCAGGACTCGCCTTCAGCTCGCGGCGCCTGCGGCGGTGACAGCGGTGCGGAGCGCCTCGTCCGACCACTCCCGAAGGGGAGTGCCGTCGACGAGGATGGTCGGGGTGGAGTTCACGCCCGCGCGCGAGGCCTCGTCGGTGGTGCTGCGCGCCCACCCGGCGTAGCGATCGCCGGCGATGCAGCTGCTGACACCTGGGGCGCCCGCCTGCTCGGCCAGCTCCGTCAGTCGGCTGTCGCTGAGCCCAGGGCCTCCCTCCGCCGGCTGGGCGGCGAACAGCGCGTCGTGGAACGAGGGGAAGGCTGCCGGGGCGCTGTCGACCACGCAGGCGGCGGCGTTGAGCGACCGGCTTGAGTACCGGTCGGTGGAGTAGCCGTCAAGGATGGCGATCGGCTTGTGCTCCAGCCGTATCGCCTCCTGCTCGAGCAGGTCGTCGTAGGTGGCACCGAGGGCGCCGTCGGCGGCGCGGCAGGCGGGGCACAGGAAGTCCTCGTACACCGTGACCACGACGGGCGCGCCGGGCGCACCCAGCGAGATCGCGCCGCCGACGACGCCGCGGGGGTCGCCGGTCGGTGCGTCGACGGTGTCCCGGGACGCCTGCACGGCAACCCCGAGGCCGACCACCAGGGCGACGGCCGTGCTCGCGGCCAGTCCGACCCTGATGCGGTGGCGCCGTCGGGCCTGCGCGGCTGCGGCCGCGCGCTCGGCGGACAACCGCCGGGCACGCTCGTTGCGCTGGCCCCCGGTCGCGGAGTGGGTGGTCGGGTTCATCGGGTCTCCTCGGGGGCCAGCTCGGGCTCGTCGTCCATGTCGTCGTCCAGGTGGTCGCGCAGGTGGTCCGGGACGGCTGCACGGGCCAGGTGCTCGTCCAGCGCGAGCCGGCTGTGCGGCCAGCGGATGAGCAGCAGCGCCAGGCCCAGCAGGGCGGTGTCGCGGAGGAGCTCGGAGGCGTACCGGGTCTCGGTGGGGGCAACCAGACCGCCACCGCCGAAGCAGCCGCAGTCGATGGTGAGCCCACGGGCCGCGGCCGAACCGACCCCGATGAGGAACAGCCCCAGGAGGACGGCCGCGCCGACGGCCGCCAGGCGCGTGGCCAGCCCGATCAGCAGCAGGACGGCAAGGGCGACCTCGAGGATCGGCAGGCCGTAGCCGACGGCCTGCACGATTCCCTCGGGGAGCAGGTCGTAGGCGCGCACCGCCCGGACGCTCTGGGCGGGGTCGGGCAGCTTCAGCAGCCCGGCAACGCCGAGCACGCCGGCAAGCAGCAGCCGCGCGGCCGTGGACGTCCACGGCTGCGCGACGTCCCACGACTGCTGGTTCGCCATGCCCTCAGCCTCGGTGCCGTCCCGGCGCGTCTCCATGAGTCGAAAGTCCTGACAAGAGGGTGCTTCCGACCCGGCTGGGCGCGCACTCGGCTGGGCCGGTCGGATCCACCTGGTCACGTGAGGGAAGGTGTTCCCCATGAGCAACCGCCTTGTCGAGTCCACGAGCCCGTATCTCCTGCAGCACCAGGACAACCCGGTCGACTGGCAGGAGTGGGGGCCCGAGGCCTTCGCCGAGGCCGAGCGGCGCGGGGTCCCGGTGCTGCTGTCGATCGGCTACGCCGCCTGCCACTGGTGCCATGTCATGGCCCACGAGTCCTTCGAGGACCAGGCCACGGCGGCCTTCATGAACGAGCACTACGTCAACGTCAAGGTCGACCGCGAGGAGCGTCCCGACGTCGACGCGGTCTACATGGAGGCCGTGCAGGCGATGACCGGCCACGGCGGCTGGCCGATGACGAGCTTCCTCACCGCCAAGGGCGAGCCCTTCTTCTGCGGCACCTACTGGCCGCTCGAGCCCAAGCACGGCATGCCGAGCTTCCGTCAGGTGCTGCAGTCCGTGGCGCAGACCTGGGAGGTCCGCCGCGGCGAGGTCGAGGCCTCTGGGGCCGAGGTGGTGGAGCGGCTGTCCCGAGCGCCCGGTGGCGCCACGGCGGACATCACCCCGGAGCTGCTCGACAAGGCGCTGGCCTCGCTGCGGGCCGGATACGACGGGGTGCACGGCGGCTTCGGGGGCGCGCCGAAGTTCCCGCCGTCGATGGTGCTCGAGTTCCTCCTGCGCCACGCCGCACGCACCGGCGAGGGGCTCGAGATGGTCGAGCACACCTGCCGTGCGATGGCCGGCGGCGGGATGTACGACCAGCTCGCCGGGGGGTTCGCGCGCTACGCCGTCGACGACCGGTGGGTCGTCCCGCACTTCGAGAAGATGCTCTACGACAACGCCCTGCTGCTTCGGGTCTACACCCACCTCTGGCGGGCGACCGGGTCCGAGGGGGCCCGCCGGGTCGTGCTGGAGACCGCGGACTTCCTGCTGCGCGACCTGCGCACCGACCAGGGCGGGTTCGCCTCGGCCTTGGACGCCGACACCGACGGCGAAGAGGGGCGGACCTACGTCTGGACGCCCGTGCAGCTGGCCGACGCCCTCGGCGACGAGGACGGGGCCTGGGCCGCGGAGCAGCTCGAGGTGACCGGAGCCGGGACGTTCGAGCGCGGCTCCAGTGTCCTGCAGCGGCTGCTCGAGCCCGACGACCCGGCGCGCTACGAGCGGGTCCGCGCCCGGCTGCTCGAGGTGCGGGCCGAACGGCCCCAGCCCGGGCGCGACGACAAGGTCGTCGCTGCCTGGAACGGCCTCGCGATCGCCGCCCTCGCCGAGGCGGGCGTGCTGCTGGACCGCCCGGACTACGTGGAGGCGGCCACCGCGTGCGCGAACCTGCTGCGCGACCTGCACCTGGTCGACGGCCGCTTGCTCCGCACCTCCATCGACGGCCGCCCGGGCCGCAACGCCGGGGTCCTCGAGGACTACGGCGATGTGGCCGAGGGACTGCTGGCGCTGTTCTCGGCGACCGGTGACCCTGAGCTGCTCCGCGTGGCGGAGCTTCTGCTCGACGTCGTCCTCACGCACTTCCCGGACGGCCACGGTGGCTTCTACGACACCGCCGACGACGCCGAGCAGCTCGTCCGCCGTCCGCAGGACCCGACCGACAACGCCGTCCCCTCGGGCCTCGCGGCGACGGCGGGGGCGCTGCTGACCTGCGCCGCCATGACCGGCCGCCGGGAGCACCGCCACGCCGCCGAGCGGGCCCTGTCGACCGTCGCCCCCCTGATGTCGCAGCACGCCCGGTTCGCGGGGTGGGCGGCCGCCGTCGGCGAGGCGCTGCTGGCCGGGCCGGCGGAGGTGGTCGTGCTCGATCGTCCCGACCTGCTCGCTGTCGCCCGCCTGGGCACCTCACCGGGCGCGGTGGTCGTGACCGGCGGGCCGCTGGCCGCGGGACGTCCGGCCGGTGCGGCGTACGTCTGCCGGCAGTTCGTCTGCGAGGCGCCGACGACAGACGCCGCGCGGCTGCGCGAGCAGCTCGGGGTCACGCCGTCGTAGGGAGTGACGCAGCCCGGAACAGTAGGCGCTCGACGTTGCTTGCGTAGTGATGTAATCATGTAACGGTCGAGAGGAGGGGCGCCATGAGCCCCGGTGGAGAACAGCAGGGCCGCGGTCAGCACCGCGGTGCAGGACGGCGAGGCGGAGCGGCGGCCGGTCCGGGTCGGGGCAGGGGCGAGCCCGAGGGCGACGTCCCGTCGGCCGACGGGGTCGCGGGCTGGTTCGCCGGCCGGCTGCCCGACGACTGGTTCGAGGGCGCGCCGGAGGTGTCGGTGGACCGCGACGAGATCCTCGTCGTCGGGACGCTGACCCCGCCCGAGGCGGGGGGTGACGCCGTCGCCATCGCGGAGGCCGAGGCGGGCCGCATCACCCGGTTCCGCGAGCAGACCCGCGAGGCGCGGATGGAGATGGCTCGCGAGGCTGAGCACCGCTACGGCCGCAAGGTCGCCTGGGGCGCCGGGGCCGGCCAGACCCGGCAGGTCTTCACCAGCCTCTCGGTGCCGGTCATGACGCGGTTGCGCCAGCCCGAGCGACTGGTGCTCGACACGCTGGTTGACAGCGGGGTCGCTCGCAGCCGGGCCGAGGCGCTGGCCTGGTGCGTCAAGCTCGTCGGCAGCAACGCCGAGAGCTGGCTGGGTGAGCTGCGCGAGGCGATGCAGGCGGTCCAGAAGGTGCGGGACGCCGGCCCGGCTGCCTGACCCCGCCGGCCGGAGGGACCTTGCGGTCAGGGCCCTCCGGTCAGGCGGTCGCGCCGTAGGTCGCGAAGGAGACCGCGATGTAGTGGGTGACGAAGGCCAGCAGCGTGAAGGCGTGGAACACCTCGTGGAAGCCGAACCACCGCGGTGAGGGGTCCGGGCGCTTGGTGGCGTAGACGATCGCGCCGAGGCTGTAGAACAGGCCGCCGACCAGCAGCAGCACGACCACCTCCAGCCCGCCGGCCGCGCTCAGCTGCGGGAGCACACCCAGGGCGACCCAGCCCAGCAGCATGTACAGCGCGACGAACAGCCAGCGGGCCGGACGGCGGACCGCGTTGCGCAGGACGACCCCGGCCGCGGCGCCGCCCCAGACCAGCCCGAACACGACCCACCGGGTCCGGCCGTCGAGCAGCAGCAGGGCGAACGGCGTGTAGGTGCCGGCGATGAGGACGAAGATCATCGAGTGGTCCAGGCGCTTCATCAGCTCGCGTGACCGGCCCTTCCACGGACCGCGGTGGTAGGCGGCGGAGGTGCCGAACAGCAGGGCGACGCTGGCGGCGTAGACGGCGGCGGCCGTCCGTGCCTGGGCGCCCTGTGCGAGGCACACCAGCGCGGTCCCGGTGACCAGCGAGATGGCGAACGCGGCCTCGTGCAGCACCCCCCTCAGGCGGGGCTTGAGCGCCTCGGTGAGGTCGTGCACGCGGTGCTCGACGGTCTCGTGCACGTCTCTCCTGAGTTCCTCTAGGTGCCTGATGTCACAGGGTCCGGGTGAGGCCCCGCGGGTACCATTCTCCTACTCGTCCGCATGGCTGCGCCCGCTGGAACAGCGCCTGTGCGGAGCACCTCGACGGAGAGGCAACCATGACGACAGCGTCCACCATCCCCGGTCTTGCATCCCCCCCTACGCGCAACTCCAAGCTTGTGGCGTGGGTCAGGGAGATCGCTCTGCTGACCAAGCCTGACCGGGTCGAGTGGTGTGACGGCTCCGAGCAGGAGTGGCAGCGCCTCACCTCGCTGCTCGTCGAGCAGGGCACCTTCATCAAGCTGGACGAGGCCAAGCGCCCCAACAGCTTCTATGCCACCTCCGACCCCTCGGACGTCGCCCGGGTCGAGGACCGGACGTTCATCTGCTCGGCGCAGGAGCAGGACGCGGGCCCGACGAACAACTGGATGGCCCCGGACGAGATGCGCGACACGCTGCGTCCGCTGTTCGACGGGTGCATGCGCGGCCGCACGATGTACGTCGTGCCGTTCTGCATGGGCCCGCTCGGCTCCAAGATCAGCCAGCTCGGTGTCGAGATCACCGACAGCCCGTACGTCGTCACGAGCATGAAGATCATGACCCGGATGGGCACCGCCGCGCTCGAGCAGATCGGGGACGACGGCTTCTTCGTCCCCGCCGTGCACACGGTGGGCGCGCCGCTCGAGGCCGGCCAGGCAGACGTCCCGTGGCCGTGCAACGAGACCAAGTACATCGTCCACTACCCCGAGACCCGCGAGATCTGGTCGTACGGCAGTGGCTACGGCGGCAACGCGCTCCTGGGCAAGAAGTGCTTCGCGCTGCGCATCGCCTCGGTCATGGCCCGCGACGAGGGCTGGATGGCCGAGCACATGCTCATCCTCAAGCTGACCCCGCCGAGCGGCGAGCCCCGCTATGTCACGGCGGCGTTCCCGAGCGCGTGCGGCAAGACCAACCTGGCGATGCTCACCCCGTCGATCCCGGGCTGGAAGGTCGAGACGGTCGGCGACGACATCGCGTGGATGCGCTTCGGCGACGACGGGCGGCTCTACGCGATCAACCCCGAGGCCGGCTTCTTCGGCGTCGCTCCTGGGACCGGCGAGGACACCAACGCCAATGCCGTCCAGACCTTCACCGGCAACAGCATCTTCACCAACGTCGCGCTGACCGACGACGGCGACGTGTGGTGGGAGGGCCTGACCGAACAGCCCCCGTCCGGCCTGACCGACTGGAAGGGCAACCGCTGGACGCCCGACACTGACACCCCTGCCGCGCACCCGAACTCCCGCTTCACCACCCCGGCCGGCCAGTGCCCGACGATCGCCCCCGAGTGGGAGGACCCCCAGGGAGTCCCGATCTCGGCGATCCTGTTCGGTGGACGCCGCGCGACGGCGGTACCCCTGGTGACCGAGGCCTTCGACTGGCAGCACGGCACCTTCCTCGGCGCCTCGGTGTCCTCCGAGACCACGGCTGCCGCGGCCGGCGCCGTCGGCCAGCTGCGCCGCGACCCCTTCGCCATGCTGCCGTTCTGCGGCTACAACATGGGCGACTACATGGGCCACTGGCTGAAGATCGGTCAGCAGACCAGCGCGGACAAGCTGCCCCGGATCTACTACGTCAACTGGTTCCGCAAGGGCGAGGACGGCACGTGGCTGTGGCCCGGGTTCGGTGAGAACTCCCGCGTCCTCAAGTGGATCGTGGAGCGTCTCGAGGGCACCGCGGAGGGCGTCGACACCCCCATCGGCGTCCTGCCGACCAAGGCGGCCCTTGATCTCGATGGGCTCGAGTTCGCGGACCGCGACCTGGACCTGCTGCTCTCGGTCGACCGTGAGGTCTGGAAGAAGGAGGCGGCGCTGATGCCGGACTACTTCAAGCAGTTCGGCGACCACCTCCCGCAGGCCATCCATGACGAGCACCTCGCCCTGGTCGATCGGCTCGACAAGGCCTGATCGCCCGTACGTCCCGTGCGCCCCGCCCGTCCTCGGACCGGCGGGGCTCTCGGCGTCCAACGGGGGGTTGCCGGGTGGGGGTCGCCCGTCGATCATGAGGCATGGCCCAGGTGCGGTGCGTGGACGGCTCGGTGCTCACGGTGCTGCCCGTCCCGGTGCTCGACCGCAGCGGCATGCCCTACGAGGTGACCCTGCGGATGCTGCGTGACGATGTCCCCTTCGGGCAGGTGGGGGAGTGCTGCGGGTGGTTCCTGGCCACGACCGCCGCCCGGCTCAGGGCGTCGCGCGAGGGAGCTGGCGCGCAGGCCCTGCCGTCGAGCAGTCTGGAGGTCGGCCTCCGAAGCTGGGCGGTCGACGGCGGCGCCGACCCCGACCGGACGTGGGAGCGGCTGGAGCGCTATGTCCCGCGAGACCGCGAGCTGTTCGCCTTCCTGGCCCGCGACCCCGACGACCTGTCCGAGGTCGGGGAGCTGCGGGTCTGGCTGAGGGTCGAGCGCTCGTGGTCGGCGGGGCAGGGCGTCAGGGGGGCAGCACCCGGAGGCCGGTGGGAGCTGCGCCACCGTGCCGTGCTCGACGCGTGGGGATCCGCCGGGCAGGGGGTCCGGGCGGTCCTGGACAGCGCAGCGCTCCTGGTCCTGCTGGAGGACCTGGTGCGTGACTGCGCCGAGGTCGGGGTGGCCGCGGACCTGACGGTGGACCTGCAGGGCGTACGCCGCCCCGTGGGCTAGCGACGGAAGACGGTTCATCGGGGCTCCGGGCGGATACGCTCCAAGATGGCCCGGTCAGGCCGCGGGAGGAGGAGGCGGCGTGGGACTGCGGGACGTCGTCTACGGCCTCTACGAGCGCCGGTTGGCCAAGGAGCTCGAGCGGACCGGGGCAGCGGTGCCCCGCCACGTCGGCGTCATCGTCGACGGCAACCGTCGCTGGGCCAAGGAGCTCGGGCTCGAGGACCCCAACCAGGGCCACCGCGTGGGTGCCCGCAAGATCCGTGACCTGCTCGGCTGGTGCGACGCCGCGGGCGTCGAGCTCGTCACCCTCTGGCTGCTCTCGACCGACAACCTCAGCCGGCCCGAGCCGGAGCTGGCTCCGCTGCTACGGATCATCGAGGGCCTCGTGCAGGACCTCGCCGGTCCGGAGGGGCGCTGGACGATCCGCATCGTCGGGGCGCTGGATCTGCTGCCGGCGGAGACCGCCTTCGCGCTCAAGGAGGCCGCGGCCGGCACCGAGGGCCGGCCGGGTGTCGAGGTCAACGTCGCCGTCGGCTACGGCGGCCGGCGTGAGATCGCCGACGCGGTCCGGTCCATGCTGCAGGCCCACGCCGCGGAGGGCCGGAGCCTGGAGGAGGTCGCCGAGCTGCTGGACGTCGAGCACATCTCCGAGCACCTCTACACCAAGGGCCAGCCCGACCCGGACCTGGTGATCCGGACTAGCGGGGAGCAGCGGCTGTCGGGCTTCCTGCTCTGGCAGAGCGCCCACAGCGAGTTCTACTTCTGCGAGGCCTTCTGGCCCGACTTCCGCCGGGTCGACTTCCTGCGCGCCCTGCGCGCCTACGCCGCTCGGCAGCGCCGCTTCGGCAGCTGAGGTGCACCTGGCGCAGGAGTACGTCCGGCTCGGCCTCGCCCTCGACCGGCTCTCCCGCGGCACGGTCGACGCCTGGACCGGCCCCGCCCACGTCCGCGCCGAGGTCGAGTCGGGCCCGGCGCCGCAGCCCTTGGCGCTGGCCGCACGGGCGCGGGTCCTGCTGGCCGAGCTCCCGTCGTCCGGCCTGCCGTCCGACCGGGCCGCCTTCCTGCGCGGCCAGCTCGTCGCCGTCGAGGTCGGGGTCCGTGTGCTGGGTGGCGATCCGGTCGGCTTCCTCGACCAGGTGGAGGCCTGCTTCCAGGTCCGCCCCGAGATGGGTGACGAGCAGGTCTACGCCGCCGCGCACCTCGAGCTCGAGGCCCTGCTGCCCGGCAGCGGCCCGCTCCTTGACCGCTACGCCTCCCACCGCGCGGCACGCACCGTCCCGCCGGACCGGCTCGGGGAGGCGGTCCGGGCGGTGTCCGGCCTGCTGGGCGCCCGCACCCGCCGGGAGTTCCCGCTCCCCGCCGATGAGGGCGTGTCGTACGAGGTGGTGACCGGTCGGCCGTGGGCCGGCCTCAACTCCCACGGCGGCCGGTTCCGCAGCACCGTTGCCCTGAACGCCGACCTCCCGGTGGGCCTCGGGAGCCTGCTCGGCCTGGTGGCGCACGAGGCCTACCCCGGCCACCACACCGAGCGGTGCCGCAAGCAGGCGGTGCGCGGCGATCTGCCCGAGCGGCAGCTCTGGCTGGTCGGCACGCCGGAGAACCTGCTCGCCGAGGGGTTGGCAGACCTGGGGCTGGCCGGGCTCGACCTGCTGCGGTGGGGGCCGGTGCTCACCGAGCTGTACGCCGACCTCGGCATCGCCTACGACGGCGAGCTCGACGAGCGGGTCACCCGGGCGGCCGCGCCGCTGGTCCGGGTCCGCCAGGACGTGGCACTCCTGCTGCACGACCGCGGGGCGGCCCTCGAGGACGCCGAGGCGCACCTGGCCCGCTGGGGGCTGCAGCCGCCCGAACGGGTCCGTCAGCACGTCGCGTTCGTCACCGACCCGCTGTGGCGGACCCACATCACGACCTACGTCGAGGGGGCGCGGTTGGTCGGGGACTGGCTTGCGGCCCGCCCTGCCGGTCAGCCGGTCGGCGGCCGCTTCGTCCGGCTGCTCGACGAGCAGCTCACCCCTGCGGCGCTGCAGGAGCAGTTGACCTGACGTTCACACGCTGTTGCGGTGTGTCGCGGCTCCCCGCCGTCGGGGGGGTCCTACGTTTCGCCCCAGCGGCCGGCACACCGTCGGTCCGCTCGGGAGGCCCGATGCGCGCAGCGGCGTTCGAAGGGGCCGGCGCCCGGCCCCCGCGGCCCGGTCCCGGTCCAAGCAGCCAGGCGCGCAGGGAGTTCCCATGACGACGTTCGTGCTCGACACCTCCGTCCTGCTCTCCGACCCGGGCGCGATGGCCCGCTTCGCCGAGCACGAGGTCGTGCTGCCGCTGGTGGTGGTCAGCGAGCTCGAGGGCAAGCGCGACCACCCCGAGCTGGGGTGGTTCGCCCGGCAGGCGCTGCGGATGCTCGACGACCTGCGCATCGAGCACGGCCGGCTGGACCAGCCGATCCCGATGGCCCAGGGGACCCTGCGCGTCGAGCTCAACCACGTCGACACGTCCGTGCTGCCGGCCGGCGTGCGGGGGACCGACGGTGACAGTCGGATCCTGGCCGTGGCCGCGAACCTCGCGTCCGAGGGGCTGGAGGTCGTCCTGGTGTCCAAGGACCTGCCCCTGCGGGTCAAGGCCGCCTCCATCGGTCTGGTGGCGCAGGAGTACCGCGCCGAGCTGGCCGTGAACACCGGCTGGACGGGCATGGCCGAGCTCGACGTCGCGGGCAGTGACCTGGACGTGCTCTACGCCGAAGGTCGGCTCGACCACGAGGCCGCCCGCGAGCTGCCGACCCACACCGGGCTCGTGCTGCTGTCCGAGCGCGGCAGCGGCCTGGGCCGGGTCGCGCCCGACAAGTCGGTGCGCCTGGTGCGCGGTGACCGCGACGCCTTCGGGGTGCATGGGCGCTCGGCCGAGCAGCGCGTCGCGATCGAGCTGCTGCTCGACCCCGAGGTCGGCATCGTCTCCCTCGGCGGTCGGGCCGGGACCGGCAAGTCGGCGCTCGCGCTGTGCGCCGGTCTCGAGTCGGTGCTGGAGCGGCGAGCGCACAAGAAGGTCATCGTCTTCCGACCCCTGTACGCCGTCGGCGGGCAGGACCTCGGCTACCTGCCCGGCGACAGCGCCGAGAAGATGGGCCCGTGGGCGCAGGCCGTGTTCGACACCCTCGGGGCGCTGGTCGCCTCCGAGGTGGTCGAGGAGGTGCTGGCCCGCGGGCTGCTCGAGGTGCTGCCGCTGACCCACATCCGTGGCCGCTCGCTGCACGACGCGTTCGTCATCGTCGACGAGGCGCAGTCCCTCGAGCGCGGGGTGCTGCTGACCGTGCTGTCCCGGCTCGGTCAGGGTTCGCGTGTCGTCCTGACGCACGACGTCGCGCAGCGGGACAACCTCCGGGTCGGCCGGCACGACGGCGTCGCCGCGGTCATCGAGGCGCTCAAGGGGCACCCGCTGTTCGCCCACGTGACGCTGACCCGTTCCGAGCGCTCCCCGATCGCCGCCCTGGTCACGGAGATGCTCGAGGACCTGCCCCTCTGATCGGCGAGGCCGCTCCCCCGGAGGCGGCGCGGCCCCGCCGTGGCTAGGGTGCGGCCATGACAGGTCCGGCCGTTCTCACCGAGCAGCTGCGCCGCCGTTTCGGCGCCACCGAGGCCGTCGCCGGAGTGGACCTCGAGGTGCAGCCGGGCGAGGTGTTCGGCTTCCTCGGCCCGAACGGCGCAGGAAAGACGACGACGGTGCGGATGCTGTGCACGCTGCTGCCGCCGAGCGGCGGGACCGCCCTGGTCGCCGGGCACGACGTCGCTCGCGACCCGGCCGCGGTCCGCCGCGTGATCGGGGTGGCGCTGCAGGAGGTCGGGCTCGACCCGCTGCAGAGCGGTCGGGAGCTGCTCGAGCTGCAGGCCGCGCTCTACCGCGTGCCGGCGCCGCGCGACCGGGCCGCCGAGCTGCTCGAGCTCGTGGGGCTGACCGAGGCGGCCGACCGGCGCGTCAAGACCTACTCGGGCGGGATGAAGCGCCGCCTCGACCTGGCCAGCGCGCTGGTGCACGCGCCTGAGGTGCTCTTCCTGGACGAGCCGACGACCGGGCTCGACGTCACGTCCCGCATCACCGTCTGGGACGAGGTACGCCGGATCAACGCCGAGGGCACCACCATCTTCCTGACCACGCAGTACCTCGAGGAGGCCGACCAGCTCTGCGACCGCCTCGCCATCATCGACGGCGGACGGCTGGTCGCCGAGGGCACGCCTGACGGGCTCAAGAGCGCCATGGGCGCCGACG
>Ga0335397_10002821_pt1 | contig 23544 bp, 27 predicted proteins | sample MAT04_FD_205740 | JGI IMG/M metagenome (GOLD analysis project Ga0335397, IMG submission 205740) | Freshwater microbial communities from Lake Fryxell liftoff mats and glacier meltwater in Antarctica - MAT-04 (spades assembly) (version 2) ... | reverse complement strand
CACCCCACCCAGCCGGGTCAGCACCGGCACGACCCCGCCCATCAGGGTCTGCAGCTCGGACACGCACAGCTCACCGAGCTGATCGGGCAGGCCGGTCAGGTCCAACACGGCGAAGACCGCGACCGCCTCCCGCAACCCCTCACACCCATTCGCTCGCATGTTCGAATGCTATCCCGGAACGGCCCGGATGTCAGCCCCTGTGGACGACCAGTCTTGCTGTGGAGCAAGCGAATACGTTGGACGGCATCCACGAGGCAGAAGCCCTGTCAAGGCCCAGCGGGCAACCTGTGGACAGCGCGGCTGCGCGACCCGCAGAGGCTGACCTGTGCTTCGCCCGCCCGTGCCGGAAGCCGCCCGACGGCCACCGTGTCCGGCAGATCCAGGTGCTGCACGAGGCCGACTCCCTCACGGCCGGCTGGCGAAAACGGCGGGGTGCGCGCGTCCGTCCACGGGACGTCCCACCGGGCTGCCCGGTCCAGGCTCACGTCCCGTGGTGCGGCGGCACGTCGGCAAGGAAGCGGGCGTCGTCATCGGCCTCGGGTGCGTCGTCGCGCTCCACGTCGGGTGGCCACCTGCCAGCCGAGACTGCGGGGCGGGCACCCGGCGGCCCCACAGCGCGACGCCGGCGGCGGTTCGCGCGACGGTCATCGCCATCCGATGACCCGTCGGACCGGTCATCAGCAGGCGGGTCGCCTCCATGCTCTGCCGCCACGTCGTGTCGCTCCTCCGCTGGACCTTCCTCCACTCTGGCAGACGTGCACTCAAGCCCGCCGACGTCATGGTCCGCGCTTTGCTCTGCGTCCTCAGCGCCGGGTCTCCCCTGCGCGTCGACGCGTTCGGTCGCAGCGGACGGCAGCGGCCTGGGCCCCACGGACGTCACGCGCGAGGCCCGCCAGCTGTCGACGTCCTTGGACATCGACAGCCCCCCTTACGGTGGCGGTGAGATGGCCGGAACTCGCGCGAGGGGCATCTGCAGCACGGTGGCTGCGGGTATGCCAAGCGCGGCTCCGGCCCGCTGTGCCCTCCGGCCTCGTCCGGCCGGCGGAACTCGTCCGGCGGCGGCAGAGGTGGACTGGGCTCGGCGCACGAGAACGGCCAGGGCGAGAGCCTTCACCGTCCCAGGGTCAGGCAGCCCAGGTCGGGCGCGGACCGACGAACGCGGGGTCGGCGCGTATCCGCTCGGCTCCCAGCTGGGTGACAGCCTCGAGAGTCAGCGGCCACCGGTAGCGGAAGGACACATCCCGGCGCAGCACGGCGACGCGCGCGTCATGCGTCATCGCGCCGACGCGGCCCGCCCGCAGTCCATCGAGCGGGACGCGCGCAAGGGGGCGCAGGTCGGCGACGAGCTCTTCGTCGAGTCCGGGCGCGCCCGCGATGCCAGCGAGGCAGACCACGTTGACTCGGCACAGTTCGATGCGGCCGCCGCGCTCCCGGAAGCCGGTACGGAGTTCCAGGATCTGGCCGTTGCTGACCTCGCGGAGCTTGTGCACCCGGACGACCTGCACGCCGTTGGGTGCGCCGCTGGCCCGGGTCTCCCTGCGCCCGAGACGAGGCAGCGCGCCGCCCCCGGGCGAGAATGCCGAGATGGGCAGATCGGCGCACGCCATGAACGACCTCCTGGTCGGCGTGTGTACGCACCAGCGCACACACGCCGACGTGACCTGCATCTGGCTGCGAACGTCGCTGCCTCGGCTGCAGGCGCCACACGGTGACCGTCTCGCAAAGCTAGAACTCCGTGGACCTCGGGGCGGGGTTGGACGTCCGGCGGATGATGATCCCGTGCGGGTCACCCCGCTCGAGGGACACGCCACCTTCCACGACCACGTTCGAGATCGGTGCGAGCTGACGGATCACGCCGTTCCGGCCGTCCTGGATGAGCTCGATGACGACCACGCCGGGGTTGGTGCCGGTTGAGGCATGCGCACCGCTGAGCGGACGCGGGCCACGCGTCGTCGCTTAGATGAAACGCCCGTCGGGCGACACCGTGGCGATGTCGATCGCGGGCTGACGAGCGAGGTCGCTGCGCATGTTCAACGTGTTGACCTTCGCGCCGGTCTTCATCTCGAACACCTCGGCGACATGCGCGATGCGGTCGAAGACCCACACGTACTTGCCACCGCCGGTCACGGCTCCCCCATGCGAATCGCGAGGACCGTTCAGGTCGCGGTCCAGCAGATCGATCGCAGGCGTGTTGGGCGGGTTCGTCGCCTGGTACACGTCAGGACCGGCGACGGGAAGCCGGTAGACGAACCAACCGTTCGGCCTGGTGGGGTTAGGCAACCCCCGCCGCTGATGCCACCGCCACGTTGACCGCGAGGACCGACAGCCATGGCCGTCCTCGCCCCCTCCGACGATGGTCACTTCTTGATGCCATGAGCTGATCCCCCCGGTCCCTCCGCGAATGATCGGCGAATGGTGACGTGGTCCGTTCTCCACGTCCAGTCGTGAGCCCGAGGGTGCGTGGAGGCGACTCCAGCAGGTGCCCTCGTGACAGGCATGAACAGCGACGCGTGATGTCATGCCGCTGATGCGACGGGCACCCGTGCGGCGATCCGGCCACTACGATGGCGGAGGGCATCGTCGGGGTTCCTCGTGTCACGCCCGCCTCCGTAGCTCAGTGGATAGAGCGCCTCCGTCCTAAGGAGGGCGTCGGGAGTTCGATTCTCTCCGGGGGCACCACGAACCACACCACCGCGCACGACACCACCGCGCACGACGAAGCCCGACCCTGCAGGGGTCGGGCTTCGTCGTGGGTGAGGGCGTGGTTCTACCGGCGGGTGGAGGTGCCGGACGCCGAGGAGCTGCCGTAGGTCGTGGTCGGCGCGTCGTCCTGGTCGTACGCGCCGTCAGACGGGTAGGCCGGGGCGGTGCTCGGGGCACTGCGCTGCTTGCTGGCCTCGGCCTGGATGACGTCCTTCTCGGTCGCCGCCCGGTTCAGCGCGGACTCCCACCGGTTCTGCATCGGCTTGATGAGACCGCCACCGACACCGACGATGACGACACCAGCGGCGGCCGCGAGCACGGCGTACAGCAGGGCTCCGGTGACGTCGGTGGCAATGCCGACCTGGTCGAGCGCCGACTTCACGAAGCCGAACAGGATGAGGATCGCGGCGGCGTTGGCGAGCGTCGACCCGTACGACAGACCACCGAGCGTGTTCTGGATGAAGCTCTTGACGGCACCCGCGATGACGGCGCCGATGACGACGAGCACGATCGCGACGATGATCTTCGGGATCAGCGCGATGAAGGCAGCCATCGGCTCGCGCAGCGCCTGGATGCCCAGGGTGTCCACTGCGGCGGCCAGCACCGGGATGAAGATGGCGAAGAAGACCAGCTTGGCCACGATGTCGCTGGCGTCGTACTGGCTCTTGGCCAGCGCCTTCTTGATCCCGCCCTTCTCGACGGCGCGGTCGAAGCCGGCGCGCCCGAGCAGCTTGTCGACGATCTTGGCCACGAACTTGGCAATGAGGTAGCCGACCAGCAGGATGACCAGGAACCCGAGAAGCCTCGGGATGAACGTCGTGACGGTGCGGAAGCCGTCGCTTATCGGACCTTGGAAGTCGACGGCGAGGGTTGTGGGCATGCGGAGGTCCTCCAGGTACGGGGTCTAGGCGCGGGGGATCACGCTGCCGATGGCTGTTCCCCGGTGATCAGTGAATGGACCTGGGCGCCGGTGAGTCCTCGGTGTCCACCTGGTCGCACAAGACTCACCTCCGGCGAGGTTTGCCGAGCATCGGTCTCCGACTGCGCTTAGCGTCATCGCGTGACCACTGCCGTCCTCTGGCTCCGCCGTGACCTGCGTCTCGCCGACCACCCTGCCCTGCTGGCCGCCCGCGACGACGCCGACGAGGTGCTCCCCCTCTTCGTCCTCGACGACGCGCTCCGGGGTCCGTCCGGCCCGCCGCGCCTGGCCTTCCTGTACCGGTGCCTGCGCGACCTGGAGGAGCGCACCGACGGCCGGCTGCGGGTTCTGGCGGGCGCACCGGAGCAGGTCGTCACACGGGTCGCCCGGGAGACCGGCGCGACAGGAGTGCACATCAGCAGCGACCACGCGCCCTACGGCCGGGCGCGCGACGAGCGGGTCCGGCAGGCGCTCGGGGACGTGCCGCTCATCGCGACGGGGTCTCCCTACGGGGTGACGCCCGGCACGCTGAGCAAGGACGACGGCACCGGCTACAAGGTCTACTCGCCGTACGCCCGGGCGTGGCGGTCCCGGGGTCTGCACAGCCCTGCACTCACGCCGCGAGCACTGCCCTGGACCGACGGAGGCATGGCGACCGACGGCGTCCCGGACGACCCCGACCTCGGTGACGTCGTGCTGCCCGGAGCAGGTGAGAGGGCAGCAGTCGAACGATGGTCCGAGTTCCTCGACGACGGGGCGACGTCGTACGCGGCGCGCCGCAACCTGCCGGCAGTGCAGGGCACATCGGTCATGTCGGCCTACCTCAAGTACGGCTGCATCCACCCCCGCACGATGCACGCAGCGCTGCCTACCGGCGACGGGGCCGCAACGTACGGCGGGGAGCTGATCTGGCGCGACTTCTACGCCGACGTGCTCTGGCACCGGCCCGACTCGGCGCGGGCCGAGCTGCTCCCGGCCATGTCCGAACTTGAGTACGACTCCGGCCCGGAGGCTGAGGAGCGCTGGGCGGCGTGGGCTACGGGGACCACCGGCTACCCGATCGTCGACGCCGGGATGCGCCAGCTGCTCGGCGAGGCCTGGATGCACAACCGGGTCCGGATGATCGTCGGCTCGTTCCTCACCAAGGACCTGCACCTGCACTGGCGGCGCGGAGCGCGCCACTTCATGCATCACCTGCGCGACGGTGACCTGGCCAGCAACCAGCACGGCTGGCAGTGGGTGGCCGGCACCGGTACCGACCCGTCGCCCTACTTCCGGGTCTTCAACCCGGTCAAGCAGGGGCGCGACTACGACCCCGACGGGGACTACATCCGGCGCTGGGTGCCGGAGCTGCGAGAGGTCACCGGCAAGGCGGTGCACGAGCCTTGGACGCTGCCCGGCGGACCGCCGAACGGCTACCCGATGCCGATCGTCGAGCACGCCGCCGAGCGCGCCGAGTCGCTACGCCGCTACGCCGCCGTACGAGAGCGGTAGCCCCTCAGCACAGGTGGTTGACGTCGTAGACCTGCCCGCTGACCGTGGGCTGGATCTGAGCCATGACGACCGGACCGCCGCTGAACGAGTTGGCCGGCGTGCACAGGACCGCGCCGTCGGGGCTCGGGGAGGTGAAGACCCAGTTCTGGGTCTGCAGCAGCCGGTAGTCGCCCATGATCTTCTTCCAGTCGTTGTCCGCGCTGGTCCCCCGGTCGGAGTAGATCCCGACCCGGTAGCCCGCCCGGCGCAACGTGTCGACCGCGCCGTTCAGAGAGGCCCGGTTGAGTGCTGAGTCTGCCTGCCAGTAGGGCCCGTTCGTGTACGGCCCCTCGACGTCCATCCACAGCATCGGCCGGCCACCCGACGGGGTTCTCGGCAGCCGGGACAGCGCGTACTGCGCGACCCGGACGCCGTACGCCGTCGCGCACGACGTCGTGGCCGGGGCCGTGCCGCAGACCTCGGCCCACACCTGCCCGTCTGGCGTCGTGCGCGGCCCCGGCGCGTTGAGGTTGAGGTAGACCGCCGGCTCCCCCGGCAGGGTCGACGCCCACGCCCACTGCGCGGCGAAGCACTCGTTCGGCACGAACGGCATGCGCCTGGTCAGACCGATCACGGCGAACGCGCCACCGGTCGGCAGGCGGCTGGTGGTCGAGCCGGCCGCCGTGCACTGCGGCCACGAGATGTCCCAGCCGTCGCCGGTCGGCCCCCACCAGCCGGCGAGGTCGACCACCAGGTGCACCGACCCCTGGGCGTTGCGCAGCCGGACCGCGCCGTCACGACCCACCCGGGCGACGACGGCGTTCGCCACCGTCTGCCCGGGCACGACGTTGAGGTTGCTCACCAGCGGGACCGGCCCGGACGACGTGGGGTAGACACGGACGTCGGTGGCGCCGGTGGGTGCGACGGCCGTGACGTTGAGGACGACGGCCGTCGCCTGCGACGGGACCCGTCCCACCCCGGCGAGCTGGACGTCCAACGTCCCCGCCGGCCCGACCGGGCTGCTCGTCACCCGGGTGTCGACCAGGCGCACGGGATCCAGCGGGTGATAGGCCATCCCGGCGAGGTTGCCGGTGTACCAGCCGGCGAGGTCGGCGAGCAGGTGCGTCGAGCCGGCGGCGTTGCGCAGCGACACCCGCGACAGCTCGCCGACCGCGACCACCACCAGGTTCGGCACGGTCTGCCCGCGCAGGGCGTTGAGGTTGCTGACCGTCGGGACCGGGCGGCCCGCCCTGGTGGGGTAGACCCGCACGTCGGTCGCCTGTGTCGGGCCGACCGCGGTGACGTTGAGGGCGACCGCGGTCGCGCCCGCGGGCACACCGGAGGACGAGCCGTCGCGGCGGAACCGCACGTCGAGCGGACGCACCTCGCCAGGGCCGAGCGGCGCGGCGTCGCGGGTGTCGAGCAGCCGGACCGGGTCCTGCGGGACGTACGTGGACCGGGTCCCGGACGTCGTGGTGTAGCCCGACAGGTCGGCGAGCAGGTGCACCTGACCGGCCTGGTTGCGCAGCCGGACCCGTCCCGTGCTGCCGACCTTGACGGTCACCAGCCCGGCGACGGTCCCGCCGGCGGGCACGTTGACGCTGCTGATCGTCGGGACGCCCCCGCCACTGGCCGGCGTCGGGTAGACACGGACGTCCGTGGCCGCGCTCGGCTGCGTCGCCGTCACGTTCAGCAGCACGGCGGTCGCCCCGGCGGGGACCCGCATGCCGTCGACGACCTGCAGGTCGAGCGTCTCACCGGGGCCGACCCGACCGAGGCTGCCGCCGGTGCCGGTCCGGGTGTCGAGCAGGCGCACCTGGTCGACGGGGACGAACACCGACTGACCGGTGGTCAAAGGCGCAGCGGTGGCCGGGGCCGCGGCCAGGAGCGGTAGTCCGGCAGCGGCGAGGAGCAGGACGATCGGCAGGACGAGGCGCTTCACCCTTGGAACCTACGCCTCTGACGGCGATCTCGTCACAGTTCAGCGGACCGGTGACCTGACGCACTGGACGCCCGGACCAGCGCGGGTGACAGTGGCCTCGTGCCCCCTCGGCCCGTGCCGGTTCTGCGCGTCCCCGCCGAGCCCGGCCGACGCAGCGACGTCCTGGAGAGCGGGGCCCGGCCCCCGGTCGGCCTGCTGGTCGCCGGCGCCGCGCTGCTCACCGCCCTGGCGCTGATCGGCTCAAGGGCGGAGACCGGCCAGGACGCCTGGCAGGAGCTGCAACGTGAGCGGACCCCAGACGGTCAGCTGGTGCTCGCCGCGCACTGCGCACCGTCCGAACCCGGCTGCGGGCTGCTGCCGGCCGAGCAGGCCGTGACGGTGTCGGCGTACGGCCTGGGGCGTCCCGATGGTCAGGTCGAGGTGGTGCTCGGGCTGTCGAACGCGTCCCCGCAGCCCTTCCGGCTGCTCGAGGTCGCGCTGCCCGTGGGGCTGCGCCGCGAACCGGGCGCCCGCGACGCCGCCCTGCCGCTGCCGCTGGCACCGAACCGGGCGGGGGCGGTGCCGACCGGCACGTCGCTCAGCCTCGTGGTGGCCGCGGACTGCGCCGCCACGAACGGCCCTGCCGACCTCGGGCCGATGGTCCTGCTGATCGGCGGGAGCAGCGGTGCGACCACCATGACGACCTCGCTCGAGGCGTCGGGGCTGCCTCAGCTGGTCGTCGACACCTGCGCGTCGGGCTGGCGCGCGTCATAGCTCCGGAAGCCCTTGGCCGCCACGGCGACCACCGCGGTGACCCCGACGACGGCCAGGCCCCCGGCGACCGACGCACCCTGCAGTCCGACGAGCTCGGCGCCCCCGCCCGCGCGGGCGTCGCCCACGCGCGGCCCACCGGCGACGACCACGATGAAGACGCCACCGAGCCGGCCGCGCATCTCGTCGGGCGCCGCCGCCTGGAGGATCGCCGTCCGGAAGACGGCGGACACCATGTCGGCCGTGCCCGCTGCGGCCAGGCACAGCATCGCGAGCCACAGCACGTCGGTGAGCCCGAACAGCGTGATCGACACGCCCCACGCCCCGATCGCCGCCAGCACCGCGACGCCGTGCCGGTGGACCCGGCCGAACCAGCCGGAGAACAGCGCCCCCACCAGCGCCCCGGCCGCCAGCGACGAGTAGAGCAGCCCCGCGGTCTGGGCGCCGCCGCCGAAGACCTCCTCGGCCAGGGCCGGGAACAGCGCACGAGGCATGGCGAAGACCATCGCCACCAGGTCGACGACGAAGGTCATGAGCAGCACCTGCCGGGTGCGCAGGAACGCCAGTCCTTCGAGCACGCTGGCCGTCCCGGCCTTGCGTCCGCCGCCCTCCGGCGCCATCGAGGGCAGGCCGCGGACCGCGAGGACCGCGACCGTGAAGGTCAGGGCGTCCAGGCCGTACGCCGCGCCGTAGCCGAACCGGGCCACCAGCACGCCGGCGAGCAGCGGTCCCACGGTCACCGCGAGGTTGAACTCGACCATCTTCAAGGCGTTCGCCGCGGGCAGCAGGTGACGCGGCAGCAGCCTCGGCACGAACGCCTGCCGCGCTGGCGAGTCGATCGCGAACAGGCCCGCCTGGACGGCGACGACCAGGTAGAGCAGCCAGACCCGCTCGAGTCCGGCCACGGCCTGCGCGACGAGCACCAGGGCGAGCACGAGCTGCCCGCAGGTGGTCATCAGCACGAGCCGGCGCCGGTCGAAGGCGTCGGCGATCGCCCCCCCGTACAGCCCGAAGACGATCAGCGGCACCAGGCCCGAGACGCCGACGAGGCCGACCGCGGCCGCCGAGTCCGTGATGGCGTAGACCTGCAGCATCACCGCCACCGCCGTGACCTGCGTGCCGATGACCGACACGGCGTCACCCAGCAGCAGCCGGCGGTAGGGCCGGGACACCCGTAGCGGGGTCAGGTCGAGCGTGGCGCCGCGCAGGCGGGCTGTCAGCCCCTGGCGCGAGGCGGTGGACGGGCGGGTCACCGGGGTGTCACGGCGAGAGCCGCTCGACGATCCAGCTGCCGCTGCCGACCTCCCGGTAGCGCAGCCGGTCGTGCAGGCGGCTCGGCCGGCCCTGCCAGAACTCGACCGTCGTCGGCACCACCCGCAGCCCGCCCCAGAACGGCGGCACGGGTACCTCGACCCCGGCGAAGCGCTCCTCGAGCGTGGCCCGTCGCTGCTCGAGCACCTCGCGCCCGGCGATGACCTCGCTCTGGCGCGACACCCACGCCCCGATCTGCGAGCCGCGGGGGCGGGACCGGAAGTAGGCCTCGGTCTCCGCTCGCGACACCTGCTCGACGATGCCCTCAACGGCGACCTGCCGCTCGAGCTCGACCCAGGGGAACAGCAGCGTGGCACGCGGGTCGGCCAGCGCCTCCCGCGCCTTGCGCGAGGTGAGGTTGGTGAAGACGACCAGCCCCCGCTCGTCGTACGCCTTGAGCAGGACGGTGCGGGCGCTGGGTGCCCCGTCAGGGCCGACGGTGGTGAGGACCACGGCGTTGGGCTCGAGGAGCTGGGCTGCCTCGCCGAACCACCGGTCGAACTGCTCCCACCAGGTCGGGCCGAGGTCCTGCTCGGCCAACCCCGCCCGGGCGTAGTCCCGCCGCAGGTCGGCCACCGCCCGGTCGCTGGTCACCGCCGAAGGCTAGACGGGCGGCCGGACCAGGGGCAGGCGAAGCGCCGGCGGCGGGACACGGCAGGATGGGCCCCGATCGAGGGACCACACCGCCCCCTCCACGACGAGGAGCCGCCACATGGCTGACGACACCCTGTTCAAGCCCGGCCTCGAGGGCGTCATCGCCTTCGAGTCCGAGATCGCCGAGCCCGACAAGGAGGGCAGCGCGCTGCGCTACCGCGGCGTCGACATCGAGGACCTCGTCGGCAACGTGAGCTTCGGCAACGTCTGGGGCCTGCTGGTCGACGGCAAGTTCAACCCCGGTCTCCCGCCGGCCGAGCCGTTCCCGCTGCCCGTCCACTCCGGCGACATCCGGGTCGACGTCCAGTCGGCGATCGCGATGCTCGCGCCGGCCTGGGGCCTGCAGCAGATGCTCGACATCGACACCGCGCAGATCCGCGAGGACCTGGCCCGCACCTCCGTCATGACGATGGCCTTCGTGGCGCAGTCCGCGCGCGGCCTGGGCAAGCCCATGGTCCCGCAGAGCGAGGTCGACAGGGCCAAGACCATCGTCGAGCGCTTCATGATCCGCTGGAAGGGCGACCCCGACCCTGCGCACACCCGGGCCGTCGACGCCTACTTCGTCTCGGCCGCCGAGCACGGCATGAACGCCTCGACGTTCACCGCCCGCGTGATCGCCAGCACCGGCGCCGACGCGGCCGCCTCGATCTCGGGCGCCATCGGCGCGCTGTCGGGCCCGTTGCACGGCGGGGCGCCCTCGCGCGTGCTGACGATGCTCGACGACGTCGAGAAGAGCGGTGACCCGACCAAGTACGTCAAGGGCCTGCTCGACCGCAAGGAGCGCCTCATGGGCTTCGGGCACCGCGTCTACCGCGCCGAGGACCCGCGCGCCCGCGTGCTCCGCCGTACGGCCCAGGAGCTCGGGTCGCACCGCTACGAGGTCGCCAACGCGCTGGAGAAGGCCGCGATCGAGGAGCTGACCGCGCGCTACCCCGACCGCCCGCTGCGTACGAACGTCGAGTTCTGGTCCGCGGTCGTCCTGGACTTCGCCGACGTCCCGCCGCACATGTTCACCTCGATGTTCACCTGCGCCCGCACGGCCGGGTGGAGCGCGCACATCCTCGAGCAGAAGAAGCTGAACAAGCTCATCCGCCCGTCGGCCCGCTACGTCGGCCCGAGCCCGCGTCCGGTGTCCGCGGTCGAGAGCGGCACCCTTTCGGCAGGGAACCAGGTCTGAGCCCGCGCACCGCCCAGCACGCCCGGCCCTCCTCGGGACCGGGCGTGCTGCAGCTCGCGGACGTCGTCGAGGCCTTCGGTCAGTCCGGACGCGCGGGCGCGGGCTCCTGACCCCGGCGGTAGCGTCTCGCCCGTGACGAGTCCCGTGCAGATCCCCACCCACCTGCTCCCGCAGGACGGCCGCTTCGGTGCCGGCCCCTCCAAGGTGCGGCCGGCCCAGCTCGACGCCCTCGTGGCCACCGGCCGGGACTACCTCGGCACCTCCCACCGGCAGGCGCCCGTGCGCTCCCAGGTCGGGCGCCTGCGGTCGGGGCTGCGGTCGATGTTCTCGCTGCCCGACGACTACGAGGTGGTGCTCGGCAACGGCGGCGCCACCGAGTTCTGGGACATCGCGACCTTCGGCCTGATCACGCAGCGGTCCCAGCACCTGACCTTCGGGGAGTTCAGCTCCAAGTTCGCGACGGCCGCCACGCAGGCACCGTTCCTGTCCGACCCGTCGATCGTCTCGAGCGACCCGGGCAGGCACCCGATGCCCGTCGCCGAAGCCGGCGTGGACCTCTACGCGCTGACCCACAACGAGACCTCCACCGGCGTCGCCATGCCCATCTCGCGGGTGGCCGGCGCCGACGAGGGGGCCCTCGTCGCGGTCGACGCGACCAGCGGCGCCGGTGGCCTGCCGGTCCAGGCGTCCGAGTTCGACGTCTACTACTTCTCCCCCCAGAAGTGCTTCGCCTCCGACGGCGGGCTCTGGCTGGCGCTGATGTCCCCAGCGGCCCTCGAGCGGGTCGACGCGGTCAAGGCCTCCGGGCGCTGGGTCCCGGCGTCGTACGACCTGACGATCGCCGTGGACAACTCCCGGCTGGACCAGACCTACAACACCCCGTCGCTGGCGACGATCTTCATGATGGCCGAGCAGGTCGACTGGATGAACGCCCAGGGCGGCCTCGACTGGGCCGTCGGGCGGACCCGCGACTCCAGCGACCGCCTCTACGGCTGGGCCGAGAAGACTCCGTACACCAGCCCTTTCGTCACGGACCCGGCGATGCGCTCGCAGGTCGTCGGGACCATCGACTTCGACACGTCCGTCGACGCCGCCGCCGTCGCGAAGGCCCTGCGTGCCCACGGCGTGGTCGACACCGAGCCCTACCGCAAGCTCGGCCGCAACCAGCTCCGCATCGCGATGTTCCCCGCCGTCGAACCCGCTGACGTGGACGCCCTGACCGCCTGCATCGACCACGTCGTGTCGGCGCTGTCCTGACCGCCACCCGTCCGCGACACGCCCTGAGGAGTCCGTTCTGACCGAACCGCGCCCGCTGCCGCAGGCCTGGGTCCCGCGCGTGCTCAACCTGTCGCTGGCCGTGGTCCTGCTGCTGCTCGTCGGGCCCATCGTGGCGAACTTCGACGGCAAACCGGCCTACGTCCAGGCCGCCCTCGTCATGGTCACCGCACCGGTGGTGCTGGTGGCCCTGCTCTGCCTCAGCTCCGCGATCCGCCCCGGCTCGCTCGGCCGGGCCCTGCGCCGGTCCCGTCGCCGCAAGAGCTGACGAGCCGCCAAACACCCGCCCAGCCCCCGCCCGCGGCCCCCGGCTCGGCCCCCGCCCGCGGCGATCTTCCCCTCCTGTCCCGGCGACACGCTGTGGGGTCCGTACGGCGGGAAGATCGACGCCGTGTCGGCGCGGGCCGCGGTCGCCGTACGCACCACCTCGACGAGCCCCGCTCCGGAGCGGGTGCTGGTCAGCGGTTAGCGTGCGGGGATGCTGCCCGACGGTTGGCTCGTCGTCCTCAAGCACGACTGCCCGACGTGCACGCTCGTCGAGCCCGTGCTGCGGCAGCTCCAGGCTGCCGGCCCTCTGACGGTCTACAGCCAGGACGACCCGGGGTTCCCGGAGGGCCTCGGGGTCGTCGACGACCGGGAGCTGGAGACGAGCTGGCGGCTGCAGGTCGACACCGTCCCGACGCTGCTGCGCGTCGAGGGCGGGGTCGAGGTGGAGCGCACCGTCGGCTGGCTGCGGAGCTCGTGGGAGGCGCTGACCGGCGTGACCGGGCTCGGCACCGACCTGCCCGACCACCGTCCCGGCTGCGGCTCCCGGTCGGTGGAGTGGGGCGTCGAGCAGGAGCTCGACCGCCGTTACGGCGACCGCGTGCTGACCAGCCGCACGGTGGAGCTCGCCGACCTCGAGGACGAGGTCGAGGCGGCCTACGCCCGCGGCTGGACCGACGGACTGCCCGTCGTCCCGCCGACCGAGCAGCGGGTCCTGGCGATGCTCGCCGGGACGACCCGCGCGCCGTCCGACGTGGTGGCCGTCGTCCCGCCCGACCTGGTCCCCTGCACGGTCGAGAAGGTCGCGATCAACGCCGTCATGGCCGGCTGCCTCCCTGAGCACCTGCCGGTCGTGCTGGCGGCCGTCGCCGCGGCCTGCACCGACAGCTTCAACATGCACGGCGTGCTCGCCACCACGATGCCGACCGGACCGGTCGTGATCGTCAACGGCCCGATCACCCGGGCGATCGGCATGAACAGCGGCGGCAACGCCCTCGGCCAGGGCAACCGCGCCAACGCCACCATCGGCCGGGCCCTGCAGCTGGTGGTCCGCAACGTCGGCGGCGGCCGTCCCGGGGAGGTCGACCGGGCGACGCAGGGGCAGCCGGGCAAGTACACGTCGTGCTTCGCCGAGGCCGAGGACACCTCGCCGTTCGAGCCGCTCGCCGAGAGCCGCGGGGTGACCGGCTCAGCCGTGACGCTGTTCGCCGGCAACGGCCACTGGCCGGTCGTGGACCAGCTCTCGCGGACCCCGGAGTCGCTCGCCCGCAGCTTCACCGCCGCCCTGCGCGGGGTGGCCCACCCCAAGCTGGCCATTGCCTTCGACGCCCTGCTGATCGTCAGCCCGGAGCACGGCCGGGTGCTGCGGGAGGCCGGCTGGGACCGGGACCGGCTGCTGGCCGAGCTCGACGCGCTGCTGACCGTGCCGGGTGACGAGCTGACCCGAGGCGCCGGCGGGATGGCCGAGGGCCTGCCGCCGGGGTTCGAGGGCGTGCCGGTCCCGAAGTTCCGGCCCGGGGGCCTGCTCCTGGCCCACGCCGGCGGCACCGCCGGCCTGTTCTCGACCGTCGTGCCAGGCTGGGTCAGCGGACCCGGCGGCAGCGAGCCGACCACCATCGCCATCGAGGAGACCTGATGCGCACCCTGCTCGACCCCACCTCCGAGAGCGCACCGGTCACCCGGACCCTCAACCCCCGACCGGCGTCCCTCGACGGACTGACCGTCGGCCTGCTCGACATCTCCAAGGCCCGCAGCGACGTGCTGCTGGACCGGATCGAGCAGCGCCTGGCGGCCGACGGCGTGACCGTGCGGCGCTACGCCAAGCCGACGTTCTCCAAGCCCGCGCCGATCGACCTGCGCCACGAGATCGCCACGCAGTGCGAGGTGGTCATCGAAGCCCTCGCCGATTGAGGCAGCTGCGCGTCGTGCAGTGTGCACGACATCGCTGACCTCGAGGGCCGGGGCCTGGTCGGGGTGTTCCTGGCCAGCGCGGAGTTCAAGGACGCCGCTGACGTCCAGTCCCGTGCGCTGGGCCTGGCCGTGCCGTACGTCCTGGTCCCCCACCCGATCCAGGACCGCACCGACGAGGAGATGACGGCGCTGGCCGACCAGGCCTACGAAGCCGTGCTCGCCGCGGTCACCGGCCGGCCGGCGGTCCCCTGAGCCTGGGGACCCCTGAGCCTGGGGACCAATGAGCCTCGGAACCCCTATGCCTGGGAACACAGCGCGACGAACAGCCGCACGCCGCCGAGGGTAGGTGCAGGTGGCTCGGGCATGATCGGCGCATGCCTCGCGCGAGACCGGTCCACCCCGTCTCCCCGGCCGACGGCGCCCAGCGCGACGAGACCGACCTCGAGCGCGCCGACCGCAACTGGGACGAGCTCCTCGGCGAGCTCCGGGTCACCCAGACCGGGGTCGCCATCCTGTTCTCGGTCCTGCTGACCGTGCCGTTCTCGGCCCGGTTCGACGCCGTCACGCCGTCCCAGGAGCGGCTCTACCTCGTCGCGCTGATGCTGTCCGCCACCACCACGGTCACCCTGATCGCCCCCGTCGCCTGCCACCGCATACTGTTCGCCCAGGGGCAGAAGGCCGGCGTCGTGAAGATCGCGAACCGGCTGGCGGTGCTGGGCCTGGGGCTGCTCTGCCTGACCCTGGGCTCGGTGCTCCTGCTGGTGACCGACGTCCTGGTCGACGGGCCGGTGGCGCTGGTGGTGAGCCTGCTGTTCACGGTCGGCACGGCCGTGCTGTGGTTCCTCCCGCCGCTGGTCCGGCGGATCGCGGGCCGCGCCGGCCGCTAGGGCTGGGTCTCGAGGCCGAGCTGGTGGACGTGCACGTGCGGGCGCCGGCGGACCAGGTGCGGCTCCAGGCGCAGGGCGCGCACCCGGGTCATCACGACGGCCGCCACGACCCCGGACAGGGCGGTGACGACGCCGCCGAGCACGATGGAGCTACGTGGTCCGAAGGCCTCGGCGAGCGCGCCGATCAGCGGTGCACCGAGGGGGGTCCCCCCGAGGAAGACCAGGACGTACAGCGCCATCACCCGCCCGCGGACGTGCGGCGCGCTGCCGAGCTGGACGATGGAGTTGGCCGTCGTGGTGAAGGTCAGGACCGCGACGCCGGTCGGCACCAGCAGCACGGCCATCCACGCGAACGTCGGGGCGAGGCCGACCGCGACCTCGAGCAGTCCGAACGCCAGCGCTGCCGCGAACAGCGTCTTCTGACGCGGCGGGCCGTTGCGGCGGGCACTGGCCAGCGCGCCGATCAGCGAGCCGACCGCGATCATGGCCGACAGGAAGCCGTAGGACCCCGCGCCCCGCTCGAACTCCTCCTTGACCATCAGCGCAAGCGTGATCTGGAAGTTCAGCCCGAAGGTGCCGATCATGAAGACCAGCACGATCGGGACCAGCAGGTCCGGGCGCGACCGGACGTAGTCCAGTCCCTCCTTGAGCTGCCCCTTGGCGCGCGCGACGCGCGTGGACGGGTGGAGCTCGCTGGTGCGCATGGCCCTGAGCCCGGCCAGCACCGCGACGTAGCTGAGCGCGTTCAGGGCAAACACCCAGCCGGTCCCGACGACGGCGATGCCGACGCCGGCGGCGGCCGGACCGATGATGCGGGCCGAGTTGAAGGTGGCGCTGTTCAGGCTCACGGCGTTCGGCAGATCGTCGGGCCCGACCATGTCGGAGACGAACGCCTGCCGCACAGGGGTGTCGATGACGGAGGTCAGGCCGAGGGCGAAGGCCAGCGCGAACACGTGCCAGAGCTGCACCGCGCCGGTCAGGTCCAGCACCGCGAGCAGCAGGGCCAACACCCCCATGGCCGCCTGCGCGCCGATGAGCAGCCTGCGCTTGTCGTAGCGGTCGGCCAGCACCCCGCCGTACAGCCCGAACAGCAGCACCGGCAGGAACTGCAGCCCGGTGGTGATGCCGAGCGCGATGCCGCTGTTGCCGGACAGCTCCAGCACCAGCCAGTCCTGGGCGACGCGCTGGCCCCAGGTCCCGGACAGCGAGACGACCTGGCCGGCGGCGAACAGGCGGTAGTTGCGGACCCGCAGCGAACGGAAGGTCCCGCTCATGAGCTCGCCAGCCGGTCCAGGACCGAGGACGCGCGCCGGAGCACCTCGCGCTCGTCCTCGTCGAGATCGGCCAGCCGCTGCGCCAGCCAGGCGTCCCGGCGGCGGCGGTCCTCGCGCAGCAGCGCCGCACCCGCGGGGCTCGCCTCGAGCAGCACCTGGCGCCCGTCGTACGGGTGGGCCGTGCGCGTCACCAGGCCGGCGGCCTCCAGGGAGGCGGCCAACCGGGTCATCGACGGCGGCTGGACGCGCTCGGCTGCCGCGAGCTCCCGCGGCGTCATCGGGCCGTGCCGCTCGAGGGTGGCCAGCGTCGCGAGCTGGGACAGCGTCAGCGAGGTCTCGGCCCGCTCTGCCCGCATCCGCCGGGCGAGCCGCATCACCGCCAGGCGCAGTGCGCTGGAGAGCTCGGTGTCGTGTCGTGTGGGCATCACCTCGTGCAAGTCGTACGCCAGGCTAACGATTCCCGGCTAGCCGACGAGCAGGTCCTCGATCGGCCCGATCGCGAAGTAGACGACGAAGACCACCGCGATGATCCACAGGAGCGGGCTCACCTCGCGACCCTTGCCCTGGCTGGCCTTGAGCACCGCGTACGCCACGAAGCCGGCCCCGATGCCGTTGGTGATCGAGTAGGTGAAGGGCATCAGGACGATCGTGAGGAACGCCGGGATCCCGATCGAGTAGTCCTCGAAGTTGATGTTGCGGATCTGCGTGAGCAGCAGGAAGCCCACGATGACCAGCGCCGGCGACGCCGCCTCGAACGGCACGATCGTCACCAGCGGGGTGACCAGCAGCGCGCCGAGGAACAGCACCCCCGTGACGATGCTGGCGACGCCGGTCCGCGCGCCGTCCCCGACGCCCGCGGCCGACTCGATGTAGGTCGTGGCCGAGCTCGCGGAGGCCGCACCCCCGGCGACGGCGGCGAGGGAGTCGACGAGCAGGACGCGGTCGGCGCCGGGGAGCGTGCCGTCGGCCTCGAGCAGGTCGGCCTCCTGGGCCACGCCGACGACCGTGCCCATGGTGTCGAAGAAGTCGGCCAGCATGAGCGTGAAGACCAGCAGCACCGCGGCCAGCACCCCGACCCGGGCGAAGCCGCCGAACAGCGAGAAGCTGCCCAGCAGCGAGAGGTCCGGGACGGCGAAGACGTCGTCCGGGAGCGTCGGGACGTTGAGCTGCCAGCCGCTCGCGTTGACCTGGTCAGGCGGCGTGAACGACGCGCCGACGTCGAACACCGCCTCGACCACGATGGCGAGGGCCGTGGTCGTGAGGATGCCGACGAGGATCGCACCGCGCGTCTTGCGGGCGACCAGGACCGCCGTGATCAGCAGTCCGATGACGAACACCAGCGTGGGCCAGCCCTCGAGCTCGCCCGCCGCACCGAGCTGCACCGGCACGGGCCCGGTGGCCGTACGACGGACGAAGCCCGCGTCGACCAGCCCGATCAGCGCGATGAACAGGCCGATGCCCACGCTGATCGCGGTCTTCAGCTCCAGCGGGATCGCGTTGAAGACGGCCTTGCGCAACCCGACGAGGACCAGCACCGCGATGACGATGCCCTCGAGGACGACCAGTCCCATCGCCTCGGCCCAGGTCATCTGCGAGGCCACCGAGAAGGTCACGAACGCGTTGAGGCCCAGGCCCGTCGCGATGGCGAACGGGTAGCGGCCCACGACGCCCATGAGGATCGTCATCACCGCGGCGACCAGGGCCGTGACGGCGGCGACCCTCTCGGTCCCGAGGACGGTGCCCTCGACGTCGGGCACGGTCCCGATGATCAGCGGGTTCAGCACCACGATGTAGGCCATCGTGAAGAACGTGGCGGTGCCACCGCGGATCTCCTGCCTGATGCTCGACCCGCGCTCGGTGATCGAGAAGTAGCGGTCGAAGCGCGTGGTGCCCGGCGCACGGGGTGTCGTCGTGACGGTGCTCATGGCGCGAGACTGCCAGAGGTCGTGACGGGCCCGTCCGAGGACGGGCGGAGGTGACGTCGATGACACCTGGCCGACCCCGGGGCGTAGCGTGCCGACCATGGCCGAGCGCGCACCGAGGCATCCCGACCCGGAGCCGATGCAGACCGACGATGAGCGGGTGGTGCTGATCGGGACGGTGGGCTGGGTGATCGCCCTCGTCGTTCTCGTCGTCCTGCGCGTCACCGACGCGACCGAGGTGCGGGACTGGTGGCTGGGGATGTGCGGCTACGGGATCGCCCTCGGCCTCTACGGCGTCCACCACACCCGCAGGCGCAAGGCGGCGATCGCCCGCGACGCCGCCCAGGGTCTGCCGCCGCGCTCCTGAGCCGGACCTGGCCGTCCCGTCGGACGGCGGCGCTGCTCGGCATCGCCGGTCCGCTCGCCTTCGTGACGGGGTGGGTGGTGAACGGACTGCGCACCACCGGCTACGACCCGGCCACGGACGCGATCAGCCAGCTGGCGCGCAACGGGGCGCCCACCCAGCCGGCGATGACGCTGTGCTTCGTGGCCTTCGGGGTGCTGGTGCCGCTGTGGGCGCCCGCGCTCGCCCGGGAGCTCGGCGTCCCCGCGCTGCGCCCGGTCGTCACGGTCGCCGGGCTCGCGACGCTCGCCGTCGCTGCCCTGCCGCTCACGCGCGACCCCGGCGGCACGCAGGACGTGCTGCACGCGGTGGCAGCCGGGACCGGTTACGTCGCGATGGCGCTGACACCACTGGCGGCCGCGCCGACCCTGCACCGGCGGGGCTGGACCGGCGCCGCGGTGGCGTCCGCCGCGGTCGGCGCCGTCTCGGCGGGCTCGCTGGTGGGGACGCTGCTGGTCGACGGCTCCGGCGGGTTCCAGCGCCTCGGGCTGACCGTCGTCGACGCCTGGCACGTCGTCGTGGCGACCTGGGTGCTGCGGCGCCGCCCGTAGGCTGGGAGCCCGGCGGGACGCACCGCGAGACACGAACAGGACGTGGCCACACCCATGACGGAGCTGCTCAGCCAGCCCGGACCCGGCACCGCAGGCATCGCCCCGGACCGTCTGGCCACCGCGCTCGCGGTCTTCATCGAGCTCGACGACCTCCCGGTCGACCACCCTGACGCCGTCGCCGTGCGCGAGGCGACCGGCCGGCTCTTCAAGCAGGTCAAGGAGCGCCGCCGCAGGGACCGCCGCGACGCCGAGCTGGCGCACGACGCCGCCGTCACCGCGGCGACCGCGACCGGCGCCCCGGGCCGGATCGACGACGAGACCCGCGGTGTGCACCTGACCACCGGCACGACGACCGAGCTCGCCGGGACGCTCAAGCGGGCCCGCGCCTGCTACACGTGCAAGCAGCGCTACACCGAGGTCGACGCGTTCTACCACCAGCTGTGCCCCCCGTGCGCGGCGCTCAACAGGTCGCGGCGCGACGCCCGCGCCGACCTGACCGGACGGCGGGCGCTGCTCACCGGTGGCCGCGCCAAGATCGGGATGCACATCGCGCTGCGGCTGCTGCGCGACGGCGCGGACCTCACGATCACCACGCGCTTCCCGGCCGACGCGGTGCGCCGTTTCGCCTCGATGCCCGACAGCGGCGACTGGGTCCACCGCCTGCGGATCGTCGGCATCGACCTCCGCGACCCCGCGCAGGTGCTGTCCCTGGCCGACGCGGTCGCCGCCCGCGGTCCACTCGACATCCTGGTGAACAACGCGGCGCAGACCGTGCGCCGCTCCCCCGGCGCGTACGGCCAGCTCGCCGCCGCCGAGTCGGCCCCGCTCCCGCCCGAGCTCGCGGCGGGGCCACTGCCCGAGGTGATCGACCTCGGCCACGCCGCCGACGCGCACCCACCGGCGCTGTCCGCCGGGTCCCAGGCGGCGTTCACCGCGCACGCCGTGACCGCGCTGGCGCTCACCAGCGGCTCAGCCTCGCTCGACCGCGTCGCCGACCAGACCGCCATCGACGCCGGTGGTCTGGTGCCTGACCTCGACGACGTGAACAGCTGGACCCGGCGGGTGGAGGAGGTCGACGCGCTCGAGCTGCTCGAGGTGCAGCTGTGCAACGTGACGGCGCCGTTCGTCCTGGTCAGCCGCCTGCGCCCCTCGCTGGCCTCGTCTCCGGCACGTCGGACGTACGTCGTGAACGTCTCGGCGATGGAGGGCCAGTTCGGCCGCGGCTACAAGGGTCCCGGCCACCCGCACACCAACATGGCCAAGGCCGCCCTCAACATGCTCACCCGCACCAGCGCGCAGGAGATGCTCGACACCGACGGCATCCTCATGACCGCCGTCGACACCGGCTGGATCACCGACGAGCGTCCCCATCCGCTGAAGGCCCGGCTGCACGAGGAGGGCTTCGCGGCGCCGCTCGACCTGGTCGACGGGGCCGCCCGCGTCTACGACCCCATCGTCCGGGGCGAGCTCGGCGAGGACCTGCAGGGCTGCTTCCTGAAGGACTACGCGCCCGCCGCCTGGTAAGGCGTGAACCCCACCCGCACCCCTCGGTGATCCACCGCAGGATCACAGGGGTGCGGCGGCACTGACGCCGGCGCCCTTGAGGACCACGTCCTCCGGGACGGGCAGCCCGTCGGCCTCGGCCTCGGCCTCAGCGTCACCGGCCTCGTCGACGGTGTCGTCCAGCGCCCCGTCGACCTCGACGACCTCGAACTCGTCGTCGACCACGGCCATCCCGGCGTACGACGACGTGGTCACCTCGACGACGGTCTCGCTGTGGGCACCGCAGCCGTGGACCAGTGCCACGACCCGACCGTCGTCGGGGGCCATGCCGTTGGCGCAGGCGCCGAAGACGCTGCCGAGGGCCCCGGCCAGGGGTACGAGGAAGCCGCATCCGCCGCAGCGACCCGGAGCCGCCTTGGCCATCGGCGTGTCAGGGCCGGCGGGCCCCTCGTACCAGCGCTCTGCAGCGTCGGCGCGGCCGTCCAGCGACAGCACCCGCGGCCGGCCGACGCCGAGCTCGCGGTGCAGGTCGAAAGGGAGCTCCTCGGCGTCGACGTCGGCGTACGACGGGACCAGGCGCGGGTCGTCGGCCGGCGGCGGCAGCAGGTCACCGGGCGTCAGGTCGCCCGGCTCCACGCGCTCGCTCCACGGGACCCACGCCGGAGCCAGCAGGGCGCCGGCACCGGGCAGCAGGACGACCTCGTCGACGGTGACCTCGTCGACCCCCTCGGCGCGGGCGACGGTGACGGCCCAGCGCCACCCCACGTAGCCGGGCTCGGAGCTCGCGAAGGAGTGCGTCACGACGCGCTCCCCGTCGGCCTCGACGCCGAGGTGCTCGCCCACGGCAGGGCCGGCGACGTCCACGGCGGCGGTCCGGGCGAGCTCGACGGCGTCAGCGCCCACCTGGTCGAGGGCGTCCACGGGCGCCGGGACCTCCTCAGCGTCGGGCGCCTCGGTCGGCGGGGGCTCCTGCTCGAGGGTCTCGTTCACAGCGATGGGCTCCTGTTCGGGGTGGGAAGTGCCGGAACGGCAACCTCGTCGCGCGGTCCGGCGAGCACGCCGGATACCTTCTTCCCGACGTCCCTCAACCTGCGTCTCACACCTGGCACGGGGGAAGTCTCCCAGACTCAGCCCCCGACCGACTCCCCGACTGACACGGAGCCTCTGATGACCGCCTGCCGACGCCTGCTCGTGACCGCTTCGGCGGCTGTCGCGCTCGGGGCCCTCACCGCCTGCGAGAAGCCGTCCCCGATCGTCACGGTCGTCAACGTGGGCCAGAGCACGTACGCCGAGGCCGTCTCGTTCTGCTTCGAGGACCAGGACCCGGTGGAGGCGAACTGCGCGAGCCGCGACGACGGCCAGACCGAGCTGGAGATCGTCGGCGGGCAGACCGTGGGGGTCGACGTCAGCAAGGAGGTCGTCGAGGCCGGCTGGTTCATCGAGCTCTCCGATCCCACCGCGCAAGAGGGCCAGCAGGAGCCACAGCGCTCCGAGGTCCAGGACGGCCACTACTTCACCTTCACCGCGCCGAACCTGCCGGAGGGCGGTGAGCTCCTGCTCACGGTGCGCAGCCTGGACGAGGAGTCACCGGAGCAGCCGCCCCGCGGCGAGTGGCGCTTCACCCTCGTCCCCCGGACCTGACCGGACCCGCGCTCCTGCCTAGCCCTCGAGCTCGGCGGCGACGGCCCGCATGATCTGGCCGATCCGCTTGCCGGTCTCCCGGTCGGGGTGCTTGCCCCGGCGCAGCGACGGCTGCACCTTGGCCTCGAGCAGCTGGATCATGTCCTCGACCATCACCTGCAGCTCCTCGGCCGGCCGGCGGGCTGACGGGAGGGTCGGCGGGGCGTCGAGCACGGTCAGCGCCAACGCCTGCTCGCCTCTCTTGCCGGCGGCCACCCCGAACTCGACCCTGACACCGGCCTTGAGCTCCTCGACGCCGTCGGGCAGCGCTGACTTCGGGACGAACACGTCGCCGCCGTCGTCGCGGGACACGAAGCCGAAGCCCTTGTCCTTGTCGTAGAACTTGACCTTGCCAGTCGGCACCGTGGGACCTCGTCGCGTCGTCGGGGGAGGAGCGCGGCCAGGCTATCGGGCGCGTCCGGTCCTAGAGTCTCCCCGACCCCCGCCCGAGCAGGCCTGCCGGTGCGCGACCCGAGAGGTGGCCCGTGAAAGCCCGGCACGCCGCGCAGCCCGACCCCCAGCCGGGTGACCGCCTGGTGCGCCTGGGCGCCGTGGTCTTCGGACTCGGGGTCCTCGGGGTCCTGGCGGTGCTCGTGCCGTTCCTGCTCGGGCGGGAGGACGCCCCGCTGTGGACGACGCTGGCCGCCTCGCTGCTGCCGGTCGGGCTCGGCCTGTCGCTGCTCGGGCTCCTGCGGGGCGCCCGGGCCCGGCGCCGCGCTCAGCGTCGCGGTCAGGACTAGGGCAGCAGGGCGTTCATCGACCCGGACCGGAACTCCTGGACGGCGACCTCGACGAAGCCCTCGCCGCGCACCACGTCCAGCGCCGACCGGTCGCAGCGGGCGAGGGACACGGCGTCCAGCTCGACCCGGGCGACGCCCTCCCCCAGGTCCCGGACACGCAGGTGCTCGACGTCGCCCAGGTGCGTGCGCAGCGCCCGCTCGGCCC
>Ga0335397_10002820_pt1 | contig 23546 bp, 17 predicted proteins | sample MAT04_FD_205740 | JGI IMG/M metagenome (GOLD analysis project Ga0335397, IMG submission 205740) | Freshwater microbial communities from Lake Fryxell liftoff mats and glacier meltwater in Antarctica - MAT-04 (spades assembly) (version 2) ... | reverse complement strand
GCTCGACCTCACCGAGGCTGCAGGAGGTCAGCGGCTTCGTGTCACGGCCTCGTTCGGCATTGCCATCGTGGCCGGAGGTTCTCCCGGGGCCAACGTCGCGGAGCTGCAGGAGCGGGCCGATGTCGCCCTCTACGCCTCCAAGGAAGGCGGACGGAACCGCTGGGTCGTGGCCTCACCCGGCTGACGTGGCGGGCAATGTCGGGAGAAGGACGCGGGTTCGCACCTGACCCCGACCGGCCTCCTTGGCGTCATACATCGCTTCATCGGCTTCGCGTAGAAGGTCGTCGATACGCCGTGTCGAGGGTTGGTCGGCGTACGCCAGACCGACGCTTGCGCCGAGCCGAGCTGTCCCGGCGCCGGTGATGATCGACTCGGCCAGATCGTGCACGGCCCGGTCGGCGATCGCTTGCGCCTCGGCCAAGGTGCCGGTGCTTTCGCAGAGCACCACGAACTCGTCGCCGCCGATGCGGGCCACCGTGTCGCTGTTGCGAACCCCGGCTTCGAGCCGTGACGCCACCTCGCGAAGCACGTCGTCGCCGGCTTTGTGGCCCATCGAGTCGTTGACCGCCTTGAACCCGTCAAGGTCGACATAGAGCAAGGCGAGGGGCGATTGCGATCGCTGCTGGCGGGCCACGGCCTGCTCGAGCACCTCCGTGAACTGGCGCCGATTCACCAAGCCGGTGAGTTCGTCGTGTGAGGCTCGATGCTGGAGGTCGACGCTGGCCTGTTCGAGCTCGGCGTACAGGCGACGAGTCTCGTGGTTGGCGAGCAGCGAGCGCACGGCCCCGAGAAGAAGCAGGCCGAACATCATCACGATCACGAACGCCAGCCGGTTGGGATGGCGCTCCCGACCGATCCACGCGTCGACGGCAAGGAACGGAAGGACTGCGGCAGGGAGGAACGCCAACGGGCTGGCCCTCCGCACCTGTCGGGCGAGCGGAAGCCGGTCGAGGCCTGGTACGTCGGTGTTGTGGGTGAACAAGGGGAGGGTGAGAAGGAGCAGCCCGGTGGCGAGTTGGAACGTCACGCCGATCGGGAACGGAAGGGTGAAGCTGCGCACGGCGTTCACGGCCTGGAACCCCACGTTGAGGTAGACCACCGCCGTGATCGACAGGGCGATCGCCTGCGGGGTTCGCCGTCCCGGTTGGAGGCGTGTGAAGTTGGCGTAGGCGAGGTAGAGCGCAGCGGGCGCCCCCACCATGCAGAGCGCGAACGGCACGGCGATCACGCTGTCCTCGGCGCCGAGTATCGGGCCGACGAGCACATAGGCGCCGGCGGCCGACACCGTGACCACTGCAACGGCGGTATCGACGAGATCGATTCCGACGGTGCGCGCTCCGGACTTCTGTCGGAGCATGATCACGCCGCCTACTCCCCAAAGCGGGAGCACGAGGGCGCCGGGAATGAAGTGCACCCATCGCAACGACGATCCGCCGGTTTGTATCCCGAGCGCAATCGTCGCGCCGGTGAGCAGCGCCATGGTGTCGCCGGCAAACCACCAGCGCCAGAACAAACGATTCGACGGGGAACCGCTCAGCAGCGGACGGAGTGACACGACGCAGACCGGGATGGCGAGGGGGAAGGCGGCGAGCCCCCAGGTGAGCAAGGCCTGGCGTTGGGGCTCAGGATCGTCGATCAGGATCCGAGTGCCGAGGAGCAGGAAGCCCACGACGGCCAAGGCGAATCCACCGCCGAGGATGGCGCGTTGTTGCTGGCGGGTGAAGACGTAGGTCTGCTGTGGCGGGGAAGGGCCCTCGCCGAACTCTCCGCCCGGACCCATGCCGTGCCCTGGGTGTGTTTCCCCCATCCCGCCATCGTTGCATGACCGCCGTGCTCACCGTGTGTCGGAAGGTCAAGCGGGAGCGACGAGAACAAGCAGCCTCACCCGAGGCAGAGGACCGACTATCGGAACGTGAGCTCGTAGGCGAGATGCGGGCCGAGGACACAGTGGGCGCCCGGTGGCACCACCACCACGGTGAACGGTTCCTCGATGAGTGCCGGCCCGTCGGTGGCGGCGCCGGGAGCCAGCGCCGGCCCGTCGATCACGGGGGTGTCGTGCCAGTTGTCGCCGAAGAACACCGGCCGCCGTCCCTTGATCGCTTCCGACGCAACGGTGACCGTCCCGGCGTCGCCGAGCGACTCGGGTTTCGGGGTGACCCCTCGGGCTACCAGCCGCACGCCGCGCACCAGTGGCGGCTGGTTGCGGAATGCGAAGCCTCGCTCCCTTTCGTGTTGGTCGTGGAAACGAACCGCCAGGTCGAGGAGATGGGTGTCGTCGAGCGTGTGGCCTTCGGGAGCCGGAACACTCATGTCGAAGTTCTGGCCTTGGTAGGCCATCTGCACGAACAGGTCGGTGGCGACCGCCTCGAGGGGAAGGTCGACGGGCCCCAGTTCCTTGTCGGCTTCGGCGGCGACGTCGACCATGAGCGAGCGCAGGCGGGGGAGGTCGACCTGGGAGAGGGGCACGACGTAGGAGCGCAGCAGATCGACCACGTAGTCGGCCACCAACACCCCAAGGGCCGAGAATGCCGGTGCCGCTTTCGGGATGAGCACCCGTGCCATATCGAGTTCGCGGGCGATCGCCCATGCGTGCACCGGACCGTTGCCCCCATAGGCGATCATGTCCATGGTTCGTGGGTCGGCGCCGTAACCGGCGAGCACCTTTCGCGTGGCGTTGGCCATGTTGGCGTTCACAATGCGCTCGATACCCCACGCCGCGGCGGTGACGTCGGTTCCGAGTGGTTCGCCGACCGCTCGTTCGATTGCCGATCGGGCGGCGTCGACGTCGAGCTGCATTCTCCCGTCGGCGAACCCGGTAGGCGGGAGGAAGCCGAGTACGGCGTCGGCGTCGGTGACGGTTGGCTCGGTGCCGCCGCGGCCGTAACAAACAGGGCCGGGGAGGGCGCCGGCGGATTCTGGTCCCACCAGCAGTGCGCCTTGACGGACGCGGGCGAGCGATCCGCCGCCGGCGCCCACGGATTGCACGTCCACCATGGGCATCCCGATGTAATAGCGGTAGCGCCAGTTCCAGTCGGTCTTCACCTCGGGTTGCCCGTTCCGAACGAGGCACAAGTCGTAGCTCGTGCCGCCCATGTCGACCGCCACAAAGTCGCCCGACCCCGCCGCCTTCGCCGCGACCGTTGCACCCATCACGCCGCCGGTGGGGCCGGAAGCGAGGACGCTCACGGCTCGGCGACTCACGTAGTCCGGCGGCATCACGCCACCAGTGCTCTGCATGATGAGGAGCGGTCCGTCGAACCCGGCATCACGCAACGACGATTCGAGGTGCCCCACATACCGAGCGATCTTGGGGGCGACGTACGCGTTCACCAAGGTGGTGCTCACTCGTTCGAACTCCGGTCCTTTCGCCATCACCTCGTGACTCAGGGAGATGTGCTCGAGGTGGGGGAGCTCCTCGCGGATGATCTCCCGCGTTCGCAGCTCATGGGAAGGATTCACGAACGAGAACAGGTACATCACCGCAATGGAGTCGCACCCGAACTGGGCGAGGCGCCGGACGCCGGCCCGGACCGCGTCTTCGTCCAGGGCGAGCAGCTCGTCGCCCTCGTAGCTGTGACGTTGGGGGATCGGGATGCGGACCCGCCGGCGGGCGATGGGCGGGGGAGCCGGGTAGGAGGGGTCCCAGATCTGCTCCTTGTGGACTCGCCGCATCTCGATCTCGTCGCGATGTCCTTCGGTGACGAGCAGGCCAACACGGGCGCCGTTCATCTCGATCATGGTGTTGTCGGCCGTGGTGGTGCCGTGCACGAGCACGTCGAGCTGTGCACACAGGGCGGGCGCTCCGCCGTCGAGCCCCACGCGGTCGGCGAGCAACCCGAGACCGGTCATCACGCCGCGTGATTGATCGTCGAGCGTGGATGGCGTCTTGTCGAGCACCACGACGCCCGACGGGGTGACGCAGATCAAGTCGGTGAAGGTGCCGCCCACGTCGACCCCAACCCGATACCCCGAACCCTGCGGGTGCGTGACGGGGGGCATCGCCGGCGGTTACGCACCCAGGGCGCGGAGGGCCCGGGTGGCGGTGAGGTCGACGGCAAGGGTGAGGTCGGCGAGCGAACCGGTGAGCACGACGCCGTAGTCGCGTTCGGCGCCTTCCACGGACACGTACTCGTCGAGCACATCATCGAGTACGGCTTGCGGGTCGCGGAGGAGGGGATCGCCCCAACCGCCGCCGCCGCCGTAGTCGTAGTTGATCCTTTGGCCGGCAGCCATCGGGACCCAGTCGGCGGTGTGGGTCACCACAAACGGGTCGTCGCTCTGGTAACGGATCGTGAGCTTGTTGGGCGCTCCCGGCTTCCCGCCGGCAATGCCGGGCATCGGATACTTCATGCCCACGACGTAGGTGTAGACCTTGGCGTCGACCCGTACCTCCTTCACGTAGTGGCTCCCGCACAACCCGCGCCACTGCCCGGGGCCTCCCGAATCGATGCGGTAGTCGCGGCCCCACTGCACGTGGGGGTACAGGCTCTCGTTGATCTCGGCGGTGGCCTTCCAAAGGTTGCCGAACGCCGCAGCCTGACAGCCCCACGCGTCCATCCCGGCGGCGGCGTTGCACCAGCCGGCGTACACCTCGGCGGAGTGGTCGGTGAAGGTGGCGCCGGTACGCGGATCCACGCCACTGATCACGGTGGGAATGCCTGTCTTGTACACCTGCGGAACCGCCTTCTCCGGGAGCACATGTTGGAGGGCGAGGGCGATCACCTCGCCGACCTCGGCACCCGGATGGTGGGTGCCGGCGCTCACGGGTTTTCCGGGCACAGGATTGAGCACGCTGCCGAGGGGCACGACGAGCGAAATCTCATCGAAGAAGCCTTCGTTCTTCGGGATCTCGGGATCCATCATGGCGGCGATCTGGCCGACCGTGTAGCCGCGGGTGTTGCCGAACGTGGACCACGCCTGGATCTCTGGACGGGTGTCGGAGCCGGTGAAATCGATGGTGAGGCGGTCTCCAGCGACGTCGATCTTCACGTGGAGGTGGATGTCGGGATGTCCGAGTGGGTCATGGTCGACGTAGCAGTCGCCTTCATAGGAGCCGTCCGGCCAGGCCGCCACCTCCTCGCGGAATCGGCGGGCGGCGTAGTCGATCATGTAGTCGACCGAGGCCTCCACCTGGCTGGTGCCCCAACGGCTGAGCAACGTGCCGAGCCGGTTGCATGCCAGTTGGGCGGCGCCGATCTGGGCGCGGATGTCGCCGATGAAGCTTGGTATGCGGTTGTTGACGGCGAGGGAGTAGAGCACGTCTTTGCGCTCCTTGCCGGCATCGACCACCTTGATCACCGGCCACCGGACGCCCTCACCCCACACGTCGTTTGCGGTCACGTTGTAGCCCCCCGGAACCGCGCCGCCGGTGTCGCCGTGGTGGCATTGGATCGACGCGATGAGCACCATCCGCCGCTCGCCCGACACCGGGTCGGGGGCGAAGACGGGCGCGAAGACGTTGTAGTCGGGCAGGTGTCCTCCGCCGTGATACGGGTCGTTGGCCACGAACACGTCGCCTTCGCCAAACTCCTCGACGCCGAGGAAGTCGAGGGCGAAACGCACGGGAAGGGTGGATGTGAGCATGAACTGCGGGATGCCCACGCTGAGGGCGGCCAGTCGGCCACGGGCATCGAGGATTGTGGCGTTGCGTTCGTTGCTCTGGTTCAGGATGGGTGTGGTGGCGGTACGGCTCACGTAGACGGCCATCTCGAAGCACACGGTCTCCATCGTGTCGCGGATCACCTCCGCGGTGATGGGGTCGACGCGCTCGCTGCTGGTGCCTCGCCCTCGACTCTGCGCCAGTGCCACCATGTCGACGTCCATGCCAGGTCCTCCGACCACGTACGCCCTACCTGACGCTCGTGTCAGGAAAGTGTACCGGAGGTGATCGCGCTCGCGGGGCGGCATCGATCCGCACGGGACCTACGCTCACCGCGGTGCCCACCATCACCGTTGTCGCGCTGGCGGTGTTCGGCGTTGTTCTGTCGCTCATCGGGGTGGTTGCCGTGGCGGCCAACGTGGTTTCGATGCGCAAGGGTTCGACCGTCGATACGAGCACCACTGGCGGCGCGGCAACCGAGATCTTTCGGCACTGGCAGGAAACCGCCGATTGGGTTGCCCTCGCGGAGCAGGGTCCGGCGCTGGTCGACAACATCGACGTGAACGTTTGGCCCGACCAGCGCCGATCGGCGGTGAACCTCATCGGGTTGGCGTACGCCAACCTCGGCCGATACCTGGAGGCGGGGGTGTGGTTCGGCGTTCTGATCGAACAGCACCCCGACAACTGGGCGGCGCGGGCATGGCTGGCGCGCATGCTGTGGCTGCAGGGTGAGTTTGCGGAGGCCGACAAGGTGGCAGCGGCGTGCCTTGCCGCCGAGGAAACGCTCGCTGATGACGCGGCCTTCTTGCACGTGTTGCGGGCAGGGGGAGCGGTGGCCCGTGGTCGTTCCGACGATGCCAGCGCCTTCCTCGCGGCGGCCGCGCTCGCCGGACCATCGCCCCGCGTGGTGTGGCTTGCGCAGGTGGTGCGGGCTGAGTTGTTGCTGAACGCCGGCGACCTCGCCGGTGCCGAACAGATCCTGGCCGACAACCTTGCCGCCCAACCGGAAGGAATCGCTGAGCCGGTGCTCCTCTCGGTGGCCGGCCTGCTGGTTGAAGTGGCGATGCGTGCGCCCGCGGAAAGCCACGGGCTCGAGTTGTGGGCCCGGGCCGAGTCGCCCGCGGAGGTGTTGGCCTCGAACCACCCAGAGCTCAAGTTGGTGGAAGCGGGCGAGGCCATGATTGCTGAGGAGTTCGCCTGGGCGGAGGAGTTGGCTGGGGAGGCGGCAGCGCTGGCGATGGCGCAGGGAAGAAAGCCCATCGTGGCGCGGGCGCTTCGGATGCGGGGACGAGCCCTTGTTGGCCTCGGAATGTTGGATGACGCTCGTTCGTGTTTCGGCGACGCCTTGACCGTGTTCCGGGCCGTCGACATGGCGCCGGAGGTGGGAGTGACCGTCGAAGAGCTCCGCCAGATCAGCCTGTGACGGTAGTGCGAATGCGGAGAAAGTGGGCTCTGAACCGGGCTTTCGCGAGGTAATGCCACGGGAACTGGCGAGTAAGGGCCGGTGGGGAAGATGGGATTGTCCACTTCGCCCCCAAGGAGCCCATCATGTCCATCATCCGTCGTTCGTCGCCGCCTGTTCGGCGCCCGACCTTTCCCGCCCGTTCCTACATGGGGTTCGCCGTCGCACTCGGGGTTCTCGGTTCCACCGTGGCGTGCGTCCCTGGGGTCGGCCCCAACCCCACCACGACGCTGACCTCGGCGAGCTCACCACCGATCGTGTCGGCCTCGCCATTGGCCGAAGGACCGATCACAGTCGTTGCCCTCGGCGACAGCCTCACCGAGGGCACGGGCGACGAGTCGGGGCGGGAGGGATACGTCGGACGGCTGCGGGATGCGATCGGGGCTCGGCCCGGGCGATCGGGCTCCACGGTCGTCAACCTCGGCCGGTCGGGGTGGGCGAGTCAGGACCTGATCGACGGGACCGGCGGCGAATCCGGTCAACTCGACGCGGCCGAGGCCGAGATCGCCTCGGCCCGGACCGCCAATCGGCCCGTGGTGGCCACGGTCCTGGTTGGGTCCAACGACCTGTGGTACCTCTATGAGTACGGCAACAACAGCGGTACGACGGCCGACGAGGAATCCGCTGACCGAGCGCACTACCGCGCCGCGCTCACCACGATCGTGCGGGGCCTTCGTGGGGCGGGAGCGCAGGTGGTGGTGGCGGTGAACGACGACCAGAGTCGTCGACCGGTCGCGGCCGATGCCGGCGTCCGGGCCGCCACCTTCCCCGGAATCAGTTCGGCTGAAGTGGTGCAGATGGCAGGGCAGGCGAACGCCTATCGCGAGGTGGTGCGGTCGGTGGCTGCGGCCGAGGGTGCGACGGTGGCGGACTTCCTCGACGCACCGTTGTTCCGGAACCCCGCCACGTTGGCCGATGACGGCAATCATCCCAACGCCGCCGGCTACGACCTGCTCGCCGACGCATGGCTCACCGCTCTCACCCCGCTGGCGATCTGAGCGATGGTCATGGCCGATCCGCCCATCACCCGCAGCCACCGTGCGTGCGTCAACAGACCGTTCTTCGTCGGAGGCGGTCTGATCCGTCGAAGTGGGCGGTTCATTGCCAGAGGTGTTCACGCCGGTGGGTCCGCCGTCGGATGTTCACGGTGTTCTTCAGCTCAGGTGGGCGGCGACAGCGGAGGGGGGAGCCGTGTGCCTTCGGCATGCGAGGTTCAGGAGCGACCGTTGACTGCGTATTCGGCGACTGGCAGTCGTCGGCAAGGGGATGTTCCAGGACGCCCGCTCCGGTTTCGGTGATTCGGCGCCCTCTCTGGCCGGACCGTCCCCTCGATTCGCGCCAGACTCGTGGGATGGTCTCCACCCCACGAGTAGCAATCCAACGGATCGAACCTCGCGTCAAGCGGATTGCATCGAAAGCGATCGTCGTCAGCGCGGCGGTCCTTGTGGGGGCGTGCTCGGCAGGGTCGGGCGGCGGTGGTGCGGCGGCAAGCAAGGTGGAGATGCCGTCGGCGTCTGGTTTGTCGCGGATTGACGGATCCGCCTCCGACCCCTCAACGAGCACCTCCACCGGCCGACCTGCCTCGGTGCCCTCCACTCCGGGATCGTCGCTGCCGACCAAGGGCGGCGGCGGCGATGCACCTCGCCCGAGCGGGGACGGCGCCCCGCTGTCACCGGGGCCGATCTTGTTCGTCGCTTTGGGCGACTCGCTCACTGAAGGCTCCGGCGACGACTCGGGTCAGGGTGGCTTTGTCGGCCGACTCGGGGCCACCATCGACAGTGGCAGCCGCGCTGGCTCCGAGGTGCTGAACCTCGGGAAGAGCGGCTGGGATTCGTCCCAGGTGATCGCCGGCACCGATGGTGAACCGAGTCAGTTGGTGGCCGCTGAGGCGCGCATTCGGGAGACGGTCGCTGGCGGTCGATCGGCCCTGGCCACGGTGCTGGTGGGGTCGAACGACCTCTGGTACCTCTATGAGTACGGCTCGCAAGACGGGACCACGGAGTCTGAGGAGGCCGACAACTTGGCCGCCTACCAGGCCAACCTCGATGCCATCGTTCGGCGGCTCGACGACGCTGGAGCGCGAGTGGTGATTGCCATCAATGACGACCAGAGTCGTCGGCCCGTCGCCACGGACTCGGCGATGAGAGAGGCCACGTTGCCGGCCACCACGGCGTCGGAGATGCAACGCATGTCGGGTCAGGCTCGTCGTTACGCCGACGTCGTTCGCACGGTCGCGTCAACCCATGGGGCCGTCGTGGTCGACTTTCTCGATGCGCCGCTCTTTCGTGATCCGAAGACGCTGGCCGATGACGGCATCCATCCCAACGAGGCCGGTTATGCGCAGATGGCCGACATCTGGCTCGAGGCGATCCGTCCGATGATTGGGTAGTTGGACGCGGCTGCGGTCTGGCTCCTGCCCCGTCTTGCGTGCGGTTCGAGTTGGCGGCCGTCATCAGAGTTGAACGGCAGGTGAACGCCAGCCCTACCGTGCAGCGTGCTCCTCGCCACGATTCTGGCCCTTGCGTCGGCGGCGCTGCACGCGGGATGGAACCTGCTGGTGAAGACCAGCGACGATCGTGATCTCGCCACGTGGGGGCAGTTCTTGTTCGGTGGTGTGCTCGTGTTGCCGGTGCTCGCCGTGCTCGGGCTTCCCGAGTCGGTGTCGTTCCCGTATCTCGCTGCTTCGGGATTGATTCACGTGGCCTACGTCATTGGTTTGGTGAAGGCCTTCCACCACGGAGACTTTTCGTTGGCGTATCCGTTGGCGCGAGGCGGCGGGGCGCTTCTCGCCGCGTTCGGCGGTGTAGTGCTGTTGGGCGACCACATGGGGAACGGCCAATGGGTCGGGTTGCTGATCGTGGGGATCGGTCTCCTGTCGCTGGTGGGCGGGAAACCCTCGCGGCCAGCGATCCTGTGGGCGCTGTTCACCGCCGCGACGATCGGCGCCTACACGTTGGTGGACAGCAAGGGTTCCCGGCTGTCCGGAAACGGCATGCTCTACGGGTTCGCGCTCATGCCATGTTCGGCGGTGTGCATCTCGGCGAGCCAGATGCTGCGGGGAAGGACTCGGGCGTTTGGCGCGGCCATGCGTACCCAGTGGCCCCGTTGGCTCGTTGCCGGCGTATTTCTTACCGCCGCGTACAGCATGGTGATGGTGGCGGTTCGCCAGACCGACGCCACCGGCCAACTTGTTCCGGTGGGTCACGTCACCATGTTGCGAGAATCGAGTGTGGTGATGGGGGCGCTCGCGGGGTGGCTGTGGCTCCACGAGAAACTCGGACGTCAGCGCCTGATCTCGTCGATCATCATCGTTGTCGGGCTCGTCACGATGGTTGTGTTTCAGGCTCGGTAGAGCGGGGTGTCGCTCCGGCAACATGAAGGTGTGCACCCGAAGGGGCAACGCGGACCGTCCGGTTTGTGTTGATCAAGGGACCCGCTATTCACGCCGCAGCACTCACGCAGAGGGGCGCCATCAGCCTGCCGGAGTGGTGTCGGTGAGTCGCCGATGCCGATGCCGAGGTCGCGCTTCGTTGCGAAAGGTGCCCAACGATGCGGCGGGTCATTCGTTCCAGAAGTCCCGTTCGGCCTTGGGGGGTGTCCAGTCCTTCGGTGTCTTCGGTGTCTTCGGTGTCTTCGGTGTCTTCGGTGTCTTCCGTGTCGTTGATGGTTGCGGGGACATGTGGGCTTTCGCCGGCTTCGGTTCGTTCGCGCGTCCGGTGTTCGTGGTGGAGGTAGCCGGTGGTAGGTCCGTCGCGTGCGGCGGCTCGCCGTCGTCGAGGCCACGGTGATCCCCGACCGGCAGTTCCCCGCCGAAGGCGTGATCAGCGGAAACGACGGCGGCGGCCACGAAGGTGGTGATCGGAACCGAGGCGATCAGGCCGAGCGAACCCACCAACGCTCGCACCACTTCCTCGGCAATGATCTCTCCGGTGATCGACCGGCCAAAGGGACGGTTGGCCTGTGAGAAGAGCAGGAGCAGCGGAAGGCTCGCTCCGGCGTAGGCGAGCACCAAGGTGTCGATGGTGGAGGCGATGTGGTCACGTCCCACCCGCATTCCCGCTCGGTAGAGGTCAGCTCGCCCTTGTGAAGGGTTGGCTCGATGCACCTCCCACACCGCCGATGCCTGCGTGACGGTCACGTCGTTGAGCGCGCCCAACGTGCCGATCACGATCCCCGCCAACAACAGCCCCGAGAGGCTGATGCTCACGCCGTCGAGTTGCAGCATGACGGCTTCCTCCGAGCTCAAGCCGGTGAGACGGGTTGCGGTGACGAACACCCGCGCCAGCAACGCCGTGACACAGATGGCAAGCAGCGTGCCCACGAGCGCGGTGGTGGTGCGAACGTTGATGCCCGAGGCCAAATAGAGCACGAGGAACATGATCAGCGTGCCCGTGACCATCGCCACCAACAAGGGGTCCCTGCCGCCGAGGATCGCCGGCAGGGCGAAGGTGGCCAACAGGAGGTACGACACGCCGAGACCTACGAGCGCACCAGCGCCACTGCGGCGCCCGACCGCAATCGTGGCCACCACGAAGAGCGCCAGCAGGAAGAGCATCGGTGACGTTCGCTGGTAGTCGCTGAGGTTGTAGGCCGGCTTGGCGAGGCCAGGAATGACGGTGCGCGTGAGCACCACCTCGTCCCCCGCCACCGGGGCCTGCATGCCGACCGTGAGGAAGAAGTTCTCCACTCGAACGGTGGTCCCCGCTTCGGGGCCGTTCAGGATTCGAAAGGTGACGTCGGCGCATGGCGCCAGCTCACACGCTCGAGTGGTGGAGGTTTCGACTCGAGCATCGACGAACTCGAACCCCATCTCGGTGTTGGATCGGGATCGCTGCTCGTGGGGCCAAAGCACCGCGAGGCCGACGAGTCCGAAAAGAAGGAACGGGATGGTGAGCGCGGCGAGAATCAGCCGGATGCGTCGACTGGCGGCCGGGTCTGCGCCACCTTCGAGCGGGCCGTGCGAGTGCGAGTGGGTACCCCCCATAGGACCGCCAACCTAACCGTGCGGCCTGGCTGTACCGGGAACAGGCGTCGGCCCGTTCTCTGACTGTCCGACGAACGCCCGTGGCCTCAGGTGTACCAGCCGGTGAGATCCACGATGGCAGGAGCGACAGACGGGGCCGTTTGGGGGCTCGTCATCCCGATCGGCGGACTGAAGGTTGCGCGGAAGACCCGGGCGTTCTGAGTGCAATCGGTAGGTCAGGACATCCACATGTGTTCACGGACGAACGTGTAGACGTTGGCGAAATCGACGTTCACCTTTTCGGGAATCGGCACCGGCGCGCCGAGCTGACGGGCCCCCCACACGATCTGCGCCGTGCGCTCGGTGACCAGTGAGGCGTGAAGCGCGTCGTCGACGCTCTTGCCGATGCACACGATGCCGTGGTTCGCCACGAGGGCGGCGGACCGGTTGCCGAGCTTTGACGCCACCTCCACCCCGAGCTCGTCGGTGCCCGTCATCGTGTAGTCGCAGATCGGGATGTCGCCGCCGAGATAGACCACCACTTCTTCGATCAACGCCGGGATCGATTCGTGCACGAGGGCAAACATCGATGCGTGGGGGGCGTGTGAGTGGATGACGCCTCCCACCTCGGGATACGACTTGTAGCACTCGAGGTGCAGCGCTTTCTCGGTGGTGGGGTCGCCGTTGCCGCTCACCTTCTCACCGTCGAGCGTCACGACCACGAGGTCGTCGATCGTCATCACGTCGTAGGCCAGCGACGACGGGGTCATGCACACAAGGGTCGCATCGGGCATGCGGCTCGACACGTTTCCCGCGGTTCCAACCACAAGGCCGGCGGCATGAATCGCCTGTGCAACCCGGAGCACCTCAGCCTTGACCTCGCTGTCGGTGCTCTGGTGGGGGCGTTTCGCGGTGGCGCTCATGGCAGGACCTCGGGATTCACGCAGTAGATCGGACGCTCGCCGCGAAACAACCGGTCGAGGTCGGCGGCGATCATGGCGGTGTGGTTGGCTTCCGTGTCGTAGGTGGCACCACCGATATGAGGTGTGAGCACCACGTTCTTCATGGCGATCACGGCATGGTCCGGGGGAAGCATCTCGCCTTCGAAATGATCGAGCCCCGCACCGCTGAGGTGACCCGATGCCAGCGACTCGGTGAGGGCATCGAGATCATGGAGTGCGGCCCGAGCCGAGTTCAAGTAGATCGCCCCCGGCTTCATTCGGGCGAACTGCTCCGCCCCCATCATCGCGATGGTGGTGGGAAGGGGGGCCGCGTGCATCGACACGACATCGGCCTCGGCGAGAAGGTCGTCGAGGGAATGGGTGGCCTCCGCATTGAACGGGTCGTACGAGATGACCCGCATGCCGAGACCTTCGAGGCGCCATCGCGTGGCCCGTCCCACGGCACCGAGGCCGATGATGCCGACGGTCTGTCCGGCGATCTGCCAGCCCCGAAACCGTTGGTAGGGGATCGACCCATCCTTGAACACCTCGCCGGCACGCACGTCGTGGTCGGCCGGTACGATCCCTCGACCAACGGCGAGCAGGAGGCCGACGGTGAGCTCGGCCACGCCATCGGCGTTGCGGCCGGGGGCATGGAGCACCGGAACTCCGGCGGCAGTGGCTGCCGGCACGTCGACGTTGGTGGGATCTCCTCGCGTCGAAGCCACGGCGAGCAGCGGTCGATCGAACAACACCCCCTTGCACTGGTCGGCTTCGCAGATCACCACGGTCGCACCGAACTCGTCGACTTTCGCGGCAAGTTGCTCGTCGTTCAGCAGGGTCATGTTGGATCCATGGATCCACGGCTGCTGCACCACATCGGCGATGGATTCGAGCAAGGCGAGTCCGTCGCCTCGAAGCGGTGCGGTGGCGAAGATTGCGGGCCGATCAGCGGGCACAGGCGTCCTCCGAGACGTTGGGGATCACAGCGTCGGATCGACACCGCTGGCCATCCTTCCAGAACCCTGACACGCGTGTCATCTTTGGTTGTCGGGCAGAGGTACGGTACCGGCGTTGTGGTCCTTCAACCGTTGTCAGGGGAATCCGTGAACCAAGCTCAACCCGCCGGTGAAAGCCCGATGCCGGCCTTCGACGGTGGTCTGGAGGAACCCGACCCCTTCGAGGCGTTCAACGCCGCCATGGGCGGCGGCGTGATCGAGGACCCCTACCCGGGCTTCGCCCTGGCGAGAGCGCTCGGCGGGATGCAAGGGGTGGAAGGCTTTTCGTTCGACGGACAAGGCACCGACGACACGCTCGACGCCCACCTTCCCGACATGCCCGGGTTGTTCACCGCCTTCAGCTTTGACGCCGTGCAGCAGGTGCTGCGCGACGGCACCGCCTTTAGCAGTTCGGCGTACGCGTTGGTGATGGGTCCGGTTCTTGGTCGGTCGATCTTGGAGATGGACGAACCCGAGCACCACAAGTACCGCTCGCTCATCCAACAGGCGTTCACGAAGCGCGCCATGGAGCGGTGGGAGCGCGAGTTGGTGGCACCGGTGGTGCACGCCCACATAGACCGGTTCGCCGACCGTGGGAACGCCGACCTCGTGCGAGAGCTCACCTTTCCGTTTCCGTTGGAAGTGATCGCCAAGTTGTTCGGGCTACCGGAGGCCGACCTTCCGTGGTTCCACCGTCGAGCGGTGGAGGTGATTGCCGTGAACGTTGACAACGACAAGGCGCTCGCCGCCTCGGCGGCGTTGCGCGACTACTTCGCGGTGCAACTCGCCGATCGGCGGCGGCATCCAGGCCGCCCCGACATGTTGTCGGTCCTTGCCGAAGCCGAACATCTCGGTGAGCGGCTCACCGACGAGGAGATCTTCGCGTTCTGCCGATTGCTGCTCCCGGCGGGAGCGGAGACGACGTACCGTTCGTCGAGCAACCTTCTCGTGGGCCTACTTTCCGACCCCACGCAGTTGCAGGCGGTGCGCGCCGATCGCACGTTGATCCCGCAAGCGATCGAAGAGGGCCTCCGGTGGGAGCCCCCGCTGCTGATGATCCTGAGGACGGCCGCCATCGACACCGAGGTCTGCGGCGTTGCCGTGTCGGCAGGGTCGGCGGTGATCACCAACATGGGTTCGGCCAATCACGATGAGACCCGCTGGGCGGACCCGGAAAGATTCGACATCTTCCGGGAGTCGAAGCCGCACGCCGCCTTCGCCTACGGTCCCCACACGTGTCTCGGGATGCACCTGGCGAGGATGGAGACGCACACCGTGCTCACGGCGTTGCTCGATCGGCTTCCCAACCTCCGGCTCGATCCGTCGGCGCCTCCGCCCCAGATAAGCGGGATGACGTTCCGGTCCCCGGCCGCCATTCGGGTGGTCTGGGACACCTGACCGATGTACCGAGCCTGACCGACGGACCCGACGGACCCGACGGACCCGACCAAGTCGACCCAGTCGAGGGGACCAACCTTCCGGTAGTCGGGGGCGAGTTTGGCCGTCGCCCCCCCATCCGGGTGATACCACTCGGACTGGCAATGGCGGCCTACGTCGGACTCGGGCTGACCGAAGGAATGGTAGGGGTGGTGTGGCCCCGTCTCCGCGCCGAGTTCGCGCTGAGCGCTCAGGGCCAGTCCTACCTGACCGCATCGTTCGCTGCCGGCTTCATCGCGGCCTCGCTGCCCCATGGGCGCGTGCTGCGTCGGTTCACGACCGGCGACGTGTTGGTCGCGGCGGCGGTGTTCGGGCTCGTTGGCGCGCTGGCGATCGCTGCATCGCAGGGCTCGGCCTGGATCGTGGCGGGCTCGTTTCTGCTCGGGATGTCGGGCGGTTGTCTCGACGCCGCGCTGTCCTCCCACGCCTCGGTGCATTACCCCCATCAACGGGTGCTCCTCATGCATGGAGGTTTCGGTATCGGTGCCACCGTCGGCCCGGGAGTTCTTACCGCCTTGCTCGCCCTGAACCTTTCGTGGAGAGTGGCCTACGTCGGTGTGGCTGCGCTACAGCTCGGATTGCTTGCCGCGTGGGTAATCGATCGCCGTCGCTGGCCCTCCGTGTCCCTGGCAGGCCGCGGTCTGCACGACCGCACGGGACCGGCCCCTCCCGATCTCGGCAGGGCGAGGGTGAAACACGGTCGGTTGGTGGTGGTGCTGGGCATCGTCGGGTTCTTCGTGTACACCGGCACCGAGTTGGCGGTGGGAAACTGGGCCAACACCTTGCTGCTCTACCGGGGGCTTGATGCGCAGTGGGCCGGCCTGGCATCCACCGGGTACTTCGGGGCATTGATGGTCGGCCGGTTCGCGCTCAGCACCGTGGCGGCACGATTCCACCCGGTGGCGATCGTCACGATCGCCACCACCACGGCGTTGTTGTTTGCGGTTCTGTTCGGGGTCCTCGGCGCGGCCGCACCGGTGCTGGGTGCCGTGGCCTTGTTGGGAATCGGCCTATCCCTCGCCGGCGTCTTTCCGAGCCTGGTCGCGCTCACTCCATCTCGTGTGGGCATGACACGCGCACCAGCGGTGATGGGTCGTCAACTCGCGGCGGCGAGCCTCGGTGCCGCCGCGTTGCCCGGTCTGGTCGGTTGGCTTGTCGACCAACGGTCCGCGACGGTTATCGGGCCGGCCGTCGCGGTCTTTGCGCTCGGCTTGCTTGCGGTCCACGCGCTCACAAGCGCGGCGGCGCGCCAGCCAATGCTCGCTCCTGTCGGCCTACATCTGGTCGAACTCGACGAGCCGAGAGATCCGGTGTGAGTCCGTGCTTCTCGGGTCGGGCGGGGTCGGGTCGTTGGCGGGTGGGGGGCGGGCGACGTGACCGCCGACACAGCGTGAACCGGATCATGCACTAACGTCGACCTGACCACTTCTTGAGGGGGAACCTGTCGATGTCGATGTTTCGTAGCGCGCGGTCCGCGTCCGTCCTTCCGTCCGCCACCACAACAGCAACGCCTCGAGGTGCTCGGCGCCGAGCGGCCATGGTTCCTGCCGCCGTCTGCCTCGCCGCCGCTCTTGCCGCCGGTTCCTGCTCGAAGGGCAGCGGCAACGAGGGGTCCAGCCCCGCCGCCTCCGTGGCTCCCGCCGCGGCCGTCGCGCTCACCAACGACGACACCGCCGGTGATCCAAAATCGGGCGGGAATCTGATCTACGGCCTTGGCGCCGAGACCGACGGGTGGAACCCGTGGCACAACCGGTTCGCCGGCTCGTCATACACGGTGGCCAGCACCTTCTACGACCCGCTGTTCACGTACGACCCGGCAGGAACGCCGCAGCCGTACCTCGTCGAGAAGTCCACGTCGTCTGCCGACTTCAAGGAGTGGACCTTGACGCTGCGTTCGGGCGTGTCGTTCCACAACGGCGAGAAGCTCGATGCCGCGGCGGTGAAAACCAACTGGGAGGTTGGCCGCACATCGCCCCTCGTCGGTGCCGCCTTCTCTGCCATGGACAAGATCACCGGTGAGCCGGGGAGCCTCGACGTCAAAGTCACGATGACCCGACCATGGTCCACGTTCCCCCACGCCCTCACCTCGCAGCTCGGGTATCTCACGGCGCCGTCGCGGCTCGCCACCGACGGCGGCAAGGCACCGGCCGTGTCCCGAGAGCCGATTGGCACCGGGCCGTTCAAATTTGATTCGTGGATCACCGACAGCAACCTGAAGGTGTCTCGGGCGCCCAACTACTGGCGAAAGGAACACCCGGCATACCTCGACAGCATCGAATTCCGGGTGATCACGGATCAGTCGGGCCGTGGATCGTCGCTGATCTCGGGCGACATCGATGCGATGGAAACCAGTGATCCGCAGCAGCTGATCAAGTTCCGTGCCGAGGCGCCCGCGACCTACCAGTACTTCACCAACCAGGGCGCCGACGCCGACGAGACCTTCATCGGCCTCAACACGTCGAAGCCGCCGTTCGACGATCCGTTGGCACGCCAGATCCTGGCCTACGGGGTGGATACCGAGAGCCTCGCGGCATCGGCGTACCAAGGTGAGTTCACGCCGGCCCGTGGTCCGTTCCAGGAGTCCTCGCCGTTCTTCGTGGAAACCGACTATCCCAGGTACGACCTCTCCAAGGCGAAGTCACTGCACGAGGAGTACAAGAAGAAGAACGGCGGCAACCCGCTGAAGTTCAACGCGCTCATCCCTCCGGGCACCGAATACCAGACGATCGCCCAGAGCCTGCAGTCCCAGGCCTTGGAATCTGGCGTCGAGGTCACCATCGTTGCCCTCGAGCAGACGCAGCTCATCGTGCGAGTGCTCGGCGGCGATTTCGAGGCCACCGGGTTCATCCTTTTCGGCTCACCCTTGATCGACCGGGAGTACGTGTTCATCGCCTCGCCGCCGGTTGCGGCGCCCTTGATCTCACTCAACTTCACGCGGAACAAGAACGACACGCTCATCAAGGCCATGGACGATGCCCGAGCTACCGACGATCCCGCCAAACAACGCGAGCTCTACGCCATCGTGCAGAAGGAGATGGCCAAGGACCTCGCCTTCATCTTCTTGGTGCACAACCGCTCGGCGGTGGTGTCGTCGAAGAAGATCCATGGGTTGACCAAGCCGACGCTTCCCGGTGGCAAGCCTTCACAGGTTTCCGTCACGCCGTCGTTCTTCGAGGTGTGGAAGAGCTAACTCACGCTCCTGGCCTGAGTCACACAGACGTATCGAGTTGGCCCGCCGCACGGCGGGCCAACTCGCGTTTGTCCACCTTGTCCATGGCGGTGAGGGGAAGCGAGTCCAGCAGCACAAGGCGGTCCGGCAGCTTGTAACCGGCGACCATGTCGGTGGCGAACGCTCGCAACACGGCGAGATCGACCACGTTCCCGCCATCCTTCGGGACGACGTAGGCCACGCCGATCTCGCCCATGGTGAGATCCGGAATGCTCACGACCGCGACCTGCGATACGTCGGGGTGCGCCGCCAGCGCAGTCTCCACCTCTTGCGGATGCACGTTGTATCCACCGCGCACATATCGTTCCGTGCGACGTCCCACGAGGTGAAGGCGGCCACGGTCGTCGATCACACCGAGGTCGCCGGTGCGAACGGATCCGTCGGCGAGGAACGCCGCGGCGGTCGCCTTGGGGTCGTTCCAGTATCCACGCATCACGGCCGGCGACCGCAGGCACACCTCACCCTCCTGGCCATCCGGTCGCACCACATCGGAATCGGGGTCGACGATGGTGAGGGTGACGCCGGGATGGGGGCGGCCCACACTCTCTTCGGCGTCTTCGGGCGGGTCGGTGAAGGCGGTACCCAGCCCCACACCGGCTTCCGTGCACGAGTACCGCATCGCGAGGGCGGCGCCGAATCGCTCTCGTATCTGCCGCACCAACACGGGGCTCGCCGGTCCGCCACCGATCACGACGGCTTGCACGCAGGTGAGGTCGAAGGAGGCGAACGCGGGGTTCGCCAGCATGAGCGCGAACTGGGTGGGGATCCCCCCGATCCCGGCCATGCGATGGCGGTCGATCAACTCCAGCGCCGTCGTTGCCCGCCATCGCTCCATCAGGTGGATCGTGCCTCCGCGCATGAGGTTGCCCGGGAGCTTGGTGGTGGGTCCGAGGTGCGCAAGTGATGTGGACGCCATGGTGTGGCCACCCCCGCCCCATCGTCCTCCGGTGTCGACCTCGGTGATGAACGAAAGCTGTCGGTTCGCGAACACGGCACCTTTGGGAGCGCCGGTGGTGCCCGACGTGAACACAATGGCCACGACACGATCGGGATGGGGGGGCAACGGGCGCGGCGCCCCGCCGGGCACGGCGAGATCGGCCACCGGGTTGTGATCCGAGTCGATGACCAGGGCGGGTTGGGCGCGTTCGAGCACGGCGTCCCGTTCGGTCGCTGTGAGTTTGTGGTTCACGCCGGCGGTGATGGCGCCGATCTTGGCCGCGGCGACGTAGGCCACCACATAGTCGAGTGACGGGGGCAACGAAATCGCCAGCACCGACGCCTCGCCCATGCGTTGGTCGAGCAGGCCGGCGGCCACTTCATCGGTGATCACATGCAATTGCCGGTAGGTGAGCGACCCCCCGTCCGGGTCGACGAACGCTGTAGCATCGCCAAAACGCTCGGCTGCTTCGGCAACGACGGTTCCGAGCATCGACACCTCCGGTCGCACATTGGTCTGTTCTGTCGTGATCTGATCGGACCGATTCGGCCCGGTCGGCGAACGGTAGTGCAGTCGGTTGGGCGCCGGGTCGGGGTCGTGACGAGGAAGGAGCGGTGCCGCCTTGGCCACACGGTCGGCCACCCCGAAACGCAGCGGTGTAAACGATGGCGGAGGCACCCCCAGCGCGCCGCGCGCCGATGCCCGAGCGTTGCGCGCCCAGGGCCATCGCACGCACGCCAAGTTGCTCGACGCGGGGATGGTGGTGTTGCGTGATCGGGGATATCACGCCGCACGAGTCGACGACGTCGTACGTATCGCCGACGTCAGTCACGGCACCTTCTACCTCTACTTCACCAACAAAGAGGACCTCTTCCGTGCGCTCGCCACCCAGTGTGCCGAGGAGATGACCTCTCGTATCGGCTCGTTGGGTGTGGTCGACAGCGGCGCCGATGGCCTGGCCGAGTTGGAACGGTGGGTCGACGGGTTCGTCACGTGTTACGCCGAGTACGGCGTGGTGATCCGGGCGTGGATGGAAGATCAGGTCTCGAGCCGCGACCTCGCCCGCCTTGGTACTCGAACCTTCCGCACCGTTTCGGCCACCTTGGTGGCGCGGCTGGCGGAAGCGTCTCCCGATGCGGACGAGGGTGAGGTGGCTCTGTCGGCCGCGGCGTTGGTGGCCATGATCGAACGGTTCACCTACTTCGTCACCTCACGGGGGCTCGACCTCCCGCCTGGCGAGGTTGTGCGCACGCTCGCCGCACTGATTCACCGCGGCTTCTTCCACGGCTCCATCAACTGAACCCCCTTTTCGGGTTTTAGTCTCCCGTTCGCATCAAAAGTGATGCGAACGGGAGACCGAAACCGCCCCCTTTTTGGGGGTCAGCGGAGCTTCCACTCGATGCGTTTGCCGCTGGCGAAGAACTCCTGGCCCTGACGGAGGCTGTCGGCGTTGGTGCCCATGGCGATCATGGCGTAGCCCATGCCGAGCGCTTGGCTCCGAGAATGCTCGAGGCCAGCCCAGATCGAACGAACCGTTCCTTCGATGGCGAGCGGTGGCGCCGACGCGATCGCGTCGGCGCACCATTGCGCGGCCGAGCGCAACTCGTCCTTGTCGACGACCTCGCTCACGAGGCCCACCTGGTGCGCCCGAGCGGCACTCATGCGTTCGTGGTTCCCGAGCAGGCTGAGTCGCATGATCTCGTGGAACGGCATCTTCTGGAGCATGTGGATCGGCTCGAACGCTGCCGTCATCCCATAGGTGACGTGAGGATCGAAGAAGGTGGCGTGGTCCGCGGAGATCACGAACTCCACTTCGCCGAGCATGTAGAAGGCTCCACCGCAGGCCATGCCGTTGACGGCGGCGATCACCGGCTTCCAGAGGTCGTTGCTCTTGGGGCCGATGTATTCGCCCGGATCATCGAAGTGGAAGGGTGTGGAACCGGATCCCACCATCTTCTCTTCACCGTCCGGGATGGCATCCACCGCCTCCGGTGAACCGAGAGCCTCAGTGCGATCGATGCCGGTGCAGAAGGCCTTGTCGCCGGCACCGGTGAGCACGATGACCCTCACGTCGTCGTCGTGGCGGAACCGGCGCCAACAATCGCGCAACTCTTTCTGCATCGCCACGTTGAAGGCATTGTGCACTTCGGGCCGATTCAGGACCACCCACGCCACGTGGTCGGCGATGGCCACGTCGAGCGTTTCGTAGTCGTACGGAGTTGCGTTGCTCACCATTGTCTGACCCTACGTCAGGAGACCTTGGCCGTGCGTGGCCGCCACTGCGCTGGCCGCGTACGGTGGAGCGTGGCCAGCGTGAGGCAGCCGACAGAGGATCCAAGAAGGAGCGACTTCCGTGGACGCAACGGGCGAGGTCAACGGCGCGGTGGCCCTCGTGGTGTTCGTGCTGTGCGCGGCCCTGGCCCTGTGGTTCGGCCGGAACGTATGGGGTTCAGGTGGCTCGGCATCGGTGCTCTTGCTGCAACGACAACGGGGAGGCGTGGATCCGGTCGACTGGCCCGAGTGGGCCGATGCCCATGTGGAGCGGGGCCATCACAGTCCGTTCGCTCACGAGTACCTGGCGCTGGCCCGGGCGGCGGGGCTGGCCGCTCGCGATGAGGTGATCGCGGCGCGGACGGCACTTGGCCATTACGAAGTGAACCCCGACGATGGTCGAGTGATCACGCTGCTGGCGCTCGGCGCGAGCCGGGCCGGCGACTGGCATGACGCCCGCCGGTTGTGCGAGTCCGTTGTCGATCGCTCGCCTTCACTCGATCGCATCTGGCTCATGAGTGGCTGGATGCAGCACGGCGATCTTTTGCTCTTCACGGATGAAGCCGACCGTCTCCTGGTCCGGTCCACCTCGTGGTCTGATGGCGATCGAGCGCGGCTGCGCCGGATCGTCACCGACGTGTCGCTCAACGACCCGTCGAGCGAGCACAGCCGCCGGCTCTCCGATCTCGATGTGGCGACCGGCGCCGTGCTGGCGTCCGTACCGACGGGAGCGGCATCCGAACGGGTGGAGGTGGCGTTGCTGCAAGCGTCACTTGCGGTGCAGTTTTCCCGTGGAGGACGGGTGACCGACGCCGTCGGCTTGTTGGGCCGGACCGTCGCCCCTCTCGGGGTTCCGCGGCCGTACGTGTCGGCGATCCTGTCGTTGGCGCAGGCGGAGGTGAGTGCGGCAGCGGAACGAACAATCGACCACAGCCGGGAAACGTGCCGCACGATAGAACACGCGATGGCGCAGCAAGGTCTGAGGTCGGTGGTCCCGATGGCGCTGCTGGCGCAGGCGTGGGTCGAGCACCACGCCGGCAACCGCTCGGCCACCGACATGTCGTTGCGGGTGGCATCGGATCTCCAACGCCAGCTCGGTGCGTTCGGCGGGGTGCGCGAGGTAGAGACGAGCGCCCGGCTGCTCGGACTGGGCTGAACGCTGCGTTCAGCCTCCGCCCATTTGAAGGCCACCGATGCGGGTGCCGTAGATGCCGGTGGCGACGGCCTCACCGATCTCCTCGGGCTTCCATTTACGTGGGCCCTTCGATGCCTTGACCGATTTGCCGATCGTCCACGGCACGTAGTGGGAGATGTCGTCTCCCACTGAGCGGAACACCTGGCCGCTCACATGGAGCGCCTCGTCGGACGCCAGCCACACCACCATCGGGGCGGAGTTGCCGGGGTTGAGCCGGTTGAAGTCGTCGCCGTCGTTGACGTCGTTGGCTTCGACGATCGGAATAGATGGCATCGCCGCGTTCACCATGCGGGTGGCGCCGCCTGGAGCGACGGCGTTGGCGCGCACGCCATACCGAGTGCCTTCAAGGGAGGTGATGGCGGTGAGTGCGGCGATGCCGGCCTTGGCGGCGCCATAGTTGGCTTGACCCTTGTTGCCCTGAAGGCCAGCCGACGACACCGTGTTCACGATCGCGGCCCGCCGAACGCGGCCCGCTTTGCTCTCGTTTTGCCAGTAGACGCAGGCGTGGTGAGTG
>Ga0335397_10002819_pt1 | contig 23549 bp, 25 predicted proteins | sample MAT04_FD_205740 | JGI IMG/M metagenome (GOLD analysis project Ga0335397, IMG submission 205740) | Freshwater microbial communities from Lake Fryxell liftoff mats and glacier meltwater in Antarctica - MAT-04 (spades assembly) (version 2) ... | reverse complement strand
GCTGTGAACCAGCCGATACCGGCAGCCCACACTGACGAGGCCGACCGGAGGCCAGGCGGACGAACCAGCCGATACCGGCAGCCCACACTGACGAGGCCGACCGGAGGCCAGGCGGACGAACCAGCCGATACCGGCAGCCCACACTGACGAGGCCGACCGGAGGCCAGGCGTAGGATCCGCCGGGTTCCGTACACTGCACCAGTGAGTGAGCGCGATCGAGACCTGCTGACCGACATCGATCGGAGCGCGTCCATCCGCGACCACCTTGCGAATGAGCGGACGCTCCTTGCCTGGCAGCGCACGGCGCTGGCGCTGATAGGGCTGGGCTTCATCGTTGACCGCTTCGCGTTCGAGGGCCGCACCGATGCCGCCACAGGTGATCTCCTGGGTCTGTCCATGATCGTGGGCGGCGGCATCACGGCAATCGTTGGTGCGTGGCGATTCGTGCAGACGGAACGGCAGATCGACACCCAGAGCTACCAGCCAGCGCTGCTGGCCCACCTGGTGCTGGCCGGGGCCATCGCCGTCGGCGCCATCCTGACCGGCGTGTACCTGCTGCTGACGCGCTAGTCCTCGACCTCCTGGCAGGGAGGCGGCGCGCAAGCACCACCTTCGCGGCCCTGGCCGATCCGACGCGTCGCGGCATCGTCGCCCGCCTCGCCAACGGGGAGGCGACGGCCACGGAGCTCGCGGCACCGTTCGACATGACTCTGCCCGCCATCTCAAGGTGCTCCAGCGGGCCGGACTCGTGGAACAGGGTCGACAGGCGCAGAGGCTACCCTGTCGTCTCCGTGCGGCGCCGCTCCGGGACGTCGCCACATGGATCGACCAGTACGGGCACTTGATGGAGCTACGCCTCGATCGGCTGGAGAGGCAGTCGTTCGCGTTCACGGGCACCTACTTGAAGTGGTCCCGGTCGAACGCCTCGTGTATACCTTCATCGCCGACATGGACGGCCTTCGGGATCACCCAGGTCACGTCACGGATGTGCTGCAGGACCTTGGCGACCGGACACGGTTCATCGAGACCATGTCCTTCGGCAGCGTCGAGGCGCTGGATCAGCTGGAGGGCTTCGGCATGCTGGAGGGCTTCGGCATGCTGGAGGGCGCGCTCGAGCCCTGGGACCGCCTCGCATCCGAGGTGGCACGGGACTGGCACCCTGCACGACGACCGCGGCCCGCGCCGGTTCGCTGGCCCTGGTGAACGTTCCGCGCACGCTCGGTCGTTGGCGTGCCCTGCGGCACGCCGCGGCAGTGCCCACGCCGAACGCCGTAGGATGTCCGGATGATGGAGCCACTGGACGCGGTGGACGTGCCGCGCGTCATCGCCCGGATGTCCGCCGCGGCGAGCAGCCTGGATGGGATGGCGACGGCGATCGACGCCGGTCGACCGTGGCCGACGGGTCCGCTCGCGGGCAAAGGGCCCGAGTCCGAGTGGGGGCCGCCGGAGATCCTCGCCCACGTCGCCGAGATGGTCGAGTACTGGCTCGACCAGATGAACCGGGTCATCGCGGCCGGAGGCGGGAGCGGGGCCGAGGCAGGACCCGTGCCGATGGGCAGGTCGACGGGCGACGCGCAGCGGATCGGCGCCATCGAGCGCGATCGATGGCGGACCACGTCCGAGCTGCTGGCGCGCATCCACGGCTCGATCGACCGCTATGCCCGGAGACTGCCGGAGCTCCCCGGGGCGGACTGGCGCCGTGTCGGGCTCCACCCCCTGCGCGGCGAGATGACCGTTTCGGGGATGCTCGACGTGCTCGTCCTGACCCACCTGGATGAGCACGTGCTCCAGGTGCGAGCTGCGCTGGGTGGCACGTACGCGGGGTCCTGATCGGTGGACGACGATCCCGGCCTGGCGACCCGGATGGTCGATGAGCTGCGGCTCCGGCCGTGGCGCCCGGCTGATGCAGCCCCAGTCCTGGACGCCTGCCAGGATCCGGACATCGCGCGCTGGGTCGCGCTTCCCCATCCGTTCGGTCCGGACGAGGCCCGGGACTTCATCTCGGACGTCCAGGCGATGTGGCGGGATGGCACCGGGACGCCATTCGCCGTGGCGGACGCGGACACTGACCAGGTGTTGGGTGCCGTCACCCGGTTCGGGCCGGACGGCCACATGGCGACCTTTGGCTGCTGGGTCGCAGCGCACGCTCGTGGTCGGGGCGTCGGGAGCCGCGCCCTGCGGCTGCTCGCGGACTGGACCTTCGCGACCACGCCGACCGTGGGCATCGATGGCTGCATCATGGTCGGCAACGAGGGCTCGGAACGGATGGTGTCGCGGCTCGGTTGACAGCGAGAGGGCGTGCTTCGGGCGTGGCACATCCGGGCGGATGGCACGCCCGTGGACTGTGTCGTCTACTCCCTGCTGCGGGCTGACGCGCCCGCGGACCGAGTACGAGCGACGGGCGGCTACTCGGCGCAAAGCCGTCGGGCCACCACATCCGCGAGATGGGTGGCCGGGCTCGCATGGGCGAGCCGGCGAGCCTCGTGTGACCCCTCGCCCCAGGGCGGCATCATCCTGTCCGCTCACCGAACGGCCCCGCCTCCTCCGGTTCCACCACCGGCACCGCGTGCTCGACCGAGGGTCGGTCTTCGTCGGTCGCCCCATTCGGGGCCCGCAGCACGATGACGCCGCCCGTCGCGATAGCCACGGCACCCACGATGCTCCGGACCGAGGCCGGCTCGGAGAACACCACGGCGCCCAGGACGAAGGCCCACAGGACCCCGAGGTAACCCATGGGCGCGAGGTCACTCGCACGACCCCAGCGATATGCGGCGACCAGCAGACGGTGCGCGATCAGCGCCAGGATGCCCACCACGCCGATGCCGGCCCACTCGGTGGGATCCGGTGCGCGTGCGGCCGGCAGGGCCACGAGCAGCAGCGCGCTCGCGGCCAGCGGGATGGCACCTGACCAGAACATCGTCACGGCAGGCGGCTCGTGACGCAGGCCACGCGTCAGCACGAAGAACAGAGCGAGGATCACGGCGTTGGCGAGGGGGAGCAGGACGGCGAGGTCGAGGTCAGTAGGGTCGAGACCCACGACCAGGAGCACACCCGCGAAACCGACACACGAGCCGACGATGGCGGTGCGCGTCACCTGCTCGCCCAGGAACGGGCCCGCGAGCGCGACCGTGATGAGGGGTGCGGTGGATGAGAGGGTGCTCGCCTCGGCAAGCGGCAGCACCGACAGGGCCCAGAACCAGGTGGCGGTGGACCCGAACAGCAACAGCCCGCGGGCCACCTGGGTCCAGGGCCGCGCAGTCCGAAGCAATCGACCCGGCGAGCGGCCACCGAGGAGCAGCAGGACCGTGGCCAGGTAGGCCAGGTTGCGACCGAAGACCACGAAGATGATCGGCACATCGGCCACGATGAGCTTGGCCAGCGAGTCCGTAGTGATGAACACGAGGCTCGCCGCGAGATAGATGGACGCCCCCCGCCGGGCAGGCGACATACCGCCGAGCGGCCCCAAGTGGGCCGTGAGAGGCGCGGCGGCTGGCACCTACGCGCCCGGCACCCTAGATGGTCATCGCGGAGAAGCCGCCATCGACACGGATGATCGCGCCGGTGACGAACCCGGATGCCTCCTCAGATGCCAGCCAGACCGCTGTGCCCACGAGCTCCTCCGGCTCACCCAGTCGCCCAGCGGGCGTGTGGGCCACGATGGCTCGCAGCCGCTCGTCATCGAGCAGTTTGCGGTTCTGCTCGGCCGGGAAGAAGCCCGGCGCGATGGCGTTGACGCGGATGTGGTGGGGGGCCAGCTCACGGGCGAGATACCGAGTGAGGTTGTCGAGCCCCGCCTTGGCCACGGAGTAGGTGAGGACCCGCGACAGCGGTGGTCCCGAGGACGCCGACGAGAAGTTGATGATCGATCCGCCACTGCCGCGCTCGACCATCGCGCGCCCGAATCGCTGGCACGCCACGAACACGGAGGTCAGGTTGGCGTCGATGAGCCGATGCCACTCCTCGAGCGTGATGTCGAAGAACGGCGTGCCGCTGTTGACGCCCGGGGCGTTGACGAGCACGTCCACCGGTCCAAGGGCGCGGTCGATCTCGTGGCGGGCGTCCTCGATGCTGTCGGGGTCCGTGGCATCCACTAGCACCGCGAGGGCACGAACACCTTGGCTGGTGAGGGCTGCGACACGCGCTTCCGCGCGCGCACGTGAGCGACCCATAACCGCGACCGAGGCTCCCGCACTACCGAGACCATGGCACACGGTCCCCCCCAGGACCCCTGTCCCACCGATCACGGCTGCCACCTTGCCGCTCAGATCGAACAAACCGAGGCCTCCCTGTCGTGGCCCTTGCGGGCACCGTGACCGATAGTCTACTGTAGGACGATCGACCGCTGTGGACGGTCGGACGCGATCGAGTCGGGGGAGTCGGATCGGTGACCCAGTACGTGTTCCATCCCGGTGATGCCGTCCGCTATCGCTTCCCCACGCACACCAATGACCTCATCATGGACCGGGCGCAGGGTGCCGCGAGCGAGGCGTTCTTCGTGGTGCTCGAACCCGGTGAGGCGCCACCGCGCCACACCCACCATGACGCCGAGCAGGTGTTCTACATCCTCGAGGGCACGGGCGAGCTGAGTGTCGGCCCCGAAGTCGGCGAACGGTACCCGTTGCGACCCGGCGACTTCGTGCGGACGCCGCCCGGGATCGCCCACCAGGTCACCTGCGTGGGCGACAGCCGCTTCGTCTACCTCAGCATCGACTGCTTTACGGCCGGACCGCCGGCACAGGAGCCGACCTGGGACAGCCACGTACGTGTCATGTGCGCCACGAACGGCTGGGACTTCGATACCGTGCGGCTGGGACGCGTCGAAGGCGACGCACGCGCTTTCCGCGACTGATCTGGCCAGGTTGGCCAAGACGTACCGGAGGAACGATGATCCGCCACTACGACGACCTCGCCGTGAGCCCTCAGCCGTACGCGGACTACCGCCCGGTATTCGAGACCAGCCGGCTCAACGTGACGTCTGTCCGAGTCTGGCCCGGACAGACAGTCCCGGCGCATACACACGTCGACGAGGACCAGATCTATCACGTCATATCCGGAGCTGGGTTCGTGGTCCTCGCCGGTGTCCGGACCGAGGTGTCAGCCGGCACGTTCGTGATGATCCCCATCGGCACCGAGCATGAGATCACCAACACGGGCAGCGAGCCCCTCGACTATGTGTTCTTCGTCGTCTTCGTCCCCGAGCGGACATGACAGCACTCGTTCGCGGCGACCTGCGGGTCGTCATCCTCGCCGACCGGCCCGCACTGGGTGCCGCAGCAGGCACCTATGCGGCAGGACGTCTGCGCGAGTTGCTCACGGCCCAGGACCGGGTGCGGGTCATCTTCGCGGCGGCCGCATCGCAGCTGGAGACACTCGCTCAGCTCGCCTCCGAGGCTGACATCGACTGGTCGCGCGTGGACGCGTTCCACCTCGACGAATACGTTGGGCTCCCCTCGGGGCATCCCCAGGGCTTCGGTCAGTGGCTCCAGGATCGGATCTGGGACGTGGTGCGACCTGGGACCGTGCAGCGGATGGATGGGGCCAACGCGGCAGGTCCTGAGGCGGAGGCCGCACGCTACGGCGCGCTGCTCGCGGCCGGGGGTATCGACCTCGCGTTGCTGGGCATCGGTGAGAACGGGCACGTCGCCTTCAACGATCCTCATGTCGCGGACTTCCGGGACCCGCTCGTGGTCAAGCCCGTGCTCATCGACGAGACCAGCCGCCACCAGCAGGTCCGCGACGGGGCCTTTGAGCGCTTCGAGGACGTGCCTGCGCTCGCCCTGACCGTGACCATGTCCACGCTGCTCGCGAGCCGGGTCATATCGCTCGCGGTGCCTGGACCGCAAAAGGCCAGGGCGGTCGCCGCGACGCTGGACGGGCCTGTCTCCACGTCGTGTCCCGCGTCCGCGCTGCGCGACCACCCGGACGCCACGCTGTTCGTCGACGAGGCAGCCGCATCCCTCGTCGCACGTGTCTGATCGGAGGCGCCCATGACTGCCACCGCTACCCACGGCCCCCTCGCGATCCATGGTGGAACGCCGGTGCGCACGGCGCCATTCGGGGGATGGCCACAATGGGGGGAGGAGGAAGAGCGGGCCCTGCTCGGGGCCCTGCGCTCAGGGACCTGGGGTTCGCTCGACGGCACCCTCGTCAAGCGCCTCGAACAGGAGTTCGCGGCATTCCAGGGAGCCCGGTACGGGGTCTCATGCGTCAATGGCACGCTGGCGCTCTCCGTGGCCCTCAAGGCCGTCGGGGTCGAACCGGGCGATGAAGTCCTCGTACCGCCCTACACGTTCATCGCCACGGCCAGCGCAGCGCTCATGATCGGTGCCATCCCCGTGTTCGTGGACGTCGACCTGGAGACGCTGCTGATCGATCCGGAGCGCATCGACGCCGCCGTCACCCCGCGCACGAGGGCGATCATCCCGGTCCACCACGCGGGCTCGCCCGCGGACATGGATGGCGTGATGGCGGCCGCCCAGCGTCACGACCTGCGGGTCATCGAGGACGCGGCACAGGCGCATGGCGCCGCATGGCGTGGAACGCCCGTGGGCGCCATCGGAGACGTCGGCACATTCAGCTTCCAGTCGTCCAAGGCCATCAACGCCGGTGAAGGCGGCATGATGGTCACCAACGACCCCGCGGTCGAAGAGCTCCTGTGGTCCTATCGCAACGTCGGGCGCCGCAAGGACGGCGAGTGGTACGAGCACGTGCGACTCGGCTGGAACCTGCGCCTCACCGAGTTCCAGGCGGCCGTGCTGCTGGAACAGATGCGCCGGTTCCCAGCCCAGGTGGCACATCGGAGCGAGAGTGCCGCGTATCTGTCATCGCGCCTCGAGGCCATCCCGGGTGTGGTCCCATTGCGCGTGCCGGACGGCGTGACCGCCCACACCTGGTACTCGTACCACTTCCGCTGGCTGGGCGAGCACGATGGCGGGCTGCCCAAGCTCGCCTTCTCGGCGGCGCTGAAAGCCGAGGGCATCCCCAACTTCCACGGCTACGTGCCACTCAACCGAAATGCTGCGGTGCGTGCCGAGATCGCCCGGCTGGGCGGTCCGGAGCCGGCGGCCTGTCCGGCCGCGGAACGGGCCGCGGACCACGAAGTGATCATGCTCTCGCTGCCCATCCTGATGGGGTCGCGCGCGGACCTCGACCAGGTCGCCGACGCGATCACCAAGGTCGCCGCGCCTCGCGCATGACGATGGATGTGCTGCGCATCGGCCTGGTCGGGGCGGGAGCCATCTCGAGCCAGCACTTCGAGGCTATCGCGGCGCTGCCATCGACCCGCCTGGTCGCCGTGGCCAGCGCGTCCGAGGAACGGGCGAGGGCCGCCGGCACGTCGCAGGGCGTGCCCTGGTCGACGCACATCGATGACCTGCTCGCCCGGGATGATGTCGATGCCGTCACCATCTGTTCGCCTTCGGGCCTCCACTCCGGGCAGGCGCTGGCGTCTCTGCAAGCCGGCAAGCACGTCCTCATCGAGAAACCCATCGCGCTGACGGTCGCCGATGCCGACGTGGTGATCGCGGAGGCCCGCGCCCGGGGCCTCGTGGCGGCTGTCGTCTCGCAGCGCCGTTTCGAGCCCGCGGTCCGGGCGCTCAAGGCGGCCGTGGACGCCGGGCACCTGGGCCGGGTCGCCCTGGTCATCGGCGAGGGCCTGTATGACCGCCCACAGTCCTACTACGACAGCGCCGCCTGGCGGGGAACGACCGCGTTCGACGGTGGCGTGCTCATGAACCAGGCCATCCACACCATCGACCTGATGCGCTGGATCGGTGGTCCGGTCATTGCCATATCTGGTCAGGTGGCGACGCTCACGCACACCATGGAGGCCGAGGACACGGCCGCGGTGGCGATCCGCTTCGCGAGTGGTGCCCTGGGCACGATCACCGCTACCACGTGTGCCCGTCCCGAGCAGCCCGTGGAGTTGCGTGTGTATGGGGACAGGGGTCATGTGCGACTCTCGGGTGCCACGGTCGCGGAGTGGGACGTGCCTGGGGCGCCCGCACCCACCGCCAGGGACGACGCGGCGGATGACCCACGAGACGAGGCCGGTGACGACGCGTCGGTGACCCGCACCTGGGGCACGAGCTCGGCCGGATACCTGCGCCAGTACGCCGACCTGGTCGCTGCGGTGGGCAGCGGCGGGCCACCCGCGGTCACCGCACAGGACGGCCGGGACGCCGTCGAACTCATCGTCGCGGCATACGAGTCCAGCCGGACCGGGCACGAAGTCGCGATCGGAGGAGGCCGCTCATGAAGGTGGGAGCGGTCAGGATCGATATCACGCCGCCCCTGGGCATGGAACTCGAAGGGTACGGCGTGCGAGTGTCGGGTGCCAGTGGCGTGCACGACCCGCTCCACGCACGTGCATTGGTCGTCGAAGGAGATGACGGCACGTCGGTGGCACTGGTCGTGACCGACCTCCTCCAGGTCCTCCCCCGCCTGCAGGGCGAGGTGGCCGCGGAGATCCTCCAGCGCACAGGCATCACGCGCAGTCACCTGCAGCTGGTCGGGACCCATACCCACAGCGGACCCGACCTCAACCGGCCCTCGGGCGCCGAGCAGGCCATCGGCGATCGGATCGTCGAGGCCGTCGAACAAGCATGGCGAGAGCGTCGGGAGGCCGTCGCCGCGGTAGGCGTCGGGCACGTCGAGGGCATCGGTGCCAACCGACGTCCTGATGGCGGTCCCGTGGACGACCGGGTGACGGTCACTCGGTTCGACGGTCTCGATGGCACGCCCATCGCCACCCATGTCAACTACGGCTGCCACCCCACCACGCTGGGGCCGAACAACACGCTCTACTCTGCGGACTACCCGGGCGTGCTGTGCCGCATCGTCGACGAAGCCGTGGGCGGCGTGACCGTCTTCTCGACCGGACCCCAGGGCGACGTCAACCCGGGCGGCTACTCGCCAGAGGGAAGCATGGTGGGCATCGTGGTGCCTTGGCGAACGTTCGAGTCCGCTGAGCGCTACGGTCGAGCCCTTGCCGACGTGACCATCGAGGTCCGCGAGTCACTGCGGCCCGTCCCGTCGGCGCGCGCATGGGGCGACGCCCGCGTCCTCGAGTTGGAGCGGAAGCCTCTCCCGGACCCCGAGATGGCCCGCAGCGTGGCGGAGCAAGCTCGCGCGGCCGCGATGACCATGGAGGCGGCCGCCCTCACGCCGGACGCGACCTATCACGCACTCGTCGCAGCAGCCTACGCGGAGCTGCTCGCTCGTCAGGCCGCCGCCCCTGACCGGGACGGCCCGGTGCGACTCCGGGTGAGCGCACTGGCGCTGGGGCCGCTCCTGCACGTCGGCGTCGAAGGCGAGCTGTTCGTGGCGCTCGGGCAGCGCATCCGCGCTGCCCTGGGCGATGACACCACGTGCATCGCCGCCCTGTCTGACGGCACCATCGGCTACATCCCGACGCAGGACGCGTTTGCGATCGGCGGATACGAGCCCAATGCGAGCGTGCTCGTACCCGGCGAGGGCGAGCGTCTGGTCGAGGCTGCCATCGCCCTCGCGTCGGCGGCACCCGCCGCCTGATGCGCCACACGCCAGCCAACCCGGAGGACGACACGTGACGGAGCCGCTCTACCTCACCTATCTCGAGCGGGCCACTGCCCTGCTGGCACGCATCGCGGCGGAAGAGGGTGACGCGATCATGCGCGCGGGCGCGCTCCTTGCGGACCGGATCGCCCAGGATCGCCTCATCTATGTCATCGGGCCTGGTGGCCACTCGCAGATCGGCGCGGAGGAGGTGTTCTCACGCGCAGGCGGTCTCGCGTGCGTCGTGTCCTTCCTTGATGACGGCTTCTACCTGGGCAATGGGTCTGCACGCTCGATGGCCATCGAGCGCACGCCCGGCTACGCACGCGCGATCCTGAGCCACCCCGAGATGGCCGAGGGGGACGTACTCATCATCTGCAACGCGTATGGCATCAATGCCGCCACCATCGACTCCGCGATGATCGCCCGCGAGCGGGGACTCGTGAGCATCGGCGTGACCTCGGTCGCGAACCAACGCGGGCTACCCCAGGGCCATCCCAGCCGCCACCCGAGCGGCAAGGACCTGTGCGATCTGGTGGATATCGTGGTGGACACGAAGATGCCCCTCGGCGATGCGGTCATGAGCGTCGATGGGGTCAGGGAGAAGGTCGGCCCGGTGTCCACGATCGTCAATGCATTCACGCTCAACGCGATCGTGCTCGAGGCGGTCGCGGAACTCGCCCGTCGTGGCGTCGAGCCGCCAGTCTGGCGCAGCGGCAACAGCCCGGGTGGCGATGAGGCGAACGAGGCGGTGATCGAGCGATACCGCCACCGAGTCCCGCATCTCTAGATGGTCGGTACGGGCGCGGCGCTCCGCAGACCGGTCGTCTCCGTCGGGTACGCGTCTGCCGACGTGGGGGATGACCCCTGCCGTGTCGCAGTGCCGGACGGTCGTACGAAGGGGGATACTCACTCCATGAGCCTTCGCCGGCCTGAGACGCTCACGACGGCCGTCGCCACGTATATCCGTGACGCGATCGTCCACGGCGAGCTCACGCCCGGACAACGGATGCCGGAGGTGGCGCTGGCGGCCCAGCTCGAGACGTCCAGGGGGACCGTGCGCGAGGCGCTCCGGGCGCTCGCCGACAGCGGACTGGTGGAGATCGTGCCCCGACGTGGGGCGTTCGTGTCGCAGCTGTCGGTGCGGGCCACCTGGGAGATCACCAGCATGCGCGCGTTGCTCGAGCCCTATGCGGCGCGTCTCGCGCTCGAGGCTGCAGGCTCCGAACCGATGTTCCAGCGCGAGGTGACGAAGGCGTTCCAGTCGCTCGAAGCGGTCGTCACCCGGAGCGTCCCCGACCCGGTCGCGGTGGCGGATGCCGATATCGCGTTCCACCGTGCCGTCTACTCGCGCTGCGGGCACGAGATGCTCCTGGGCCAGCTATCGCATCTCGCAGTGCTGTCGCGGCGCATCGTGCTCACCAACCAGATCCACTCGGCGGATGCACCGATACTCGTCATGCAACATGCACCCATCGCCGACGCGGTCGCGGTCCGTGACCCGGAGTTGCTCGAGGCGGCCGTGCGCACGCATGTGATCGAGGGCGGCGAGCTGCTGATGACCCGCATGGCGGCCCTGAAGCCGTCTCGTGCGCGGAGTCGTTCTGCCAGCACCTTCGGACTGGGCCGATGGCCCTCGGGCACATCACCGCATCCTCGGCCATCGGCGCAGGCTCGCGGGCCGCAGTGCTGATGGACCAAGGGTCGATAGAAGTCACGGCAGCCGGCGATCACCGCTTGATGCCGGATCCGAGAGCAGGCAAGGGGGTGTCGGTCGACTCAGACAGTCCACGCAATCACCGTTCATAGTGAGGAGGAAACGATGCACCGCACTCAAGGCAGGACCAAGGCGCTCGTGCTGGGGTCGTCGGTCGCCATCGCCGCAATGGCATGGGGGCCCGCGGCCGCAGCGCCAACGGCATCCAGCGGCGGCAGCGCCAGCTTTCAGCAGGCCGCGGATGCCTGCGGCACCGATCCCGTCACACTCAATGTGTGGGGGGGCTATCCGGAGAACGACGAGGTGTACCGGCAGGCCGGTGAGGCGTTCACCGCCCTCCACCCGAATGTCTCGTTCACGATCTTCAGCACTGACCTGCGCGGGTTCGAGCAGAAGCTCGTGACCGCGCTGCCGACGAACACGGCCGGGGACGTGGTGATCCGGACGACCAACTTCCTGGCCCGTTTCATCGATGAGGGACTGCTCCAGCCCCTTCCCAATGACCTCCAGGCAGCCGTGGCTGGCGGCGACTACCACCCGGCGGTCGTCCAGGACTCCACATACGCAGATGGCGTGTGGGGCGTGCCCTTGTTCACCGGCGGCACTGCCGTCTTCTACAACACCGACATGTATACCGAGGCCGGCATCACCGAGCCGCCGACGTCGATGGACGCACTCATCGCGAACGCCTACAAGACGTTCAAGGTGGACGGGGCGGGCGCCACCACGCGTTCCGGCTGGAGCCATCGCCTCAGTGGCCAGGGCAGCGGCGTCGCCGAGAAGTTCTGGATCTTGCTGCTCCAGGACGGCAAGACGCTCATCCGCGAGACCCCCGAGGGCTCCGGCAAGTGGGTCGCCGAGTACAACGGCCCCGAGGGTGTGAAGCTCTTCCAGATGTACGTCGACATGCTTCGTGACGGCGTCGACTCGATCAACATCGAGCATGATGCGGCGGCGTTCGAGAAGCAGCTCACGGCGCAGTTCCTGCGCGAGTCGTGGGTCGTTCCGGAGATCGCGACCAGCGCTCCGGACCTGGTCGGCCACTACGCCACCATCGCACCGCCGGCGGCCGACATCCTGACCGTCGAGAGCGCATTCGTGCCCGCAGCGGCGGCGCATCCGGAGTGCTCATGGGAGTTCATCCGGTTCCTGCGCGAGCCTGATCAGCAGCAGAACCTCATCAAGGTCTCCGGCTGGCTGCCTGCCCGCCAGGGTCTCGACTATACGGACCTCCTCGCACAGAACCCCGGCTTCGCTGGCTTCCTGACGGGTCGGGAGAACCTCGCCCTGACCGTGACCCCGGCGATCCCGGAGTTCGACGAGATCGAGACCAAGCTCGCTGGACACCTCGTCGAGGGCTACGCCGACTATGCCAATCTGGCCGGCAACCCCGAGGCCATCCAGGCACTCCTGAACGGTTGGGCTGACGAGACCAACCAGATCCTCAAGGACAACGACCACTTCGGCGGCTGAGGCCGTGAAACGTGGACGCCGACGACTTCCGCCGGCGTCCACGGCATCCCTGACACTCCAGCAGAGGTGTCCGAGGTGACCAACCCCCTGGGAGCCGTGCGACGGGTCCCGCCTCGAACGTGGGCTCGCTACAGGTTCGTGGCCATCGTGCTCACGCCGGTGATGGCCCTGTTCCTGTTCCTCCGCGTCGTGCCCACCGCACAGGCGTTCCTGATGAGCTTCTTCGAGTGGAACCTCATCAGGCCCGCCTCGGAGTTCGTGGGACTCGACAACTACATCAAGCTCCTGTCCGACCGCAACTTCATCAGCGCCTTCACGAATACCACGGTCTTCGCGGTCGCGACGACGGTCCTGTCTGTCGGTATCGCGTTCGTCCTGGCCGCGGTGCTCGCGCGTGCCGTCGTCGGGCGCGTGGGCGCCTTCATCGAGCTCTTGTACTTCATCCCGGTGCTCGTGCCCATGGTCCCCGTGACACTGGGCTGGCGCGAGATCTTCAACTATCAGAACGGCATCCTCAACGCCCTCCTGGGCGTCTTCGGGATCCCCAAGCAACCGTGGCTGAGCGATCCGAACATGGCCCTGATCGCGGTCATCATCCTGTCGGTCTGGAAGCTCATCGGGTACAACCTGATCATCCTGCTCGTGGGCATGCGCGCGATCCCGCGCGAGTACCACGAGGCAGCAGCCGTGGACGGCGCCGGTGCGTGGCACCAGTTCCGATACATCACGGTGCCGCTGCTCGCACCCGTGACGTTATTCGTCATCGTGATCACCACGATCTCGTCCTACAACGTGTTCACCCAGGTGTACGTGCTGGCATCCGACGTCCAAGGACAACCGGGCCGCTTGGTACGGGTGATCGTCTACGACATCTTCGAGAACGGCTTCAGGTTCTTCAAGATGGGCTACGCGTCGGCCGAAGCCGTATACCTGTTCCTGGTGATCCTGGCGCTCACGTTCATCCAGTTCCGGTTCCTGCGGGGTGCACGCACATGATGATCCGGCGAGGGAGCCTGCGCGCCGACATCGGGCGCCTGATGCTCATCGCGGTGCTGCTCCTGGGCGGTATCGTGATGGTGTTCCCCCTATTCTGGCTGCTGAGCACCTCGCTGCGCCCGGCTCCGGAACTGCTGTTCGTGCCGCCCCGATTGCTGCCCGAGCAGTGGACGCTCGAGAACTACCAGGAGCTATTCGCCTCGGCGCCCATGTTCACGTATCTCTGGAACAGCATCGTCTTCGCCGTGGTGTCGACGGTGTTCGTCCTGCTCACGTCGACGGTCGCCGGATACATCTTCGCCAAGTTCCAGTTCCCGGGCAACAACGCCCTGTTCATCCTCGTGCTGGCGACCGCGCTTGTCCCATTCGAGGTCTACATGGTCCCCTTGTTCAGCCAGATGAACATGCTGCACCTCGTGAACCAGCCACTGGGGCTGTTCCTGCCGTTCCTGGTGCTCAGCTACGGCATCTTCTTCATGCGCCAGAACACCATCACCAGCGTTCCCGATGAGCTGCTCGATGCCGCCCGCATCGATGGCATGGGCGAGTTCGGGATCATGCTCCGGATGGTGCCCCGCCTGCTCGCCCCCGCCATGTCGGCGCTCGCCATCCTGGCATTCATCCAGGCGTGGACCGCGTTCATCTGGCCGCTGCTCATCCTCAACGATCCTCAGTTGTTCCCGATGGAGCTCGGCCTGTCCCAGTTCGCCAACAGCTTCTCGGTGAACTTCGGCGTGACCAGCGCCGGCGCGGTCTTCGCGATGCTACCCACGCTCATCGCGTTCATCATCCTGCGACGGCGCATCGTCCAGGGCATCACGCTCACCGGGCTCAAGGGCTAGCAGCATGGTCACTGAGTACGTCGGGCGAGATGTCACGAACGGCCAACCGATCCGGGTGGGCGTCACCGATGGTCGATTGGCATCCATCGAGCGCGCAGCCGAGGCGCCTTCCGACACATGGATCACGCCGGGCTGGCTGGACATCCAGGTCAACGGCTTCGGCGGCCATGACCCCAACGATCCTGGCGCCGGCGCGGCAGCGACCGCGGGTACGGTCCGGGCTCTCTGGCCGTATGGCGTGACGGGCACGCTCATCACCATCTGCACCCAATCTGAGGCACACATCGCGGCCGCCGTCCGGGCCATCGCGGACGCCTGTGACGCCGACCCCCTGATCGCCGCGTCTGTGCCGGGCATCCACGTCGAGGGGCCGCACATCGCGAGCGAGGATGGTCCCCGCGGCGCACACCCGTTGCGGCACGTGCGGCCCCCCGACATCGCCGAGTTCGCGCGCTGGCAGGAGGCCGCACGAGGACGAATCACCATGGTCACGTTGTCGCCCGAGTATCCCGGGTCGGTGGACTACATCCGCGCCGTCGTCGATCAAGGAGTGGTGGTCTCGATCGGCCACACTTCTGCAGACAGCGATGCCATCCGGGCGGCCGTGGACGCCGGGGCCACCTGTTCCACGCACCTCGGCAACGGGGCGCACGCGATGATCCGGCGGCATCCCAACTACGTGTGGGACCAGCTCGCCGAGGACCGCCTCAGTGCCGGCTTCATCTTCGATGGCCACCACCTGCCCCAAGCCGTGATGCAGACCGTGGTCCGCGCAAAGGGCGTGGAGCGGTCGATCCTCGTCAGCGACGCGGTGTCGGTGGCCGGACAGACGCCCGGGCGCTACCGGCTGTTCGAGGACATCGATGTGGACCTGCGGCCGGGCGGCCGGCTGGAACTCGCCGGGACACCTCTCCTGGCGGGCGCCATCAGCGCACTGCCAACATGCATCAGCAATGCCATTCGACATGCCGACCTGAGCTTGCGCGACACGATGCGCATGATCACCACGAATCCTTCGCGGCTCCTGCGACTGGGCACCGACGCGGGCCACGAGCGCCTCGCCACGGGGATGGCCGCCAACCTGACGCTGTTCCGGCTGACATCCACAGGCGAGATCGAGGTCACCACGACGGTCGTCTCAGGCAACGTGGTCCACCAAGCCCCCTGATCAGAGGCGATCCGCGGACGAGAGCGCCCGCGACCGCGAGTGACCCAAGGTTGCCCGGACCCGGGTGCCTACCAGTCGTGGACCGTGCCGTCCCTCAACCTGGCGACGGGCAGATACGCCGGCGTGTATGGGTGCTTGGCGGCCTCCGCAAGGTCCAGCTCCACACCAAGGCCCGGTGCCTCGCCGGGATGGAGCAGGCCATCACTGAACGTGAACGACGTACGGAACACCTCGAGTGTCGCAGCGCTGTGCTGCATGTACTCCTGGATACCGAAGTTGTGGATGGCGAGCCCCAGGTGCAGCGCCGCGGCCATACCCACCGGCGAGATGTCGGTCGGCCCGTGGAAGCCGGACTTGATCTGGTACAAGCCTGCGAAGTCGATGATCCGACGCAGACCTGTGATGCCTCCAGCGTGGGTCGCTGCAGAGCGCACATAGTCGATGAGCTGCTCGGTGATGAGCGTCTGGTAGTCGTGCACCACGTTGAACACCTCACCGATGGCGAGCGGCGTCGTGGAGTGCTGGCGCACGAGCCGGAGCCCTTCCTGGTGCTCGGCGGGCGTGCAGTCCTCGAGCCAGAACATGTGGAAGGGCTCGATCGACTTGGCGAGCGTCGCAGCCTCGATGGGTGTCATCCGATGATGCCCATCGTGCAGCAGCGGCAGGTCTTCGCCGAACCTTGCCCGAACGGCTTCGAGGACCCGCGGCAGATGGCGCAGGTACGCCCGCGTGTCCCATGTCTCCTCCACGGGCAAGGCGGTCCGTCGCGCTGGCTCGTAGTCGTATCGCGGCCCACTCTTGGCACTGGAGGCCACCCCGTACACGGAGCCCAGCCCCGGGATGCCGGTCTGGACCCGGATGGCGCGGAAGCCCTTGTCGAGATGGGCCTGTACCGAGTCGAGGACGTCGGGGATCTCGGCACCGCTTGCGTGGCCATACGCCAGGAGCCCATCGCGGCTCGCGCCACCCAGGAGCTGATAGACGGGCATCCCCGCGGCCTTGCCCTTGATGTCCCAGAGCGCCATGTCGACCGCGGCGATAGCGGCCATCGTCACCGGACCACGCCTCCAGTAGGCGCCCCGGTAGAGGTACTGCCAGGTATCCTCGATGCGCCCCGCGTCGCGACCGATGAGCAGCGGGACCACGTGGTCCTGGAGGTAGGAGGCCACCGACAGCTCGCGTCCGTTGAGCGTGGCGTCGCCAACCCCTGAGATGCCCTCATCCGTGGTGACCTTGAGTGTCACGAAGTTGCGCCCCGGAGAGGTCACGATGACCTCGGCCCTGACGATGCGCATGCTGCTCTCCTTCGGCTCCTCGTGCACTCTCGTCAGCCGCGGTCCGCGGTCAGCGCCCCGGGCCGCCCGTACCGGCCATGAAGGCGATGGTCATTGGATCGAGGGCCTGGTCCCATAGGCGCACGTCCGCCAGCTCTCCCTCGAAGTCGGCCCGAGGCCCGCCGCCCAGCACCAGTGGCGTACCTGGTCCTGGCGCCAACGGGCCTGCGATGTCGCCTTGCGTAGTCCCGACCGCACGGCCATCGACATAGAGCGTGGCCCGACGACCGTCGCGGACCCCTGCGAGGTGGTGCCAGCCAGCGCTGAGGGAACGGTCATGCGTGGCCACTGCCCCTGTCCGCATCGAGTGGACATGCGCCGAGGGAAGGGTCCCCACGAATAGCTGCCCGGCGAACAGGACCATGGAGGCGGCCCTTCGATACAGCACATCGGGGGTGTCATCAACCGTCGCGACCGCATGCCAGTGCTCGTCGCCGTCGAAGCGGAACACCCGCGCCCCTGGCAGCGTGCCGCCATAGAGCTTCCCGTTGTACGCCTGCAGGTTCATCACCTCGGTGTCGTCGCCCAGGCGACCGGTGGATGCCCAGGTGACGTCGCCGGTCGCGTCGAGCCCTTCGGCACGGAACACGAGCCCTGTCGGCCATGTGCCGATGAACATCTGGCCGCCATACGTCTCGATGGAATAGACCTGCGTGGTGTCGGGCTGGAGGCCGCGGGAGGCCCAGGAGTCGCCCCCGTCGTATCGGAAGATGCCTCCCCCGCCGGACGGCTCACGAGCCGGCACTACCACGCCCGCCTTGGTCATGGCGATGGCGCTCTCCACATGGGCATGATCATTGCCCGCGCCGTACAGGGCCCCGGCATACGCCCCCAGCGCGAGCAGGCGCCGCCCGGGCGTGCCGCACCAGCGCCATGCGCCCGGTCCGTCCATGCGGAACAGGCCCTCCGTATACATCGGGATCGCGTACAACGCGCCCGCGAACGGGACCAGCCCGGTGATCGCATCGGCGCCCTCGATCGCCCCCATGTCGGCCCAGGCACGGCCGCCCTCATACCGAAGCACCCGACCACCGGGCCCCTGGTTAGCCGAATCCTCGAGGCCCGACCCGCCACCCCGCAAACGGGAGACACCCGCGTAGAGCGCGCCATCATGGACCGCGAGACGGGTCACGGCATTCGCGTCCCAGGGAGAGCCGCAGTCCTCCCAGACACCGTCGACGAGGCGGAACACGCGGCCCCGGGGCGCCGGCCCGATCTCCCAGGTGGCGGCGTACAGCGCACCGTCGAATGCGGCAAGGGAGCACACCATGACCGCGGCGTCGCCGGGCTTCCCGTGATCGGTGACGATCGGCAGTGAACCGGCATCGACGCCGAACCATGCGGTCCGGTCGTTGCCATGGCTGCCGCAGGGGCTGCCATGCTCGAATCCCAGGGTGAAGCCGTGCCGAGAACCTGGGTCGAACCACGACACCACGTCGCCCAGCACGGTCGTGGGTGCAGCGGCGGCATTCACCCACGCGGAGACGGTGCATGCCTCCATGCCCAGTACCGGAAGGGCGACCTCGAGACGACCGGCACCCGACAGCCGCGCCACGGGGCGCTGGACGGCGGGATCGACCGATGCCCCGAAGGCCACCTCACCACTGACGGTCGCATGCAGGCCACGCTCGGCCGTATCCTGGCCGTCCGCGACCAGATCCCAGGCACCGACGGGGGGTGGGACGCGCTCAGTGGCACGCTCGATCACGCTCATGACAGCAGAGTCTAGCCGGGACGCGGCCTGATCGTCGGACGATCGACGATCCGACACCGTCGGGCGGGATCCCGTGGAACGGTCGCAGACCTCCCCGGCCGGCTGGACTTGTCGGGCGACACCACCCGCGCTCTCCATCTACCAGTGCCCGGGATACATCGGGCCAGGACTCGCGACCACGGCAGCCGTGCGCATCGATGGCGACATCATGGTCGGCAACGAGGGCTCGGAACGGATGGTGTCGCGGCTCGGTCGGCAGCGAGAGGGCGTGCTTCGGGCGTGGCACATCCGGGCGGATGGCACGCCCGTGGACTGTGTCGTCGACTCCCTGCTGCGGGCTGACAGGCCCGCGGAGTGAGGCGCCGCCGGGGCTCGACCGAGACGCGGCCGAGGCTTATGCCCCGCGCAGCGTGGTCTCCAGCTTGCCCAGACCCTCGACCTCGACCACGACCACGTCGCCGTCCTTGAGCCAGACCGGCGCCTGCATGCCCGAGATGACGCCTGCCGGGGTGCCCGTGATCATCACATCGCCGGGCTCCAGGGTGAAGTAGGTGCTGCAGTATGCGACCAGCGTCGCGACATCGAAGACCATGTCCGCGGTGTTGGAGTCCTGGCGCTGCTCACCGTTGAGCCACGTCTGCAGGCGGAGGGCCTGTGGGTCCGGGACCTCGTCCGCGGTCACCAAGTCCGGGCCGAGCGGCAGGAAGCCGTCGAGCGTCTTGCCCAACATCCACTGGGCGGTCCGGAACTGGAGGTCGCGGGCGCTCAGGTCGTTCGCCGTGGAGTAGCCCAGCACGTGGTCCAGCGCCGCCTCGACCGGCACAGCCGTCGCGCGCTTGCCGATGACCACCGCCAGCTCGACCTCGTAGTCCGCCTTGGCCGTGACCGCCGGGATGGTCACGGTCTCGCCATGCGCCGCCAGCGCGTTGTTGAACTTGTTGAACACGATGGGGTACTCGGGGATGGGCATGCCCGACTCGGCTGCGTGCTTCCGGTAGTTGAGACCGATGGCGATGATCTTCTGGGGTGCCACGACCGAGGGTCCCAGGGTCAGGGTGGCGGGGTCCAGGATGGCGCCAGGTACGGCCGCGACCCGGCCGGCAAGGGCGCGCAGCGTGGGCAGGGCGTCGATGCCGCGACCGAGGATCGCTGCGGGAGTGGGCTCCCAGTCCGCGACGGGGGACGCGCCATGGACGACGAGCAGGTCCACGATGCCTGCGGGAGTCCTGAGACCCGTGCGCCAGGCCGCTCCTGGTGTGGCGGCGAACGTGACGAGACGCATCGGGGGATCTCCTGCTGGTGGGTCGGACGGGACGGGGTGGCGGGCGCCCAGCATGCCACCATCGGGATAGATCGGCGCCGGCTTCCTGCAGGGCAGGGTCGGCCGGGCATGTCACGGTCCCCGCCGAAGCGGGGGCCGTGTTCCAGGGTCGACCTAGGGGACTAGATCTCCGTGGGCTTCCTGCCCATGCCCACCCACGCCAGTCCGGCGCCGGTGATGATGAACGCGACCCCGAAGGCCATCGCGATGAGGGTCATGGCCTGGCCCATCTGGAGGGCGGAGAAGGACGTGGCGCCAACGCCAAGCTCTGCGAACAGTCCGTGGACCAGGCCGGTCCATGCCTGCTCACGCGCCGGGCCATCGAGCGGATGCATCCGGCTGAACTGCGTCCAGTAGCGCTCCAGGGTCGGAACGGCGTACGTCCCCGGCTCCAAGATCGCGTCCTTGTTGACCACATCGAGGTACGTGGCGTCCTGGGGCAGCGTCTCCGGGGTATAGGTCACGGCATCTGCTGCCATGCCGTCTGTGCCATCGCCGTCGTACTGCACCTGCGTTGGCAACGTGACCGTGGTCGAGCCCGTCAGCGTGTGATGGGCGATGATCGCCATCTGGTACATGTACTCGGTACCGGTGTTGACCAGCGTATCGTTGGGATTCAGGTCACCCTGGTTCACCGGCCACTGCCACGTATCCCGGAGCAGGGACAGGATGGCGGCCCCTTCCTCGGGGGACCCACGGTCCACGAGCTGTCCCTGGTCGTTGTAGCTCAGCCTGACGTCCTGCGCCGTGCTGAAGCCCTGGAGCGCGTTGGCACCCGCCTGTACCTGGGTGTAGCCGTAGCCACCACCGAGGACGGCGAGCACGCCGATCACGGCGATGATCGCCCCCAGCATCCGTAGTCGACGTTCCATCTGGCCGTTCGTCCTCCTGCTGTCGGGTCATCCCTGACCCCCAGTTCGACCGACCTCGCGTCAGTCGCTTCCGATGACCTGATGCTGCGGTTCCGGGCCACGGACCCGACAGTGCCGTTCGGCCCGTGCAACGGGCCGGATCACCCGGCCGGGCAGGGCCATCGCGTTCCGTGCAGCGCCGTCGCCGTCCAGTGTTGCGCCGGGGCCGTCCAGGGTTGCGCCGGGGCCGTCTGGGCACAGCCGGGCTAAGGTGGTGGGCAGCGAGGCACACGTGCGCGTGCGCCGACCAGCAGCACCAGTCGAGCCGGCTCCGACCGGCGGAGGGATACGTCCGAATGCACATCGGCCTCATGGCACCCCAGGGATGGAAGGGCGAGTACGACGGCTGGGACGCGGCCGCGGCCTGGCGGCGCACCATCGAGTTGACGCGGAACGCCGAGGAGCTGGGCTTCGAGAGCATGTGGGTCTTCGACCACTTCCACACCGTGCCCGACCCGACCGACGAGATCACCTTCGAGTCGTTCTCGACCCTCGCCGCGATGGCGATGGTCACCTCGCGGGTGCGGCTGGGGCACATGGTGGTATGCACCTCGTTCCGCAACCCCGGCCTGACGGCGAAGCTGACCTCCACCCTGGATGTCATCAGCAACGGCCGCTTCGAGCTGGGCATCGGTGCCGGCTGGAAGGAGGATGAGTGGCTCGCCTACGGCTACGGGTTCCCGCCCATCGGCGAGCGCATGGACATCTTCGAGGAACACCTGGAGGTGATCACCCGGATGCTGGCGCCCGGTCGCGCCACGTTCGAGGGTAAGTACGCGCAGGTCCGCGGCGCGGTGAACGTGCCCAAGGGCATCCAGTCGCACATCCCGCTGATCGTCGGCGGCAACGGCCGGCAGCGGACCTCCGGGCTGGCCATCCGTTTCGGTGACGAGCTGAACTTCGTATATCTCCAGGCGGACGAGGTCAAGCTGCGCATCGCGGACGTGCGAGCGCGCTGCGAGGAGGTCGGTCGCGATCCCGACAGCCTGCGCTTCTCGTTGTACGTGGCCGACGAGGAAGTGCGACCGACGGGCCAGGAGCGCGTCGACGTGCTGGGCGCGTACCGCGACACCGGCATGGTTCGGCTCGTCTGCTTCCCGACGCGCTGGGACCCCACCACAGACGGCCAGGCGTCGTTCGCCGAGGACTGCCTGGCCGCCGGAATGACGCTCGCGCCGGGCTGAGCTTGGACGACTCAGCTTCGCGCCGGGCTGAGCTTGGACGACTCAGCTTCGCGCCGGGCTGAGCTTGGACGACTCAGCTTCGCGCCGGGCTGAGCTTGGACGACTCAGCTTCGCGCCGGGCGGGAACCTCGGGCCGGGCTTGGGCGAGTCCTGCCGCCGCGGCCGTGTTCGCGCCCGACTGCCTTCGATGTCGGAGCCGCCCGACTGCCTTCGATGTCGGAGCCGTCAGGACGGAACTGGTGCTCCGGTTGACACCATCGTCAGCACCTGCCAGATTTCAGAGATGCTGACAGTTCGCTTCGGACCTGACGGGCGTGTGCTGGTGCCCATCGAATTGCGACGCGCCCTCGGCGCCAGTCCCGGTGAGCCGCTGGTCGCGCGCGTGCAGGATCGCCAACTCGTGATCGAGCGTCGAGAGGACGCATTGCGACGGATCCAGGGCCGGTTCGCGCACGTGCCGGCAGGCACCAGCCTTGCGGACGAACTCATCGACGACCGTCGCCGGGAAGCTGCGGGCGAGACCGCGAACGAGGCAACATGACCGACGGGTTCGTCGTTGATGCGTCGGCCCTGCTGGCTATGCTCCAAGGCGAACCCGGTGCCGATGCGGTCGCGATGATCCTGGCGACCTCAGTCGTGTCCGCCGTGAACTGGTCGGAGGTCGTGCAGAAGGCTCGAAGCCACGGGGTCGACGTGACCGACCTTGGGCAGGACCTCACCCATTTGGGGGTGGAGTTCGCCCCATTTACGACGGTGGAGGCGTCTGCCGCCGCAGACCTCTGGCATCGCGGAGCCCGCTCGCTGGCGCTCGCGGACCGAGCCTGCATCGCGACCGCGCAGGTCCGCCGGCTGCCAGTCGTCACGACTGACCGCGCATGGGCATCGCTCGGGTCACACATCGACGTCGAGGTGCGCGTCATCCGATGATCCGGCTCGCGGTCGCACTGCGAGGTCGCGCTGCGAGGTCGCATTGCGGATGGCGGGCAACCCAACGCGAACGACACGCCCTGCGGTCCCAGTCGACGCCTGGATCTCTGCCGTGCCCGGCGGACGTACGGCACATCTCCGGATTCACCGAACCGCATCGGGACTCGATGCCGCTCCAGGAGGCCCGAGTCGCGCCGTGCTCCACACTCCTGCGGTATCCCCGAAGAAGTGTCCTCCTCAGGACCGCGATTCGACCTGTGACTGGTCCCGAGTGGCGGTTCCGTTCGGTGATACCGGAGAACGTCGCCGGGGCCGTATCGCACGCTCGGGGCGCCACTCCCGCCCGGCGGCGCCACTCCCGCCCGGCGGCGCCACTCCCGCCCGGCGGCGCCACTCCCGCCCGGCGGCGCCACTCCCGCCCGGCGGCG
>Ga0335397_10002816_pt1 | contig 23559 bp, 25 predicted proteins | sample MAT04_FD_205740 | JGI IMG/M metagenome (GOLD analysis project Ga0335397, IMG submission 205740) | Freshwater microbial communities from Lake Fryxell liftoff mats and glacier meltwater in Antarctica - MAT-04 (spades assembly) (version 2) ... | reverse complement strand
GCCGAAGCAACGCTCACCAGCGGGAAACCACACCACTCAAAGGGACGCAACCCGGCAGAATCACACGAAGCCAGGCGAGGACGGTGTTCGTACCCTCATTGCGCCTAGCTGGATTGTTCAGATGCTTCGAGACCACCGGCCAATGACAAATGCAGAAGGGCTGGTACTGCGAGCACGAGGCGGCGTGATGGTCATGCCCTCGAATGCCCGTGAAGCATGGCGAAACATCCGGGAAAGTGTCGGCTTGGGTTGGGTTGCCCCGCATCACATGCGAAAAACCTCGCTCACAATGATCAAGGAGACATACAGCTCGATAGAAGCTGCGGCATTTGCCGGTCACGGAAGCGTGGACGTTCTCGAGCGGTACTACATTGCACGAGACCGAGAGGGATTGCGGCCCGACGTACGAACCGCCCTCGACGCTCTCGCTCCCGCAGGATTCGATCCTCCCAGCCTGAATGGGACCGATAGACCTTCCTGACATTTCCGAATGAAAGAGAACACCCCGCCCCGAATCTGCAGGCGGGGTGTTCGCATACCCACGCTCGGCAGTTTGCAGTCAGAGCAAAAGAGTCTCATTGGCCCAATTGTGTGAGTAAAGGGTATTTGCGTCCAATGGCGCAGACGTCAAGCCACGTCGATCCCAATGAAAACGGTGCCCCTGGAGGGACTCGAACCCCCAACCTAATCCTTAGGACGGACTTGCTCTTCCATTGAGCTACAGAGGCCAGCGAGTTGAGTTTAGCCGTTCACGGATGCTCGTCATTGACGCGGATGCGGTGGCCCCGCTGCGCGCGCGTCGAAACGTACCCGGTTTCGACAGGGTCGCTGCGCGACACGCTCAACCAGCGCCGGCCGTGGCATTATGCCGCGGGCTCCAGATACTCCTCCCACTGCGGCAACGCTCGCTCGACCCCGCGCACCAGCCAGGGGGTGCCGTGCGGGGGCCGGGGGTGAACCCGCAGTGTCCAGCCCATCTCCGACGGGGTGCGGTCGCTCTTCGCGTTGTTGCACTTGAGGCAGCAGGCCACGAGGTTCTCCCACGAGTCTGCTCCTCCGCGCGACCGCGGGAGCACGTGGTCGATCGTCGTCGCCGACGACGCGCAGTAGGCGCAACGCTGGCCGTCGCGCCGCAGCACGCCGCGGCGACTGACCGGCACCCGACGGTTCGACGGGATGCGCACGTACCGCCTGAGCAGGATCACCGACGGCCGATCCCACGACTCGGTCAGCCCGAATACGGGATGCTCGGTATCCGCGGCGATGATCGTCGCCTTGCCGTTCATCACGAGCACGAGGGCTCGCTTGAAGGAGACGACGGCGAGGGGCTCGAACCCCGCGTTGAGGACCAGTGTGCGCATTCTCATCCAATCGACAAGTCCCCGCACGGCTTGCGGGGATTCGAAGCGTCGAGGGGTGCCGCCGGTCAAGAGCGTGCAGGCAACAAAAAAGGCACCGTCGAGTGGACGGTGCCTACGTGGTCGCGCGCAGTTGGACGCTGCGCTGGCTGCTGTGCCGTATGAAGTGCAGGGCGCGAACATCCACGGTTTGGATGCTGCGACTGCGTGACATTCGGCTCTCCGAAGAACTGGTGGAACTCCAAGGAGTTCAGAATAACCCACAAATCTGCGCCCAGTTCCCGCGGGCGCGCCGGTTCACCGGCCGTTCATCGCGGAGGCGACCGAAGCAGGAGAACTGCTTAGATGCCGACGTAAACGTGGATGGCGACCTCGTTGGGCAGCTCGAGGCCGTCGCCGAAGCCGTCGACCTCGACAAGCACGTACGACCCAGCAGCCGAGAACTTCGCCCGTGCGCCCGGCATGACGCCTGCAGTGCGCAATTGTGAGAGCAGCTCGCTCTCGTACTGCACCGGTTCGCCGAGACGACGGATGGTGCCGGTTACCGGTCCGACCGCGCCGTGGACGAGGTTCACGATGTTCACGACCCCGTCGTAAAACTTGCCCACGGCGGGCTCCCCCAGCTCGTCCAGGCCGGGGATCGGATTCCCGTAGGGGGAATGAGTGGGGTGATCGAGCATCTCGATGATGCGGCGCTCGACCGACTCGCTCATCACGTGCTCCCAGCGACAGGCCTCGTCGTGCACGAGCGCCCAGTCCAAGCCGATGATGTCGGCGAGAAGGCGCTCGGCGAGGCGATGCTTGCGCATGACATGCACGGCCCTCGACCGACCCTCGATGGTCAGCTCGAGGTGGCGATCGCCCTCGACCACGACCAATCCGTCGCGCTCCATCCGCCCGACGGTCTGAGACACCGTCGGACCGGAATGACCCAGTCGCTCGCTGATCCGGGCTCGCAGCGGAACGATCTTCTCTTCTTCGAGCTCGAAGATGGTGCGCAGGTACATCTCGGTGGTGTCAATGAGATCTGTCATCGAGCCCTTTCCTCCATTGCCGAATGCACACAGGCAAGCCTAACCTGATGGCCGCCGCTTCCCGTTCCAGGACTGCCACGCGCGGCTCGATAGAATCGGCGCATGTCGCAGATCACCATTCCCACCGACCTCCTGCCCGCCGACGGACGGTTCGGCTGCGGCCCCTCCAAGGTCAGGCCGGAGCAGCTCGCCTACCTCGCGGGCGCCGGCGCCGGCATCCTCGGCACCTCGCACCGGCAGGCACCGGTCAAAAACCTGGTCGGCCGAGTGCAGCACGGACTCGCCGAGCTCTTTCGCCTGCCCGACGGCTACGAGGTCGTGCTGGGCAATGGCGGGTCGACCGCGTTCTGGGATGCGGCGGCGTTCGGCCTGATCGAGAAGCGCAGCCAGAACCTCACCTTCGGCGAGTTCGGGTCGAAGTTCGCCGCTGCAGCGGCAGCACCGTTTCTTGAGCCGCCACACGTGATCAACGCCGCCGCCGGATCGCTCAGCACGGTCGATTCGCAGCCGGGAATCGACGTGTACGCGTGGCCGCACAACGAGACCTCCACCGGCGTCATGGCCCCGGTCGAGCGTGTTCACGGCGACGCGGGCGCCCTCACGGTGGTCGATGCGACGAGCGCAGCGGGCGGCATCGACTTCGACGCGGCCCAGACCGATGTCTACTACTTCGCCCCGCAGAAGAACTTCGCCTCGGACGGCGGCCTGTGGCTCGCGCTGTTCTCCCCGGCCGCGCTCGAGCGGGTCGAGACGGTGGCTGCGAGCGGCCGCTACATCCCTGAGTTCCTGAGCCTCAAGAACGCGGTCGACAACTCGCGCCTCAAGCAGACCCTCAACACGCCCGCGCTTTCGACCCTGCTGCTGCTCGAGAACCAGATCGAGTGGATCAACGGCAACGGCGGACTCGCCTGGGCGAACGCCCGCACGACCGAGTCGTCGTCGGCACTCTACGACTGGGCAGCGAGCGTCGATTACGCGACCCCGTTCGTCGCCGACCCCGACCACCGCTCGCAGGTCGTCGTCACGATCGACTTCGACGAGCGCATCGACGCGGCGGCCATCGCCAAGGTGCTGCGTGCGAACGGCATCGTCGACACGGAGCCCTACCGCAAACTCGGCCGCAACCAGTTGCGGGTCGCGACGTTTGTCGCGGTCGAGCCGGATGACGTGCGCCAGCTCATCCGTGCGATCGAGTTCGTCATGGGTAGCCTGTAACAATGCGAATCTGGCTCAAGGATTCCGATCGGCGGCCCGACCCGGCGCCAGTGAAGACCGACGACCGCAAGGCCGTGCTCGTCGGGACGGGAGCGTGGGTCATCGCGCTCGCCGTTCTCCTCGCCGTTATTCCGACCGCGCAGGATAACCGCTGGTGGCTGTTGACCTGCGCGATCGGCGTTGGGCTGGGGCTTCTCGGGCTGATCTACACCCAGCAGCGCCAGCGCTGAGCGCTATCCCCGGCCGATCTCGTCGTCATCCATGACGTGATCGTCGAGGTCGCCGACTATCGGGTCATCGTCCGACTCGTCGTCGTCGTCGTCATCGTCATCGTCGTCATCGTCATCGTCATCGTCGTCGTCGTCATCGTCGTCAGCAGCATCCACGTCGATATCGTCGATGTCGACCCCATCGAGGTCGCCGGCATGAAGCACCGAACCACGGGAGACCGTTTCGTCCTCGTCGCCGTCGGACTCATCCCCGTCGGACTCATCGTCGGACTCATCGTCGACGGAGTCGTCGTCGGAATCGTCGTCGGAGTCCTCGTCGGAGTCCTCGGATGCCGTCGCGTCCTGCGACGCCCGGTACTCGGCCAGCCTGTCGACCCACGGCACCCAGTCTGGGGCGAGAATTGCGTTGTCGCCGGGCATGAGCTCGACCTCGAGCACCGTCGGCTCGGCGCCGTCGACGTGCGCGATGCTCGCGGTCCAGCGCCAGCCGGGGTAGCCGACCATCTCGGACTCGAAGAACACCGAGATCGCGCCGTCGCCCTCGTCGACGAAACCCGCTGTGACCCCGATGGTGTCAGCCGACGTGATCTCGAGAAGAGCCTCACGGGCCAGGTCGAAGTCGGCCTGGGTCGCCTCGCGCTCAGGCATCGAGCTCATCGGCCACCCGGCGCAACATCGCCGCGATCTTATGGCTGTGGCTGGAGTCGGGGTAGCGGCCCCGCTTGAGGTTCGAGCCGATGCCGTCGAGGAGCTTGACGAGATCCTCGACGATGATCGCCATGTCGTCTGCCGGCTTCCGGCTCAGCTTCGCCAAGCTGGGCGGAGCCTGAAGCACGCGCACCGACAGCGCCTGGGCACCGCGCTTTCCGTCGGCGATGCCGAATTCGAGCTTGGTACCGGCCTTGACTGTCGCACCAGCGGGCAGCGCGGAAGCGTGCAGGAAGACCTCCTGGCCTTCATCCGACGTAATGAAGCCGAAGCCCTTATCGTCGTCATAAAACTTGACCTTGCCGGTAGGCATGGCTGCACCTCTTTCTTGTGGCTGGAACCTCTAAGCCTACGGGCACTGGCGTACCTCTATTCTTGTGCTTGTGGCAAAACAAATTCCGGTATCCATTTATCGCGCAGAGCGAGTGCTCGCGTACATGATGGTGGCGGTGATCGTGATCTCGATCGCCTCGTTCCTCGCGATCATCATCGGAACCGCCACAGGAATGGTCGGGGCGGATTTCGCCTCTGGCGTCTGGCCGATGGTCTTCGTTGCCCCGTTCTTCGGCCTGCCGTTCGCGATCGTGCTTCTCGTCGCCCTCGTGATCGTGAGCGCGAAGCGCCGGTCACGCGAGGCCGCCGAAGCGCAGGCCCGAACGCCCCAGAAGCGCCAGCGTCCATTGCAGGGTAGGTAGGCGTGATCGATCAGACGACGGCGACGGATCGCCGCGGGCCTCGCCCGTGAGCGACACCTTCTCGCTCGCGACTCGTTTGCGGGCCATGGACGACGCGCGGCTCGCCTTCGCCGCCCGGGCTCGGGAGATCCGGGTGAGCGGCATCAAGGACTTCTTCGACCTCGCCGAGGCGCTGCTCGACCGGGCATCTGTGCAGCAGCAGCTGACCCACCTCGACCGCGGCACCCTGGCCACCATCGCGGCCATCGCCGAGCTCGGGTCGCGCTCCGGCGGCTCGACCGCCGGGGACGTCGCGGCGTTGCTCGGGAGGTACGCCGCGGCGCCGCCCGAGTCCGACATCGCCGTGCGCGCGTCGACGGCGGTCTCGCTGCTGCTCGCCGACAGTGAGACCGATGCGGCCGGGATCGAGCGGTTCACCGCCTACGACAGCGTCGCCGAGCAGGTGCGCTCGTGGCCTGCGTTCGGGCTGCCCGGCCTGTCCGAGCTCTCAGCCGGCCTGCCGCTCGCGGCGCTCGAGCCCGCGGCGGAGACCGAGTTGCGCTTCATCGACCGCGTCGCCTCCGAGCGCGCGTTCGCGGCGACCACCGGAATCACCGAGCTCCTCGTCGAGCTCGAACGCGAGCCGGCGCGCGAGCTGGCCAAGGGCGGCATCGCCCTACCCGACACCAAGCGGCTCGCCAACGCGATGGCCGTCGACCTCGCGGGCGTCGGGCGACTCCTCGCGGTCGCGGATAGCGCTGGACTCGTCGCACGAGAGGCAGGCTCCTGGCTCATCACGGATGCCGGCGGCGCCTGGCTGATGAAATCCTCCGGCGCACGTTGGCGCACCCTCGCCGCCGGCTGGTTCGAACGGCTCCCCGCCGACATCCGCCGGCTCCTCGGCGAGCGAAGCCACTCACTCTGGGGCACCGGCCTCCGCCGTTTCGTCGACTGGCTCTACCCGGCCGGCGGGGACTGGATGGACGAGCGGATCGCCGCATACACCGGAGCCGCCGAGCTTCTCGGAATCACCGCCAACCACGCCCCGAGCAGCCCGGGGCTGGCGTTGTTCACCTCCGGGCTGGATGCCGCGCAGACCGCCATGGCACCACTGCTGCCCCGCGAAGTCGAGCAGGTCTACCTGCAACACGACCTCTCGATCGTCGCCCCCGGCCCGCTCACCCCGCAGGTCGACGGGCGCCTGCGCTCCCTCGCGGATGCCGAGAGCCGCTCGCTCGCATCGAGCTATCGGGTCTCGGCATCGAGCATGAACCGGGCGATGGCGGCAGGCGAGTCCGCCGAGAGTGTGCGCAAATTCCTTGCCGGAATCTCGCTCACGGGCATCCCGCAGCCGCTCGACTACCTCATCACTGAGGCATCCACCCGGTACGGACTGCTGCGTGCCGGCGCGCTGACCGAGCGCAATAGCAGAGACGCGCTCGAGGCGAAGAGCTACGTGCGCAGCGCCGACGCTCAGCTGCTCGACACCGTTCTCGTCGACCAGAACCTCTCGGTGCTCGGCTTCACCCGGGTCGCCTCCGACCGGCTGGTCAGCCGCTTCCCGCTCGAAACGGTGTTCTGGAACCTCAGCGACGCCCGCTACCCGGTCGCGGCCGAGAATGCGGCCGCCGACATCGTCGCCCTCCGCCGTCGGCGCCACGCACGATCGGCTGGCGCGGTCGGGCCCGACCCCATCGAGGAACTGATCGAGCGGCTGCGACTCGGCGGTGACAGCCAACCGGAAGAGGCGGCGGATGCCTGGCTCGCCCGGCAGCTCGACACCGCCATTCGACTCAAGGCCGCACTCACCGTAAGCGTGACGATGCCCAACGGAACGGTCGTCGACTACCAGCTCGAACCGACGAGCATTGCCGGCGGCAGGCTCAGGGCGCGCGACCGGCGATCGGCGATCGAGCGCACCCTGCCGCTGTCGAGCATCGCGAGGGTATCCCCTGCGGCCGACGTTCCCTGACAATCCCGAGAACACGGCATTCGCCAGACAGCGCGCGGTTAGACTTCCGGGGTGAATTCAGCAGCCAAGCCCGCGACCGTGCCACAGCTGCCCGGACCCCTCATCGTTCAAAGCGATCGGACGGTGCTGCTCGAGGTCGCGCACCCGCAGGCGGACGACGCCCGCCACGACCTCGCGGTGTTCGCTGAGCTCGAGCGTGCCCCGGAGCACATTCACACCTACCGCATCACGCGGCTCGGCCTGTGGAACGCGCGCGCGGCCGGCCACGAGGCCGCCGACCTGCTCGCCACCCTCGAGCGCTACTCGAAGTTTCCGATCCCTCAGGCCGTGTCGATCGATATCGCCGAGACGGTCGCCCGCTACGGCCGGCTCGTGATCGAGCGGGACGCCGACGGCGTGCTCACCCTCACGGCGACCGATCGCGCCGTGCTCGCCGAAATCGCGCGTGGCAAGAAGGTCGCGAACCTTCTGCTCGAGCGGCGCGGCGACAACGGCTTCGTCATGCAGCCGTGGGCGCGTGGCGAGCTCAAACAGGAACTCCTCAAGCTCGGCTGGCCCGCGGAGGACCTCGCTGGCTACACGCCGGGCACCCCGCACGAGATCGAACTCGACCACTCCGGCGGCTTCGACCTGCGGGAATATCAGAACGAGGCCGTCGACAGCTTCTTCAAGCACGGCTCCGGCGTGGTGGTACTTCCCTGTGGCGCGGGGAAGACCCTCGTCGGCGCGGGCGCGATGGCCGTCTCGAAGACCACGACCCTCATCCTCGTCACCAACATCGTCTCGGCCCGCCAATGGCGCTCAGAACTCCTGCGCCGCACGACGCTCACCGAGGACGAGATTGGCGAGTACTCCGGCCAGTCCAAGGACGTGAAGCCGGTGACGATCGCGACGTACCAGATCCTCACCGCCCGCCGGAAGGGCGAGTACGCGCACCTTCAGCTGCTCGACGCGCTCGACTGGGGCCTCGTGATCTATGACGAAGTGCACCTGCTGCCCGCGCCCGTGTTCAAGCTCACCGCCGACCTGCAGGCTCGCCGCCGACTGGGTCTCACGGCAACGCTCGTGCGCGAGGACGGGCGAGAGGGCGACGTGTTCAGCCTCATCGGCCCGAAGCGATTTGACGCGCCCTGGAAGGAGATCGAGTCCCAGGGGTTCATCTCCCCGGCATCCTGCTACGAGGTTCGCATCGACCTGCCCCAGCAGGAGCGGCTCGAATATGCGGCCGCGGCGGACGACGTGCGCTATCGTCTCGCGGCGACGGCGCCGGCGAAGATCGACGTGGTTCGCCAGCTCGTCGAGCGGCATGCCGGCGAGCGGATCCTCGTGATCGGCCAGTACCTCGACCAGATCCAGGAGCTCGCCGAGGTGCTGGATGCGCCGCAGCTCACAGGTGCCACGCCCGTCGACGAGCGGGAGCGGCTTTATCAGGAGTTTCGCGAGGGCATCACGAAGATCCTGGTCGTCTCGAAGGTCGCGAACTTCTCGGTCGACCTTCCGGAGGCGACCGTCGCGATCCAGGTGTCGGGTTCATTCGGGTCACGGCAGGAGGAGGCCCAGCGTCTGGGCAGACTGCTCCGCCCGAAGGAGAGCGGCCTTCCGGCCAACTTCTACACGCTCGTCGCTCGCGACACGGTCGATCAGGACTTCGCTCAGAACCGGCAGCGATTCCTCGCGGAGCAGGGCTACAGCTACACGATCCTCGACGCACACTCACTCGACAAGGCGGCTGCCTAACCGTCAGCGGCGCTCGTAGCGCAGGAAGAGCATGTCCCCTGCGGTGATCACGTGCAGGAGCGCCATCTCGCGTGTTGCCGCGGTCTCACCGTGCGCGATGCGGCCAGCGGGTCCGCCCTCGAGCACCGGGCTCATCGTCAGACAGATCTCGTCGACGCGGTCGGCCTCGATGAGCGCGCCGAACAGCTGCGGCCCGCCCTCGCACAGCATCTGGGGCAGGCCCCGCGCGGTGAGCTCCGAGATCAGGCGGTCCGGTTCGACCCGCTCCTCGCCGCAGACGACGATGTCGGCGACGTCGGCGAGCGCATCCCTCGCCGCGGCCGGAGACGCCGCCGAGGTGATGACGATCGGCCGCACGACGGCATCCGCGAAGAACGGATGCGACGGCGCAAAGTCGAGCCGGGACGTGACGAGCGCGACCGGCGGCTGGGCTGCGAGTCCGTGCGCAACCCGCCAGGCCGCATCCTCGTCGCCCACCCGTACCCTGCTGTAGCCTTCCGCCCGCACCGTTCCGGCGCCGACGACAATGACGTCGCACAGCATCCGCAGGGTGTCGAAGACGAGCTTGTCGTCGTCGTTGTTGAGACCACCGCTCACCCCGTCGCGCGTGACTGCGCCGTCGATACTCTGGATGAAGTTCACCCGCAGCCGCGGGACCTCGCGGTCGGTGACGCGGTAGCGCTCGATGAGCTCGTGCCGGTCGAGCATCAGGCGATGTTGTGGCGCAGGTACGCCGGTTCGCGGAATCCGAGGATTCCCTCGGTCATTCGCACGGCGTCCACGGCGGCGCGCACGTTGTGCATGCGCACGATCCGGGCGCCCTGAAGGATGCACGCGACGGCGGCAGCGATCGACCCCTCGATTCGCCCGCCGCGGTCCCGGCCGATGGTCTCCCCGACGAAGTCCTTGTTCGACACCGCGACGAGGGTCGGCAGACCGAGCGCCGTGATTTCGCCCAGGCGACGGGTGATCTCGAGCGAATGCCGAGTGTTCTTGTTGAGGTCGTGGCCGGGGTCGATGACAATCCGCTCTGGCGGCACCCCGAGCCGAGTGGCGAGCGCCACCCGCTCTTCCAGGAAGGCGAGAACCTCCGCGACCACATCGCCGTACTGCGGCGCCGGGTAGGCGGTGCGCGGTGCCGCGAGGCTGTGCGTGATTACGAGTGTCGCGTCGCTGTCGGCGACCACCTCGGCCATGCGCCGGTCACTCAGACCCGTGGTGTCGTTGATGACGTGGGCTCCCGCGCGAATGCCGGCGAGGGCCACTTCTGGGTGGAATGTGTCGACTGAGATCACCGCTCCAGTGCCCCGCAGTGCCTCGACAACGGGGACGATCCGGTCGATCTCCGCCGCGATGGGCACGGCGGGGCCAGGAGCGAACTTGACGCCGCCGATGTCGACCCAGTCGGCACCCTCGGCGATGGCGGCCAGGGAGGCGGCGACGGCGTCGTCGAGCGCGAACGTCGCGCCCCTGTCGTAGAACGAATCCGGGGTGCGGTTGATGACGGCCATGACCGCCACCTCACGGGAGAAGTCGAAGGTGCGGTCCCCGATTGTGCGCAGCGGCTGGCTGAGCTCCGGGAGCGTGATCCCGCGAGCGGGTAAGAGGTGCATGGGGCCATGTTCCCACTTCTCGGCCTGCCGCGAGATCGTCGCACGGCGCACACCGTACGCTCACAGAAAGATCCCAGCTAACGCGCAGATACTACCTACATGAGCGATGGCCCCAGAATCCTGATCGTCGATGACGAACCCAATATCCGTGACCTCCTGACCACCAGCCTCCGCTTCGCCGGCTTTGCTGTGCGTGCGGTCGGCAATGGCGCCCAGGCAATCTCGGCGGTGCTCGAGGAAGAACCCGACCTCATCATCCTCGACGTGATGCTGCCGGACATGAACGGTTTCGGGGTGACCAAGCGACTCCGCTCCTCCGGCTACACCTCGCCCATTCTGTTCCTCACCGCCAAGGACGATACGGAAGACAAGATCACCGGCCTCACCGTCGGCGGCGACGACTACGTCACCAAGCCGTTCAGCCTCGACGAGATCGTCGCGCGCATCAAGGCGATCCTCCGCCGCACGATGGCGGACGAGGAAGATGCCGTCATCCGCGCCGGTGAGCTCACGATGGACCAAGACACACACGAGGTGTCAATCGGTACCGAGCAGATCGAGCTCAGCCCCACCGAGTTCAAGCTGCTGCGTTACCTCATGCTCAACCCGAACCGGGTGCTGTCGAAGGCGCAGATTCTCGACCACGTCTGGGAGTACGACTTCAACGGCGACGCGGGAATCGTCGAGAGCTACATCTCCTACCTGCGCCGCAAGCTCGACCAGTTCTCGGCCGAGCCGGTCATCCAGACCAAGCGGGGCTTCGGCTACATGCTCAAGGCAGCCAAGGTCTGACCCGACAGAGGCTGACCCCCAGTTTCGTGGCCTAGCCTGACGTTCTATGTCCGATGCCCTCAGCGATCGGTGGAACTCGATTTCACTGCGCACAAAGATAACCAGCGTGACCGTCCTTCTGGTCACTCTGGGCCTGCTCGTCGCGGGTGCCGGAACGATGACCGTGCTGCGCAATTACCTCCTCGAAGGCGTCGACAGCAAGATCGCCGAGACCGTCACCCAGCTGCGGGTCGATGCGCTGTTGACAACGGAGTGCGTCACTCAGGGACCCAACGACTACTTCGTCGCGATCGTCAACGACACCGGCCGGGTCGTCTGCCACAATGCCCAGGACGACCCGCCCATCCTCGCCGAAATGACGAGCGACGACATGAGCCGCGACGAGGTGCGCGCCTTCACCCTGTGGGATGACGACCGCAGCACCCAGTGGCGCGTTGTCGCCGTGCCGCAGCGCAACGTGGTGACGAGCGAGTCGGTCGGCCTGATCGTCGCTCTCAATCTCGACGAGACCAACGGCATCATCGCCCGCTACGCTGGCATCTTCCTCGGCTTTGGACTGTCGGTAGTGGTGCTCGGCGCCGCACTCACAAGGCTGCTGGTGACCACGACATTCGCGCCGCTGCGTCAGGTCGAGGCAACCGCGGCGGCAATCGCCGACGGCAACTTCAGCGAGCGGCTGCCAGGGGCGACCCCGAACACCGAGGTCGGCCGCCTCAACGGCTCGCTCAACACGATGCTCGCGCGCATCGACCGAGCGTTCGGCGACCGCGCGAAGACCATCGAGCAGATGCGCCGTTTCGTCGGTGACGCGAGCCACGAGTTGCGCACCCCGCTCGTGTCGGTGCGCGGCTATGCCGAGCTCTATCGGATGGGCGCGCTGACGACCCCGGACGAGGTTGCTCAGGCGATGGAGCGCATTGAGAAGGAGGCGATCCGCATGGGTGAGCTCGTCGAGGACCTCCTCGAGCTGGCACGCATCGATGAGGCGAAACCGCTGCAGATGAAACCCGTCGACCTGGTGCCGATCGCATACGACGCCGCCCTCGACGCGATGGCCTCCTCCCCCGACCGCCCGATCAACGTCGTCTTCACCGAGCCGGAACCCGAACCGGAACCGCAGAGCGCCGCGGAGACCGCAGAGGAGGCCGTCACAGCCAGCAGGACGGCCGCTGTGCTCACGAGCCCGATATCCTTTGCCGGGGCGCAACTCTCGCGCTTGCGCTCGCGACGGCCCCGTCAGGCGCCCGCCGAGCACGTCTCGGAAACTCCGACCCGGCAGCAGACTCTCGACACCCCGGCGATCGTGCTCGGGGAGGAGAACAAGATCCGTCAGGTGGTCACCAACCTGCTCGGAAACGCTCTGAGATTCACCAACCCCGGCAGCCCGATCGAGATCGGGGTGTCGGTCGACCATGTCCGCGAGGTCGCCCTGCTCGACATCATCGATCACGGTGACGGGATCCCCCCGCAGATCCGCGACAAGATCTTCCAGCGGTTCTGGCGAGCGGATACCTCGCGCACCCGCGAGACGGGCGGCAGCGGTCTCGGGCTCGCGATCGTCTCGGGAATCATCATCGCGCACAAGGGATCAGTCGACGTGTTCGAGACGGAGGGTGGCGGCGCCACCTTCCGGGTCGAACTTCCTCTCCTCCCCGAGGACTACACGCCGCCAGCGCCCACAGCGCGCCCCTGACACGCGCATCCGCCTTCCCTCCGGCACCTAGCCTGTTGTCAGCCCGGCAGGCCCGCCTGGCACCAGCAGAGGAGGCGCGATGACCCGCTATGAGGTCGACAGTGAGGCCGTTTTCACGACGACGGGGGCGGTGCGCTCGTCGATGGGCAGGATCGAGGCAGAGGTGAGCGGACTACTCAGCCAGCTTGTGAACCTGCAGGCATCCTGGAGCGGCCAGGCCGCCAGCGCGTTCCAGGGCGTGGTCACCGAATGGCGGGCGACTCAGCAGCAGGTCGCCGAGGCGATGGGCTCGATCAACATCGCACTCGGGCAGGCGGGTCAGCAGTACGCCGACATCGAGCAGTCGAACGCGCGACTCTTCCAGCGCTGACGCACTGGCGGCGGCGGGGTCGCGGCGGCGTTAACGCACGAATGGGCGGCCCCGCGAGGGAACCGCCCATTCACGTGCTCTGGACTTAGAAGTCCATGCCACCCGAGGGGTCGCCGGCCGGGGCCGGGTGACGCTCGGGCTTGTCGGCAACGACGGCCTCGGTGGTAAGGAACAGACCTGCGATCGACGCTGCGTTGAGCAGCGCGGAGCGGGTCACCTTCACCGGGTCGTTGATGCCGGCAGCCAGCATGTCAACGTACTCGCCGGTCGCGGCGTTGAGACCGTGTCCGGTGGGAAGGTTGCGCACGCGGTCGACCACGACGCCGGGCTCGAGGCCGGCGTTGAGGGCGATCTGCTTGAGCGGCGCGTCGATTGCGACGCGAACGATGTTCGCGCCGGTCGCCTCGTCGCCCGTGAGGCTCATGACGGCTTCGCTCTCGAACGCGACCTTGCCGGCCTGGATAAGTGCGACGCCACCACCGGCGACGATGCCCTCTTCGACAGCGGCCTTCGCGTTGCGAACGGCGTCCTCGATGCGGTGCTTGCGCTCCTTGAGCTCGACCTCGGTCGCGGCTCCGGCCTTGATCACTGCAACGCCGCCGGCCAGCTTGGCCAGGCGCTCCTGCAGCTTCTCGCGGTCGTAGTCGGAATCGGTGTTCTCGATCTCGGCGCGGATCTGCTTGACACGTCCGGCGATGGCGTCGACTTCGCCGGCTCCCTCGACGATCGTGGTCTCGTCCTTGGTGATGACGACCTTGCGGGCGCGTCCCAGCAGGTCGAGGGTGGCGTTCTCAAGCTTGAGACCGACCTCCTCGGAGATGACCTGACCACCGGTGAGGATGGCGATGTCCTGCAGCTGCGCCTTGCGACGGTCTCCGAAGCCGGGGGCCTTGACGGCAACCGACTTGAAGATGCCACGGATCTTGTTGACGACGAGGGTCGCGAGGGCTTCGCCGTCCACGTCCTCGGCGATGATGAGGAGCTGCTTGCCCGACTGGATGACCTTGTCGACGATCGGCAGGAGGTCCTTGATGTTCGAGATCTTGCCGTTGACGATGAGGATGTACGCGTCTTCGAAGACGGCTTCCTGGCGCTCGGGGTCGGTCACGAAGTACGCCGACAGGTAACCCTTGTCGAAGCGCATACCCTCGGTCAGCTCGAGCTCGGTGCCGAAGGTGTTCGACTCCTCGACAGTGACGACGCCTTCCTTGCCGACCTTGTCGATCGCCTCGGCGATCAGCGCGCCGATCTCGGGGTCGCCGGCAGAGATCGATGCGGTGGCCGCGATCTCTTCCTTGGTCTCGATTTCCTTCGCGCCGGTGACGAGCGCCTCGATGACCGCGTTGACGGCCTTCTCGATGCCGCGCTTGAGGGTGATCGGGTCGGCGCCAGCGGCGACGTTGCGAAGGCCTTCGCGAACGAGGGCCTGGGCGAGGACGACCGACGTGGTCGTTCCGTCTCCGGCGACGTCGTCCGTCTTCTTTGCTACCTCTTTGACCAGCTCGGCGCCGATCTTCTCGTACGGGTCGTCCAGTTCGATTTCCTTGGCGATGGAGACACCGTCGTTCGTGATGGTGGGTGCGCCCCACTTCTTCTCGAGAACGACGTTGCGGCCGCGTGGGCCGAGGGTCACCTTGACTGCGTCGGCGAGGATGTTGAGGCCGCGCTCGAGGCCGCGACGGGCCTCTTCGTTGAAAGCAATGATCTTTGCCATGTGTGTTTCTCGTCCCTCCGGGGCGTCGTAAAAGCTGCAACACGGTTGGCACTCCCGTGGAGGGAGTGCTAAACGATTCTGGCACTCTCCCCCGGAGAGTGCAAGTGAGCTTCGGGAGGGTCAGCCGGCCGCGGGGGCCGCGTGCTCGACCGACCCGGCCAACGGAATCAACTCGATCCACGAGTTGCCGGGCGCGAGATTGACTGCGACGCCATTGTCGTCGATGAGCGCGATCGTGTCGGTCGCGGACTTTTTCGTCCAGGTGGCACGCACCGTTGCCCCGCCGGAGGAGACCCACGCCTCACCCGAGCCGATCATCTCGGTCTTCGGGATATCGAGCGTCACGGTGACGGGTACGCGGAGAACGATCAGGTTGGTCGCGCTCAACTGCGCGCCTTTTTCATCGACATCCGGCGCGCCCTGCTGGGAGCGCAGGAACGCCGCGGTCGGCGCATCCCAGTTCCAGGTGCCGAAGCTGTAGTTCGAAAACCGGTAGTTCACCGCGGCGGTGGCTGTGCCGATCCGCACGGCCGTCGACGACGGGATGTCCACGGCAAAGTTGAACTGCATGCGCGGAGCCGCCAGATCGGTGTGCTCGGCGAGCAACTCCTTGGCCTTCACGTGCACGTTGTGCGGAGCGGGTGTGGCATCGGATCGGTAGAAGGTGGCCTCGGTATCGGGCTGTCCGTGGATGGCGTTGTAGACGGGCGTCTGGCGCATGAGCGCGACGAACCGGTCCTGCCCGCCCGAGTAGGCCACGATGCCCCCGAGTGGCGAGATGATATCCGGATCCATCGGCCGGATCGAGCGCACCGGGCCGAGAATGTCGGGGATATCGGAGTGCCACACGCCGATGTAGCGGGTCATCCCGCCCTCGACGAGCTCCTCGAACACGAGGTCGGTGCGGTCGAGCGCGATTTGCGGGCGTGCGAGAGGATGGTTGTCGATCTTGGCGGCGATTGAAGCGTGGTCGAGCGTGCCCTCCGGGACGATGAGCCCACGTAGCGGGGCGGTCTCCGTCGGCGGGGTCTCGCGGGGCGCGGTCGCGCTGGGCCGCGGACCTTCGGTCTGCTCGGGTTCAGCGGCGCAGCCCGCGAGCAGCGCGACGGAGAGCGCAACGGCCATGGCCATGGCCATAGCGCTCACGTTCCTTCGTGGATTGCGCATGTCGGTCGGCCCGTCAGCCCGCGATTTCCAGATAGTCCGAGCCGAGTAGCACGGTGATCGGCGACTCGGGGAAGTCCTCGCTGAGCTGTGCCTCGCCGATGCCGAGGCTGCCGACGAGTGCGAGCGCGGCACTCTCGTTCGCTGGATCGCCGTAGTAGACGACCGTCGCGGCGACCTCATTGGATGAGGCATTGGCGCGGCTCCCGACGGCAGTGCTGTCGGCGCACGGGCCCTCGGCGACCGTCTCGGGCCCGGCCGCGCCGCACCATCCCTCAGCGACGAGTTCGTCACCGGCGGCGCCAGCGAGTCCGGCCGTGGATGTGCCGTTAAGCACGGTGATCGAAACGACGGGGTCGAGCACGGGCTCGACCGGCGCGGCAGTCTCGGTCGCCTCAGGATCGTCGCCCTCTTCGGTGGTGGGCGCCCCATCGCCCGGTGCCTCGCCCGCCGTGAACGGGAGGTCGAGATTGATCGAGTCGGTGAAGGCGGCGAGCGCCACGACCCCGGAAAGGACGAGCACGCCCGTGGCGAGCGCGGCCCAGGCGAACCCGATCCAGCCGCGCCCCTGCCGGGCCGGAGCCCGGTGGGCGCCGACTCGCGTGAGGTCGTCAGGGATCTCGTCGAAGCGATCCGCGGGAGGTGTCTTCGCCATAGCGCACGTGGTCCTAGTCTTCGATTCGCCCGCGGCCAGCTGCCTGTCGGCCCGACTGCGCCCGGCTCCCGGTGTGGGTGGAGCGTTCGCTCGTTCGAGCGTCCCTGACCCGCTGCAGTCTCCTGACCAGCATCGGGTCGTGAACGATCGCGGACGGTAAGTCGATCAGCGAGTTCAGCAACTGATAATAGCGGGCCGCCGACACCCCGAACTCGCGGCGGATGGCTTCCTCTTTCGCGCCGCCGTGCCGCCACCACTCGTGCTCGAAACCGAGGATTGCTGCGTCCCGATCGCTGAGCTGTGCCGCGTCACCAGCATCCGGCAGCTCTGCCGGTTCAGGCTGGGTTTCCACGCGCTACCTTTCGATTGAGGACCGGGCGAGCGTCCGGGGCCAGCATAGGGCGAGCGCGCTGATTACTCGCGCACATCGGAGGCTGTGGCGGTGCGATACATCATGACGTGCGGAAGCCCCGCCTCGACATAGATCTCGCCGAACTCCTCGAAGCCGTAGCGCGCGTACAGCGGAGCGATGTACTCCTGCGAGTGGAGCAGCATCGACTCGTGCCCGTGCCGTTCGATCACGCGGTCAATGAGTAGCTGGGCGAGTCCCTCGCCACGGCGGTCGGCACGCACGACGACGCGACCGAAGAGCCTCTTCGCGTCGAGGTGGCTCGGTTCCACATCAACGATCACGCGCAGATAGGCTGCGATGCCCTGGTCATCCGCGATCCACAGGTGACGTGTCTCGGGTTCCCAGTCGCGGTCGTCGAGCTCTTCCTCGTCGATCTTCTGCTCGAGAAAGAAGACATCCGTTCGGAGCTTCAGGAACGAGTACAACTCGGAAGTCGTGAGTTCGCCCCACGACTTCTCTACGACGGAACAATCTGGCACGCAGCCGAGTTTAATGGTGCGAACGGATCATTCTCGAAAGGCATAGACAGATGACGACCCAAAAAGGCAATTTCCCCATCCAGAAGACCGAGGACGACTGGCGCGCAGAACTCGATGCGACGCGTTTCTCCATTCTTCGCGAGGCCGCGACCGAGCGCCCGTGGTCCGGTGCGCTGCTCGACGAGAAACGCGCGGGCGTCTACACCTGCGGCGCCTGCAACGCCGAGCTGTTTCCGAGCGGCACCAAATTCGACTCCGGCTCGGGCTGGCCCAGCTTCTGGGAGGCCGTCAACCCCGACGCCGTCACGCTCGTCACTGACCGCAGCCTCGGCATGGTGCGCACCGAGGTCGTCTGCGGCACGTGCGGCTCGCACCTCGGGCACCTGTTCGACGACGCGACGCAGACGCCGACCGGTGACCGCTACTGCATGAACTCGCTGTCGCTGAACTTCAAGGAAGAGACGAAGTAAGCACCCGGATGACTGCCTTGGATGCCGCGAGGCGGCGTCGTTCTCGCCCGCTGGTCACGGCAGCCGCCCCGACCAGGGACGACCTGCTGCCCCTCATCGAGGGCGCGGCGGGCGTCGCCGACCACGGTGCGCTTCGACCGTGGCGGATCATCGAGCTGCGCGGTGATGCCCGTCGGCGTCTCGGCGATGCTCTCGCGGCCGCCAGCGGGGCAACGGGTGCGGGGGCAGAGAAGATCGCGGCGAAACCGTTGCGCGCCGAGCTGCTGCTCGCGATCGTCGAGTGCATCCGCCCGAGCCCCAAGGTCGCGCCGTGGGAGCAGGAGGCAACGGCAGCCGGCATCGGCCACCTGCTCTCACTCCTTCTCGACGAGGCCGGCTGGGGCGTCATGTGGCGCACCGGACTGCTCACCCGCAGCGAGGAGGTCCGCCGCGCCCACGGCCTCGCCGACAATGAGCAACTTCTCGGCTGGCTCTACGTCGGAGGCATCCCCGACGAGCCGAACGACGCCCCGAAGCCGCGCATCGATCCGCGGGAGTTCCTCAGCGCGCTGTAACGCCGGAGTCCCACTGCTTTCCCGCCGGTCGGTGCCCCCGCTCAGCGCCGCCCGATCGGGCGCGAAGGGATCGTCGCGATCCCGACCGCCAGGAGTGTGAGGGCGGTGCCGAGCACAGTCGTCCAGGCGATCGGATGCCCCGCGACCGGGGCGACAACATCGAGCGCGAGCGACGCGAGCAGCTGTCCGGCGACGGCGCCAAGCCCGAGCAGCAGCACCCCGGTGTGCTTCACGACGACGATCGCGAGCCCGATGAACAGGGTGCCGATGAGCCCGCCCGAATACAGCCAGGGGTCGGCCGGTAGGGACGGCGGCCACCCGGCGAGCACGAGGTGCACGGCAGCGGCGAGGGTGAGCACGAGAGTCCCCGCCACGAAGTTCATAAGGGTCGCGGTCATCGCCGAGCCGGCGGCCACCCGCACCTGCCCGTTCGCGGCCTGCTGCCATCCGAGGCCGATCCCGGCGACGAGGGGCAGCAGCACTACCCAGAGCTCGGTGTCGGCGCGCACCTGCGACGACACCGCCCAGCCGACGGCGATCAGCGCGAGGATCGACCCGGCGAGGCGCGTCACCGTGATCGCGGTTGGGGCCATGGTGCCCAGCCCGAGCCGGTCGACGACGAGCCCCGAGGCTGTCTGCCCGCTCACGACCGCGATCGTGAACAGGGCCACGCCGAGCGCGGCGGCCGACAGCCCCTGCGCGAGCACGAACGCGCCGCCGGCGACTCCCCCGCCGAGGTACCACCACGGCGTGGTGCCGGAGCGCACCGCGCCGATGAGGCGCCGCGCCCCCGTGCGGCCGGGCGCCCACACGGCGAGCACGACGAGCAGTATCACAAGGCCAGAGCCGAACGAGATGATCGCCGCGAGATAACCGTCGCCGAGGCGCTGTGAGAACTCGCTGTTGACGCGCGACTGGACCGCGGTGAGCACCCCGACGAGCACGGCCCCTGCCACGAAAACGACGAGCTTCGGCGAGCGATCCGGCACGGACAGACCCGCCACAGCGCCCCCTCGGTTCCCATGTCACTGTTTCGCGCCGACTCGGGGCGAACGGAATTCCAACCTACGGCCTCGTGGGTACGATGGAGTGCTGCATCGCGCGCGACGCGGCATCCGCCCCCTTAGCTCAGTTGGCCAGAGCACCGCTCTTGTAAAGCGGGGGTCGTCGGTTCGAATCCGACAGGGGGCTCACAAAAAGGGCCAACAATTTGGCGCTTTCGTGAGCCCGTCCTTCGATGTGCGGTAAACCCAACCCCGATAGAGATCGGCACCGCCTCAGGCTTCCTCGCCGACTAATTCGTCGTCCCCGCGCCGACGGAGCGCTCGCTCGGCCATCTTGATGCCGAGCTTGTCGGTCATCGAACGACTACTGGCATCGAGGGTGGTCGCGGCGAACGAATGCCCGAGCGCACCCGAGAGTAGATTGATCACCGTTCGAGCGGACCCCGGGCAATACGTGACATTGCGCTTAGCCGCGACCTTCGAGTCAATCAAACCGAGAGCAGTCCCGATGCCCACCCTGCGGAGGTGACCCGCACCATCGGTCGCGGCGTTGCGGTCGGTCTTCCTAGACCCGCCCGAGCAGCTGCTCGATCCGGATGAGCGTGCGAAAGCTTCGCACCATCTCTGCGGTCGAGTGGAAATTCATCACAATGTGGGCGTCGTTCACCGCGTCGTAGAACATGTGGGTGCCCAGCACCCCGATGTGCCCGGTCGGGCGGGCAAGCCCGCGAATCAAGAAGGAGAACTCGCCGAAGCGCAGTTCCATGAGCCCTGTTCCGTAGTGGATGCCGCGGCGAAAACGATGGCGGATTCGCCGCATCTCGGTGAGCGCGCTGTCGCTGGCCAGAGTCGACTGGAGGCCCTCGCTGAGTTTCGTAAGATCGTCGAGAGTGGTGACGATTCCACCGCCGGCCCAGTCGGAACTGACGCTGCGGAAGCTGCTCGCCTCAACGCGCCCGAGCCACAGCGGAGCGATCGTCTCGCTGCCGCCGCCAGCCGATGCCGTCGGTTCTGATCGCCACATCATCCGGCTGGCGTTCATCGCGAGTGGGCGAAAGATCCGCTCGTGCAACACCTCATGAAATGGCGCACCCGTGATGGCCTCGATCACACGGCCAGCGAGGACATACCCGGTATCCGAATAGTGAAATTGCTCCCCCGGCATCCCGACCGGAACCTGACGCGTACGACTGAACTCGAGCAGATCGTGCGGATCCCAGAAGCGGTCGGGGTCGCCGACGACGAGCTCGAGAAACGGCGGCCCCGACGTGACCGCGCCCTCGAAATAGTCCGCGGCCCCCGAGGTGTGGTCAAGGAGCTGGTGCACGGTGGCCTCGGCCATTAGCAGCCCGTCGAGTGGTCCGAGCACAGACTGCACCGACGTGTCGAGTGTTATCGCGCCCTCGTCGACGAGTTGCATCATGACAACGGTCGTCGCGACCTTTCCAATGCTCGCCGCGTGGAACGGAGTACTTTGTGCTCCATAGGAGTAGTCGATTCCATTGGCAGGCGACCGAACGAGCACCTGGGGTGCCCCGAGCGCGCCGCGCGCCCGAGAAACCCGGTCGAGGTGTCGGTCGAGTTTCGTCGCGAAGTCGTTGTCGTCGAGGAGCACCGAGCTGCGGCTTTTAGTCATGATGCTGCTCGCGTCGGCTGGGCATGATTGAGCGCGGCCTGTATTCCTTCGGAGTACGGGGTCGGGTTGGTTGCAAAAGTGTTTTCGAAAGCTGTCGAATTGAAAATGTAGGGCTCGGTGTTCTGGTATGACAGCTCGAGCGATTCACGTGCTTCACGAATGAAGAGGGCCCCAATGCGCATGGTCGTCAGCGTCATTGTGCGGTGGGGAGAAGAGGATGTGGTCGCCAGGTCGATGTATTCCGCTCCCGTGAGCGGAGGGGCGGTTGGCAGATGCCACGTCGTGCCCCGGGCGCGCGGATCAGTTCCAAGCACGGCCAGTGCCCTGCCGATGTCGGGCGTGTAGGTCATCGAGTGTGGTTGATGGGCGTCGAAGAACCACCTGGATTCCTTGCCCGCTCTCACCTTGTCGATCACGAATGCGTTGAACACGCTGGTCGATGCGCCTGGCCCGTAAAAGTCCGCGCTTCGACCAACAGTGAAGGTGAGTCCCCTCACCTGTGCAGCATCCTCAAGCATCCGAAGGAGGGAAGCCCGCACCTGCCCCTTCCTGCTACCCGGTCGTATGGGGGTTGTCTCCGTCATTGGCCCGTCTACCAATCCGTAGGCGAAGACATTGTCGAAATAGACCAGATGGATGCCGTGCTCGACGCATGCGTCGATGGTGTTTTTCACTACCACCGGCCACCCGTTTTTCCACGCCTTCTGTGTGTAGGGCAGCGCCACGGTCACGTAGGCGACGGTGGCTGCTTCCAGGGCGCGAATCGTCGCCGCGCCATTGAGCAGGTCAACAGCGATCGTGGCGGCACCAACCGAGTGTCCCCCCGATCTGGAAAGAGAAACCACGTCGCGATCGGCGGCCAGCAGCGCCGCCACTGTCTCGCGCCCCACGACTCCTGTTCCCCCGAGGACGACATGGCGTTCGGTTGAGGTCATCGGTTGTTTCTCACTTTCTGTTTGCGTGGTGGGTTTGAGCGATCCGGCGAAGTCCGGCCGAAAGAGGATCACCGAGCACGGTGCCGATCACCATGACCCTGGCAGCGCTGTTGCGGTCGGGAAGGTCGCGCAGGGCCGCAATATCGGCCGCGGCGACGGCGTTGGCGGCCGCGGCATAGGCGTCAAGATGGTCGTCGTCCAGATGCACCTCGGCCCCTTCGGCGGCGTCGATAACCTGTGCGGCGATCACCCGGCCGATGTTGCCGGACGAGTATGCCCAGCCAGCCCGATCCGAGACGGCATCAATGCGCGCAAGAGAGTCAGCGGAGGGTTCACCCGTGACCGCGACGACGCTGCGGGTGAGCGCGCGCTGAGCGCTCTCGAACGCGTACGTGATGTCGAGTTCGGGCGCATCCAACGCTGTGAGAACCTCGATAACGGATGCGGTCGAGAGCTTACCGACCTCGAGAAGGGCGCGAACCAAGCGCAATCGGCGCAGGTGCGACTCGGTGTATTCGGTGCGTTTCCCCGAGATTCTCTCCCCCATAGGGAGCAAACCATCGCGCACGTAGTACTTGATGGTGGCGGAAGGTAGACCAGAGCGTTCGGCCAATTCGGTGATGATCACCTACTGATAGTAGCACTACCGGTAGCAATAGTTTCACTTGGGGTTTTGGGCAGCCTCGGCCGGGTCGTCCCACCGGGCGAGCACGCGCGTGCCGGAGAGCATCAGCCATTTCAAGGCGCGCCCGGGGGCCACGTCGACGTCGAACCAGACGCGCCCCGGGTGGCGGGCGCCGCCGCCCGGAAGTAGTCCGCCGCCGCGAGCGCGCTGTAGCGCCAGCGGGAAGGGCAGAGGAACCGCGTAACCCACGGTCCGACGAGGTCCCCGTCCGGCCAAGCGCGCATGAGGCGGCGCTCCAGCAGGTACTCCTCGCCGGCCCGGCGTGCGGCGCGCAACTGGTCGTTCCCCCCGGTTGCCTTCTCGTAGTAGAGCAGGCCGTTGAGGGAGTTCAGGGTGGAGTGGAACGACGAGCGCGTCGAGCCTTCCACCCACTCGCAGTTCCAGCCGCCGTCCGCCAGGCAGTGGTCAACGAACCAGTTGGCGAGTCCGGAGACGTCGGCCCCAAGCCACGCGCC
>Ga0335397_10002815_pt1 | contig 23561 bp, 21 predicted proteins | sample MAT04_FD_205740 | JGI IMG/M metagenome (GOLD analysis project Ga0335397, IMG submission 205740) | Freshwater microbial communities from Lake Fryxell liftoff mats and glacier meltwater in Antarctica - MAT-04 (spades assembly) (version 2) ... | reverse complement strand
GTCGCATCCGTGCTCGCAATACCTGGCACCATCGTGCACGCCTCGCTGGGGCACATCGATTGGGCGCTGGTCGCCGTATTCGGCGCGACGTCGGTTCCGCTGTCGTTCCTGGGAGCACGTGTGGCAATGCGAACAGACGCACACCGCCTCGAGCGGCTCTACGGCGTGGCTCTCGTCGTGTTCGGCGTCGTGTTCCTCATCATCTCCTGAACGGCGTCGCTCGCGATACCCCCGGGTGTATCCGTGACAGGTTGTGGATGGATACCCCGGGGGGTATCGTCAACACGACTTCGCCTGATCTAGGAGACACTTGTGACTGCAGTCATCGACACTTCATTGCCGGCCGGCCACGAGCCGTCTCCCGCTCCTGACGAGCGGGCCTTGTTCTCGCGTCTGGCGGCGTCGATGGCCCGCCATCGTCGCAAGGTCATCATGGTGTGGCTGTTGGTCACCCTTGCCGCCGCTCCGCTCGCTCTCACCCTGACCAAGTCGTTGTCGGGCGCCGGCTGGGACGCGAAGGGATCCACTGCCGAGACAGTTCGGTTGGAACTCCGTGCCGACTTCCCAGCGCTCGGCGCTGAGAACCCGGTGGTGGTGTTCCACCAGAGCACCCCGATCGCCGACGATCCCAGCGGGGTCACGGCGTTGGTCGCGCAACTGGGCAACGGGCCCACGGTGCTGTCGGTCGCGAACCCGCTGCTGCTGCCGCCCGAGGCAGGGATGATCTCTCGTGACGGTCTCACGGCACTGATCCCCGTGGAGCAGAAGGTTGGCGTCGACGCCGATCGACCTGAGGTTGCCGGAGAACTCGGCAGCTATGTCAAGGGCCTCGACGTACCCGCCGGTTCGACGGCGAACGTCACCGGTGAGTGGCCGGTGTGGAGCGACTTCAACAAGATGAACGAAGAGGCCCTCCACAAGGCCGAACTGCTGTCTGGCCTGCCCACCCTCATCATGCTCTTCGTTGCCTTTGGCGCCATGCTTGCGGCCGGCATCCCGCTGCTGCTGGCGATCGCCGGCATCGCAACGGGCTTCGCAACGTTGCACATGCTGTCGTTGATCACCCCTGTGTCGGTGTGGTCGATGAACTTCTCGATGATGATCGGCCTCGCGGTCGGCATCGACTACAGCCTGTTCATCGTCAGTCGCTACCGCGAGGAACGACTGGAGGGAAAGGACCCCATCGCAGCCATCGAGAACACGATGTCCACGTCCGGTAAGGCCGTGTTCCTCTCGGCGCTCACCGTCGTGCTGTCGTTGTCGGCCGTGTTCCTCGTGCCTGTCATGGTGTTCCAGACGATGGCCCTGGGCATGATCATCTCGGTCATCGCCGTCGCTCTCGCAGCGCTCACCCTGCTTCCCGCCGTCCTCATCGCCATGGGCGACAAGGTCCTCGTGTCCCGCGGTAAGAAGGACCCTGACATCGAGGCCGAAGGCCGTTGGACCAGGTGGACCGGCGTCGCCCTGCGTCGCCCTGGCATGGTGCTGGCCATCGGCCTCCTCCTGCTGGGCGCCCTCATCATTCCGGCATTCGGCATGAAGCTGGGCATGCCCGGTGCCCGCGTCGTCGACACCGGTCGCACCAGCCGTGACGGCTACGAGCAGCTCATCCAGGACTTCGGCCCAGGTGCCGCGGCGCCTGCCTTCATCACGGTCGACGCGAACGACGCACAAACCGTCATCGCCGCCGCAACGGCCGTTCCCAATGTGGTCGACGCCCGCGTCGTGACCCAGATGGCGACAACCGGACGCGTCGTTGTTCGTGTCATCCCGGGCACGGCCATCGACAACCCGGCCACGTCCGACATGGTCAATGACCTCCGCGGCCAGCTCGACACGAAGGTGCCGAACGCTCTGGTCGGTGGTCCAGCCGCTCAGAACCACGACCTCACCAGCGTGCTCACCAGCAGAGCCCCCTACGCCATCGGCATCATCCTGATCGTCGCCTTCCTGCTGCTGCTCGTGGTGTTCCGCAGTGTCGTCATCGCCACGTTCTCGGTTCTCATGAACCTCGTCACGGTCGGCGCGGCTTTCGGATTCGCCACCATCGTGTTCCAACACGGCTTCGCGTCGTCCCTCATCGGGTTCCAGTCCCAAGGATTCGTCGACGCATGGGCGCCACTGTTCTTCTTCGCCCTGCTGTTCGGCTTGTCGATGGACTACCAGCTGTTCCTGCTGGCGGCGATCAAGGAGCGTTACCAGGCGACTGGCAACACTCGACGTGCGATCGGTGAGGGCATCGCCCGTACCGGTCGGCCGATCACGAACGCGGCGGTCATCATGATCATCGTGTTCATCGCATTCGGTGTCACCGGCCCGATCCCGCCGACCGAACTCGGACTGACACTGGCGATGGCCGTCTTCCTCGACGCCACCGTCGTGCGAGTGATGCTCGTCCCGGCGACGATGGCCCTGCTCGGCGAGAAGAACTGGTATGCCCCGAAGTGGCTGCTCAAGCTCCTTCCCCACGTCAACTTCAACCACTGAGAGCGAAGGCCCCGATGACCACCATGACCAACTCCACTTCCAACGCCACGACCCAGCCGACCCGCTGGCCACTCGAACGCATTCTGTTCGCAATGGCTGGGACCGTCACTCTGCTCAGCGCGGTCTTGGCCGCGGTCGTGAGCCCGTGGTTCCTGCTGCTCACCGCGATCGTGGGTGTGAACCAGTGGGCCTACGTTCTGCTCCGGGCGTGCCCGGCCTCGCTCGTTCTCAAGCGCTTCGGCATCCAATCCCAATGCAAGTGGTGATCGTGGCCTGAGGTCAGGCTTGGCCGGCGCCATCGTGTTGGTGGACCAGCCAGACGAGCACCTCGGTGTTGCTCTGCAATGAGAGTCGGCGGAGCAGCACCGGGTTGTTCGCGGATTGGCTCGTGTGGCACGAGATTGCGTGGCGTTGCACGGCTCGATCCACCTCGAGGATGATATCGATCTCGCGAGGCTCGCGTCCGACGAAGCTGGTCAGGAACTCCTCGTTCAGCGTGTCGGCGACACCCTGGGTCAATGTCCATGCGAGCAGAGGGAGACCGCGGCGATGGGCCACGGTCCGGGCTGCGGCGGTGGCGTATCGATGGTCGGGATGGCCGGTGATGCCGCCTTCGTCGAACGCCAGAAGACAGTCGAAATCGCCAGCCTCGACGAACGAGTCGAGTCGAGCGCAGAGGTTCTCGATCGGCTGGTCCGCGAGGTGGCCATCCCGGTAAGAGTGCAGGCTCACCGCACCAAGTCCAAGGACGTCCGCGGCCGCGGCCAGCTCATCGGCTCGCCACCTGGCCAGATCGTCGGTGCTCGCTCCGAGCGTGGAGGCTTCGCCGTGGGTGAAGCACAGCAGGCTCGTCGCGACGCCTGCTTCGCGGAGCGTGGAGATGACTGCACCGAGACCGAACGACTCGTCATCGGGGTGTGCGCACACCGCCAGCAGCGATCGGTACGGGAACCGTTCGTGAAGGTCGGTGGTCATCTCATTCAGCTGCTTCGTTCTCAGCGACCGAATCTTGTTGTCGGTGCGCTCGCAGGGCGACGAGGGCGAGGCCACCGGCGGCTGCCGGGAGCAGCGTCCCGGCGGCTCGATAGACCAGGGTGGCAGCGAGTGCGTCATCGAGTGGGGCGCCGAATCGGTGAAGGATCGTGGGGATCGCGATCTCGACGACACCGAGTCCACTGGGAAGCAGCGGTATCCAGCTGGCGATCGTTCCGACGGTTCGCGCCAGCAGCACCAACTCGGGGTGGATGTGGAACCCGGCGGCGTGGCACGTCGCCCACAGGGTGGCAGCATCGGCGATCACGGCAGCGGCGGAGACGATCGCCAGACGCGCGCGATTACGGGGAGGCCCAACGACGACCATCGCCTGTGTGTGCCAGATGGCGCCGGCATCGCGCCGGTCCTCGACGGGAGCCTGCGGCTTGCGCAGGCGGATCGCGCCGAGCGCGCCGGCCACCCACTCCGCCGTGCTCGATCGTCGGGCGGCGACTGCGGAGCCGATGATGGCCAGCAGCACGACGGCGGCGACGATGATGAACGGCCACGAGTCGGCGACGCTGAGGTGTCCGAGCGCGACGACCACGATCAGGTCGAGCGCGGCGATCGCGTAGAACGTGCGTTGCGCGAACCATTCGCTGAAACCCACTGTCACGCGCGCCTGTCGCTTGGTACGGCCCCGTCGGCCGAGTTCGTGACTGGCGATCGCCAACCCTTCCGCCGGGGCGGCAGGGGTGATTGCGCCGAGGCCGAAGATGACCAGCGCGAGTCCGGAGGCGGTCAGAAGCCCAGTGTGACCGGTTCGCCGTCCGAGCCAGAGCAGTTGCAGCCCGAACAAGAACATCCTGAGGGCAGCGAACCCGAACGCAAGAGCCACGAACCCGCCGCGCATCCGGCCCATTGCCGCCATGGCATCGCCGAGACCGCCGGCGGTCGAGATGACCAACCAGACTGCTGCGACGCCGATCACCGGTCCGATCGCGAACTTGGCGACCGGATGCAGCGTCTTGCGACCGGATGTCTCCCCGGGGAGTGTGTCGTCGACACGGCTGTCCAGCGAATCGCTGGACGTCATTGATGGGTCAGTCCCCTGAGGGTTCACCCCGTGATTGTGTCACCCCGACGCTGAGGCGGGGCATGGACGATGTGGCGCAGGCATGCCCGGAAGGTTTTCCAGTCCACGACAACGTGAACGACCGTAACGGCCACTGCGGCAAGGCTCACCCACCAGTGGATGTCAGCCCAATTGGTCTTGGTCAGTCCGAGCAGCAATGTTTTCTGACCCGATCGGCGACCATCAGGAGCGACGTACAGCAAGACGCCGGTGAGTGTGGCAACCGACCAGACGGCGATGAGGGTCACACCGATACCGGCGCGGGCTGACAGCCGAGAGCCCCGTCTCTTGTGGACGACAGTGCCAGTGGACGGTCGAGGTTCACGTTCGGACGGTTGGACGGTGTTCATGGTTGCTCCCTCATCGGTCATGTCAGTGCGAGCCCGGAACGGACAGCGGTGTACACCGCGACGATGACGAGGAGCCCGACGAACCAGCGCTGCAGAGAACTGGAGTCGCGTGTGCTGGCCAGCCGGCTGCCGACGACCACGCCGATCATGCTCGCCATCGTGAACGGGATCACCGTTCCCCACTCGATCGAGCCTGCCTGCAGGCGAGTGGTGAGCGCAACCACCGCGTTGATCGCGATCACGAGCAGGGAAGTGCCGATGGCTTCAGGCATCGAGAAGCCGAGCGCGAGAACCAGCGCCGGGACGATCACGAAGCCTCCACCGACGCCGAAGAACCCGGTGAGCAGCCCGACGAGGGTGCCGGCCAGGATGACCTTCACCACTGTCATCGGGTCGACCCGGACCGACGATGGCGCGACGGGTGCAGCGGGTGCGACGGGTGCAGCGGGCGCGCTGAGCGACTTCGACACTGCCACCTGCTTGGTTGTATGCACGCGACGCCACATTCCGTAGGCGGCAACCAGCATCAGCCCCGAGAACAGGATCAGCAGCACGTTGGGGTCGGCCGCCTTGTTCCAGTGCGAGCCGAGCAATGAGCCACCTATGCCGGCAAGGCCGAAGATGACACCCGGTGCGAGACGGATGCGCCCGGCTCGCCAGTGCGGGATGATGCCGATCATGGCGGTGACCGCAACGAGCATGAGCGAGGTGGTGGTGGCGTGTTTCGGGGTCTGTCCGGCGGCGTACACCAGCGCCGGGACGGCGAGAATGGAGCCGCCACCGCCGAGGGCACCGAGGGAGATGCCGATGAGGAATCCGAGCGGGGAGGCGAGCAGTGCGCGCATGACTCAGATCACCACGCCCGGATTGCCGGCACTGTTGACCAGCTGGTGTCCACCGGCCGACCAGGAGTTCATCCCCCCGGTCAGGTTGACCGCGACGAGGTCTTGCTGCAGGAGCCAGGCGGTCACCTGCCCGGACCGGTTTCCGGATCGGCAGACGCAGATGATCGGCCGGGTCGGATCGAGTTCGCCGACGCGGGTCACGAACTCGCTCATCGGGATGTGAACCGCAGCGGGGGCGTGACCACGGATCCACTCGTCATGTTCGCGGACGTCGACGAGCACGGAGATGGTGTCGGCAGCTGCTGTCGCGGCGTCGACCGAGGGGAGGTTGGTCGTATGCATCAGTTGCTCGAATCCGACGGAGTGGTCTGTTGGATCTGCCACGCGGTGTAGCCACCGACCAGATCGGAGACATCCGTGAAGCCACGAGCGCGCAGCAGGCTGGACGCAATGGCCGACCGGTAGCCGCCCGCGCAGAACACCACTGTCGGCGCATCCGGGTCGAGTTGGTCGAGGCTGGTCAGCAGTGCGGGCAGGCTGATGTGCCGCGCACCCGCGATGGTCCCGAGTTCGACCTCGCCGGGGTTGCGGACGTCGACGAGCACGAGGTTGTCGACGGTGCGGATCCGCTCGGCGAGTGCAGCGGCGGACAGCCGGGACAGGCGCTCGGTCAGGTGCGGGTAGTCGAGGAACGTATCGACGGGATGCTCGAGCGCACCCAGCACCCGATCGAAGCCGATGCGGGCGAGGCGGACCTTGGCCTCCGATTCGTGTCCGGGTGAGGTGACCAGCACGATCGGTGTCTGCGGGGTCATCACCTGGCCGGCGTATTCGGCGAAACGTCCACCAAGGCCGACATTGATCGACCCTCTCAGATGCCCGGCGGCGAACGCCGCGTCCTCACGTGCATCGATGACGACTGCCCCGTCGAGCTGATCGGCCAGGACCTTGCTCATCGTCAGCGTGGGGACGGTGATGTCGTCGGAAAGCAGGTCGCGCTGCTGCCGGTTACGGTTGGCGGCGAAGGAGAAGTAGAGCGGTGCCACGGACTGGCCCTGGGTGACGGCTTCGACGAACTCGTCCTCGCTCATTGGAGCGAGCGCGTAGTTCGTGCGGCGCTGTTCGCCGATCGTCGACACAGTTTCGGTCGAGAGGTTCTTGCCACAGGCCGAGCCCGCACCGTGCGCGGGATAGACCTTGGTCTCATCAGGCAGGGTGAGGAGTTGGTTGTGCAGAGAGTGGAACAGCTGGCGGGCCAGCTCGTCGGCTGTGACGCCAACCGACGCGAGCAGGTCAGGTCGGCCGACGTCGCCGATGAACAGTGTGTCGCCGGTGAGGACGCCATACGGGGCACTGGTCACACCGTGCGGGTACACGACGAAGCTGATCGACTCGGGCGTGTGTCCGGGTGTCTCGCGGATCTCCAGCTCGACCTCGCCCAGCTCGATCCGGTCACCGTCGGCGTAGGTCTCGATGGGGAACTCTGCCCGACCTTCGGCGGCCCGTCCGTAGCCGATGGTCGCGCCGGTGCGCTCGGCCAGCTCCAGATGTCCGGACAGGAAGTCCGCGTGGAAGTGAGTCTCCAGCACCTTCTCGATGCGCAGGCCGTTCGATTCAGCGTCGGCGACGTACTCGGCGATGTCGCGCTGCGGATCGACCACCACGGCGCGGCCGGTGGTGGTGTCGCCGATGAGGTAACTCGCGTGCGAGAGGCAGTCGAGGTAGTACTGGCGGAAGAACATGCGACTCGGGCTCCTTGTGTGGCTTGTCACTCGCTCAACCATACCCCCAGGGGTATATATTCCGCAAGTGCGCCGGGCCAGCCCTTGATACCCTTCCGGGTATGCATGGAGAAGGAGACCTCGGCTCGACGGTGAGCGAGAACTCGCCGGCTCGTTCCATGTGGGAAGCCAGGTTCGACACTGACGCCTACTTGTACGGCACCGAGCCCAACGACTTTCTCCGTGCGAGTGTCGCAGATCTGCCCACCGGCACGGCGTTGTGTCTCGCCGAGGGCGAAGGCCGTAACGCGGTGTTCCTCGCCGAGTTGGGTTTCGAAGTTTACAGCGTCGACCTGACCGAGGCCGGCGTCGCCAAGACGCGGCGGCTGGCCCATGACCGAGGCGTACAGGTGGATGCATCGGTCGGCGATCTGGCGACGTTCGACATCGGCGTCGAACGGTGGGACCTGATCGTGTCGATCTTCGCGCACATGCCAGCGACCGTGCGACGGAACCTGCACCAGCGCGTGGTCGCAGCCCTGAAGCCAGGCGGAGTGCTGGTACTCGAGGCATACACACCGGACCAGATCGGACGAGGAACCGGTGGCCCGAGCGTCGCTGAGATGACGATGAGCCTCGACACCCTCGCCGACGAGCTCGCGCCCCTGGAATTCCAGCATGCGGTCGAACTCGAACGCAACGTCATCGAAGGCGCAGGTCATTCCGGCGTCGGTGCCGTCGTCCAGCTCGTTGCCCGCAAGCCGCACTGACTCAGGCTGACATCGGGCCGGCCTTCTCAAGAGGTCGGTTCGGCAACACCACCGGCCAACGTTGCCGTGACGAGTGCGGTGAGTCGCTGGGCGACCTGGGGTGGTATCACTGCATCGGTGTCACGAAGTGCGCCGACCGCATCGTGGACGCCGACCAGGGCTGCGTAGAGCGGAGGGCAGGTGGGGCATGACTCGAGGTGGGCCTCGACGGTTCTGGCGGTACGTGCGTCGAGCGCGCCGTCGAGGTACTCGGACACGTGTTGGCGTGCATCCCAGCAGCGCATGGGTACTCCTTCCAGGGCGTGGCGGCGGGCGGCGCCGCTGGCGAGCGCAGTGACCAGCGCCATGCGCCCGCGGCGCAGCCGTTGCTTCGCGGCGGGTAGGCCGACTTCGTCGAGGTCAGCGATCTGGTGCACCGTCCATCCTTCGACGTCATGGAGTACCACCGTGCTGCGGTAGATGAACGGGAGCCGGGTCAGCGCATCCTCGAGTTCGTCGTGAGTTGCTGCTTGCGCGACCGCCATCGCCGGGTCGACGGTGTAGTCGTCGTCGTGCCAGCGGGCCTCGACGTCCTCGACGATCACCTCGTGTTCGGATCGTCGGGCGCGATCGGTCGCGAGATTGCGCAGGATTCGCTTGAGCCACGCGCCCAGCGGCGCGTCGTTGCGGTACTGGTGTGCGCGCTCGATCGCGCGCAGCAGCGTGTCCTGCGTCAGGTCGGCGGCGAGGTCCTCGTCGCGGACCAATGCCCTGGCGAACCGGTACAGGCCCGGGATTTCGCCGAGCAGGTCGTCAGGAGTCATCGGTGCCATTGCCACATGGTGTCAGCCGGCGTGGGGAGATGAGTGATGCTCGGTGGCGACGTGACAGGTCTTGATGCCCACGAGCCGATACAGGGGGCAGAAGCCGACGAGCCCGGTGAGCAGCGGTACGAAGCCGAGAACCTTGAGGACATTGCCGAGTGTGCCCGAGACGACGCCTCCCCACCCAAGCACGAGCAGTGCGATGCCGGCGATGATCCGGATCACTCGATCGGTGGTGCCTTCGTTCGTGAACGTCATGACGCTCTCCTCGTTCTTTCGCGGTCGCCGTTGATGACGGCCGGACATCAGTGAGACGAATGAGGAGGCGAGAGGGATACAGCCTGTCGGGGGAGTGTGACGCTGAAGGTGGCGCCGCAGCCGATGCCGTCGGACGCGGCGGTGAGGTCGCCGCCGTGGGCGCGGGCGATGGCCCGGGCGATGGTGAGCCCGATACCGGCGCCGGCTGCATGGCCGTGCGGGTCCGCACGGAAGAAACGCTCGAAGACGTGCTCGAGGTCCGCCGGGGCAATGCCGCGCCCGGAATCGGCCACATCGACTCGAGCGACCCGCGCGTCGGCCACGACCGACACCCGGACGGACCCTCCCGCCGGCGTGTAGGCCAGGGCGTTGCCGACCAGGTTGGTCATCGCCTGCGCGAGACGTTCCCGATCGACGACCATCGCGACGGGCGCGAGCGCATCGACGACCAGATTGACGGGCTTGGCGTCGAACTGGGGGCGAAGACGATCGGCAACGGTGCGCACGATCTCGGAGAGGTCGTTGGCCGTCGGCTCGAGCGCCAACTGCCCTTCCTCGATGCGCGAAACAGACGCCAGATCGGCAGCGAGCCGGCGGAGCCTGAGGGCCTCGCCGGATACGGCGGCGATGGTCTCGTCCTTGGTGAACAAGCCATCGCCGAATCCCTCGACGTAGCCGGTGATGGTGGTGAGTGGCGTGCGCATCTCGTGAGCGATGTCGCCGATCAGTGCAGCGCGGCGCTGCTCGGTGGCGGCCAGGGCGGTGGCAAGACTGTTCACATCGTTGGCGAGCGCGGCGAGCTCGGATTCCGAGGGGACGGCGACGGGTTGGTCATACCGTCCGGCCGCCAGTCGACCGGTTGCGGCGCGCAGGTCGTCGATCGGCCGGAGCACCCTTCGCGCCATGACGACGGCGGCAACCCCAGCGACGAGAAGACTGATCGAGAGGCCGATGATCAACGCGCTGTCGAGCGCACTCACGACGGCGCTGTGCTGGCTGCTTGCCCCCATCGGCTCGTCGCCCATTCCGGAGGTCCGGCCCATTCCTCGCATCCGATCGTCGAACAGTCGCGGGACCAGGGTGCGAGTCAGGACCAGCACGGTGATCGCTCCGGCCACGGCGACCACGCCGTACGAGACGAACAGCCGTGTCCGCAGGGTCGCGTGCCTCATGGCGACGCGCCCAACGACTTGTAGCCGACACCGCGTACGGTGCCGATCCAGCGAGGCGCGTCGGCATCGTCGCCCAGCGCACGCCGCAGGTTTCGGATGTGCACGTCGACAACCCGTTCGTCCCCGTAGAAGTCCGAGCCCCACACGCGGTCGATCAGCTGCCGTCTGCTGAACACCCGACCAGGCGCACCGGTCAACGCGGTGAGCAGATCGAACTCGAGCGCACTCAACTCGACCTGCTGATCGCCGACGTGAACCTCCCGTCGCTCGGCGTCGATGGTGAGATCGCCGAACCGTGTGGTGGACGTCGTGCCCTCGGCCATCCGTGGTCGGCGCTGCAGCGTCTTCACCCGGGCGACGAGCTCGCGCGGGCTGAAGGGCTTGCTGATGTAGTCGTCAGCTCCGACCGACAGGCCGATCAAACGGTCGGTCTCCTCCGTGCGCGCGGTGACCAGCACCACGTACGCATCGGACCGTGTGCGAATCCGGCGCAGCACCTCGATGCCATCGATGCCCGGCATCATCACGTCCAGCACCACGACATCGGGCGCGTGTGCTGTGAACATTTCCATCGCAGTCTCGCCATCGGCCGCCTCGATGACCTGGAACCCGTCGGCGGTCAGATACCGCCGCATGACCTCGCGGATCGGAGCCTCGTCATCGACCACCAACACAACTGGGACACGTGGCATGGTCACTACTCTCGCGCACAGGTCCCGACGGAGCCGTCGGGACCTGTCCAGTTGGTGCATTCGTCCGAGCCGAGGCTCATCCGTGCTGACCCTGTTCCATGTTGCCGGCGATGATGGCATTGAAGGCGGCTTGGGTGATGTGGGTCGGCGTGTAGCTGGCACCGTTCCGGGTGAGCTGCATTGTGAAGGCACGCATGTGGTTGCGCGAACCGCTCTCCAGGTTCGAGTAGACGAGGGCGATGTCAGGTGTCGTGGTCGTGGTCGTGCGGGCCTGCAGGTCGGCGAGATCGAGATCCTCGATGGTCGCGCCGACGGTGAGGGCCGAGACGAGCGACGTGTTGCCCTGCTGAACCAGCGAGGTGTACAGCGTCTGCAGTTCAGGGTTGGTGAAGGTGCCGGCGGCCTCACCCGCAGCGGGATCGGCGATGCCGTAGCGATCCAGCAGCAGCTTCACTTCGTCACCGTGCGTCTGCTCTGCGACTGCGATGTTGACGAAGAGCTGCACGTCCCACTTGGCGTCGAGCGCCACGTAGACATCATGTGCCAGCTTCTCCTCTTCGCGCATCCGCAACAGTCCGGCGCGCTCGTCGGCGGTCAAGGTGGCCTTCGGCAGCGCGTCGAGCTGGGTCTGCAGACTCGAGATCGAGTCGCTCATCATCTCGCCGCCACGGCCAGAGCCGTTCCCCATGCCAGAGCCGTTCCCCATGCCGGAGCCGTTCCCCATGCCGGAGCCGTTCCCCATCCTGCCGGTCGCGCTGCCGTTCCCGGCGCCTTGGTGTTGTGCCCGCTGTTGCATCTGTTGGCTGTTGTCGCAGTTCTGGCCATTGCCGCGACCGTTGCCGGGCATCCCGTCGGAGGCCAGCGCCACGGTCACAGGGACCAGGACCGCCAGCGACAACCCACCGATCAGCAGGGTCTGGTTGAGCTTCTTCATGGTTCTCGTCTCCTTGTTGCGAACTGTTGGTGTACGAGTCATTCAACGACGCGCCCGTGAAGCGTCGAAGGCGATCTCTGTGAAGCTTCCATGTCGTACCGGGGGGTGTTGTAGAGTCGATGTATGACACAAACGTCTACAACCATCAGGGTGACGCTCGAGCAGCGCGATCGCTTGCGCACACTCGCCGTGCAGCGAGCATCCACGATGGCTGACACGTTGACCGACGCACTCGAAGCCCTGCGCCGCGACGAGTTCTACAACGAGATGGCTCGAGCCGAGGCGGCGCTGCGCGACGACCCCGCGGCCTGGGCCGAGTACAACGCCGAGCGCGACGTGTGGCTGAACTCCGACCTGGCTCGCGAATGAATCTCGGTGATGTGGTCATGGTCGACTTCGGCGTTCCGCTGAGGTCGGAGACTGGATTTCACAGGCCGGGAGTCGTGGTGACCGCTGATGCGTTTCTCCGCTTCCGTCCGACGACAGTGTTCGTGGTGCCAGTCACGTCCACCCGCCGTGCCTTCCCCAGCCATGTCGAGATCGCCGCTGACCCGACGAACGGGTTGCAGCAGACGAGTTGGGCGCTTGTCGAGCAGCTTCGGGCAGTGGCGGTGGAACGCTGCGGTGCACCAACGGGCAATGTCGGCCCCGTCGTCACCCCTCAGCTCCTCGACATTGTGCGGATGATCACCGGCATGTCGTAGGCCCGAGATGGGTGGGCCGCTACCCACTCCCGAGACAAGGTCGCTGCATGAGGATTTCGGCATCGGCCCACGCCAACCAGCGCCATCAGCGCCTCAGGCAGGCGGAAGGCTGAACGGCGGGTACTCGTTGTCGACCATCGTCACGTAGGTCCAGATACGGAACCAGTAGTTGCTGACCCGCACGAGGAAGGAACGCATGTTGGGGGGCCAGGCTCCCGTGAACAACACTGCGAACCAACCGATCACAGCGACCGCTGCCGCACCGATGAAATAGATGTACATCACGATGTACAGGGGAATCGCCTTGATGATGTTCAGCGCTGCAGACCGCGGCACTGACTCGGGCGGGACCGGAAGACCCAACCGGATGGGCGGGTACGCGTTGTTGTCGGCCGCCTCGGCAGCGAAGTCGAACGGCGGATACAGCTCCGAGAAGCCGAACAGAAAGCCGCTGGCGCGGGCGTTGTAGCGCTCGTACATCACCATCACGTTGTACATGCCCGGGTGCAGCTTGCCGGTGAAGAGGAACATCACCCAGTAGACGAGGAACACAACGCGCGCCAGAATCTGCAGCGCATACAGGACCACGGCGTGCGGGATGTAGAGCACCCAGTTCACGAGCGGGCGCCATCTCTCCATCTCACAGGGGGAATCGACGGTCAGGTACGGCTGACGGCTGACGGCTATCGCTTGGTTCATGTGGGAACTCCTTGAGAAGGTGGAGGCCCTCAGCAAGCGAGGAGAGCAGGCCACGGGCTAGGGAAAAGGTACTCCTGTTTTCGCGGAGCGATCGCCGAGCACCGAGAGGCTCTTGCGCCCGGCTCAGTCCCCTTCGGTCGGCGGGTTCTGGGCGGGGTCGATATCGTAGCGAAGTTTGCCGGTGAGGTCGTCCACCGCGGCGCCAACGGTGGGGTAGAACCGTTCCGGTCCGAACTGTTCGTTCAGGCCGTAGCGGCGACACTGGTCTTTGACCGGGTCCTTCATCTCGGCAATCAGCAGCCTCACTCCCTGGGATGCCAGGAAGTCGTCGAGCTCGACCAGTTCGTCCACCGCGGTGGTGTCGATGGCAGTGATCGGCTCGGCGGCCAGGATCACCGTGTGCACCTCGGCCTCGGAGTCGGCGACCACCTTTCGGACGAAGTCGTCGAACATGCCGCCATTGGCGAAGAACAACGGGGCGTCGAAGCGAACGATCACCACCCCGGGGATTCGGTCACCATCGGGATACCGGGTCACGTCGTGGTAGCCACGCATTCCCCGTACTCGGACCAGCTCGGTCCGGTAGGGCCGCCATTCTCGGTTCACGAAGGCGATGAACGAGAGCGCAATGGCGATGATGATGCCCTGGAGGACGCCGATGAGCGCCACACCGAGGAAGGCGGCCAGCGACAGGAGCCCTTCGATGAGGTCCATCTGCAGCAGCCGTCGCAGGGTACCGACATCGATCAGTGACGACGCAGCCACGATGACCACGGCCGCCAACGTGGCTGAGGGAAGGTAGCGGGTGACCCCTGGTGCCACCGCGATGAACGCCACCATCAACACGGCGCCGACCACACCGACCAGCTGCGTCTTGGCGCCCGCCTGCTCTGCGACGGGGGTGCGCGAGGAGCTGGCTGACACGGGGAACCCGCCGAGCAGACCGGCAGCCACATTGGCCACGCCGACCGCGCTCATCTCCCTGCTGCCGTCGACGGTCTGGCCGTGACGCGCCGCGAAGGTGCGTGACAGCACGCCCGTGTCGGCAAAGGCGATGAGTGCGATGCCGAATGCAGGCCCGATGAGCGACCTGACGTCCCCCCACGAGAGCCCTGACAGCGCTGGGGCAGGAAGTCCCCGGGGGAGCGCACCCACGACGGGTAGTTCGTGCGCCCAGCCGAAGGCCGCGACCGCAATGATGGTGCCGACGACGGCGATCAACACGCCGGGAACTTGGCTACGGAGAAGTTTCGGGACGAGGATCGCCACGATCGACGCCAGTCCGATCAGCAACGCCGTTCGAATGACCTGGCCGTCCGAGATTCCCTTCGCGATCTGGCGGACGACGTCGATGATCGAGCCGCCCTCGATCGAGAACCCGAGCAGCTTGGGCACCTGGCTGACGATGACGACGAGCGCGATGCCATTGAGGTATCCGACCCGGATCGGCTTGGAGAGCAGGTCGGTGACGAAGCCCAGGTGGATGACCCCACCCACGGCCAGCGCCGCACCCATCAGGACCGCCAACAGCCCCGCCAGGGCGACGGCCCGTTGCGGGTCGCCTGCGGCCAGGGGCAGGATCGTGGCCGCGATGATTGGCGCCAGCGACGAGTCCGGCCCCAGAACCAGAATCCGTGAGGGGCCCACCAGTGCGTAGACCAGCAACGGAATGATCGTCGCGTACAACCCCGTCTCCGGTGGTAGCCCGGCGGCCACTGCGTAGCCCATGCCGGCCGGGATGAGCAGGGCAGTGACGACGATGCCGGCCACCAGGTCGGTTCGCAGCCACGACCGCTCGTAGCTCTTGGCCACGGCGAGACCCGGTAGCCACCGTTCGAGACCCTTGGCGTTCACCATCGGGAAGCGATGACCCATCGGCGACACCTTCCATCAAGAGTGCACGAATCGCTCGCACCCTAGCCCTGGACGAAGTGTGGATTCGCTGCGGTGGGGCATAGGGTCAGGCGATGGTACCCGGGGATCCAACGCCGACTCGGGCCTGGCCGAATTCGCGGCTGTGCTTCGCAGTGCGTGTCGGCCTGGTGATGGTGATCATCGCCGGGTCCGTGTACTCCGTGGCGGCGACCGTCGTACGTGATCGGCTGTTGATGACGGGTTTCTACAGCTCGGCCCTCGCCGACCAACACGTGTATCGACGCGTGTACTCACAGATCCTCACCGATCCAGATGTCCGGGAAACGACCAATGCGTTGGTCGGTGAGTTCGAGGTCGGTGGCCGGGACCTGGCCGACAGGGCGGCGCTGTCGAACGCCGTGTTGAGGATCGCGCTCCCACCAGCGACGTTGCAGCGGGCGACCGAGGCAGTGATTGCTTCCGTTGTCGCGTACGCCCGCGGCGAAACCGACCAATTGGACGACTCCATCGACCTCTCGAGCACCCTGCTGCAGTTCAATTCGACCGCCGAGACTGTCCTCAATCAGGCGCTCTCAAATGCGGCCTCGGATGTCCTCACGAACCTGCCAGCATACAGCGATGCGGTCCGCGTCTTCGCTGATCAGATCTCAGCCGGCAACATCCCTCCCACGATTCCCGTGTTCGCCGGGCAGGCGATCGACCCGGCGCAGATCACCGAGGCTGTCGAATCGGCAACCAGCTACGGCCTGCCGGCCGACGTGCGCGATCAAGTTGTCGCGGCGATCGAGTCCGGCGATCAACGCGACGCACTCATCACCTCCGCGACCGCATACGTCGGTACCTACCTGCAGGACGCGCAGGCGCTGCTCGCCTCCAGCGGTCACCTCCGCATCGATGTCCTCGATGCTCTTGGCCGACAGGCGGGCCAACCGCAACGGCAGCCACTGGCCCAACTCAACACGATTCGTGACCTCGCGCGGTGGTTCCCTGCGTGGGCTGTCCCGGCGGCGCTCGCGCTGGTTGCGCTTGCGTTGATCGGGCTGCTCGTCATTGCAGCGAACCGTAAGACCGCGCTGATCACGATCGCAGTCGCGTTCGGCGCCGCAGCCGCAATCACCGCGATCGGCGCGCGCGTCATCCGGATCGCATCCCCCTTGTCTGACGCTGCTCGACCGGACCGCACGAACGACCTTCCGCAGTCGGTGATCGCGATCATCGACGATGTCGACGCCGAGCTGCGTACGACACTGACCAGCACCATCAATGGCCGAACGGTGCAGCTACTCATCGCCGCCGCAACCTTCGCCGGACTAGCGCTGGTCAGCATCGTGTTCATCCGACTCCGACGAGCTGAGCGGCGAACCGGGAGACTCCTTGCCGGAGCGGTTGCACTTGCCTGCCTCGGCATTGTTGCGCTCGCCGCTGCCCGCCCCGACTCCGTCACGGCCGGGCGCGAGTGCAACGGTCACGCCGAACTGTGTGACCGTCCCTACGACCAGATCGTGCAGGCGGCCACCCACAACTCGATGTCGAGCCCCGACGTCGTCCAGATCTGGCCCGAACACGACGCGAACATCACCGCACAGCTCGACGCTGGCATCCGCACACTGCTCATCGATACGAGCTACTGGCCAGAGATCGACGCCCCGAGCGAGCTCAGCACGATCGAGCTCGCCCTTCCGCCCACCGTCGCCAGCTTCCTCTACGACGAGCTCGACGAACGCCTCCGAGCACACCCCGGCAGCTACCTCTGCCACAGTCGCTGCGCATACGGGGCCATCTCGTTGGTCACCGCCCTGAACGGCATCAAAGCCTTCTTGGATGCCAATCCGAACGATGTCGTGACTCTGATCATCCAGAACGGGATCAGCACGCCCGACACCGAGGCCGCATTCACGGCGAGCGGACTGGACCCCTACCTCTACCTAGGGTCACCGACCACGGACTGGCCGACCCTTGGCCAGCTGGTCGACACCGGCGAGCGCCTCGTGGTCTTCGCCGACACCGGGTCACCCCCGCCGGTGTGGTACCACGACGCCCGCCAACTCATCCAAGACACGGATTACCACGTGCGCACCGTCCAGGCACTCGACTGCGACCTCGAACGCGGATATCCGAACGCTTCGCTGTTTCTTCTCAATCACTGGATCCAGCGCGAGGCGCCGGACCGTAGCGATGCCGTCGACATCAACCAACGGACCGTGATCGTCGACCGAGCACGCAGCTGTGCCGACCAACGCGGAAAGCTCCCGAACTTCATCGCCGTCAACTTTTTCACCATTGGTGACGTCGTTGACGCTGTCGACCAGCTCAACGGCTTCGACAGCTGACCGAACCAAGTTCTGGCGAGCCCGTCGCCGGCACGACTGGCGCCGATTGGGCTCGCTTTGGGGCCGAAATGCTCTAGTGCCAGGCCAACGGCCTTCGTATCTTCTTGGTAGGGGCAACCCCGGTGCTGACCAGGCAGCGGAGCGGATTGCCGACCGACCGAGCAGATTCGAGACGCCATGACCGCTCACGCAGTGATCGAGGAATCGGTGGCGCCGCGCCCCCACTTCTCGTCACATCTGAACGAATCCGATTCCGTGCTGTGGACCATCGAACGCGATCCGGTGCTGCGCACCACGATCGTTGCTGTCTCGATGCTCGACCGCAGCCCGAACTGGAAACGGCTGCGGCGGCGGATGGACGAGGCGTGCATCCAGGTGCCGCGTTTGCGGCAGAAGGTGGTGTCGACGCCGATGCGCGTCGGCCCGCCGCGGTGGGAGGACGACGATCGCTTCGACGTCGACTACCACCTTCGCCGTGTGGTGTGCCCGGCGCCGGGCGATCTGCGCGCCGTGCTGGACATGGCCGGCCTGTTCGCCATGGCCGCGTTCGACAAGGACCGGCCGCTGTGGGAGTTCACCTTGGTCGAGGGTCTGGCTGGTGGTCGCGCGGCGTTCATCCAGAAGCTGCACCACGCATTCACCGATGGGGTCGGCGGGATCAAGATGGCCGAACTGCTGTTGGACGAGTCGCGCTCACCGGGCCCGCGGAGGAACGTCAGCGCCGGCGAGCGATCGAAAAAGGTCGGGGCGCTGGAGGCGATCGTGCAGCCGCTGCTGGCCAACGCTCGCACCGCAACTGCGCTGTCGTGGCGCGGCGCGCAGGCGTTTCCGTCGTTCGCGACGGCAGCGGTGTTGCGGCCTGATCGCGTGGTCGGGTCGAGCGTGCGCAGCGCGAAGTCGATCGTGAAGCTGTTGGCACCGGCCATGACGCCGCTGTCGCCGGTGATGGTCGGGCGCGGTCTGTCCCGTCACTTCGACGCGTTCGAGGTGCCGCTGGCCGATCTGCTCGCGGCGGCGCACGCCGCCAACAGCACCTTGAACGATGCCTTCCTCGCCAGCGTCACCGACGGATTGCGCCGCTACCACGAACGTCGCGGTGCGCCCGTGACCGCGTTGCGGGTGACGATGCCGATCAACCTGCGCAAGCCGGGCGACGAGCTGGGCAACAACCGCTTCGTCCCTGCTCGGCTGACGATTCCGATCGATGCGGTTGACGCGTCGCAGCGGATGCAGCGGATGGGCACGCTGTCGCGACGGTGGCGGACAGAACCGTCGCTGCCGTTGAGCAACACGATCGCGGGGGTGTTGAACCGGCTGCCGATCGCGATGACCACGGCCATCTTCGGCGGAATGTTGAAGGCCATCGACTTCGTCGCGACCAACGTGCCCGGCCTGACGCATCGGGTCTACTTGGCCGGCGCGGAGATCACTCGCGAGTACGCATTCGCCCCGTCATCGGGTGCTGCGATGAGCGTCGCGCTGCTGTCGCACGGTGATCAGTGCTGCATCGGCATCAACATCGACACCACTGCGGTTCCCGATTCCGACGAGCTGGTCGCCTGTCTGCGCGAGGGCTTCGACGACGTACTGAGCGTGGGCTCGAAATGAACAAGATGAGCGCACTCGATGCACTGTTCCTCCACGCTGAGGACGGCACGACGCATCTGCACATCGGGTCGTGTGCGGTGTTCACCGGGAAGGCGCCGTCGATGGACGAGCTGACTGCGCTGATCAGCAGCAAGCTGCACCTGGTCCACCGGTTTCGGCAGAAGGTGCGGCTGGTCCCGGGCGGCGTCGGCCGGCCGGTGTGGGTGGACGACCCCGACTTCGACCTCGGCTACCACGTGCGTCACTCGGCGCTGCCGCCTCGCGCCAACGCGCAGGACCTCGACAACTTGATGGGCCGGCTGATGTCGCAAGAGCTCGACCGCAACAGGCCGTTGTGGGAGATGTGGTTGGTGGAAGGGCTGCCCCGCAAACGATGGGCGCTGATCTCGAAGGTGCACCACTGCATGGTCGACGGCGTGTCGGGCACCGACTTGATGACGGCGATCCTGGACAAAACCCCCGATGCAGAGGTCGCTCCTGCGCCGGCGTGGACGCCGAGTCCTGAGCCGAGTGATGGTCGGTTGCTGTTCGAAGCCATGGCCGGTTTGGTGCTTGCCCCAGGTCGGCTGATGGCGTCGGTCGTCCGCGGTGCCAGCACGCCCGGCAAGGCGTTGCGCCAGCTCACCGACACGTTCGCTGGGCTGGGCTCGTTCGGTCGACGGATCGCGGCCCCGTCCGTACCGCTGTCCATCGAGGGCTCCATCGGAAGCCACCGTCGATGGGCTGTCGCGCGTTGCACGCTGGCCGAGACGAAGGAGATTCGCGGGGTGTTCGGGGGTTCGGTCAACGACGTCGTGCTCACTGCCATCACTGCCGCCTTCCGCGATCTGCTGGTGCAGCGCGGCGACGTGGTTGACCATGCAACCATCTCGTCGTTGGTGCCGGTGTCGATCCGTTCGGCAGACGACCACACCCACAACAACCAGGTGTCGATGATGATCGCCGAGCTGCCCGTCGGCATTTCCGACCCGCTGGAGCGATTGCGCACAGTTGCGACAGGCATGGCCGAGCTGAAGCGGTCGAATCAGGCAACCGCCGGCGCAGCAGCGTTCGAAGCCGCGGACCTGCTGCCACCGGCGCTGTTCGCGGGCGCCGTACGCGCGGCGATGAGCATCATGCACCGCACGTCGCAGCGCACCATCAACACCGTGACCACGAACGTGTTCGGCCCTCCCTACCCGCTGTACGCGCTGGGTCGCGAGATGGTCGACTATCTGCCGTTTGTGCCGCTCAGCCCTGGGGTACGTATTGGCGTGGCGATCCTCTCCTACAACGGCCGGCTCTCGTTCGGCGTCACGGGGGACTACGACTCGGCGCCCGATGTAGAGGCCATGGCCGAAGGAATCGAAGACGCAATTGCCGAGCTCAGCGAACTCGCCTCACGATCAGGAGCAACGCCACGATGACGAGCAACGACACGAGCAACAACGACACGCCAGGCAACGACTCGGCAAGCAACGGCAGGTGGCGTTCGATCGGCCACGCGCTCAGCCGCCGCACGGGCCGCACACTCGTCGCCGTATTGGTGGTTACCGCGGTGCTGCTGGTCGGGCTCAACAAGCTCGACTTCGCAACGGGCCAGGACAGCTACATCGACCCGTCGTCGCAGGTGGCCAAGGACAACGCTCGCTATCAGACGTTGTTCGGGGGCGAGAACATGGTCGTGTTGTTCACGGCCGCGCCGGGCAAGTCGATCGTCGATCTGTTCGGGCCGGCCAACGTCGCTCAGTTTGCTGAGGTCGAGAAGCAACTGGGCACCAGTCCGGCCGTGCAATCGGTGGTGTCGCCGGTGACGCTGCTGACCTGGACGCAGGACCTGGTGCTCAAGGGCGTCGCGAGTGAGATCTTGGCTCGCGCCGGCGAGCGCGATACCGATCCGGCCGCGGCTGTCCTACGTCAGCAGGACGGGCTCATCACCGTCCAACGTGTGGGAGGCGCCGGCGCGCAGTCGTTCGACAACCCCGAGTGGGTCAAGTTCCTGCTGTTCGGCAACGACGGGTTCACGGTCGGTGCCGACGGCAAGTTGGTCGCACCCGCCGACGATGCGCTGATGATCCGCAAGCCGCTGCGGGCCTTCATCCCCGACGCGAACCACGCGATCCTGGCAGCGGTGCTGGTCGGCAACGCACAGCTCGATGAGCTGGCCGTCGGGTCCGATGCTGTGAAGGCCGCCTTCATGGGCCGCACCTTCGACAACGCGTCGGCGACCATCACCGGCACACCGACCTTCCTGACCGACATCAACGACTATCTGCAGGGTGGCATGCTGACCCTCGGTGGCATCGCCGTGCTGGTGATGATCGTCATCCTGCTGGTCGCCTTCCGGGTGCGCTGGCGGTTGCTGCCGCTGCTGGGCATGGTGGCGGGTGTGGCGTGGGGGTTCGGTGCGTTCGGTTTCACCGGCACGAAGCTGTCGCTGGTGACCATCGCCGGCCTGCCGATCCTGATCGGCCTGGGTATCGAGTTCGCGATCCAGGTGCAGAACCGAGTGGAGGAGGAACGCACGGTCGAGCGCGACAGGGATCCGTTCGGCGAGACGCTGGTGACCATGGGGCCACCGTTGTTGGCCGCGACCATCGCCGCTGTGATCGCTTTCTTGACGGTGAAGATCTCGCGAGTGCCGATGGTGCAGGACTTCGGTGTCCTCTTGGCGATCGGCATCGTCGCGCTGTTGATCGCGGGCATCGTGTTGCCGACCACGATCATCGGCGCACGCGAACGTCGCTCGCCGACAACCGTCGACCCTGGCGTCAGCTGGGTGGAGAAGACCGTCGATCGGTTGGGCAGCCTGCCGCGCCGCGCGGTGCTGCCGCTGGTGCTCGTGGCTGTGGCGTTGCCGATCGCGGGGCTGTTCTTGGAGAAGGGTTCGAAGATCGAGAGCGACCCGGTCAACTGGGCCGATCAGTCCAGCGAGTCGATCGTCAACGCTCGCGTCCTGGAGCGCGAGACCGGCTTCGCCACCACCTTGGGCGTGTTCATCGAGACCACCGGTGACGCGAACAACGGTGTCTTCACCGATCAGAGCGGGGCGTTCGTCTTCGATCTGGTGCAGCGTTCGCTGGGCGAGAACGCCGAGCTGGCGCAGGCATCCAGCCTGGCGACCGCCGCCGGCTGGCTGGCCGAGGTGCCGGGCGCCACGGCGCTGTCACCCACCGGCCTGGACATGTTGCAGGCGTACGAGATTGCGCCGGCCTCGTTGAAGGCGTTGCTGGTCGCCGACAACGGCAACTCCACACAGGTGTTGTTCCAGGTGGGGCCGTCGTCGCTGGAAGAGCGGTCGGTCGTGCTCAACAAGGTGCAGCAGGCCATCATCGATCCGGGCAAGGGTGCTCGGCTGCCGGCCAACGCGTCGGCGACCACCGGTGGACTCGCCGTCGTGGGTGTCGGCCTGCTCGAGAACATCACCGCCAACCGGGCGGAGCTGACCATCGTCGCGCTGATCCTGGTCGGCGCCTTCGTCACCCTGCGCCACCGCGACCTGGCGAGAGGTTTGTTGACCATGATCCCGGTGCTGCTGGCGGTCGGTACCTCGACGGTGCTGGTGCGGGTGTTGGGCATCACGTTGAGCCCGCTGACGACTGTCGGCGGTCCGCTGGTGGTGGCGACGTGTTCAGAGTTCGCGGTGTTGCTGGTGGCGCGCTACTCGGAGGAACGCGCGCGTGGCCTGGACCCTGAGCGCAGCACGCATGTGGCTGCGCAGCGAACTGGCCGCGCGTTCTTCACCTCGGCGCTGACCACCCTGGGAGGCTTCGCCGTACTGATGTTCTCGACGCTGCCGCTGTTGCGTGACTTCGGCATCGTGGTCACCATCAACATCGGTGTGGCGCTGTTGTCGGCGTTGATCGTCGTGCCGCCGCTGGTGAAGGAAGCCGACCGGCGTGGGCTGCTGAGCATGGGCCCCAATGTCGGCCACGAGGGCGCGCACACCAGCGGCCGCCGCCGCACCGTGACAGGGGCTGTTGCCGGCGCCGCGCTGGCTGTGCTGGGTCTGGCAATGGCGTTCGTCGCGGTCAGCCGCGATACGCCGGCAGTTGCAGCACCGTTGACGGCAGCCGCGGAAGCGCCGGCCACGTTGCCGTCGCCCACCACGGTCGCGCCGACGACCATTCCGCCCACCACCATCCCCGGCCAGACGACGCTGCCGCCCGAATTGCTGCCGCCTGGCCCTGCAGAGCGGCCCACCGGTCTGGTGGCCGGCATCTTCTA
>Ga0335397_10002814_pt1 | contig 23563 bp, 18 predicted proteins | sample MAT04_FD_205740 | JGI IMG/M metagenome (GOLD analysis project Ga0335397, IMG submission 205740) | Freshwater microbial communities from Lake Fryxell liftoff mats and glacier meltwater in Antarctica - MAT-04 (spades assembly) (version 2) ... | reverse complement strand
GGTGATCGCCGCCGTCAGGGTTGTCTTTCCATGATCGATGTGCCCCATCGTTCCAACATTTAGATGCGGCTTGCTTCGGTCAAACTTTTGCTTTGCCATAAGATCGGACTCTCCTTTAGAAAAATTCCAGGTTCGTAATTAGTTTGATATAACTTTCTCAGCAACGGAGGCCGGCACGGGAGAATAATGGTCGAACTCCATTGAAAATACGCCGCGACCCTGCGAAATGGAACGCAGTTCCGTAGCATATCCAAACATTTCTGCCAGCGGCACTTCTGCCCGAACAGAGTGGGCATTGCCAATGCGCATTTCCATGCCCAAAATCATTGCCCGCCGGGCATTCAACTGTCCCAGCACATCGCCCAGAAAATCTTCCGGTACGATGACTTCTACCTTCATGATGGGCTCCAGCAGAACAGGTCCGCCCTTCTGGAAACCTTCTTTAAACGCCAGGCTAGCTGCCACCTTGAAGGCCATTTCATTCGAGTCGACCTCATGGTACGAGCCGTCGATCAGGGTGACTTTGAGATCAGTAACGGGATATCCCGCTAAAACACCACTCTCGGCCGCTTCCTTGATACCTTTTTCTACCGCGGGGATATATTCGCCCGGGATGGAACCACCTATAATTTTGTTTTCAAACACCACGCCGTTCCCACGGTCCAGCGGGGTCATGGAGATAACCACATGACCATATTGGCCGCGACCGCCGGTCTGGCGCGAATACTTATAATTGACTTTTTCTACAGGGCGGGTGATGGTCTCTCGATACGAAACCCGTGGCCGGCCCACGTTGGCCTGCACACGAAATTCGCGCAGCATACGATCGACCAGAATGTCCAGATGCAGCTCGCCCATCCCGCGAATGATCGTCTGTCCGGTAGCGTCATCGAAATTCACCCGGAAGGTCGGATCTTCTTCGGCCAGCTTGCGCAAAGCTTCGCCCATCTTGGCCTGATCCATGGTTGTCTTCGGTTCGATAGCCACCGAGATCACCGGTTCGGGGAAGGAGATACTCTCCAGCACAATCGGATGGTGCGGGTCGCACAGCGTGTCGCCGGTGAAGCTTTCCTTCAACCCCAACACTGCGGCAATTTCGCCAGCGTATGCCTCCGTGATATCTTCACGGTGGTCGGCATACATGCGCAGCAGGCGGCCAACGCGCTCGCGCTTGCCTTTCAACGGGTTATAGGCCATCATGCCTGTCGCCAGCGTGCCAGAATACACGCGGAAATAAGATAACCGACCCACGTAGGGATCCGTTACAATCTTGAAGACCAGGGCGCTGAGCGGCGCATTATCATCCGCCGTGCGTTCCACGTCCACATCTTTTTTGTCAGGATCAGTGCCATGCACCGGCTTGATATCGGCCGGGGAAGGCAGATAATCAATCACGGCATCGAGCACAAGCTGAACACCCTTGTTACGCAGCGCTGAGCCGCAGAAAACCGGCGTAATTTTGCCATCCAGCACGGCACGGCGTAAACCGGCTTTAAGATCTTCGACCGAAATTTCTTCACCTTCGATGAATTTGTCCGTCAGGGCATCATCCACCTCGGAGATTCTTTCAACCATGGTGGCGCGCATCTCGGTCGCTTTTTCAACCAGTTCATCGGGGATTGGGCCATAAGACATTTCTCGGCCCATCTCGTCATCCCAGCCAACCGCCTGCATGGTCATCAAATCCACCACGCCGCTGAAGTGTTGTTCTTCGCCAATCGGCATTTGCATGGCAATGGGGTTGGCCCCCAGGCGCTGCTTGATCGATTCGATGGTCATCTCAAACGAGGCGCCCATACGGTCCATTTTGTTGGCGAAACAGATGCGCGGAACCAGATAACGGTCAGCCTGGCGCCAGACGGTTTCACTCTGGGGTTCAACCCCCTGAGTGGAGTCAAAAACAACCACTCCACCATCCAGAACGCGCAAACTGCGCTGTACTTCGGCAGTAAAGTCGATATGTCCGGGGGTATCGATCACGTTGATCTGATAACCCTTCCACTCGGCAGACACTGCTGCCGATACGATGGTGATACCGCGTTCACGTTCCTGAACCATCCAGTCCGTTACGGTTGTACCATCATCGACAGAGCCCAATCGATAGGTTTTGCCGGTATAGAAAAGAATACGCTCGGTTGTCGTGGTTTTTCCGGCGTCGATATGAGCAATTATGCCGATGTTTCGGTACTTCTCTAACGGATAAACACGTGCCATCTCACTACCTTCTTTATTAAACTTCGTCTCTGTTTAGAGGCGGTAATGCGAGAAGGCACGGTTGGCTTCGGCCATCTTGTGAGTTTCTTCCCGCTTGCGGACCGAAGCCCCTTGATTGTTATAGGCTTCCAAAAGTTCGCCGGAGAGTTTCTCAGCAAACGATTTACCGGAGCGCTTCTTGGATGAATCAATCAGCCAGCGCATTGCAAGGGTCATCCGACGGGAAGAAGGAACTTCCATCGGGACCTGATAGGTTGCGCCACCCACACGGCGAGGGCGGACTTCCATCACGGGGCCGACGTTCTTCAGAGCCTGCTCGAAGACGTCCAGCGCATTTTTGCCGGTCTTTTCACCCATGATATCAAATGCATCGTAAACCGCGGTGGTCGCGACGCTTTTCTTGCCATTCCGCATAATGCGGTTTATAAATGATGACACAACGACGCTTTGGAAGCGAACGTCCGGAATAACATCCCGCTTTACTGGTTTCGTCCTTCGCATACTACTACTCCATCACAAAGAGTCTAAAATTAGGACTTCGGTCGCTTGGCGCCGTATTTGGAACGGCTCTGGGAACGCTTGGCCACACCATTGGTATCGAGCGTACCGCGCACAATGTGATAGCGGACGCCGGGCAAGTCTTTCACACGGCCACCGCGCACCAGCACCACAGAGTGCTCTTGCAGCGAGTGACCTTCGCCAGGGATGTAAGCGGTGACTTCAATCCCATTGGTTAAGCGAACGCGGGCGATCTTGCGCAACGCCGAGTTCGGCTTCTTGGGGGTCATGGTGCGGACCACCGTGCACACGCCGCGCTTTTGGGGGGCGCCGGCATCCTGGCGAACACGGCGCTGCTTGTACGAATTGAGGGTGTACAGCAGCGCAGGCGCCTTGCTCTTGATCTTCTTTGACTCGCGACCTTTTCGGATCAGTTGGTTAATTGTTGGCACTTTTTTGCCTCCGTCAAATTTCCTGGGCGATTTACGCCGCTCGAAACTGAATTAGTTGCGAAAACATTGCTGGTTTTCGCGGTTTGTACTTTATACAGGGCATGACTTACCCACCCCTGTAAAGGGCACAACGAGGGAAGATTGTAACACACGCCTATTCTAGCGTCAAGCAAGTTTCCGACTAAAAGCGCTTCAATCCGCATTGGGCAGCCAGAGTGTGCCCATTCTTGGTCATTCCTGACATTCTCCGTGCTAGTCCCAGAGACGCCTCGCCGCCGTCCGGTGGTTGCACTGTTGCGGCAACCCTTCCGGCGGCGGCGAAACAAACCAGGCATTTCAAACGAACTAAACCAGGCCGTCCAGCTCTTCTCCCAGGCCCAGCAGGCCGGTATCTACCTTGGGCGGGCGCACACGTTCTTCGTCTTTTCCAAAGCGAATTACCTCACCGCTGTCCATCACGGCTTCTACCGCCAGCCCCAGGCTCTGCAGTTCCTTCACCAACACCCGGAACGAAGCTGGGAGACTGGGCTCTTCAATCGATTCACCCTTGACGATGGCCTCGTAGGTGTTCACACGGCCCTGCACATCGTCCGATTTGACGGTGAGCATTTCTTGCAGGGTGTAAGCGGCGCCGTAGGCTTCCAGCGCCCACACTTCCATTTCGCCGAAGCGCTGGCCACCAAACTGGGCCTTGCCACCCAACGGCTGCTGCGTAACCAGGCTGTAAGGGCCCGTAGAACGGGCATGTACCTTATCTTCCACCAGGTGATGCAGCTTGAGCATGGTCATCACACCCACGGTCACCGGCTGGTCATACGCGATGCCGGTCTTGCCATCTCGCAGTACCTGCTTGCCCAACACGGGCATGGGGTTGCCGGTGCTGGCGGTCTGCTGCTCGGCCCGCTTGCGCACCTCATCATCGGCCAGATCCTGAATATCCACATTGTGGCGTTTTTCCAACCACAGGCGCAGAGTTACTTCCAGTGATTTATCATCGCGGATGCGCTTTTCAGCCTGCGGAGTTTCGGCCGTATACAAAATCTGGTCTGGCTCAAAACCTTCGTCTTTCAGCCATTCACGCAGAACCGAATCGCGCGCGTACAGCGGGTCGGCGGCCATGCGATACACATCGTACTGCTTTTCGCCCAACCACTGCTCCAGGTAAAGCATGCGCACTTCGTCATCATCGCGAATGCTGGCCGGGTCATATTCCTGCTGCTTAAGCCATTTCCAGGCCTGCTCGCCGGTTTCCTTCCAGGCCAGGTCGGTCAGGTAAGCTCGCCCGAGTTCGGCTTCGATCTCTTCTTCGGTGGCGCCATCAAACACCGGCGTAATCGCCCGGAAACCCAAACGGCGCGCCGCCCAGCCCAGATGAACTTCCAGCACCTGGCCGATGTTCATACGACCGGGAACGCCCAACGGGTTGAGGATGATATCCACCGGCGAACCGTCTTCGAGGAAGGGCATGTCTTCTTCTGCCACAACCCGCGAAACCACGCCCTTATTGCCATGGCGGCCGGCCATCTTATCGCCGGCGGTAATCTTGCGGCGCTGCGCCACAGAGACGCGCACCATCATATCTACGCCCGCGGCCAGGTCGGTGTTATCTTCGCGGGTAAACACCTTCACATCCACTACCTTGCCGCGCTCGCCGTGGGGCATGCGCAGTGAGGTGTCTTTGACATCACGCGATTTTTCACCGAAGATGGCGCGCAGCAGGCGCTCTTCTGGGGTCAATTCTTTTTCGCCCTTGGGGGTAATCTTTCCCACTAAAATATCGTTCGGGCCAACTTCGGCACCGATGCGAATGATGCCATGCTCATCGAGATCTTTGATGGCATCTTCACCCACATTGGGAATATCGCGCGTGATTTCTTCGGGGCCCAGCTTGGTGTCGCGGGCTTCCACTTCATATTTTTCAATGTGAACCGAGGTGAACATATCGTCCTGAACCAGCTTCTCTGAGATCAAAATAGCATCTTCAAAGTTGCCGCCTTCCCAGGAAACGAAGGCCACTACCACGTTTTGGCCCAGGGCCAAATTGCCCTGCACCGTCGAAGATGAATCCGCCAGAATATCTCCGCGGCGCACACGCTGGCCTTTATCTACCGCCGGACGCTGATCGATGCAGGTGCTCTGGTTGGAGCGCTGGTACTTGCGCAAATGATACGTACGCGTGGTGCCCTGATTATTGCGCACCACCACCGACTTGCCAGTGACCGAAAGCACCTGACCGTCTTCTTCCGCGACCATCACCTGCCCGGAGTCGATGGCAGCAAATGCTTCCATGCCGGTCGAGATCAGCGGGATATCGGGCTTGACCAGGGGCACGGCCTGCGCCTGCATGTTCGAACCCATCAGAGCGCGGTTGGCATCATCGTGCTCCAGGAAGGGGATCAGCGAGGCACTGACACCCACCACCTGGTGCGGGGCCACATCCATGTAATTGACGCTGTCGGGACCCGAAATGGTGAAATCGGAGTGATGCCGGCAGGAAATGCGCTCGAGCGCAAACTCGTTGGTTTCCGTCAAGCCGGTGTTGGCCTGGGCAATGACGAACTTATCTTCGGCATCAGCCGAGAGGTATTCTACTTCTTCTGAGACGAACGGCGCCACAAAGATGCTGGTTTTATTCAGCTTCTGGATCGCCGGCATCATTTCCTTGGTTACCGATTGACCCTTGCTTACGATCACTTCACCAGTGGTGAGGTCTGCCAGATCTTCGCGCAGGGTACGGGTGAGCATGCGCGGGTCGCTGGAGGATAACACTTTTATCACCCGCCGGTAGGGGGTTTCGATAAAACCGTATTCATTAACGCGCGCAAAGCTGGCCAGGCGGCCGATCAAACCGATGTTCGGACCTTCCGGAGTTTCAATGGGGCAAATGCGGCCGTAATGCGAATGGTGCACATCGCGCACATCGAAACCGGCGCGCTCGCGGCGCAGACCCCCAGGACCAAGCGCCGAAAGCGTGCGCTTATGGCGCAATTCAGCCAACGGATTGGTCTGATCCATGAACTGCGAAAGCTGGCTGGAGCCAAAGAATTCGCGCAGTGCCGCCACTACCGGGCGAATGTTGACCAGGCTGACCGGAGAAAGGGTATCCTGATCGCGAATGGACATGCGCTCTTTAATCACGCGCTCCATCCGGCGCAAGCCAATGCGCAGCTTGTTTTGGATCAGTTCGCCCACAGTCTTGACACGGCGGTTGCCGAGGTGGTCGATATCGTCCTTATCCTCGACTTCATTATTAATCAAAATCATGCGTTTGAGCAGATAAACGATGTCCCAGCGCGACACGGTGCGGTTGGTGACCGGGATCTTATCAGTCAGGTCCAGCTTCTGATTCAGTTTGTAGCGCCCGACCCGTTCCAGGTCGTAATGCCGCTGATCAAATAGCTGTTCTTCGAGAAATTGCCGGGCATTATCGAGCGTGGCCGGGTCACCCGGGCGCATGCGCTTGAAAAACTCCAGCAGGGCGGCCTGAGCCACCGTAATGCCGCTGGACAGGTCCCAAACGGGCTCCTGGCGCAGTGTGGAGGGGATGAACAGCCGGTCGGGGTTGTTGTCCACATCCTGAAAGAGCGCAATCAGTTCTTCGTCGCTGCCATCTTTAATTGGCGAGTCTTCCAGGCCATCCTTAATCGCTGCCAACGCGCGCAGGAAAATGGTGATAGGCACCGTGCGCTTGCGATTGAACTTAAGGATCATGTAGTCGTTTTTACGGGTCTCAAATTCCATCCAGGCGCCGCGGTCCGGGATAAGCTTAGCCATTGCCAGGCGGCGTCCGGTGGCGCGGTCTACCGGGGCTTCAAAATAAACGCCCGGCGAACGGATGAGTTGCGAAACAACCACCCGTTCCGTACCATTAATAATATAAGTTCCCTTATCGGTCATTTCAGGGAAATCGCCCAGGAAGATATCCTGACGAATTGGCTCCGGCACTTCGGGGCCGGCCAGCAGCACAGAAACATACAACGGGCTGGCGAATGTCAAATCACGTTCCACACATTCCTCGATGGAATGCTTGGGTTCGCCAAACCAATATTTAAGGCCCCACTGCTGCGATTCAGGGGTCTTGCTGGGGAAAAACAACTTCATACCCTTGTTGTAGGATTCGATTGGGGAGATCTCATTGAACAGATCGCCAAGCCCTTCGGCTTTGAGACGGCGAAAAGAATCCAATTGGATCTCAATTAGATCGGGCATGTTGAAAATTACCGGAATACGCGCGTAGGACTTGGTCGGAAGAACAGAAGCCATGGGTTTCTCCTAAATTGCACAACCTGGCCAAAAAACGGTCAAATAGCCTGCGCTCAAGCAAGAACGCCTATAATATGCAATTGGCCATTATACCAATTAATAATACAAATTGCAAGATACTTTAAGGTTGGGTATTTAATGAACCTTTACCCACTCCCCTTGGAGCACGCGGTAGCCGCGCAGTTCAAAGATCTCGCCCTCCACCCGGCCTGCGGGATAAATGGATAGCATACCCCAACCGGGGCTGACGGCCGCCCCCAGGCCAAAACTGGCCGACCCGGGATTAAAAATGAACTGTTGCCCCACCCATACTTTCTCGGCATGGTGGGTATGGCCGTACACAATGACACGCGCGTTTTGGGCAGCTTTCAGCAAAATGGCAAGATAACGCTCAAACCGGTAGCCTTGAAAAAAATAAATTCCTTTATCAATAACATACTGAAACCAGGAACCGTGCCCGTGCATCAGAGCCACGCGCACTCCACTCAGTTCCAACTGGTTAACCCAACCATGCTGCCCTCGAAAGGCCCAATCGCGGTTGCCACGCGCCATTTCTACCGGCGCGATTTCTCGCAAAGGTTCCAGTACCCGCGGTACTGACACATCCCCCGCATGCAGAATCAGATCGGGCCTGGCAGCGCGTAGCGCGGGCAGCAATTCCGGGTGAAACGTCTTCACCCGGTCCGGAATGTGGGTATCAGCCACTACCGCAACGCGAAGGACCGGCGGCGCGATTATGAAAAGAACTCCTGTAATGCAATCAGTGCTTGCACTGAGTTCTTAAAATGGATGGCATGCAGCCCCAGGCGGCGCGCACCTTCCACGTTTTCGATAAAATCGTCCACAAAGACCGCTTCCTGCGGTTCCACACCCAGCTGGTCCAGCACCAATCGGTAAATTCGCGGATCGGGCTTGACCATGCCCACCTCGGCCGAGATCACCGTCACATCGAACATATCGAAAAATTTTGGGAAGCGACGCGCCACACCGGAACGCATCTCAGGACCCGCATTCGAAAGCAGCGCCACCTTGTAGCGAGGTTTGAGCGCCATGGTGAAAGTATATAGTTCTTCGTCAAAACCGTCGGCGCTGAAAAAAGTCTCCATAAATTGCGGCATTTCTTCCGGTTTCAGATTCAGCTTCTGGCGGACAATCTCCCAGGCATCAGCTTCATTTGCCAGCCCAATGGAGGCTTTGCGCGACATTTCATTGTTAAAAAACAGGTTCTCGAGATCCATGCCGGTCATACCAAAGCGCGCCACCAACTGGCCTCGGACCGCCGGAGCAACGTTGCGCACCAGCACTCCACCGGCATCCCAAATTAAAGCGCGTACAGGTTTATCATAAACCATGGAATCCTCCATTTTAAAAATGCCCGTGAATTTTATCACATTTCATTGCAATAATTAAAAAAGGGATGGACAATTGCTGCCATCCCTTCAGGTTTTGCCCGGAAAAACGCCGCCTTACATGGCTTTGCGCCAGTTAGTCGATCGCTCCACCGTCTGGTAGCCCATGCTTTCATATAAACGCAGCGCCCCAGACAGGTTTTGCGAATCGACACCCAGGCAGGCCTGCGCCATATCCAGTTCTTTGAGCATACTTAAGCTGCGCGCGATCAAGGCGCGCGCCAGGCCTTGCCCGCGCCACGGCCGCCGCACACAGATGTTTTCGGTCCAGCCGCGCCGGCGGCGGTATTCTTGATTTTCCAGCGTATCGATGTAAGACAGCACCATGCCCGCCACTTCATCTCCCGCCCAGGCCACCTGCCACAGGTCGGGCTGCTGGTTGCGCTGATCGAGCCAGCTCTCATAGCTTTCGGCCTCCGGGTCAAACCCCCAGTGATCGCGAAATGCCTCGCAACTGGCCTCCCACACCTGGCGGTACTGCTCGGGCCGCACCGGGCGCACTTCTAACCCGGCAGGCAGCGCCAGGTTCGGGATATTTTCCAGATCCGGCCGCACCATCAGGTTAAAGTGACGCGCCGGTAGGTAGCCATCGTGCGTCAAAAGTGCTGCCGCGCTGGCTTCGTGCTCACGGCTATGCGATTCAAAGAAACGCGGCCCGCTTTGCGGATGTTCGGCAGCGATCTGACGCAGATGCTCCTGGTTCCAATGCAGCATGGCACGCCCAAACCCTTTGTGGCGCCACTCCGGCTTGATGAAACCAAAACTCATATAGATGCGCTCCTGGCTGAGTAGATCCACATACCAGGTGGTGCGGCTGTAGCCTGCCATTTCTCCCGCGATTTCTGCCACTAACAGATCCTGAAAGGGGTCGCAGTGGGTCAGATGGCTATAGCTGCGCCGTAAATCGTCCTCTGAATCGATGCGCTCCACCTGATCGACCACCTTGGCGGCCTGGATGACAGCTGCCATACGAGCGAAATCTGCATCACCCGCAAATAACCGGAAGCGCAGACCGTGAATCGCCGGCGCTTCTGGCACCACAACAGACTTAATTAAGGTTTCTGCCACCATTCTTTCCTCCAAATACATCAACTGCAAAGTCATTTCTTCTTCACCGGCGTTTAAGGGTTCGCTGCTTCCCACTCTGATTTTAGAATTCCCATGAAAATCACATCCCAGCGCCGTCCATCACGCAGCATGGCCTGGCGCGTGCGCCCTTCCACCACAAATCCGCACTTCAGATACGATTTAGCGGCGCGTTCGTTATATTCAAACACATTCAAATTGACCCGATTAAGGTTCAATTCCTGAAAGGCATAGCGCAGCAGCACACGCATGGCATCGGTACCGTAGCCTTTGCCCCAAAACTCTCGCTCACCCAGGCCAATTCCAACCCAGGCATGCCGGGCGACCCAATCGAACCCGGATAGGTCGATCATGCCAATCGCCCGGTCATCTGCCAGGGTGCGGATGACGAAGAGGTACACATCCTTTTCCTTCTCCATCCATGCTTTGATCTGCTTGGGCGTCCATTGATACGCCGGGGCATCACCCAACAGGCGCGAGTATTCGCTGTCGCGGTTCCAACTCGTCCACAGTTCCGCGTCCTTTTCCGGGTCAAACACCGCCAGGCGCACCTGGCTGCCAGTGAAGAGGGTGTCGTTCATGCCATCACCTCCACGGCGGCGCCGGCTTGCCATTCGGTCTGCAACAGGCCAAAATGGAGCGCGTCATAATAGCGCCCGTTGCGGTAGAACACCTGGCGGCGGCGCACTTCCATCAAATAGCCGGCATCTTCCAGCAGGCCGATCATATCCTGCTGATACTCGGGCACCACGGTTTCGATGCGATACAGGTTCATCTCACGGAAACCGTAGCGCAGCGCCATGCCCAGCGCTTCAGCGCCAAACCGCGCCAGTATCGCCGGGTCGGCGATGCTCAGGCGCAGCCAGGCCGATGAATGCACCCAGAAAACCTGCGGAAACCGCACAAAACCCGCCAGACGGTCGCCCTCTTTCAAACGAATGGCAAAGTAATACTGGTTACCGCGCTCTTCCACATGCTTTTGTTCTTCTTCATGCAGTTTCTGCACAGCCAGTGCCCCCAATGGGCGCACAGGCATTTCGGTTAATCCCTGGGCATAGTCCAGATCATACGTCCAGCCTGCTTCCACTTTCGCATCCGCTTCCGGGTCGATATACGTCAAGCGCAAGCTCGGACTTTCAAATAATTGACTACTGATCATGCTTCCTCCTCATTCGAACGGCTCCAATGCCGGTATCTGTTCCATATCCGTGACTTGTGCCACACTGCACCGCGGTGCACCTGCTCCGCGGATCTCTGCCTTGTATGTCTCACCTGCATGTCTAACTCCTCACAAAAAAAATATCCAGACCGCTGAACTTGCCCGGGCCTGGACATCTGCCAAAAAAAAGACCACGGACACTGGAATGTGCCCGTGGTCACCATGCTTACGTCATAGCAACTACCTGGATACAGGCACACTCCGAGAAGGAATCAATCCCTTTCCGACCAAACCGACGCCGGAGTGAGAAACCTTCAAGATGGTAGAGATAGCCTTAACCATAAACGACCTCTTTAAGCAAAGTTGACCTTACCGATTAACTTTACCACAAAGTCAGGGCAGATGTCAATAGGTTTAATCTATTTTAATCTGATTGCTGGCGGTTCAGCCGCTCTGCGCGCAGAGCCGGGGTATAATCGGGAGTGCAATGGAAAAGATGAAGCAAGCAGTGCAACAATTGATTGGGGTTTCGCTCTCTGCCCGCCAGATGGCGGCCCTGGAACACTATGAGCGGGAATTGTTGGAATGGAATGAACGCTTTAACCTGACTGCCATTCGCGATGTGGAAGGTATTCGCACCAAACACTTCCTCGATTCACTGAGCTGCCTGCTGGTTCTTAAAGACCCCCACCCCACCCGGCTGATCGATATCGGCACCGGCGCCGGGTTTCCGGGGATTCCCTTAAAAATCGTACTGCCCAACTTAAAACTCACCCTGGTAGAATCGGTCGGCAAAAAAGTGAATTTCTGCCGCCACATGGTGCAGGTGTTGAACCTGGATGCGGTGGAAGTGCTGCAGGCGCGCGCCGAAGACCTGGGGATGGACCGCGCCTACCGCGAACGCTACGATTGGGCGGTGGCACGCGCCGTGGCGGGTATGCCCACCCTGGCCGAATATCTGCTGCCGCTGGTGCGCGTTGGCGGCGCCATTTTAGCCCAGAAGGGCGAATCGGGGCCGACTGAAGTGCACGGGGCCGAACATGCCTTTCAACTTTTGGGCGGCCGGGTGCGCAAACTGCTCAAATTCAATTTACCTGGGATTGTGGAAGATCGTTATCTGATTGTGATCGACAAAACCGCCGCCACCCCGCCGGGCTACCCGCGCCGGGTGGGGCTGCCATCCAAAACTCCCCTGTGTTAGCAACCATCAACCGCGTTATGGGATCTCAACCCGCCCTTCTTTGACCCGCCAGATGGTGGTCTGTTCCACAAATGGGCCGGCAAACAGCCCCAGGTCGGTGGTGGTCAGAATCGCCTGCTCGCAATCGGCCAGCGTTTCCAGCAGATCAGCGCGCCGCTGCAAATCCAACTCGGCCAGAATCTCATCCAGCAGCAGCACCGGCCACTGCCCGGTGCGCTCCTTCAGCCAGGCCATTTCAGCCAGCTTGAGCGCCATCAGGGCGGTGCGCACCTGCCCGCGTGAACCATAGTCCCCCAGATCCACCCCATTGCTCATAAAGCGCAGTTCATCGCGGTGCGGTCCGCAGGTAGTCACGCCGCGCGCAATCTCTTCGCTGCGCAGCGCTTCCAGGCGCTGCATAAAACCCTGTCGAATCTGATCGCGACTGAAACCACCGCGCTGCGAACCGGTTTGAATGGGCAGGGCATACTGGCCGACCGGCGTCAGCGGGTCATAAGCCGGCTGGTAAACCAACCGCAGCACTTCCTGCGCGTGCGTCAGGCGGTGGTGCAGGCGCGCCGCCAGGCGCTCCATTTCTTGCACGGCGGCGATACGCGCCAGAATTATCACCGCGCCACGCTCCGCCAGCATTTCATCCCAGGTGCGTAACTGCCCGGCATCCCCGCCGCGTTCCGACAACTGGCGCAGCAAGGCGTTGCGCTGGGTCAGGGCTTTATCGTATTCGCTCAACGCCTGGGCATAGCCCGGCACCGCCTGGGCCAGCGCCAGGTTGAGATACCTGCGCCGTTCTTCGGGCTCGCCGTCGATAATACGTGTCATCTGCGGCAAAAAGATCACCGCGTTAAACGCGCCCAACGCTTCGGTGGCCGTGCGTTTTACCCCGTCCAACAAAATCTCGCGTCTGAAGCGCCCCGCGCCGCCGCCCCCATTTTCCATAATCAGGCGCACCTCCAGGCGGTGCACCTGGCTGCCCTTTTGGAACCCGGCCACAATCCGCGCCACCGCCGGGCTGCGTTCGCAGGCCATAAAGTTGATCAATTGGCGGTCGCTATGCGTGTGAAAAGAATTAAACGTGGCCAGATAGTAAATGGATTCCAGTACGCTAGTTTTGCCCTGGGCATTGGCCCCCACCAACACCAAAACCCGCCGGGGCACATCCATGTCCAGGCGGGTAAACGCGCGGTAATCCGTCAGCGATAGATGGGTCAGATGCATCTAATCGGCGATGACCAGCTCCTCGTCCTCTTTAGGCTTCCACACCCGGGTAGCCCGGTCCGGATAAACAATGCCATCCAGATGGTCGATCTCATGTTGGAAGATGCGCGCCAGCCACCCCTCTGTGGTTATTTTAACCGGCCTGCCGAAACGATTCAAGCCTTTGATCACGATTTGAGAGTGACGCTCCACCTCGCCCACCAGGCCAGGAATGGAAAGACAGGCTTCGATCCCGGTTTCCTTCTCCTCAGACGCCAGCACAATTTCGGGGTTAACCACCACATATAACTTTTTGGGGCCCACCTCGCCACCTTCTTCGTCCTCTTCACCATATTCCACCACCACCAGGCGGCTGGAAACCGATACCTGCGGCGCGGCCAAACCGACCCCCGGTGCAGTGCGCATCGTCTCGATCATATTATCCACCAGGATTTGGAAATCTTTATCCAAAACTGTAATTTTTTTGGCTTTTCTGCGCAGCACCGCATCGGGCAACAGAGCTATTTCTAAAAGAGCCATTCTTACCTCGATAATCAAGCAATAATAGAGTTAATAGATCGCTATTTTACCGCGTTCGCGACAAAATTTCAAACGATCATCCAGACTTTGGCAACCCATTGCCCGTCGACGGTGCAACTGCCGGTGGCGGAACCGCCACCGGTTTGGTGACCACTTCATGATAGGCCTCGAGTACCTCCAGAATGCGCTGGCGTTCCGAATCGGCCTCGCGCCGGCGCTCACGGTTGGCCTGGCTGGCGATGCGGTGGAACAGGTCGCGCTGGACTTCGGAGGGATTAAAGACATTGTCAAAGGTAAAGCGCGTGTCGCCGATACGAATATACACGGTGCCAAAATTAAAGATCAATCCGGTGATGCCCAGACGCTCAAATTCCACACTCTGAATGCTTTTCAATGGAGCCACACGCTTTTCTTCCTGGCCAAGCGGCTTTTTATAAACATCCACAATCTGTTCATCGCTGACAATGTATTTGTCATTGGCCCAGTCTTCGTAGCGATACCACAGCCAGAAACCGTTGAGCGCATAAAAAATCATCATCACCGGCCAGAAAGCGGCGCTGCTTAAGAGCGTGAGCACACCCAACCAGCGCAGTACAGACAATACTACCAGGCCTGTCAGGGCGAGCAGTGGCAGAAACATCCCTTTCATCAGAACAAACCAGTGGGTACGGTAGGTGAGCACCCCGGCCTTGTCGGAGCGCATTTGCAGCAGGTTAGCCAGCACCAACCCCAGCGTCAGGCGCGGTTCTTCGGCTTTGGCGTTTTTCGCTGCTGCCGGTGCAGCCGGCGGCAACAGGCGCAGGCGCTGCCTTACCTGATTCTGCAGAGTTTGTTTATCGGCCTGAATACTGGCCTCGCGCGCCCGCGTCCGGCGGTCATCCACCAGCAGCCGCACCGCTTCCCATTGCGGCACCCTGGAATATACCAGCGTGCCGGTGTAGGTTTTCATTACCACATCGCCATAGCCCACAATGCGCCCCACCTGGCTGGTATCAACCGAGGTTTGCAGAATGGCATCCAGGGGGGTCTCCTGGCGGCTGTCATACAGGGCCACCACCCGCTCCTGAAACACGGCGCGCTGATTGGTCAGAATCGAATAATCGTTGGTCCAATCGATGAAATTCCAGATCGCCCACAGCGCGCCAATCACCGTCACACCACCGGCGGCAAAACCGGGCAGGGTGGTACCCGGCTGGTTGAGCACAATCATCAGCAACAGCGCCCCCAGACCCGCCACAAACAAAAACAGCGGGGCCAGCAGGCGCACCACCGCAAACATCCAATGCCGCCGCGCCACAAACAGCACCGCTTCATCCGGGTTGCGCCAGGAAAAATCTAGTTTTAAGAAAAGCTTCAGGCTGGAAAGCAGCAGCATCAGTACTGTATAAGGAATGGCATTTTCCTCAAACAGCGGGTCCAGAAATTCCATATTCAAACGGGCCAGCCTCACCGTTTCCAGCGCCACGGCATTCGTAAGATACTCGCTTTCTTCCTCCAGGGCCTCCAGCCCCACCACGTCGGCTGGTTCCAGATCGCCCAGGGTTTGCTCGCCCGCTTCCGGGTCATCTTCATCCACCGGCAGCGTCAGGCGCACCTGCCCGGATAGAATGATATACAGGTAAGCAGCCTCAGCCCCCTCCCGATACACGGTTTCACCGTCAGCCACGGTCACCACTTCCGCATGAGCAGCAATCGCTTCTTTTTGCAGATCGGTGAACATCTTGAGCGGATAGGTTTTGTTTATGAGTGCCAGAATGCGAGCGCCAGCGTCTTCCATCGCTTTTTAGTATAACTCAGGCCCTCAAAAACGTGGGCTAAAAAAGCAGCGAGACCGCAGTTTGGCGATCTCGCTGGTCAAGATAGGGTTAGCAGTTGGCTCAGACCAACTGTTCCACAACTACGCTGGCAGTCTTGTTGAACACCAGACACTGTTTTTCCGGGTCAAGATCGACCAACACAGTATCACCCTCTTCAAACTGCCCGGAGAGCAGGGTAATCGAAAGCGGGCTTTCGACATGTTTCTGCAAGGCGCGGCGCAGCGGGCGTGCACCGAACAACGAGTCAAAACCTTGCTTGCCCAACCAATCGCGCGCCGCCTCGGTCAACGTGACGTGCAAACCGTGTTCCGTCAGGCGCGCCGCCACTTCCTTCATCTGCAGTTCAACGATCGCATACATCTGTTCCAGCTTGAGCGGGGAGAAGGCGATGATCTCGTCGATACGGTTGAGGAATTCGGGCCGGAAAGTGGTCTTGAGCGCCTTCATGATCTTATCATGGGCCTGGCGGTCTTCTTCCGAAACAGCCTGCTGTAAAAAGCCCAGGGTACCGCCGCGGCTGACAAATTCGGTGCCCAGGTTACTGGTCATGATCAACACCGTATTGCGGAAATCCACCACGCGGCCCTGACCATCGGTCAGGCGTCCGTCGTCCAAAATCTGAAGCAGGGCATTCCACACTTCGGGATGCGCTTTCTCAATTTCATCGAATAAAATAACCCGGTAGGGGCGGCGGCGCACGGCTTCGGTAAGCTGGCCGCCTTCTTCATAACCCACATACCCCGGAGGGGCGCCAAACAGGCGGCTGGCAGTGTGCTGTTCGCGGTATTCCGACATATCCAGGCGCACCAGGGCTTCTTCGTCGCCAAACATAAACTCGGCCAGCACTTTGGCCAGTTCGGTCTTGCCTACACCCGAAGGGCCGATGAAGACAAACGAACCAATTGGCCGCCGCGGGTCTTTGAGGCCCGAACGGGCCCGGCGGATGGCATCAGCGATGGCGTGAATCGCCTCATCCTGGCCAACAATCCGCTCGTGCAGGCGTTCTTCCATGTGCAGCAGTTTTTCCTGCTCGGTTTCCATCATCAGATTCACCGGAATGCCCGTCCACTGCGCCACCACCTCGGCAATGTCATTGACGTCCACCTGTTCATCCAGTTTGTATTTCAATTCCCATTCATCACGCAGCCTGTCAAAGATGCCTTCCTGGCGCAGGCGCTCGGCCTTCTTATTCGCCGCGCGCTCGTAATCACGGGAGGTGCTGGCCTGCTCTTCTTCGGCCTGCAGCCGTTCAATTTCGGTCTTCATACGTTTGAGATCGCCCGGCAATGAATAAAGCGCCACGCGCAGCTTGGCTGCGGCTTCGTCCATCAGGTCAATCGCTTTATCCGGCAGGCGGCGGTCGGTGACATAGCGCGCCGAAAGGCGTGCCGCCGATACCAGTGCGGCATGGGTATAGCTGACCTTATGATGCGCCTCGTAGCGGTCTTTCAGACCTTCCAGCATGCGGATGGTTACATCCACACTCGGCTCTTCCACATATACCGGCGCAAAACGTCGTTCCAACGCCGCATCTTTCTCAATGTGCTTGTGGAATTCATCCAGGGTGGTGGCGCCAATGCATTGCAGCTCGCCGCGTGCCAGAGCCGGCTTGAGCATATTGGAAGCATCCATAGCGCCCTGGGCAGCCCCGGCACCCACTACCGTGTGCAGTTCGTCAATAAAGAGAATAATCTCGCCATCGGCGCGCTGTACTTCATCAATCGCGGCTTTCAGGCGTTCTTCAAATTCGCCCCGGAAGCGTGAGCCGGCGATCATGGCACCCAGATCCAGCGCGATCACCCGCTTGCCCATCAAAATCTCGGGCACATCGTTGGTGGCAATCTGCTGGGCCAGGCCTTCCACAATGGCGGTCTTGCCCACACCAGCCTCGCCGATCAACACCGGGTTATTCTTGGTGCGGCGCGAAAGGATCTGCATTACCCGCAGGATCTCTTTCTCACGCCCAATCACCGGGTCCAGCTTGCCTTCGCGCGCCAATTGGGTGAGGTCGCGGGAATACTTCTCCAGGGTGCGGTAACGTGTTTCGGCCTGGGGGTCGGTCACACGCTGCCCGCCGCGCAATTGCAGCACGGCATCATACACCCGATCGCGGGTCAAGCCGGCATTTTCCAGCACACGCGCGGCCGGGGTGTTGCGTTCACTCAAAATTGCCAGAAAGAGGTGCTCAGTGGATATATATTCATCTTTCAAGCGGCTGGCTTCTTCGTTCGCCAGATCAATGATCCGCTTTACCCGGGGGGTAATGAAGATCTGCCCGGCCCCACCACCAAATATACTGGCCTTGGGACTGGTGCGCAGGGTATAGTCCAAACGATCCATCAAGGTTTGCGCATCTACCTTTAAGATTTCGAGAATTTGCGGAATTACACCCTGCGGCTGCTCGATGAGCGCCAGCAGAATGTGTTCAGTATCAATCTGATTGTGCCCATACCGCTGGATGATCTCCGCGGCCCGCTGTGCGGCTTCCTGAGCACGTTCAGTAAAACGATCAAATCGCATCATGGTGAACCATCCTTTTACCAACGATCCAATGGAGGGATTATAGCATCAGCGGTGTTTACGAAACATCGATTCATTATAAGAAATGTGTTAGAGTGAGGCAGGGCAGGGCTGAGCTTCAATGGAGTTCGTTGTACTTTGATTTTACAAGGTTTGGGACAATTTGCAAGCCAAACCTGCTGAGATTAAAATCGTGTACAATTAAACGATGCTTGCTGTCCCCTCTCACGGCTTCATCCGCCCGGTCGACCCACGGCGGGACCTGCTGTCCATCGCCGACCTGATCGAGCTGAGTTTTGCTCATCAGATGGATGATGACGGCCGCGATTACCTGCGTCACATCCGCCGTGCCGCCCGCGATACCCAATATCAACGCTGGGTTAGCGGCATCAACGAACAGGTTTCGGTGCCGCTGTTCGGGTATGTGTGGGAAGAAGACAGCCAAATCGTGGGCAATCTCTCGCTCATTCCTTTCAAACACAAATCGGTCTGGCGCTACCTGATCGCCAATGTAGCCACCCACCCCAGCTACCGCGGGCGCGGCATTGCCCGCAAGTTAACCCAAAAAGGCATTTTTCATGCGCGCAAACAGGGGGCTTCTGCCGTCTGGCTGCAGGTGCGCGACGATAATCCCATCGCTTATCAACTCTACCTGAACCTGGGGTTCCAGGAACGGGCGCGGCGCACCACCTGGCATCAGGTAGAAAGCCCGCCGCCGCTGCTGCCGCTGGAGCAGATGCGCGTGACCGGACGCAGGCCCTACGAATGGCCGGTAGAGACAGGCTGGCTGCAGCAGGTTTACCCCGGCGATGTTGCCTGGAATTTGAACTTCTCTGCCGAGCGCTATGCACCCGGCCTGATGCGCAGCCTGGCACGTTTTTTCAACAACGAGCGCATCGAGCAGTGGTCGGTTTACCGCAGCGGACTGCTGCTGGGTATGGCCATTTGGGACGCCGGCATGTACAATGCGGAAACAGTCTGGTTGGCACCCAACCCGGAATGCGAAAGCCTGGCCCTGCCCGCCCTGCTCACCGTGCTGCGCCGGGAGGTGAGTACCCCCCGCCCACTGAGCATCAATTACCCGGCCGGCCGGGGGAACAATGCCTTTCAGCAAACCGGTTTCTCACCACACAACACCCTGGTCTGGATGGAAATCAACTTCGCAAATTCACACTGAAACTTTTCGGCCCTCAATACGTTATATGCTATGCAGTTCCATTCCAGGAAATGCGCGGGTTTTAAAAACATGTGCTCTCTGCCGCGGATTAATTCGGGCGGGAGTGAATCGGGCCGAAAAATCGGCTAAAGGAACATAAAATGAAATTTTTCTTGCGATTACTGGCGAATGCGGTGGCTATCTATGCCGCGGTGGCACTGCTGAATGGGCAGGGCCTTTCTATGGACAGCGGCAGTTGGCTTTCTTTCATCTGGCTGGCAGTAATCTTCAGTGCGGTGAACACCTTCATCAAACCTTTAATGTTGGCCCTGGGCTGCCCGTTGGTCATCCTCACCCTGGGGCTGGGCACCTTGCTGATCAACACCCTGATGTTTTACCTGACTGCTCAGATCGGGCAGTTGTTCCAAATCGGTTTCTACATCACCAGCTTTTGGGGGGCGTTTTTTGGCGCCCTGATTATCTCCATCGTCGGCATGGTCTTAAATTCACTGTTCCATGATAAAAAGTAAGGTTTTATACACCATTGCCGGGTGACAAGAAAAGATGAAACCTTCCATCGATGCCTATCGCGACCAATTCCTGGCGCAGCTCCCCGCCGGCTCTCCCTATCCCTTCCGTTCCTATAATGCGGACGCATGGGGCGATGCTCCGGAAATGGCGGATGAACTGGGCGCACTGATCGCCAACGGCATCAAAACAGCCACCTGCTCTGCCATGTGGGAGTGGGAATTCGATGGTGAGGTTTGGGATGAAATTGGGCATCTGACGTGGGTGCTGAATGGGCGCGGCGAACCGCTGTGTATTATTGAAATCACGGAGGTTTCGCTCAGACCCTTCGACCAGGTGGATGCTCTGTTTGCCTTTGAAGAAGGCGAAGGCGACCGTTCGCTGGAATATTGGCGCGCGGCCCATCAAGGTTTTTTTGAGCGAGCCATGGAAAAAATTGGCAGAGCCTTCACCACAGATATTCCGCTTGTTTGCGAACGTTTTAAACTCATTTACAGGTATTAAAGCCGGTTCTGAACGAAATACCGCCCGAATCTGCAGCGCACTGATCTATAAAAAAGCGCCGCATCTTCTCAATAATTCGAGGCAGCGCAACGCATTGATGCCATCACCCATCTCCCCGGCCCCCTGCCCGCAGCGGGAAGGGGGAGACACTTTTTTTGCGGTTTTTTCGCCCCAATTAGGGCGAAAAAACCGCTTATTAAGGTCTCCCCTCCCCATTTTTTGGGGAGGGGCCGGGGGTGGGGCGAGGTTTACCGCGACTTATTGATAAGATACAAAGCGCCCGCTTTCGCGGGCGCTTTTTTGGTTTTTATCCCATAAAACAGTCTATTTCGCAATTTCGGTCGGAGTAGGTTGGGCATCTTGCGGCCCAATCTGCGGTTGGTTGGGCACCACCGGAAGCAGCGGGACCAGCGGTAAGTTGAAGTGCAGAATGCGGTTGGCACTGGAACTGGCATCTGTTACCCACAGCCCGCCATTGGCATCCACGCTTACCCCGGCGGGCATCACCAGGACAGGCACATCCCCAATCAAATCGCTCCAACCGCGCAGGAACTTGCCAGTAGAGTCAAACTCCAGCACCCGCCCAACATCCGGGTCGGTGATAAACACGTTGGAATTGGCATCCACCGCAATAAAAGGCTTGTTATCCAACGACTGGCCAAACCAACCACTCACATCCCAACTGCGCAGCGGAATATAGGTCTTGCCGCTGGCATCGCCCTGGAATACCTGTATGCGCTGGTTCCAGGTATCGGTCACATACACATTGCCATCCTTATCCAGCGCCACACCCACCGGTTCATCAAATTGACCCGCATCAAAACCACTGGTGCCAAAAGAGGTGATCGGCTCGCCGTTGGGGCCAAAGATTACCACCCGCTTGTTGCCGGTGTCGACCACATACAGGCGGCCCTGGGCATCCACCGCCAACCCGCGTGGTCCCCAGAAGGCCTCGGGCTTTTCGGCCTGGCCAAAATACCCCCACATGCTCTGGAATTTTCCATCCGCACTGAATTTTTGCACGCGGTGGTTCCAGGTGTCAGAAACATAGACCGAGCCATCTTTGCCAACCGCAATTCCCCACGGTTCGTTAAAGCTACCACCCGGCGCCTGGCCCTTGGCCAGGTCGGCGAACGTGCCCCAGGTTTGCAACACTTTGCCGTCCGCCGTCAGATGCTGAATGCGATGATTGCGCGAATCGGCCACGTAAATCGAACCGTCTGCAGCCACGGCCACCCCGCGGGGCGCATTGAATTGGCCGGGGGCGTTGCCAGAGGTACCAAAAGCCTGATCATTGGCCAGCTTGAGCATACCTTTTTCATACGGATCCCCGGTAGCCGCCTGAGAAACTATCGGCGCGGCGCCGTAGTTCCACATCTGGGCCGCCACATCTTTGCGCACATACATCCGCAGGCGTGCCGATGGTACCCAGGTTTCGGGCGTCAGGCTTTTGCTGCCGCTCACCTGAGCATACTGGTCATAATCACGGTTAAACCAGATGTTGAACAGCCCCTGGCGATACCCTGCATCGGAAATAGCGTTCCAGATGCGCTGCGGGGTCAGATCAAAATAATCCTGCATCGGCCATACCAGGCGCACATATTCGTACATCACGTAACTGTCTTTAACAATCGGCTCGATCTTGGAGAAATTTGGGTCGCCCACAATCACCACAGCCGCATCGCGCACGTCGCGCCCAGGCTTATCGCCATAATATTTCTTGTTGGGATAATCGCGGAAGTACCACCAATACGGATAGAGCGACTCGTTATCATAAGCGACCACAATATCCTTACCGCGTGTGGTTCGCTTGGAAATCTCTTCCACTTGCGCCAGCACATCCTTGGGCCCGCGCGCGGCGTGGGCATAAACCAGAAATTCTTCGCCCAGGTCATAATTTACATACGAAGCCTTGATCGCCACCCGCGCGGTTAATACCGTGAGAAACACAAACACCGCGGCGGTGACCAGGCGGATGATATTCTTAAAGCTCCAGTTGGCAAGGGCATAAAACAACCCGGCAATACTGGCGATCGTGCCCACCAAGCCCATCAGGAAGTTGCTGCTCGCACTCAATTCTTCCACCGTGCTGCCGCTAAAGGGCGTCGGTTTGCCGATCAGCGCCAAAATCAGAGCGGAAGCCGCCGCTACGAACACCGGCAGCAGCAGCGCCCCCAACAGACCGCGCCGCTCGGAAAGGGCTTTCCAGGGGGTGGTATCCACCAGGTAGCCCAGGCCCCAACCACCTGCCAAAATCATGGCGGCGGTAATGTGCACCGTCAGCCAGGGCATCTTTTCTCCAGCCAGCGAATAGGCGACCAGGCTGGTGACCGACCAGAAGAGCAGCAGCGCCAGCACTGGAACACGCCGCGGAGCGGCATCAACCTGCGGCTCAAGCACCACTTCAGGCACCATTGTGGCTTTCAGCCAACTCGGCAGATGCGATTCGCCCACCGGTTCTTCCCCGTGGGCAGCGCCGGATGCATCCGGTTCGGGCTCGGGCGCGGCAGGCGCTGTTTCCAACACAGCCAGTTCGTCCGGATCTACCGCTTCGAGGATTTCCGCATCCGCCCGGTCCGGCTGATGGGCCGGGGCCAACCCGGGGATGTGGCTGAACAGGCGGTGGCGCACCCCCGCCACAAACGCCAACAGCGCCCCCAACGCCGGCAGGTATTCGTAAAGGGGAATCTGGATCAGGGCATAGTAATACAACGGTTGGCTGCCCCGCTGCACCCCCTGCTGAGAAAGCCAATAGCCCAACGCGGCCACCAGGCCCATGGGGAAGCCCTTGCCGTTGGTAAAAAAGGTGGTGAAGAAAACAGTGAAAACTGAAAAGAAGATACCTGTGGAAACGAGCCAGACCCGCGGCCGCCACCACAACCCCAACGCAATCGCCAGCACAGACAGAACAGCCACAAACACCGTTGTGCGCAAAAGGCCAGTGGAAGAATAATCCAGCGGGTCCATGCCCAGCATGCGCATCGGGAAAGCCGAGAGCAGCGGCAGGGTGAGCGTACCGGCA
>Ga0335397_10002813_pt1 | contig 23563 bp, 12 predicted proteins | sample MAT04_FD_205740 | JGI IMG/M metagenome (GOLD analysis project Ga0335397, IMG submission 205740) | Freshwater microbial communities from Lake Fryxell liftoff mats and glacier meltwater in Antarctica - MAT-04 (spades assembly) (version 2) ... | reverse complement strand
TGGGCTGGCTGTAACTCGATGCTGCTGACGGGTGGAGGAATTCGCAGTGGATTCATTTACGGTTCATCGGATCGTATTGGGGCCTATTGCACCTGGGCGGGCGGGCGATTGCCGACAGAAGCGGAATGGGAATTCGCAGCACGTGGAGCCGATGGACGCGAGTATCCCTGGGGAAATAATCCTCCGCAGCCCGAGCGAGCAGTCTATGGGCGAGTGATTGGCCACGGCGGCAAACCGGATTCCGTGGGGTCGATGCCTGGCGACTGTAGTCCGTTTGGAATTCTGGACATGGCTGGCAACGTCCTTGAATGGTGTGCGGACTGGTTTGGTTCCTACTCCGTGAACGGCGTGACAGTCCAGACGAATCCTCAAGGAGCCGCTCAGGGTACTAATCGAGTCCTGCGGGGCGGATGCTGGTCGTATGAAGCTCGTTCACTTCGTGCAACCGAGCGATTGCAGCAACCGCAGTCTCAGAGGCTTTGTCTGATCGGTTTTCGTATGGCAATGGATGTGAGCCTGGACGATCCGGCTTAAAGGCGAGCGGCAAAAAAGAAATTTGCAGACTGCGGGCATAGCGGTAATTTACGTGCGTGATCACGCCACGTTACGTTGAACATGTCCAGGTGGCAGACCAAGGTCAGATCTCAGGTCTTCAAAGAGTTGTTCGAGGCAGCGATTACTCTTGCCCCAGTCATACATTTGGCCTGGGATCGAAGTTTTCGCGGCAATTTGCGTTTGAGCCTGTCGTGCCTGAAGTGAAATCGTCAATGTGCCCTTCAGGGAACAGACAGAAGAAGGCAGCTCAGCGGTGAGTACACATCCTTCATTGTGTTGTTCGACGTTTTGCAACTTCTGGCCGTGTCTGGCCATCGAACAGAGACACCGAGCGATGCAGCGTCCGATTGGGGTGGTGACAAATTCCTGTCGTTCCTTGCCAGTACGAATTCCCCAGGACGCATACAGTGGCTGGACCACAGCCGCGAGCTTTTCCAGTGGAATTGGCGATGACATGACCTTGTCGTAGACGGCCAGAATTGCCTCTCCGGAGATGATCTTTGGTGCCTTCTCGCCATGGTGGGCAATGACTGTTCGAACGGCTTCCACCTGGATGATGTTTTCGTAGTGCGGATCGTGTTCCCAGTTTTCATTCTGCCGAGTGACGTCGTCGTTTTTCAGAACGAGATTCGAATCAGGAACGAGTAGAAGATGTCCGCAATTGTGGCAGAATTTGCCGCTGGCCTTAACGCCACACTCTGAACAGTACATTCCGGCTTCTCCTTCAGCCCGCCTCGACAGATGCAAATTGCTCTCCCAAAGAACGGTATTCTCAGTTATCGGCCAGAGACCCCATTACGCCAAAGTCTAAATGGTCCTCAACTTTTCGCAGCAACACTCCGGATTGACGGAATGGCAACGGACATGTGATTGTCGTTACAGCGATTTCACCAACATGGCTGGATTTGCCAATGTTGCTTGATACGGAATTCCACTCGCCGTATTAACAAACCACGCCTGGCTACGGCCTGGCGCGCTCCGCAGCTTCGACCGCAAGGACGTCGCAGCGTTCGTTTTCAGCGTGGCCTGCATGGCCTTTGATCAGTTTGAACGTGACCTGGTGTTTGCTGAGCAACGCGTCAAGCTGCTTCCAGTGTTCGATGTTCTTGATCGGCACGAGCTTCCTGCCGTCTTTGCGGTTCCAGCCATTTTTTATCCAGCCAGGCAACCATTCTTTGGAACCTTTCGCGACATACGAACTGTCCGTCACAACTTCGACTCGCGATTTTCGAGTCAGAAGTTTCAGACCTTCGATGACGGCCTGCAGCTCCATTTGATTGTTGGTCGTCAGCGCTTCACCACCGCTGAATTCTTTTTCCGTTTTTGTCGCGGGATGACGCAGAATACACCCCCAGCCACCGGGTCCGGGGTTTCCTCGGCAGGCACCGTCTGTGAAGAGCAGCACGAAGGGAAGGGCTGATGTTTCGGTACTCATCGGAGAATTCGGACTAACGTTCGCGATACACGATCCGACCGCGTTTCAGGTCGTACGGCGACACTTCTACCACAACACGATCACCAGGTACGATCCTGATAAAGTGTTTTCGCATTTTCCCGGCGACGTGCGCCATGACCTGATGGCCGTTCTCAAGCTCTACGCGAAATTGGGTATTCGCAAGTGCCTCAACCACGTTGCCTTCGACCTGAATTGATTCTTCCTTCGCCATTCCAAATTCTGCTTTCGCCCTTTTTTTATGATCTCGCCCGTTCGTGCGACGTAAACAACGTCAGCGGCGGATTCGGCATCGTGACAAAACTGCGGCGGAAACTCAACCGGGAAATAGGTTTATGGCATTCGATTGCGTTGTTTGAGAGGTTCCTGATTGCCGGCGGTCTGCTTGTGAATTTACGCAAGAATGGCCAGAATGCTGCAAATGAGCCACCCGTATACCGACATTCCAGAACTTGCACAGGCCGACAATTCGTGCGGCGTAATTCGTGTTCCGACAGAGCAGGATATCCCATTTACATCCCGAGTCAGGGCAATTGTTGATACGGCAGAATTCCAGCGGCTGCGGCATGTGACCCAACTGGCTCTGGCGTCCAATGTTTATCCCGGTGCCACTCACACGCGATTTGAACATGCTTTGGGGGTCTATCACAACGCCCTGAAGTATTTGTGGCAGCTTGGCCGCGACGCAAGATTCGCCGATATCGTTTCGCGGCACGACGCAGAAGTTCTGATCGTGGCGGCTTTGCTGCATGACATCGGACACTGGCCGTTTTGTCATCCGATCGAAGATCTTGCGTTGCCGCAGATGCCGCCGCATGAAGTCTTCGCACTGGAGTTTCTGCAGCCCGACGGCGAGTTGACTCAGGTGCTGGAATCACAATGGAACATCAGTCCCGATGAAGTTCTGAATGTCCTGGTGGCGAAGTCAGATTCGCAAAGCAGCCGACTGAGGCGTTCGATTCTGTCGGGCCCGATCGACATCGACAAAATGGATTATCTGTCACGCGACAGCCAGCACTGCGGAGTTCCGTACGGTCATCATTTCGACCGCAATCGGCTTATCAATTCCCTGATCGTCAACGAAGCGGGTGACGGTCTTGCCATCACATCCAAGGGCCGCACGGCTGCCGAAATGATGGTCTTCGCGCGTTATGTCATGTTTACGGAAGTCTATTGGCATCATGCGGTTCGTTCCGCCACAACAATGTTTGCCCGAGCGTTTCTGGAACTTCTGCCGAACCTGGACTTAAGGACTCTGTTTCGAATGACAGAGCCGGATCTTATTCGCAGCCTGTGTTCGGCAGCAGTGGGTTCCGAAGTCGCTTCTCTGACCGATGGCCTGTTTGGTCAACGTCGCAGACTGCACAAACGCCTGGCGGAATACAGCATCTATCATCAGGAACCACTTTATCGCAAACTGCGACGGATGACCGCGACTCAACTAGTCGCGTGTTCGCAACCGCTTACCGAAAAGCTTTCGACCATCACGGGACGAAAACTTTCCGGAACCGATGTGTTAATTGATGCACCGCCACAACATCGGGAAGTCGAGTTTCGTGTTGATGTATGGTTTCGATCAAGCAACGAGTATCGTCCACTGCGAGAGGTCTCGCCGATCGTGGATGCCATGGCACACAATCAATTTGACGACTGCGTTAAGAAAGTCCGTATCTTCATCGCTCCGCACGTGCGTGAATTGATCCCGCAAGATTTGTCGATTGACGAGTTAATACTGGAGACGTTTGGCTAAGGGTCGCTCGAACATTGACAGTCGTATTTCTCAACCAGTGCTTTCATTCAGGCTGAGGTTCGTCGGGGTTGATGCCGTATTTTCGCCAGGTGGCTTTTTCCCATTCCAGCGCCGATGGACCTGCCACATCACTCTGAATGACCGTTGCCACGGCACCCCGCGTGAAACCGAACTGCTTGCCTTCGGTCAGAAACTGCTGCCGCAGGATGTCTTCACCATTTTCGTCTGCCGGAGCGCGTTCCAGAACCTGCACAACGTAGTAACTGCTGAAGTCTTCGTTGGGAACCACACCGACTTCGTTGTTACTAAGATCTTCAAAAACGGCCTCCATGAATTTTGGTCCGGCATATCGAATGCTCCCGGCGATCTCGTCCGCAAAGCGGATGCTCGACAGACGTGCTGTTGGCTGCTGCATAAAATTCATTTGCGGCGTCATCGATTGTTCCATCCATGAAAACGGCAGCGTTTGTCGCATTGAGACTACTGGCGAGTCAGCTTTGCCGAGTACTGTTTGACCTTCAACAGTTTCCGACATGGTCTTCTTTTCGCCTTCTGGTTTGTTCAGTCCGGCCTGAATTGTCTTTGCAAGCTCTTCCCCTCGAGCCTTTGCAAGATCGCGGGCCTTTTCGCGTTTGAGAGCAAGTACGACCTGTTCGCGAATTCCGGGAACATCAAGTTCCGGGATATGGCTTGGAGCGTATTCAGTGATCACCCATGCGTAGCGAGTTTCCCCGCCGTCAGGATCAAATTCATTTTTTACGGCACGCTGTCCAACAAACAGCGTCGTATCGTTCGTCGGATCGTCCGGGAAAGCACTGAAGACTTTCTGGGCAACCGTCTCTCCCTGAGACACCATTGCCGCTCCGATCGGGAAAGATTCTCCTTCGACCAATTCGGAATAGCTCAGTAACGGTGTTTCGACAAACTCACAGCCTGTCTCTGCCGCCAAAGCCTTCAGGGCTGCAAGTGTTTCAACCCCGGATTCTCGCATCTTTTCAGACAGTTCACTCGGAGAAATGCTGCGATTTTTTTCGAACAGTGAAAATCGGTAGCCGCTCCGTTTGTCGTCCAGTTTCTTCACTGCAGTCATCAGTTCATTCAGCCGATCGTTCAGTGCCGTGCGGACTTTCGCATCCAGCATTTGCTCACGAATCTCGGCCTTCAATTCATCGTCAAGCGGCTTGTATTCGATCTTAGGAATCACAAATTCCTGCGACTCTGGAGTTTCGGACGCAGTGGGTTCCGCCGCAGCCGGTTGTGCAGGGGTCGCTGCTTCGGTCTCAGACTTTTCTGCGCCCTGAACATCTTCCGATTTTTCATCAACCAATGCCGTCAATCTGACCGTGCCAGCAATTCGACTCAGATCGCTAACGACCTTGATACCGTCAACTTTAGATTGAATGCGGCTTTGTTCCTCTGCCTTTGGTTCTTCAGGCTTTGGCTCTTCAGGCTTTGGCTCATCAGGCTTTGGCTCTTCAGGCTTTGGCTCGTCTGCTGGTTTTTCTGTAGCGGAGGCATCGCCGGGCGTTTGTGGCGTCTCGGCTGGTGCCTCCGATTTCTTTGGAGCCGGTTCGGCGGGCTTGCGGTACAGTTTGTCGAGATTGTCTTTGTAAAATGCTTCGACCTCAGCATCAGTCGGAGGCGTCACGCTCGCTTCCACTTTTTTATATCCGAACTCCAGATAAGCGAGTTTCGCTTTGTTCGGCTGACGGAAACCCGGCAATCCAGGAGCCAGCTCATTTGGAAATCGCAGTCGCCCTTCCTGAAACTTTTCCGAAATCTCGGCGTCTGTTGGATCTGCAACTTCACTGATAAACGAATCGACGTCAAGTCTTACCGTATTAAGTCGCTCTCGAACCTTTGTCCTCTTGAACGTTGCGTAGTAAACATCCGGTCCTTGCGGCAGGCTGGATGGCTGCGGTCTCAGGATCTGATACGCCATCAAGGCTTTGAGTTCTTTACCGAAGCAGTCCAGCAATTGACGCTCAGAAATCGGTCCAGTGCCGAAATTCAGTTTCTGGCGAATTTCAGCAAACGCCGCGCGAGACAACTTTTCCTGTGTCTGCTTGTTGATCCAATCCGACACCATCTTATCGGTGACAACGATGCCAAGACTATCGGCTTCGGCTCGCATCATTTCTGCAAACGTCAGGTCATCCGTGCCAGCTTCGTGCCCAAACCCAAACTGCGGTGCGTACATCGCGGTGCCCGGTGCAATCACTTTTTCATACGCCTGTTGCATGAACATATTTGGAATGTTGCGCTGCAACTGGAGATCCATCATGCGTTTGTCGTCGAACGCACCCAAGGCTGAAGTCTGATAGAAACCAGAATTCGGATTCACCATTCTCGGGAGCACAAAGCCACACGCAGCACCCAGCACGGCCCCGGCAATGCCAAATTTAATCCATTGCCCTCGGCTGAAACCGAAGAATGAGAAAATCATGGCACCAATCAATATGCCCAGCAGGACAAAATGGGTACCTCGATCGCTGAACAACGTGTCCAGGGTAAAGGCGAGCATCGAAAGAATCACAACCGCAACCATGGTGACATGCGAATTGCGGCGAAAGAAAGTAAAAGGGGATGCCATGAAGAAAACTCGTTACCGTTAAGGGGTGTTCTAAAAGTTGTTTTGCCGATTGTTTGCTTGTGGGAGAATCGAACGATGTCGTATCCCTATGAACACTGAAAGCCGACGGCAGGGACGGATTCTAGCCGTCACCGTTTGTCAGACAAGGTCAACTGTGATTTGACTTTGTGGCAGATTTAATGTCTCTTGCCTGCTGGAGGCGACGTGAAGTCTGGCAAGGACTGGAACTTCCCGATGTCCCATTCCTGTCTCAAACTGTTCTCGATGTCTCCCTTTCATGATCTGACTGCAGCCAGTACCCTGCCGTCGCCCGTCGCCCAAGAACCTGGCAGTTTCTTCTGTTGTGAAGAACCTCGTTTACGGTCGGATTTCCTGTATTCTTCTGTTATTTGCGCGTCCTGAGTCAACTCGACATGGCCCCTCAGAAAAAAGCTCTGGTGATCGTGGAATCACCTGCCAAAGCAAAGAAAATCGCCGGATTTCTGGGCGATGACTACATCGTCCGCGCCAGCATGGGCCACATTCGTGACCTGCCTTCCAAGGCGGCCGAAATCCCCGCTGCGGTCAAGAAGGAGTCCTGGTCGACGCTCGGCGTGAACGTCGAAAATGACTTCGATCCGCTGTATGTCGTTCCCGCAGAAAAGAAAAAGCTGGTCGCTGAACTGAAGGATTGCCTCAAAAAAGTCAAAGAACTGGTCCTCGCGACCGACGAAGACCGCGAAGGCGAAAGTATCGGCTGGCACCTGGTTCAGATCCTTCAGCCCAGCGTTCCCGTCAGCCGCATGGTGTTTTCGGAAATCACGAAGCCGGCCATTTTGGAAGCCATCCGCAATACGCGAAAGCTGGATGAAAATCTCGTACAGGCTCAGGAAACGCGCCGCGTCGTCGATCGACTTTACGGATACACGCTCAGTCCCTTGCTGTGGAAAAAAATCGCTCGAGGACTGTCTGCCGGTCGCGTGCAAAGCGTTGCAGTACGACTGCTTGTCGCTCGCGAAATTGAACGCATGAAGTTCCGCAGTGGCACGTTCTGGGACTTGAAAGCGGCGTTGCAGGGCAAAGTCGGGGAACCGTTCGAAGCCGTTTTGCAGACTGTTGGCGGTCGTCGCATTGCGGCTGGGCGTGACTTTGACGAAAACACCGGACGCCTGAAAGATGGAGCAAATGTTCTGCTTTTGGAAGAAGCCCGCGCAAAGGAGTTGCTCGAAAAAGTTCGCACGCAGCCCTGGACGATCTCCAACATCGAACAGAAGCAGCAGACGCGCAAGCCGTCCCCGCCGTTCACCACAAGTACGCTTCAGCAGGAATCAAACCGCAAGCTGAACATGACGGCTCGGCAGACGATGCAGACCGCTCAGCGACTGTACGAAGACGGCCACATTACTTACATGCGTACCGACAGCGTCAGCCTCAGCGGCGAAGCGATTACTGCGGCCCGCGGCAAAGTCGATGATCTCTACGGCAAGGATTACCTCAGCCCTTCGCCACGCCAGTTCACGACAAAATCCAAAGGCGCGCAGGAGGCGCACGAAGCGATTCGACCGGCTGGCACAGAAATGAAGACTGCTGATGAACTTGGTCTGTCCAGTGCGGAATACAAGCTGTACCAGATGATCTGGAAGCGCACGATGGCGACCCAGATGGCCGATGCAATTTTGCGATTCGATACGGTGACAATTCAGGTCGATGATGCGGAATTCCGAGCCTCTGGACGAACCGTCGAATTCGCAGGCTTCTTCCGCGCGTATGTCGAAGGCTCGGATGATCCGGAAGCCGCGATCGAAGATCAGGATTCTTCACTGCCGCCGCTGTCCGAAAAAGACGTCCTGAAATGTCAGAACGTTGATGCGATCTCACATGAAACCAAGCCACCGGCGCGATTCACCGAAGCGACACTGGTGCGGACACTGGAAGCAGAAGGCATTGGTCGCCCAAGTACGTATGCCAGCATTTTAAGCACGATTCAGGATCGTGGTTACGTCCGCAAGAATGGTAACCAGCTTGTCCCGACGTTCACGGCAATGGCTGTTACGAAATTGCTGGAAAATAATTTCCCCAACCTTGTGAACCTGGGATTCACGGCGGGAATGGAACAGACGCTGGACGATATTGCGACGGGGACCGCCGATCGTCTGCCGTATCTTCGCCAGTTTTATTCCGGAAGCGAAGGGCTGGACGAACAGGTCCGGCACAAAGAGGGCAACATCGATCCACGGGAAGCGTGTACGCTGACGATCGACGGTCTGGATGCGACTGTGCGAGTTGGCAAGTTTGGTCCGTACTTCGAAAAAATGAATGGCGAAGAAAAGCTGACCGCTTCGATTCCGGACAGCATCGCGCCTGGAGAAATCACAAACGAAATTGCCGAACGGTTGATCGAAGAAAAGCAAAAAGGACCGCAGTCCATCGGGATTCATCCAGAAGAAGGACTTGCGATTTATCAGATGCGTGGTCCATTCGGACCGTATCTGCAGCTTGGCGAGATGAAAGATGATGGCACAAAGCCGAAGCGTTGCAGTATCCCGAATTGTTTCGACGTGATGAACATTGAACTGCCGACTGCGATTGAACTTTTGTCACTGCCGCGCCGAATTGGCAAACATCCACTGACGGACAAGGTCGTCAACGCAGGAATTGGTCGCTTCGGTCCATACGTGACGCATGACAAAGTTTTTGGCAGCTTCGAAAAGAAGACGCATACCTATGAATTTCAGGGCGAAACCTACAACGTCCTGAACATTACCATGGATGCCGCCGTTGAACTGCTGCGCAATACGAAGAAACGAGCCGCTCCAACACCACTGAAAGAACTTGGCAATCATCCTGAAGATGAAGCGCCGGTTCAAATTTTCGAAGGCAAGTTCGGTCCATACGTTAAGCACGGGAAGATCAACGCCACGGTCCCGAAGGATACTGATATTTCCGTCGTGACGATGGAAGACGCGGTTGGCTGGCTGGCTGCGAAAATCGCCAAAGACGGTGGCAAGAAAGCCGGAGGCCGAAAAAGTGCCGCGAAGAAGTCTGCAACAAAAAAGGCACCAGCAAAAAAATCTGCTGCGAAGAAGACAACAAAGAAAGCCAGTAAAAAAGCTTCGGACGACGAATAGTGAACGACACAGATTTCGCGAAGGACCGCTAGCCTGATGTCGCTCACTTTAGGTTTGTAGTCCCGCCTTTAGGCGGAAGTCGGCGCAATGTTCCGTGGAGATTCCGCCTGAAGGCGGGACTACGAACGGCTACCACCGACAAATCGAGTGCCATTGGGCTGGCGCTTTGCCGCTCAGTTCATTTCAGATAGTAATTTGTCGAGCGATCGCAAGCTCTGGAAAGCTGTAACCCCGGCATGTCATCATTCAGATCAATCATCGGCCTCACCCTGTTTCTTTCACTCACAGTGAGTACTACACAGGCGGGCGATCGTCCGTATTCCATACCCTGCCTGGATCGCGACGATCAACTGTATCGACAGGTTGTCGTCGATCAGGAACACGGCCAGTATCTGGGTCATCCGACGACAGTACTTTTGGAAGATGGCCACACGATACTCTGCGTGTATCCGAAAGGGCATGGCAAGGGAGGCATCGTTTACAAACGATCGGTTGATGGCGGCCTGAGTTGGAGCGACAGACTGCCTGTTCCGGAAAACTGGGCCACTTCAAGAGAGGTGCCCACACTGCATCGCGTTGTCGGGCCGGATGGCAAAAAAAGAATCATCATGTTCTCCGGTTTGTACCCCTGCCGCATGGCTGTCACAGACGATGACGGGGCGACATGGTCTGACCTTATGCCTGTAGGTGACTGGGGCGGGATCAGCGATGACGAAGGACAAACCTGGAGCAAACACCGTGACCTGCCTGCGTCACTCAACGGCGACCGACACACTGGAAAATATCTTTCCGACAGACGTCTGTTTATTTCATTCCGCAGTGTGCAGCCAAAGGGACTGACAGCCGATCATCAAGGCGATTGGCTGGCGTGGGTCGGCACGTATGACGATCTGGCCGAAGGAAAAGAAGGTCAGTACGTCGTGCGGCTGAAGGACAACAAGAAAGGCGCGGACTGCGCTTACCCCGGCGTCGAAGTGCTGCCAGATGATACGATCGTGACCACAACCTACGGCCACTGGTCAGTCAATCAAATGCCCTATATCCTGAGTATCCGACTGAAGTTAACGGAACTTGATGCGCTGAGGTAGGTCCAGCCTGCCGGAAAGGATTTCGCAGCCCCGCTGCGAGCTGCGGCCAGATTTGCCGCCACTCCAAAATCATGTCGCCTGAGATGACGGTGACGAGGTTCTGCGATAGCGTCATTTGAATGCACTCAAGCAATCGAAGTGACGCGCGCCTGTTGTTGGCAGACGGCTACTCATGTACCATGTCAAGCATGTGTGACGTTGCGTCGAAAATAACATGTGTGCCACGGGACGGACGCTGCACTTTTCGATATTCACAAACTTACCAAGCGGGCTGATCGCGTGCGTTTACGGGGGACTCAGGATTACGAATTGCTTTCGCCGTTGGGCAGAGGTCGACTATGGTCTTCTTTTGTCGCGACTGCGGACGGAGGATCGCAGGTTGAGTTGCGGATATTTGACACAGAAAATGTCTCAGATTCCGAACAAATGCTGGAACTGCAGCGACTGCAGTTGCTTGCACTGGTAGAGCATCCGGCAATTCGCAGAATCGTCGAAGTGGCCTCCGAGCACCAACCACCGTTTGCCGTATTCGAACATCTGAATCGGCTGCCTGCACACACTGCAAATTGCTGCAATGCTGAGGCCTGCCATAAACTATTCGATGCTCTCGCCTGCGCTCATCGGTTCGGTGTGATTGCGGGATGGATAAGTACGGCAGACGTTCGAGTGCGTGAAGCAAATGACTGGCTGCTGGATCTGACGAATGAACGCATACCACAACCGAATCGTAAAACCCGTGTGGATCCCGAGGAACGTGCAGCGGATACTTTCCACGGAGCAGATCCAACAGGTGACGTCTACGGCCTGAGCTGTGTGCTCGATCAAATGGCTCAATCACAGTCGGAAGCTGGAGTGACACTTCATGAGGATGTCGCACAATTGCTTGCGAAGGGCATGGTTGCGGACCCGGAGGCACGACCTACAGCAGAAACGATGGCACGTGAGTTCCATAAACTCACGGTGAGCAGTCAGAAATCGTCCGACAACGAGTTGTCCGGCACTGTGTTTTCTCCGCCATCCGTCGATGATCAATTCAGTCGAACTCTAAATGATTTTGAAACTCCCGAGACTTTTGTGCCGCTCCCGTCGAACCTTGGGCGATTCGCAGTGCATGAACAGCTCGGCGCGGGTTCCGCAGGGGTCGTGCATCGGGCCACAGATCGCAGCAACGACCAGATTGTGGCATTGAAGATTCTCAACTCCACCGTCGCTCAGAATGTGTCAATGCTCCGCCGTTTCATGCGCGAGGCGAGATTGCTGGCTCAGGTCGGCAGCCCTTACGTCGCAAGGCTATTGGATGCGAACAGCGATCAAGGACTCCATTTTCTGGCGATTGAGTTCATCGCTGGTGGAACACTCAACACCGCGATGCAAAAGGCCGGGCGGCTCGATGAAAGAAAAACACTGCGGCTGATCAGCGATGTTTTGAACGCTCTGGCGGTGGCGCACCAGCAAGGAATAATTCACCGCGATATTAAACCGGAAAACATCCTTCTGACAACGGCTGGACAGGCTTTTCTCGATTCCATAGAGACAGTGATCGCTGCAGGCAATGTTGTCAGCGGTGGCGATCCCATGCCGCTGGTTAAACTGACGGACTTTGGACTTGCCCGCGCGGACCAGTCTTCTGAATCGATGGCAGTGACTCAGGATGGCACGATCCTTGGCACGCCATTGTATATGTCACCGGAGCAATCACGTGGAGCGGTTATTGACGCCCGCTCAGATATCTACTCAATCGGCGCAACGCTGTTTCATATGCTCGCCGGGCGGACACCATTTGTGGGTGACAATGCTGTCTCACTCATGAATGCGATTTGCCACGATCCACTTCCGTCATTGCGGCAGCTTTGCCCGGATCTTAGTGAAGGCTGCGTCTCGGTAATTGAAAAATGTCTCGCGAAGAACGCCGACGCACGATACCTGGACGCTGCATCGCTGCAGGCTGACATCGAACGGCTGCTGCATGGTGAAGCGACGTCGATGGTCCTGCATCCGGCAACCCCTGCCACCAGTGGGCTGGAAGTGCTGCAGTTTCAATTTCACTGCGATCTGACTTCGTCGCCCGCACAGCTTTGGCCATTCATTGCCAACACAGACCGCGTCAATCATGCTCTGGGATTGCCGACTGTCACTTACACGACGCGAACCGATCCGATTCGTGGCGTCGAACGATTTGCGGAATCGAAGATTGCAGGCCAGAAGATTGTCTGGCAGGAACATCCGTACGAATGGATTGAAGGACGCCGTCTGAGTGTGCTGCGAGAATTCTCAACCGGACCATTTCTGTGGTTCATGAACATCATCGATATGCAGCCTGTTTCCGGAGGCGGGACGCGGGTCACTCAGACACTGAAAGTAGTGCCGCATAGCTGGATCGGGAAGCTGGTGGCAAAGTTTACCATCGGTCGCAGCACGCCCGCGTCTTTTCGTCGTGTCTACGCTCAGATTGATGACTGGTTGTCGCGGCCTGAAAATGCAAAACTCCTTGCCGATCCATTTGGTACAACGGCCGCCATAACGACCAACGGTCGCGAGCGACTTAACGAACGCATCGAGCGATTGACGGAACGTCGCATGAACCCGGCGGTTATTGAAACGCTGGGGCAGTTTCTTGAGCATGCTTCCGATCCGGAAGTCGCACGAATTCGACCGCTGGTGTTTGCCGAACGTTTTCAGCTTCCTCCGAAAGACGTCACCGACGCCTGTTTGCATGCTGCAAAAGAAGGCGTGCTAGTGCTGCTGTGGGACATTTTGTGTCCATCCTGCCGCATCCCCGCAGACGTTCAGGAAACGCTCGCAACTCTGAAAGATCACGGCTACTGTCCATCGTGTGATTTGCGTTACGAAATCGATTTCGCCAATTCGGTCGAGTTGATTTTTCGTTCGCATCCGGAAGTCCGCGCGGCAGAAACTCGAACGTACTGCATCGGTGGTCCGGCATTCTCGGCTCATGTTGCGGCACAGACGCGACTGCAGCCTGGGGAACGCTTTGAAATGGAACTGATGCTCACAGAAGGATCGTACAGGCTTCGCGGCCCGCAGTTGCCGTTTGTGGTTGATATCCGGGTGTCGGCGGCTGGCGGTTTGAGTCGGTTCGAATTTCCACTGCTGCGACCACCGTTGCCGAATTCCGTCCCCACACTGCGGCAGGGTCAGCAAGTCCTGACCTTGTTCAATGATACGAATCGTGAGTTACAAATTCGTCTGGAACGTACGTCTGATCGATCGAGGGCGCTCACAGCCGCTGCCGCCGCTGCCATTCCTGCGTTTCGCGAGATGTTTCCAAACGAGGTTCTGGCACCGGGGCAGATCGTTTCTGTGACAAACATCACGCTGCTGATGGCTGAACTCTGCGGTACAAATGAGTTGTATCAATCGCTGGGTGACGGCCCGGCGTTCGGGAAAATCCGCGAACATCTGCTGCAAATTGATGAAACGATCAAATCGCATGGAGGAGCGGTGGTCAAGTTCGTGGGCGATGGAGTCCTGGCGACATTTCAGGAATCAGAATCCGCCATGTCGGCGATCGCTGCACTGTTGAGTTCAGCAAACGAGTCACTTGCTGTCCGACTGGCACTGCACCGCAGTTCGGCCCTCGTGACGACTCTGAATGATCGGTTGGACTATTTCGGGGAAGCTCTGCATCTACTGCGGATGATGCTGCAGAGAACTGAACCCAACGAAGCGACTTTAACGGCAAATGTTCTTCCTGTACGAGAACCTCTCGCGATTCCGCAAAACGACGTACTGCATATCACGCCTGTTGAATATATGCTCCCAAACACAGCAGTCATCGCTTATCGCTGTCACCGAAACGTTTCAATTTCGCAGGAATCACAATCGGGGGACTGACGTCTCTCCGCTCGCCGAAACTCAGGTGTGATCCATGACATTACATTCTGTGAACGGTCAAAACAATTTCGGGGTCCCATTGGATGTCTGACAATTCTGCCGACGAAGCCAGACAAGATGTTCTGTTCAGCAAATGCGCGACTGCCGTTCGCAGGCTGTTGCCAGCGTTGACGCAACTGGAACGTGAAGCCGCGTTGCTGCAAGCCGCACCTCTGGCAGAACGAGAGTGGTTTGAATTATTGCGGCAGAAGCTGGTGCCACAACTGGGCGAACAGGCGTTTCTGGTGGTCGCTGTGGTTGGTGGCACGAATATCGGAAAGAGTGTCATCTTTAATCATCTGGCCGGTGCCCGCGCCAGCGCGACGAGTCCTCTGGCATCCGGGACAAAGCATGTCACTTGCCTGGTGCCCGAAGGTTTCAACGCGCGACATGATCTCAAAGGCGTCTTTCCGGATTTCGAACTGCACGAATGGACGGATGCCCGGTTAGCGTTGGAAGAATGTCCCACCCACCAGTTGTTCTGGCGTGTGGCAAAAGAATTACCACCGTCGTTGCTGGTGCTGGATACTCCGGACATCGACAGCGACGCCCATGTCAACTGGGTGCGAGCTGATGCAGTCCGTCGTTCGGCGGACGTGCTGATCGCCGTGTTGACTCAACAAAAATACAACGACGCCGCGGTGAAAGAGTTTTTCCGAAAAGCAGGCGACGAAGACAAAGCCGTTCTTGTCGTTTTCAATCAGTGCCTGCTGCCGGAAGATGAACCCTACTGGCCAATCTGGCTCGACACATTTTGCCGCGAGACGAACATCAGGCCGGATGCCGTGTATGTGACTCCGAATGATCGGCGAGCGGCGGAAGATCTGCGGTTACCTTTTTTCGAACGGCAGATCCCCGGGACGAACACCACTGAGACTTTGCCCGTCCCCGACAACACGCCTCGCAATCTGGCAGCCGATCTGGCACGACTTCGCTTTCGCGACATTCGCATTAGAACTCTGCTGGGTTCACTGCAGGAACTGACTCACCCCGATCGTGGCATCCCGGCGTATCTGAGAGAACTGCGACTGGCAAGCGAAGATCTGGGACGGACTGCTTCGAGACTGACAACGGACAGCGTCGTGCAGGTTCGCGACTGGCCATCGCCTGCCAATTCGCTGCTGGTCGCCGAAATCCGTCAATGGTGGCAAGGTCATCAGGAAGGCTGGGCACGCACGATTAACTCGGCATACAACACGGTTGGAAACGGGATTCTGTGGCCGATTCGAGCGGCTCGGCGAGCACTTCAGGGAGAACCTGTGCCGCCAATGGACGACTACCGCAGTCGCGAATGGCTGGCGGTGCTGGGCGTTGTCGAAGAACTGTTCGACAAATTGCAATGGATGGCAGAATCCGGAAATCAAATCATCCGACCTCGTATTGAAGCCGTATTGCAGGGCGACGTTCGTTCTCGAGTCCTGACGTTGCTGCGACAAAAACACGATGCTGTGGACTTTGAAGAAGAACTCAGACTAGTTGTTGAACAGGAAATGGAAAACTTAGAGAAAACGAAACCAGACCTGTTTGGAATGTATCGCCAGTTGAACAACGTTTCTGCCGTGGTGCGACCAATGACCAGCGTTGTCTTGTTTTCGATCGGATTTGGACCTGCCGGTGAAATGGTGGCCCCATTTCTGGGTCATGCGGCTGCGTCCGCCGTCGTTCACGTCTTCGCCGATGTTGCTGGCGGTGCGACTGCCGCGATCGCTGGCGATGCGGCTGTGTCCAGTGCGGCCAGTTCCGGAACCGGTATGCTGCAGGCATGGTTTCATCGATTGCATTCGACGTTTACTGCGCGTCGGGCGAACTGGCTGACGCAGTTGGTTCATTCGGAACTTCTCGGGCAACTTCCGGAAGAACTCAACGCGGCTGCCGGATTAACTAAGTCGGATGCGTTCGTATCGGTTCAGAAATGTGTGTCAGAACTTGAGGCGTTACTGCCGGTCCACAGGAAATCTTAATCATGTCACTGACACCTGAACTGCAGCAACTCGCGGTCCTCGCCGAAATCGACAGTCTCGTGCTGCGCGTCCGACGATGGCTGGAGGATGCTCCTGCCTGGGATTCTGCGCGAAAGGCGCGGTCGCTGGTGTCGAAGATTGTCGAACGTGTGCATTCGTTGCGGATTCGTCTGGAATCACCATTGGTCGTCGCCACGTTCGGAGGCACGGGTACAGGCAAGAGTACGCTCGTCAATGCCCTGATCGGGCAGGAAGCATCGGAATCCGGCCGGCAACGACCGACAACAACCATGCCCGTTTTGCTGGTTCATCCGGACATTGAAACGACGGCTCTGGGCCTGGATCTGAGTCAATTTCACGTTCGTCGAATTGATTCACCGGTGCTGCGGGATCTCATCATTATTGATTGCCCGGATCCTGATACCAGCGAAGCGGCTGAATCCGGAAGCAATCTGGCTCGCCTGCGGTCTATTCTGCCACACTGCGATGTATTGATGTATGTTTCGACGCAGCAAAAATATCGCAGTGCCAGGATCGCAGAGGAACTTGCAGATGCAGCGTCCGGCTGCCGTTTGGTCTTCGTACAGACTCACGCCGAACAGGATTCAGATATCCGTGAAGACTGGCGGAAAAGCCTGGCTCCCGCGTATCAGGTCCCCGACATGTTCTTTGTTGATTCACGGCGGGCCTTTGCGGAGCAAACGCAGGGCCAGCGTCCATCCGGCGACTTTGGACGACTACTGGAACTGCTCACCAATCAACTGGGAACATCGCGGCGTGTGGCGATTCGCCGCGCTAATCTGATTGATCTCCTGGAAGAAGCGTTGACAATTTGCCGCACAGATTACGATCGTGAATTGCCGGAAATCCGGAAACTGGAGGAAGTCCTCGATCAGCAGCGAATGAAGCTCCGCGATACACTGACGACACAACTGAGAGATGAATTGCTGGTCAATCGAAATCTGTGGGAACGACGTCTGCTGAGCGCCGTGACGGATATCTGGGGTTTCAGTCCGTTCTCCTCGGTGCTGCGACTTTACAACGGGCTGGGTGCGTTTATTGCTTCATTCAGTTTCTTCCGCGCTCGATCATCCGCTCAGATGGCGTTGATCGGGGCTGTCCAGGGCGCACGCTGGCTGAAGTCGCGAGTGCAGGAACAGGAAGCCGATTCGTCACTGGAACGGCTGGCATCGTTTGGGATCACCGATCAGCATCTTCAGGAATCGCGGATGATCGTTGCCGGCTATGTGCATTCTGCCGGCATCGATCCGGCAGAATTCAGCGACCGTCGAGATCTCTGTCAGTTGCGGCGACAAGCGTTAACCGTGGAAAGTCAGTTCCTCGGCGACGCCAGACGCGGGATCGATGAACTGATCGAACAACTTGCCGAACAGAATTGTTCGGCATTTACACGCTATCGATATGAAGTTCTGTTATTGATCTATGTCGTGTTTCTGGTTGGTCGTATCGGACACAATTTTTTCTGGAGTTCCTTTCTCGCCCCGATTGTGGGCTGGACCGTTCATCCCGAACCGCTGTTGACGGTGGATTTTTACATCCCGGCCACAATCTTTCTGATGATGTGGTCCGCAATTCTGGTTCTCAGTTACACATGGCGATTGCGCAGAGGTCTCTCAAAACACATTCAAAAACTCGCCCAGGCAATGGTCGAAACACGCATTTCGGAAGGACTGTTTCCGTCCGTTGATCATGTGTGCGAAAGCGTGATCACTGACGATCACCGCCTGACCGAATTGCTCGAACGAACCAGCCGCTTCCGCCGTGAACTGGCCGATGGCGTCCAGTTCCTGGGCGGCCATCGGAGATAACAGTCTTGTCTGTCCGCGCTAGATTCGGTTTCGTTTCCGGCGATCTGCCGATCCTCTACTACTACGGCGAACCATGAACCGGGCGCTCGCGGCCAAAGCCGCAGCGGAGTGAATCTCAGTGTCATGTGATGGCACGGAATCGTCAGCCCACCATCCAGCCAGCGGCAACTCAGACATCACGGTATCGTGTTCAACTGTGAATTTCTGAGCCGATTCGGGTGCCTTCACGGATATCGCAACGTCATCTGCCGGCGTTCTCATCGCTACTGCGAACTGATCGGCGGTCTGAACATCCGCTGCCGATACCATGAAATCCGGACGTTCGGCAGAGGAACCATCAGGTGTCAACTGGCCGTCGTTCTCTATAAGAGATGCCAGGCTGCCCAGTTGTACCTGAGAAGTTGAGTCCTCAGGAAATTCTAACGACGTGATGACGAAGTCAACCGGAACGCTCCATGCGGTCATTTCACCCATCGTACTCACGGCCCGCACCCATACACGATATGATCCTTTCGGCAAGACTGTCGGAGATGTGTACGTAGTGTCGGTGAGATAGGTCTTATACAGGACGCGGACATTGGTGATGTTGTCCACCCATAACTCGTATTTCGTTGCATCCGGGACTGCCGACCAGACAATTGTCGGAAATTTGCCGCCGACAAGCGGTAAATCCTGTTTCGGAGAGGTGATCGTCGGACTTGTATTAATGTAGAAGTCCCGCGCGGCACTCCAAAACCCAGGTTGTTCCAATTGATCAATGGCGCGCACCCACACGCGGTACCTGCCAATCCCAAGATTCTCCGGCGGTACCCAGGAATTCGTCGGAACGTTGATATTACGGAGCAATTGAGAGACACCCGTTGAGAGATTGTCGATCCAGACGTCATACCGCAGCGTCCCTGCGATGGCATTCCAACTAATTGTTGGACGCGAACTTGTCGTCGTGGCGTTCGGGCCGGTCAGAACAGGTGGTCCGTAATCCAGAACCACAACAGCCGCTGTCCCAGTGACATACGCTACAGAACTTGCCGTAATGGTGACATTCTTCGCTCCATCGATTTCAGAATCATCAACGGCTTCCACGAAGAACGTGACACTTTCCTGGCCAGCCGGGATTGTGACACTTGCAGGAACTCGGAGTTCGGTTGCATCACTGCTTTCCAGAGCAACCAGCAGCGACTGTCCCAGATTATCAGTATCGCTTCGATGCACAGTAGCAATGGCTGCTTTACTCCCTGCGTTTTCCAGGAAGGACGATTTGTTCAGCGTGACGGTGACGGATTCATAGTCGGTGATGGCGATCGCCTGGGTTCCCGACGCATAAAAATTCTTTGACGCCGTAATGCTCGAACTTCGGTCTCCATCGAGAAGTTTGTTATCGATGATTCCGACAGAAAACGTCATTTCAGTCAGGCCCGAAGGAATTGTCAAAGTCGCTGGAACCGTCAGCCCCGGCCCGGCAGTCAGATTCACAATCAATGAGTTCAAAAGGTCTGCTGCTTCGATGCCCTGGCGTGAGATTTTTGCCACAAACGTCCCAGCGTTCTCGGCGACTGTGGGAGTCATTGTCGATACTGCCAAAACGGGTTCGTAGTCCAGGACAGCCACATCGGCTGTCACCGGATCACCGGATCACCGGATCCCGGCGCGGTTGCGGTCAGCGTAGCGATCTCATCGCCATCGACGAAGCTGTTGTCGTGAACCGTAATCGGAAACTCGATCATCGACTGACCGGCCGGAGTTATGACAGTGGCTGACGCAACCGACAATCTGCCGGGTTTATTGCTGGAAATCAGAACTGAATACGGCAAACTGATGTCAGTATTTCGCCGCGTCAACTTGCCTGTCATTGTTGATGGCAACAAAGCCTCGGATACCGAAGAGACTTCTACAGTTAACGCCAGTGACTCTTTGTCTGTCACAGTCACGGTGTCGCTGCCCAAATCGAGGCCCGTAACATCGACGCTGATCGCCGAAATTGTCACGACCTTATCTCCGTCCAGGATGTTGTTATCCACAGCATCCAGCGGCACCAGAACATATGCCTGGTTAATCGGAATCACGACCGTCAGTGTATCACTACCCTGAAAACTGGCTTTATTGACATTCGATGATTTGATGACGACTGTGGATGCCTGCATTCCTACGGTCTGCATTGTCATTGACCAGCCCAGGAGTTTGCCAAAGTCGGACGTGTTGTCATCGGTCACTTCCAGCAGCCATGTTCCGGCTGGAGACTGGTTGTTGAATTTGCTTAGTGACTCTTCAGGCGCAAAGCGTCCGGTGTATGGAGCGGAACCGGCGAGGATAGGAACCCGTGCCTGATCATCCAGAATTGTCCCGGACATCTGGGTGCCATTGGACAGGAGGTCGCCAAACAGCCTGACTCGAGTGCCGCTCGGGCTGATCAGATAGACATCCAGATCCGCCAGAAGATCATGCTGAAAATTCACAGTCACATCAAGGTCTGTGATCCGTGTCAACTGCTGCGGAACGATGATCGGAGAAAGGATGAATCCAAGATCCGGGATGTGGTACACATCGGGATTTGAAAAGCTCTTTTCTTCGACATAGTCAAACGGGCCATCGGAAAACGATCGCGACACTTTGACCTGAGTTGCAGCCGGGCCTGCGGCTTCAGAAATCTCGGTTGCGATGACATCGATCAGGATACCTTCTGCGTCCTCAACACCAATTGTCCCGAAACTGGGACGATAGTCGAGAGCAGTTGTCGTCAGCGTAACAATCTGGAGACCATCCCGGATGCTGTCATCGACGGCATTCAGCGGGAACGTAATGGATCGGATTCCGGCTGGTATCGTGATCGTCAGCGGAATCGACACTTCAGAAGGATCACCGTTCGTGAGCTGCACGACGACATCCTCGCTCAGCGGAGCCGTATCTGTATTCGAGCGAGTCAACGTTACGGTCGCAGCGCTAGGTCCGGCATCCTCGCGAATGGATACCTTGTCAAATTGGATCAGGATTTCTTCTGCATCCTGCACCTGAATTTGAACAGCCGACTGCTGAGTTTGGCCACCAACCGAGGCCGCCGCAGTCACCAGAACTGTTTGAGTTCCGTCCAGCAACGTGTCGTCAATGACGTCAATCGGAAAAGTCGCTGACTGAGCGCCGATCGGAATCACGACAGACGCAGGCACCTGAATCTCACTGGTGTCACTGCTTGTTAAGGACACCGTCAGTGCCTGAGCGGTGGAGGATCCATTGGGTCGCACGACAGTTCCCGTGATAGCCCCGTTTCCGACATTCTCGGCGATCGTGCCCGGCGTTACTGTGAGTTTGAGCGTCAGTCCCGGAGGCAGGTCAAATGCCTCAACGACGCCATTGTCGGCATCTCCGCCATCATCGGCACTGAATCCCATACCTCGTCGAGCGAACGCGGTCCAGATGGCCACACGTTTTGCGCTGCCGTTCAGGACAAAATCCGCCTGCAGCATCGCGTCTCTGAAGTCAAGGTTAGTGGGATTGGCCGGCTGAAGCTTGAGTGCTTCCACAAAGAGTTTCATCAGCTCTGTATTGCCTTTGCCACTGGCAGCATTATAGATGTCTGGCTCGTATCCCTTTCCAGCGATGGACAGCCCATCGCCGTTGATCATCAGCCAGTTCAGATCCCACAACGTGGCGGCGATAATTTCTCCGTTAGCGTGTGGATCCCTGTTTGGATTAAAAGACCCATAGGTGGTGGGATCGATCGCCAAGTTGTAACTATACGGAAAATTTCGGATTCCTCCGTTGGGATCATTCAGTGGATTACCCAGAACGTAGTTCCCCGTCGCATAAGCGTCGGACTGCAGATCGGTCGACTTCTGGACCATCATCAGTCCCAGAAAATCACTCCAGCCTTCTCCCATCCCGTAGCTCTGGGCCTTCTGCAGTGCCCCGGAATTCGCCGGCCCACCCGTCAGACGATTCGATAGACCGTGACCGAATTCATGAAACACGATGAACGAGTCCATCGCGCTGTCCCTGGTTGGCGTGGTGATTGTGAACTCATACATCTGCATACGGCCGGAAGTTCCATCCGGAGGCGTTGAAAAATTTGCATTGTTTGTTCCGGATCCGTCAAGGGCATCCGCTTCGACCTGATCGCCGGCAACTCCGCCTTTGCCGTAATTGTTGGTCTGAAAATTTCCGGAGACTTCGTCAAAGCCGTAGCCATACAGAACATCGTGGCTGACGTTATTCAGGTAAAACAAATTGACGATTGACGCATTCTCGTTTGCCTGAGCGCTCAGTGCCGGATCAAACGGGAAATTGAACACCAAAGACGCACCGCCATCAGGTCGATTGCCTCCCGTATCATTGTTGTCCTTGTCTTGCTGGGCATTGACGTTATTGCCACTTGTATCCGTAAACTCGGCCCCCGCAACACCGTCCGTGTCGTGCCAGCCAAACGGAGAGGCATTTGGTCCTCTGAGTTCAGGGTTCACGATCAACGCCGGAGGCTACTCCAGAGGATTCTCAAATGGTATCTCCTCGGCATGGTAGCTCGCGCTACTACTCCAATCCACCATGTTCAACACACTGCCGTCGGTCGCACTGACAGAAGCGTCATACCAGCTTTGACCGTCCGTTGTCTGAACATTGAGCAACCAAACCAGTTGCAGACTGCCGTCAGTTCCGGGCACATATCGCAGTCTCGCTGGAATATCAGCCGATTTTGAAATTCCTGCTGACTCAATAATTGACGCTGCTACTTCACCCGCGATGTGACTCTCCTTTACCAACGGAGTGCCTTCATATATCCATCCAAATTTTGTGACGATCGAATTCAACGCCTGAACCGCTGTCAGTTGCGAATTTGGATTTGGCGTATTCGTTCCGACTCCCGGCAGGATCGACGAACCAACATTGATCACTAGCCCTGACTGAGTAATGTTGATGTTAAGATTAGAATTAATGCCGGGAACACCATTAACGACCTGCTGGAGATAGATGTGTGTCACTCCCGACCCGACATTCTGATAGTTGTTGACAACCTGTAGGGTATCAATATCAGATGCGGTGAGTCCCAGACTTGCCGCCTGAGACCGCAGGAAACCCTGTGCGATATTCAGCGGCGTGCCAGAATCTGTTCCACTCAGAAAACTGCCTGGATTTACCAGGTTGATTTGAGATGAGAACGCGGAGTAATTGAAGGCTTCACTATCGATTGTTGTCGAAGACAGCAGCGCTCGCTGTTCCATGGGAACAGCACGTTTGTCGCCGCCAGATGCAGCGAGCTTGAGGTCACCAATCGGGGTGTCGGAATATCGTGATGTAAGCCCTCGGACTCGTCGCATGCGGTTTTTGCGTGCGGAGCGGGATCGTGT
>Ga0335397_10002810_pt1 | contig 23588 bp, 25 predicted proteins | sample MAT04_FD_205740 | JGI IMG/M metagenome (GOLD analysis project Ga0335397, IMG submission 205740) | Freshwater microbial communities from Lake Fryxell liftoff mats and glacier meltwater in Antarctica - MAT-04 (spades assembly) (version 2) ... | reverse complement strand
AGAAGACGCAGCCGCGAGAAGCCAGCCGTGGCGCGGTCTGGCGTCTAGCGCCGCAACTCGTCGCGCCCGACGATGGGGCGGACGATGATGCCGATGATCCAACTGATCAGGCCCAGTACAAGCGCACCGAGCACGCCCCACCAGAAGCCATCGACTTCGAGACCGAAGCCGATGAGCGAACTGATCCACTCGACGAGCAGGAGAAGGAGCCCGTTCACAATCAGCGCGATGAGCCCCAGCGTGAGGATGTAAAGCGGGAATGCGACGATGCGAACAAAATTGCCGATCACGCTGTTCACGATTCCGAAGACCAGGGCGACCATCAAGAACGTCAGCACGCTCGCAGTAGTGTCGCCCGGCTCGTACTCAACGACCCGCACGCCCGCCACGACGAGCGTGGTGAGCCAGAGGGCGACCGCGTTGATGACCAGCCTGACCAGGAATCTTCTCATTAGCCAATGATGCCTCTGCGCCGGCAACGGTGCAAAGAAGCCGCGCGGGGGCGGCCACGCACAGCGCCCCCAAACCGCTCCCAGTTCCGGGGAAGAACAGCACAGGCGCCCACCCTAGAATCGGACGGTGAACCTCCGCGACCGCGACCAGTCCCCGGTGCAACTGCGGCCTGAGATCCTTGCCCTGGCCGCCTACCGCCAGGGCAAACCGGCTCCCGACGACGCCTTCAAGCTCTCGTCGAACGAGAACCCCTTCGAGCCGATCGACGCGATCCTCCAGGCGATCTCCGAATCGTCCATCAACCGGTATCCGGATGGCAGCGCGAGCGCCGTGCGCGCCCGCATCGCGCAGCGCCACGGCGTCGACGTCCAGTCGGTGCATGTCGGAGCTGGGTCCGTTGCGATTCTGGCCCAGCTCATCCAGGCCGCCGCAGGATCCGGTGACGAGGTCGTCTACGCCTGGCGCTCCTTCGAGGCCTACCCCGGTCTCGTCACGGTGGCCGGTGCGACGAGCGTGACGGTGCCGATCGACGAGTCCGACGGCAGCCACGACCTCGCGGCGATGGCCGCGGCGGTGACGGTGCGCACCCGACTGATCCTCGTCTGCTCGCCCAACAACCCGACCGGCGCTGCGGTGTCGGCGGATGCTTTCGCGGACTTCATGGGGACGGTGCCGCGCAATGTGCTGGTCGTGCTCGACGAGGCTTACGCCGAATTTGTGACCGACCCCGCGGCGGTGTCGGGCATCGGCCTCCTCGACGATTACCCGAACCTCGTCGTACTGCGCACCTTCTCCAAGGCGTATGGGCTTGCCGGGCTGCGGTTCGGCTACGCGATCGGCCCGGCTTACGTGCTCGACGCCGCACGCACGACGGCGATTCCGCTTTCGGTGATCGAGCCCGCGCAGCGGGCGGCGATCGCAGCGCTCGACAACGAGGAGTTCTTGCTCGAGCGGGTCGCGCGCATCTCGGCGCTGCGCGACGAGGTCTGGCGGGCCCTCCTCGAGCAGGGCTGGAGCATCCCGCGTCCGCAAGGCAACTTCGTTTGGTTCGCGACCGGCGAGCACACCGCCGCCGCCGCTGGAATCTTTCTCAAGCACGGGATTGTCGCCCGCGCACTCGGCGCCGACGGGCTGCGGGTGTCGATCGGAGAGGCCGAATCTGTGGGCAAACTCCTAGTGGCGGCCCAAGAGGTTGTACAGACCCTACCAACGGCGCATGCCCGGACCGGGCTAGATTAGAACCTTGACGTCGGCCCTCCCGACGACCGGACTCCACTGCGCACAGCCCAGGGAACTAACAGGACTGCGAGGTCACCGTGGCAGAATCCGTCGAGATGGTGCAGCTGCTCTCCGCCGATGGCGTCATGCAAAGCGGCGCCACCGCTGAGGAGTACCTCCCGTACATCGAGAAACTCAGCGACGACGAGCTGCGCCAGTTCCACCGCGACATGGTCGTCATCCGCCGTTTCGACGTTGAGGCCGCGAACCTGCAGCGCCAGGGCCAGCTCGGCCTGTGGGTGCCGAGCATGGGACAGGAGGCCGCCCAGGTTGGCTCCGCCCGGGCCGCGCGCGACCACGACCACATCTTCCCGGCCTACCGTGAGCACGCCGTCGCGATGGTGCGCGGTGTCGATGTGCTGGGCATCATTGGACTGCTGCGCGGCACGACGCACGGAGGCTGGAACCCGGCCGAGTCGAAAAACTTTCACCTGTACACCCTCGTGATCGCGTCGCAGACGCTGCACGCCACCGGCTACGCGATGGGCATCGCCCTCGACGGGTTGCACGCGACGGGAGACCCCGACAAAGACGAGGCGGTCATCGTCTACTTCGGCGATGGCGCGACGAGCCAGGGCGACCTCAACGAGGCGCTTGTCTTCGCGGCGAGCTACCAGACTCCGCAGGTCTTCTTCCTGCAAAACAACCACTGGGCCATCTCCGTTCCGGTGAGCGTGCAGTCGCGGGTGCCGCTTGTGCAGCGCGCCAGCGGTTTCGGCATCCCGGGTGTGCAGGTCGATGGCAACGACGTGCTCGCGAGCTTCGCTGTGACGGCGAAGAACCTCGACGAGGCACGCAGCGGTGCCGGTCCCCGATTCATCGAGGCGCTGACGTACCGCGTCGGCGCGCACACCTCGTCGGACGACCCCACGAAGTACCGGACGGATGCCGAGCTGCAGTCCTGGATCGCCCGCGACCCGATCACGCGGTTCGAGACCTGGCTGAGGTCGCGCGGCGAGGGCGACGCCTTCTTCGCCGCTGTGGACGAGGAGGCGGAGGACTTCGCCGCCGACATCCGCACCCGCACGCACGAGCTCGGCACCCCGTCGATCGACAAGATGTTCGACCACGTGTATTCGGACCCTCACCCGGTGACCGCGGCGCAGAAGCAGTGGCTTGAGGACTACGAGGCATCGATGGGATCGGACTCATGAGCGAGAAACTCATCACGAACACCGACGCGCCGCACCACGCGGGATCCCGCGACGGCGAGGCGCCCCGCCCGGCCAGAAAGGCAGCGGGCACGGCCGAGTTGCCCCTTGCGAAGGCCATCAACGCCGGTCTGCGCAAGGCGATGGGCGACGACAGCAAGGTTCTTCTGATGGGGGAGGACATCGGCCCGCTCGGCGGCGTCTTCCGGGTCACCGAGGGACTTCAGGCTGAATTTGGCGAGAAGCGAGTGCTCGACACCCCTCTCGCCGAGTCCGGCATCATCGGAACGGCGATCGGGCTCGCGATGCGCGGCTACCGGCCGGTGTGCGAGATCCAGTTCGATGGCTTCATCTTCCCTGGCTTCGACCAGATCACCTCACAGCTGGCCAAGATGACCAACCGGCACGAGGGCCAGGTGCAGATGCCGGTCGTCATCCGCGTTCCCTACGGTGGCCACATAGGCGCGGTCGAGCACCATCAGGAGAGCCCCGAGGCGTACTTCGCCCACACGCCCGGCCTTCGCCTGGTGAGCCCCTCGACCCCGAACGACGCCTACTGGATGATCCAGGAGGCGTGTCGCTCCAACGATCCGGTGATGTTTTTCGAGCCGAAGAGCCGCTATTGGCACAAGGGCCCGGTCGACCTGACCGGCAGTGCAGCGCCGCTGCACGCGAGTCGGGTCGTGCGCACGGGCAGCGAGGTGACGCTCGTCGGCCACGGCGCGATGGTGACCGTTCTGCTCCAGGCGGCGGAGCTCGCCGCAGCAGAGGGCACGAGCGTCGAGGTCATCGACCTGCGCTCCCTCTCTCCCATCGACTACTCCCCCATCATCGCGTCCGTGCGCAAGACCGGCCGGCTCATCGTCGCCTCCGAGGCGCCCGGCTTCGTCAGCGTCTCGTCAGAGATCGCTGCGACCGTGACCGAGGCTGCTTTTTACTCCCTGGAGGCGCCCGTGCTGCGGGTGTCAGGCTTCGATGCCCCGTTCCCGCCCGCTGGCCTCGAGACGATCTACCTGCCCGATGCCGACCGCGTACTCGAAGCCGTCGACCGGGCCATGGCCTACTAGGTACGGAAAGACAGCCAACATGAGCAGCCGTGAATTCAACCTCCCCGACGTCGGCGAGGGCCTGACCGAGGCCGAGATCGTCGCGTGGAAGGTCGCCGAAGGCGACACCGTGACGGTCAACCAGGTGCTGGTCGAGATCGAGACCGCCAAGTCGCTCGTCGAACTGCCGTCGCCGTTCGCCGGCGTCGTGACGAAGCTCCTCGTCGAGGAGGGCACAATGGTCGACGTCGGCACGGCGATCATCTCCGTGTCGGATGCCGGGACGCCGTCGATCCCGGATGGCGCGCCCGCTGCCGCCGCTGCCGCCGCGCCCGCCGCGGCGCCTGCAGCCATGCCCGCCCCAGCCAACGACGCGACGGAGACCATCGCCGACACGGCCGCGAGCATCGCCGCCGACGACGACAAGCCGGCTGCGGTGCTCGTCGGCTACGGAATCAAGGGCCACGTCGCATCCCGTCGCAACCGCCAGCCGGCCGCCGCCTCAACACCAAGCCGCCCCGCCGCCCGGCCGAGCTCGATCCCCGCGGCATCCGCCTCGGCGATCATCGCCAAGCCACCGATCCGCAAGCTCGCGAAGGACCTCGGCGTCGACCTCGCTACCGTCACCGCGACGGGTCTGGCCGGCGAGATCACGCGCGACGACGTCGTTCGCGAAGCCTCACAGGCGAGCCTGTTCCGCAACATCGAGACCCCCCAGTGGGCGACGGACCGCGAGGAACGCATTCCCGTGAAGGGAGTGCGCAAGGCGATCGCCTCAACGATGGTCGCCAGCGCCTTCTCCGCGCCGCACGTGAGCCTGTTCGTCGACGTCGACGCGACGCGCACGATGGAGTTCGTCAAGCGTCTCAAAAACTCGCCCGACTTCGCCGGCGTCAAGGTGTCGCCGTTGCTCATCATGGCGAAGGCGATGATCTGGGCGGTGCGCCGCAACCCCACCGCCAACGCGCAGTGGACCGACGAGGAGATCGTCGTCAAGCACTACGTGAACTTCGGCATTGCGGCGGCCACCCCGCGCGGACTCATCGTGCCGAACATCAAAGAGGCCCAGGACCTCCCCCTCATCGAGCTCGCCCGAGCCATCGAGCAGCTGACCATCACCGCCCGCGAGGGCAAGACCCAGCCGGCGGCGATGGCGGGCGGAACCATCACGATCACCAACATCGGCGTCTTCGGCATGGACACCGGCACACCGATCCTCAACTCCGACGAGGTTGCCATCGTGGCCCTCGGGACGATCAAGCAGAAGCCGTGGGTCGTCGACGGTGAGGTTCGACCGCGATTCGTGACCACCCTCGGCGCGAGCTTCGACCACCGCGTCGTCGACGGCGACGTCGCGAGCCGCTTCCTGGCCGACGTCGCGAGCATCATCGAGGAACCGGCCCTGCTGCTCGACTGACCCCCCCCGACCTCAGCGGTGCCCGGCCACGACTGTCCGACTGTCCGACAATTGTCACCGGGGCGGCGGAATTCCACGACCGCAGCATCGACCAGCCCGCCGCGTGCCAGATGCAGCGCGTCTGGCTGACCAGCTGCCTCGCCCAGGACACCGGGGCGCTCGTACTGGACGAACCGACGACCTTCCGCGACCTGCGCGTCCAGGTAGAGATCCACGACCTCGAGCGGGATCTGGCGGATGACCGAGGCGTCACGAGTTGCGTGGTGCTGCACGACCCTGATCAGGCCGCTGGTTGGCGAGAGGCACTCCCGGGTGCTGCGAACCCCGGCGCAGCTGCCGGCTGGGCTCGTGACCGCGCTCGCCGGCGCACCCTACTGAGTCTGGCTGCTCTGGCGGTCGCGGGGGACACGCGCGTCCCAGTAACGCCGAGGTTGCCACCAGGCAGTACCCGTGCCGCGATCACCGGCGCCTCGGGGCGGTTCCGCCAGTGCGGGGGCCTCTTCTTTGCGGCTCGAGAAGCCCTGCTTGCGCAGGAGGAGCCGGGTAACAACGGTCAGATGCGGAAACTCGACGAGCATCCCGACAATGATCGCCGCGTAAATCACTGGCTCCCCCGGCACCGCCACGGATGTCAGGGCAAGCATGAGTGGCGCATTGCGTGCCGCTGTCGTCAGCGACAACAGCGCGTGACGCGGAGCACTGAGATGGAGCATCCGTGAGATCGCCTCCGCCAGCGAATAGCTCACGACGAAAAAGATCCCGACCGCGACAAGCACGACAGCAAAGGTCGAGACATCGCTGAGTATCACCCCGACGTTGCCAGCGAAGATCTGCAGGATCAGTGCCGCGATGGCGACCGGGACGATATGACCCACTGCCGCGAGAAGGGCAGCGAACGTGCGGGCGGACAACAACTTGCGGAGCGCGAGCTTCAGGAGAACCGCGACCACAAGGGGGCCGACGAACCATTGGAACAGGCTGTGGCCGACGTCGGCGAATGCGAGACCCGTCTGCGTTCTCGTGAACAGCCAGAGGTAGACCGGGTAGAGCAGCAGCTGGCTGATCAAGTTGATCGGGAGGAGCACTGCACCCAGAGTCGTGTCGCCGCGGGCAATACGGGTAAACCCCAAGTACCAATCGGTGCAGGGCGCCATGAAGTAGATCACGACTCCGACGAAAACGAGCGGCGAGGAGCCGAACAGTAGGGAGGCGATGCCCAACCCGATCACGGGGACGAGTACAAAGTTCGTGAGCCATGCGACGGTCAGGAACCGCGTGGCGGCGCCCAGCTCCCGCAGCCGAGGTAACTCGACTTCGAACAACAGCAGCGTCACAAGCAGTAGCACAGTCGGATCCGCCCCCGTCGCGAGCTCCGTGCCCACGGCGGGAAACAGTCCACCGATCGCCGCGCCCATGATGATGGCACCGATGAAGAGCGCCGCGCTGCCGAGACGAGAGATGCTCAGCAGGCGCATTCGACCGCGCAGCAGCTCAGATCGTCGGTGAGCATTCCGGCGTCACGCCACTGCTCGAGGGCATCGCAGTCCTTGCCGAGGCGCTCGCCGATGACCCGCGCGATGTGGGCGTATCTCTGGCGGAACTTGTAGACGAAGCAGAACTTGAGTCCGGCGTGGCGCACCGACGGGCCGCTCAGGAACAGGCCGGGCGTGATGGTTGATTCGTCATTGGCGTCGAGTTCGGGCCACCCGTCGTCGCGCCGAGCGAACATCGTCGATACGGGGCCGAGGCCTGGTCCGAATCCGGTGGCGAGAATCGGTCGCGAATCGGCTACAACTGCTCCCAACCCCGCGATCGAGACGGAGAAGGTGCCGGATGATGCAGGCTTGACCGCGACGACCATCCCGTCGCTCGACAGGGTGAGCCGGCCTGTCGCCCTAGCGCGGGCGAGCTTTTGCCGGCTGCGCGGTGCCAGATTGAACGAGGGGTCGGATCCGGTTGCGGCGTCCCACGGATGTTCCGGGTCGAGAACCGTGACAGTGGCGCCGAGAGCGACGTGGTGGCAGGCGATATCGATGCCGGACTCGTAGCCGCCGATGACCACGACGCGGCCCTCCCTGCGGGACCACGCGACATCGGTGGAAGAGTGATCGACAAGGGTGCTGCCGTTGAATCGGGCGCTGGCTGGCGCGTGAAACTCCCCGCCCGCCCAGACGAGCGTGCGGGCTGCCACGGGGCCCCGGTTCGTGTAAACAGTGAATCCGTCATCCGTCGTCCTGACCTCGATCACTTCGGTGTCCCCGAGCACGGGAAGGCCGAAGTGTTTTACGACTGAACCGAGGTATCGGGCGTACTCCGCGCCACTCGGATAGTCAATTCCGAGCGAGAATGCTGGTGAGGTCTTCGGATGCACGGCATTGAGATCGGTCGCCCCGAATCCGTTCCCGGTGAATGAGGGGGTGAGGAAGCGTTGCTCGCCGGGCCAGCGCCGGAAGGTCTCGCCGACGCTACCGCGCTCGACGACTCCGAGAGTGAGCGAGGTGACGGCGGAGAGGGCCAGGCCAGTGCCGACACCGGCTGGGCCGGCGCCGATGACGACAGTGTCGAGGGTCGGAGAAGAAAGAGTCATTGGGGGCAATCCAAGCCCGACATCACGAGCTATTGAGAACGGTTATCAACCTACTCTAGAGGGATCTCCCGGTGGTCGGTGCACGCTCGGTGTTGCGGCACCCGGTTTGGCGATCGAAAAAGGGACCCCGCCGAGCCGAGGTCCCTTTCTGTTGCGACGGTTTCGAACTCAGTGCTCGTCGTAGTGCCCGTCGTGCTCGGCGTGCTTGTGTCCGTCGTGCACGTAGTCGACGTGGTCGCCATGCTGCACAGTGTCGTGTCCGCAGTTCTCGGCGTGACGGTGGTCTTCGATGGTGTGCTCGGCGTGCTGTTCTTCGGTCATGGTGTGTCTCCTTTTCGTGTCGGCGGTCAGTGGGTATGACTGCCGTGGTCGGTGGTGTCTTCGAGGGAGTGTGCGATGGCATCCTCGACGACGTGCGTGACGTGCTGGTCGGCGATCGCGTAGGTGCCTTCGCGCCCCGACCGGGTGACGACGGCGAGTCCCGCCTCTCGAAGCACCCGCAGGTGTTGGGAGACGAGCGGCTGCGATTGTCCGGTCGCCTCCACCAGTTCGCCGACCGTGCGCGGCGTCCCAGCGAGCAGGCGGATGATCGCGAGCCGCGACGGCGACGACAGTGCCTTGAAGAGGCGTGCCGCACCGTCCAGATCGTTGTTAGTCACACCGTGAATTTAACCACATCGATAAACATATTGCAATTCGTTTATGTTATTGAGAATGGATACTGGCACGAGCCCCGACTCGGCCCAGGCTCCAACCCGACGTAGCGAAGCCGCCTTGAATGAGAATTGATGTCAATCATTTTTATCTGAGTCGCCGCGATCACCCGCGCGGCGAACGAAGGAGGCGCACCCTATGCCGAATCGAGCTCGTGCGACTACCGCGGACGCGTCGACACATGAAGCGTGGGGCACCCAGCTGGGTCGAAGAAGTCGCGCGCGCGGTAAAGCCGCGCCTTCTGCTGCTCGACGAGCCGTTCACCGGGCGCGACATGCCCACGCAAGAGTTACCGCTCGAGCTGTTCGAGGAACTCCGCGCCGGGGGGCAGGCGCTGCTCATGACAACTCACGATCTCGCAGGCGCCGTGCACACCTGCAGGCGTCTGGTGCTGCTCAACCGCACGGTGATCGCCGACAGCACCGCTGAAGAGCTGCCGGATCCTCACATCTGAATGCGCACCTTCGACATTGGGCCGAACAGTCCGCTGCTGCAGGTTTTGGGGATGCGCTGATGCTGGCCCCGCTCGACTTCATCGCTGATCTCACCAACATCCGTTCTCGTCGCGACCGCGATCTTCCTGATCGCGCGGGTGATCGCGCCGAGGCGCGGGCTGCTCGCCGTGCGCTTCGCTTCGCGCCGCGTTGCGATCGATAACTTTCTAGGGAGGGGGCGTTTCTCAGGAAACGGTCAACGGCTCATCGCGCGGGGTGGAGGTAGCGATGCTCAGCGATCACCGAGCATCCCACCGAGCCCGTGGCCATTGAGCGTTCGGCCGTCGACTAACGGCGATCGTTCCGCCTTTGACGTCTCAGTGCTCGTGGTCGACGACCCACTCGGGAAACGGATCCGCGTAGTTCGCCCATTCCATCGGCCCGGCGATCAGTTCGTCGTCCGAGAGCAGGCACGCGCCCAGCACTGCGGTCAGTTGATCCGCATCCAAATCTTTGCCGAAGAACACGAGCTCTTGCCCGGTGGGCGACTCCGGATCCCAACTCAGCATCGCCGTTGGTTCGATGTTCAGGATGCGACCCGCGCTCGACCACGATCCGACCCGGTCGGGACGCGACGCCAAGCGGATAAGCCCGCGGGACCGCACGATCCTGCCGACCGTTTCCGGTTCCAGGCAGGTGGCGATCACCTCCGAGAGGCGACCAGGGTGAAACGGTCGCGGATCGCGAAAGACCACCGAACTGATCGAGGCGCGAGTGGTCGGCCATCCCGCTTTGCCCGACAACTCGAGCAGCCACCCCATCGCCTCGCCGAGCTGTCGCGGCTCGATCCGTTTGCGCGGTTTCGACACCACCTCGACCGCTCGCTCGAGAGGAAGAACGAGCGCGCGGGGGTTGAGCTTCGCGACCACCGCGATGGCTTCCCGCAGTTTGCCGTCCGGCACCGCGTCGCCGTGCGTCAGCACGACGACCGTCGCGAACTCGATTTGCCGGGCCAGAGCCGCGCCGGAGTCAAAGTCCACGGCGTCGGTCTCTCGACCGTCTGCGAAAAGCCACCGGCGAATGTCGCGGACATCCGCGACGGTCACCAGATCGCGCAGGCGCACAACGGGTTGCTCGCCGGTTCGCCGCTGAAGCATGGTGTCGACGATGAGCCCCACTTCCATCGTGTTGGCGCGCGGGTCGAGCTGAACGACGGTGTGTCCGCGTTGGCCCGAGTCGGCGAGCGCGTCGAGTTTGATGGCGAGGTCGACTGCAAACTCGCCGCTGTCATCGGTCGGAGAGGCAAGCTCGCCGGTCGGCACGTGGTCGGGCCGATGGCCCGACATGATTGCGGCTACCAGCGATGTGGTGGTGTTGTCGACTCCGCTGACGAGTGAAACGAAGAGGGCGGGAGAGGGAGAACGCATATCAGTCCGAGTCCATGCAGGCATTTCCTGCGTGGGGTAGTCTAACTGAGAATCGTTATCAAAAAAGTCGGCAAGCCATGACAGTCCGCAACTTCCTCACCGCGCTCAGGAAGCTTCCGGGAGCGCAGACCGTGCGCAGGCGAGGTCGCACCTTCGTCATCAACACGAAGAACCCGCGCACGAAGGCGAGACAAAGGTGACACCTCGCACGTTCTGGATCGCGATGCAATACTGATACTGATAACAAGCATCATTACCGCGCCTCGGACGGGCGCTCTCTCGCCGCCTCCGCCACCACCGACCCAATCGACCACAGCCTAGAAAGTTCCTCATGCGCTCTCGATCTTCTTCCGCCTTCCTCATCACTGGAATCGCCGCATCATCGCTTGTCCTCGCCGGATGCGCCACGGCATCCATCCCTGCTGGCGACGGCGATGACAACGGCCTGATCCAGATCGTCGCGTCGACCGATGTGTACGGCGATATCGCGTCTCGCGTGGGTGGTGAGTTCGCCGAGGTCACCTCGATCATCAGTGGCTCGACGCAGGATCCGCACAGCTATGAAGCGACCGCGCAAGACCAGCTCACCCTGTCGAACGCTGACCTCGTGATTGAAAACGGAGGGGGTTACGACCCGTTCATCGACTCGATGCTCGACGCATCCGGCGATGAGAATGTCGTCGTCGTGAATGCGTCCGAGGCATCCGGTCTCATTGAAGAAGGCGCAGGCGGCCATGACGACCATGCCGGCGAGACCGAAGAGGAGCACGCCGAGCATGAGGGTGATGTTCACGCGGGTGAATCTGATGATGTTCACGCGGGTGAATCTAAAGAGGAGCACGCCGCCCACATCGAAGGGTTCAACGAGCACGTCTGGTACAGCTTCCACGGAGTCGAGAAGATCGCCGAGGAGATCGCGCACGAGCTCGGCAAGATCGACGAAGCCAATGCCACGGCTTACGAGGAGAACTACCAGGCCTTCGCCGCCGAGATCGCGGAGCTCGAAGAACGAGCCGAGGGCATGCGGACTCAGGTCGCGGGACAGGGCGTCGTGGTCACCGAACCAGTTCCCGATTATCTTCTCGAGGAGGTCGGCTTCGAGAATCTGACCCCGCCGGACTTCTCCGAAGCGGTCGAGGAGGGCACGGATGTCGCCCCCGCAGTGCTGCAGCAGACCCTGAGCCTGCTCTCCGGAGGCTCGGTGGCCCTTCTCGCCTACAACGAGCAGACGAGCGGCCCGGTCACCGAGCAGGTGCGCGCCGCCGCGGAGGATGCCGGCATCCTGGTCGTCTCCCTCACGGAGACCCTTCCCGAGGGCGAGGACTACATCGGCTGGATGAGCGCCAACCTCGACGCCCTCGAGGAAGCGCTTGCGTAGGCAATACTGATGACCACCATCAGTTCGCTGGGGGGCACGCCAATGTCGGGCGTGCCCCGCAGCGTCAATCCGAACCCCTCCAAGAAGGATCCCGTGCCGAGGAACGAGCAGTCGGTGCTGAGCCTGCGATCGGCTACCCTCTCATTCGGAGACCGACCGCTGTGGCGCGGACTCAACCTCGACGTCAAGGCGGGAGAGTTTCTGGCGGTGCTCGGCCCGAACGGCACCGGCAAGACAAGCTTGCTCAAGACGATTCTCGGTCAGCAGGCGCTCACCTCGGGAACCATCGAGCTGTTGGGAGCACCGGTGCGCCGCGGTAATCGTGACATCGGCTACATCCCCCAACAAAAACTCCTCGACCACGGCACACCACTCCGCGCTCGAGATCTGGTCGCCTTCGGTATCAACGGGCATCGCTGGGGTCTGCCGATCTCCACTCCGTCGCTGCGGCGCAGGGTCGACGACGTGCTCGAATCCGTTGGCGCGACCGCCTATGCTTCGGCGCCCGTTGCGACCCTGTCGGGCGGGGAGCAGCAGCGCATCCGGGTTGGCCAGGCCATCGCCGGCAACCCGAAAGTCCTGCTGTGTGACGAGCCGCTTCTCTCCCTTGACCTGCAGCATCAGCGCGCGGTGAGCGAACTCATCAACGAAAAACGACGCGAGCTCGACACCGCCGTCGTCTTCGTCACCCACGACGTGAACCCCATTCTGGGCATGGTGGACCGGGTGCTGTACCTCGCGGGCGGTCAGTTCCGGGTCGGGACGCCGGATGAGGTGCTGCGGTCGGACGTGCTTTCCTACCTGTACGACACCCCCGTCGAGGTCATCCGCAGTCGAGGGCGCATCATTGTGATCGGCGTGCCCGACGGACATGGGGCGCACGGACACGACGTCCACCACGTCGAGGGCGAGCATCGCTGATGGGAGACCTCTGGGGCACGCTGTTCAGCTTCGAAAACTACGGCCAGCTGCTCGTGCTCGTTCAGAATTCGATCTACGCTGGCGCGCTGCTCGGGGTCGTCGGCGGCCTGATCGGCGTCTTCATCATGCAGCGCGATATGCAGTTCGCGGTCCACGGCATCAGCGAGTTGTCTTTCGCTGGGGCATCCGCGGCCCTCCTGTTCGGCATTAACGTGGTGCTCGGTTCCCTAATCGGCTCGCTGCTGGCGGCGCTGATTATCGGCGTGCTCGGCGTCCGCGCGAAGGATCGCAACTCAATCGTCGCGGTCCTCATGCCGTTCGGTCTCGGTCTCGGCATCCTGTTCCTCGCACTGTATCCGGGAAGGAGCGCGAACCAGTTCGGGCTGCTGACCGGGCAGATCGTCTCGGTCGACAACGAGCAGCTCGGCTTGCTCATCGGGATCTCGTTCGCCGTGGTTATCGGGCTCGGGTTCCTGTGGCGTCCGCTGAGCTTCGCGAGCGTCGACGCGGATGTCGCGCGCGCCCGGGGGCTGCCGGTCACCGCGATCTCGATCGCCTTCATGATCCTGCTCGGACTCGCGGCGGCCGTCGCGATTCAGGTCATCGGTGCGCTGCTCGTGCTCGCGCTGCTCGTCACTCCCGCCGCCGCGGCGATGCGGGTGACCTCGTCGCCGTTCCTCACCCCACTGCTGAGCGTTCTCTTCGCGACCTTCTCGATGGTCGGCGGTATTCTTTTGTCGATCGCGGGAGCCTTACCGATCAGCCCGTTCGTCACGACGATCTCGTTCCTCATCTACGTCGCCTGTCGCATCTTCGGGTGGCGGCGCGACGCCAGCCGCTCGTCCAGAAAGATCTCGCCGTCCAGGACTAAGATTTCGGCATGAAGCGGAACACCTGGCAACGCGAAGCCGTGCGCGAAGCGCTCGACAGCAACGAGGGTTTCGTCAGCGCGCAGGGCCTCCACTCGAGCCTGCGCGGGGCGGGTTCGTCGATCGGTCTCGCGACCGTGTACCGCGCCCTCGCGGACCTCGCCACGGAGGGCGAGGCGGACTCGCTGCAGTCCGATCAGGGCGAGAGCCTGTACCGAGCCTGCACCCCCGGCCAACACCACCACCACCTGATCTGCCGCAATTGCGGTCTCACCGTCGAGATCGAGGCGGATGCCGTTGAGGCGTGGGCGCACAAGGTCGCCTCCGACAACGGCTTCACCCAGGCCAGCCACATCGTCGACGTCTTCGGCCTCTGCGCAGGGTGCAGCACCTCACCCGACCCGCTCGCTCACGGGGCTTAAGGCCGTGTCGCTGGCGGTCGGGCGCATCTAGCGTCGCGTAGGAGGGTGCGCACCGCTGCGGCCCGACGACGAGAGGCGACAGCATGCGCGATCAGCACGTGGTCTGGTTCGAGGACATCTCGCTGGGGGACATCCCGCAGGTGGGAGGCAAGAACGCGTCGCTGGGAGAGATGGTCGGCGCGCTCGCCGCGAGCGGGGTCCAGGTTCCCCCCGGGTTCGCCACGACAGCGAATTCCTACCGGGCCTTCCTCGTCGCGGGCGACCTCGAACCGGCCATTCGGGAGCTGCTCGAGCGTTACCGGCTGGGCGACGCGTCGTTGCGGGTGACCGGGGCGGCGATCCGCGAGCTCTTCCTCGACAGCCAATTCCCCGAGGACATCGCCGACGACATCCGCACCGCCTATCGAACCCTCGCCGACCGGGTCGGAATCGACAACCCGCCCGTCGCCGTGCGCAGCAGCGCCACCGCTGAGGACCTGCCTGACGCGAGCTTCGCCGGACAGCAGGAGACCTTCCTCAACGTTCGCGGAGTGCGTGATCTGCTCGACACCTGCCGCCGCTGCTACGCCTCGCTGTTCACCGACCGGGCGATCAGCTACCGCGAGGCGAAAGGCTTCGACCACCTCGAGGTCGCCTTGTCGATCGGCATCCAGCGCATGGTCCGGTCGGATGTCGGGGGGGCAGGGGTCATGTTCTCGATCGACACCGACACGGGGTTCCCGAACGCGATCGTCATCAGTGCCGCCTGGGGGCTCGGCGAGACGGTCGTGCAGGGCACCGTCGATCCGGACAAGTACCTCGTCTTCACCCCGTTGCTCGCGGACGCCGCGGTCAGCCCGATCATTGAGAAGACCGTCGGCGGCAAGGCGAGCAAGATGGTCTACGGTGCCGGCGGCAGCGCGCGCACGCGCCTGGTCGACACGACCGAGCGGGAGCGCCGCGCGCTCGTGCTCGACGACAGTGAGATTGTGCAGCTCGCCCGCTGGGCGGCGATCGTCGCCGAGCACTACGGCCGCCCGATGGACATGGAGTGGGCCAAGGACGGGCTCACCGGGGAGCTGTTCCTCGTGCAGGCGCGGCCGGAGACCGTGCAGGCGGGCAAGCCGGCCGACCGGTTCACCGTGCATCGGCTTGTCGAGACCGGCAGGGTGCTCGTGACCGGCGCGGCAATCGGCGAATCGATCGCGGTGGGCGAGGCCTGCGTCATCCGCAGCTCCGCAGACATCGAGAAATTTCGCGACGGGGCCATTCTGGTCACCGAGATGACCGACCCGGACTGGGTTCCGATCATGAGGCGCGCGGCAGGCATCGTCACCGACCACGGCGGGGCGACGAGCCACGCGGCGATCGTCAGCCGCGAGCTCGGGGTGCCGGCCATCGTCGGGACGGGAACCGCAACGGTCGACCTCGCGGAGGGGTCGATGATCACGCTCTCCTGCGCGGAGGGCGACGAGGGGCACGTGTACGAGGGCGCACTCGCGTTCGAGACCGAGGAGATCGACCTGGGCGAGCTACCACGCACCCGGACGCGGGTCATGGTCAACGTCGCGAGTCCGGCAGCGGCATTCCAGTGGTGGCGCCTGCCCGCCGACGGCGTCGGTCTGGCTCGGATGGAATTCATCATCAACAACCTCATCAAGGTGCACCCAATGGCGCTCGTGCACCCGGAACGGGTCGGACAGGAGGATCGCGAGTTGATCGCCGAGCTCAGCCGCGGCTTCGCGGGCCCGCAGGACTACTTCGTGCAGACACTCGCCCTCGGCATCGCCAAGCTCGCGGCGCCGCACTACCCGAATCCCGTGATCGTGCGGTTGAGTGACTTCAAGACCAACGAGTATGCACACCTGATCGGCGGCGGTGTGTTCGAGCGCGCCGAGGAGAACCCGATGCTCGGCTTCCGCGGCGCCTCGCGTTACTACGACCCGCGTTACCGCGAGGGGTTCGCCCTCGAGTGCCGGGCGCTCAAGCGGGTGCGCGAGCACATGGGGTTCACGAATGTGATCGTCATGGTGCCGTTCTGCCGCACCCCCGCGGAGGCCGACCGGGTGCTCGAAACGATGGCACAGAACGGTCTGGTGCGGGGCGAGAACGGTCTCACGGTCTACATGATGTGCGAGATTCCCTCGAACGTGATTCTCGCGGAGCTGTTCGCGACGAGGTTCGACGGCTTCTCCATCGGCTCGAACGACCTCACCCAGCTCGTGCTCGGAGTCGACCGCGACTCAGAAGAGCTCGCAGGGCTCTTCGACGAGCGCGACGAGGCCGTCACGAGGTCAATCAGCGAGGCAATCCGCAAGGCGCACGAGGCGGGCATCCCCATCGGCATCTGTGGGCAGGGCCCGAGCAACCACCCCGACTTCGCGGCCTTCCTCGTGCGGGAGGGCATCGACTCGATCTCGCTCAACCCCGACAGCTTCCTGCGCACGGTGCATCTGATCGCGGATGCGGAGACCGCGGCGCTGCAGTCCGCGCGCTGACCCGGTGCGCGCGCACGAGCTTGCAGTGCGGCACCGGGATCCGTAAGATAGTCCCTTGGCTGGGCGGTATCTACGCTCGCTTCGTACGTCGACCCCCTCTTTTCATTATCCGGGGGTTCTGCGCGTGCCGACAAGAGATCTTGGGTAGGGCATTCGTCCTACGGTAGTCAAGGAGAGAACTATGGCAGCAACCTGCCAAGTAACCGGAGCCATTCCCGGCTTCGGTCACAACATTTCGCACTCGCACCGGCGCACCAAGCGCCGCTTCGACCCGAACGTGCAGAAGAAGACGTACTACGTTCCGTCGCTGCGCCGCAAGGTCACCCTGACCCTCAGTGCCAAGGGGATCAAGGTCATTGACGCCCGCGGCATCGAGACCGTGGTCAAGGACATCCTGGCCCGTGGGGAGAAAATCTAATGGCTAAGCACCAGGACGTACGTCCGATCATCAAGCTCCGCTCGACGGCGGGCACCGGCTACACGTATGTGACGAAGAAGAACCGTCGCAACGACCCAGATCGTCTCGTGCTGAAGAAGTACGACCCAGTAGTGCGCAAGCACGTCGAATTCCGCGAGGAGCGCTAACCATGGCGAAGAAGAGCATGATTGCCAAGAACGAGCAGCGCAAGGTCATCGTCGCGCGCTACGCAACGAAGCGCCTTGAGCTGAAGAAGGCACTCGTCGACCCCGCGTCGACGGATGCCGAGCGCGAGGCCGCACGCCTCGGACTGCAGAAGCTCCCCCGCAACGCCTCGCCCGTGCGCCTTCGTGGCCGCGACGCGATCGACGGGCGCCCGCGTGGGTTCCTGAAGCAGTTCGGCGTTTCGCGCGTCCGCTTCCGCGACATGGCGCACCGGGGCGAGTTGCCCGGTATCACCAAGTCAAGCTGGTAAATTACAGTCAGATCCTCGGGTTTTCCGCCCGGGATCGTGAATTGACCACCAGTCACTCGACTGTTTCACCGATCGAGCAGACCTGTACTGCAACAAAAGTCCGAGGAGGACACAAATGGCTGACAAGTCACTGAACCGCACCGAGCTCGTCGCAGCAGTAGCCGCAGAGTCTGGCCAGAGCCAGGCCGCAGTGAACGGCGTGCTCGACGCACTGTTCTCGACCCTCGCGACCTCGGTCGGCGAAGGCACCAAGGTCACGATCCCGGGATGGCTCGCAATCGAGCGCACCCACCGTGCCGCTCGCGCCGGACGCAACCCGTCCACGGGTGAGGCCATCCAGATCGCCGCCGGATACGGTGTCAAGGTCAGCGCCGGCAGCAAGCTCAAGGCCGCCGCGAAGTAACTCAGCCTCACAACGAAGGGGATGACGTCCGAGAGGGCGTCATCCCCTTTGTCGTTCCCGCCCGGCTGCCGCTGTATCTCCTGAATCATGAAGGCCGGGCGGGGCGGTGCGACCCGGGTTTCACGCCCAGCTTGCTCACCTAGGCTGGTGGGCGTGTCTCGGCCTCTTCGCATCATAGGACCGGCCCTCTTACTGGCCGTCGCGCTGGTCAGCCTGCTCGCGGCCCTCGAGTTCGGGGGCGCCGCCGCGGCCCCCGCCCTCGCCGATCCGGGCGCGCTCGTGCGCTACGGCCTGCCGATCTCCAAGCTGTTCGTCAATATCGGCGCGGCGGGCACCATCGGCGCACTCGTGCTCGTGAGCTTCGCCCTCAGCCGCGACAAGCCCGAGTTCGACCGGGCTCTCGACTTCGCCGCAGGATCCGCCGCCTTCTGGGCCGTCGCCTCTGCGGCGACGGGCTTCTTCACCTTCCTGAACGTCTATCTCGAGCCGCTGTCGTCCGATGCGCGGTTCGGCGAGTTGCTCGGCGCCTTCTTCACGGAGGTGGATTTCGGCCAGGCCTGGCTCGCCACGACCCTCGTCGCTGCCGTCACGACGGTGCTGTGCTTCGCGGTGCGCAACCGCACGCTGCTGCTGTTCGTCACCGTGTTCGCGATCGCCGGCCTCGTGCCAATGGCGCAGCAGGGCCACACCGCGGGGGCCGCCGGCCACGCGGCCGCGATCTCCTCGCTCGGCCTGCACCTCGTCTTCGCGGCGGTCTGGCTCGGCGGGCTGCTCACCATCGTCGCTATCCGTTCGAAAGTCGACCCGGACCGCCTCGGCACGATCGTTGGTCGCTACTCCTCGTTCGCCCTCGTGAGCTTCATCGTCGTCGCGGTCTCCGGCTACGTGAACGCGTCGCTGAGGGTCGGGTCCCTCGACGGGCTGCTGCGTCCCTACGGCATCCTCGTGGTGGTCAAGGTGATCGCGCTCATCGCCCTCGGCCTGTTCGGGGCGGTTCAACGCCGGTTCCTGATCGGGCGGATGCTGCGCGACGGCGCCGAGCGCGGCCGTGCCTTTTGGTGGCTCATCAGTGCCGAGTTCGCGTTTATGGGCATCGCCTCCGGGGTGGCGGCGGCGCTCGCCCGCACCGATCCGCTCGTGCCCCAGGTGCTCGTGACGACGACACCGGCCTACATTCTCACGGGGGAGCCGCTGCCGCCGGAGGTGACTCCGCTGCGCTACCTCACCGAGTGGCGGTTCGACGTGATCTGGGTGCTCGTGGTGGCGTTCCTTGCTTTCTTCTACCTCGCGGGCGTCTGGCGGCTGCAGAAGCGTGGCGACGCGTGGCCCGTCCACCGCACGATTCTCTGGCTCGCCGGCTTAGCCCTGCTCTTCTACGTCACCAACGGTGGGCTCAACGTCTACGAGAAGTACCTCTTCAGCGCCCACATGCTCGGGCACATGATCCTCGGCATGATGATCCCGGTGCTGCTGGTGCCGGCAGCCCCGGCGACCCTCGCGCTGCGAGCGATTGCCAAGCGTGGCGACGGCAGCCGCGGCCCGCGCGAGTGGATCATGCTCGCGGTGCACTCGAGGATAGCTGGGCTACTGGCGAACCCCATCATCGCCGCAGTCATTTTCGCCGGCTCCCTGTGGCTGTTCTACTACTCTCCGCTGTTCAGTTGGGCGACGACCGACCACATCGGCCACCAGTGGATGATCGTGCACTTCCTCATCACCGGTTACCTCTTCGTGCAGTCGCTCATCGGCGTCGACCCCGTCCCGTACCGTGCGCCGTACCCGCTGCGGCTCGTGCTGCTGCTGGGCACCATGGCATTCCATGCCTTCTTCGGCCTCTCGCTCATGACCGGAACGGGGCTCCTGCTCGCCGATTGGTACGGCGCGATGGGCCGCCCGTGGGGTGTCTCGGCGCTCGCGGACCAACAGACGGCCGGCGGGATCGCCTGGAGCGTCGGCGAGATTCCGACGATCATCCTCGCGATCATCGTCGCGGTCATGTGGTCGCGCAGCGACACCAAGGAGGCGAAGCGGCTCGATCGCAAGGCGGAGCGCGACGGCGACGTTGACCTCACCGACTACAACGACATGCTCGAGAAGCTCAGCCACCGCTGACGGCGTCGATCACGACTCGGCCGTCGCCCGGGAACGTGATCAGGTAGCCGATCGTGAACGGCACGTCCTCGTCGAACGTCGACCGGGTGCCGTCAAAGAGCGACTGCACGCCGACGACCAGGTGGGCGGTGCCGGGCGTCTCCGGCACCCGCCACGTGCCCGGGGTGTCGCCCGGCAGGATCGTCACGACCGGGTAGCTCGCGATTGTCCACTCGGGGGCGCCCTCGACCCGGTTTGCGATTCTCTCGCCGAACGGGCATCCGGTCGGCTGCAGCACCGACTGGGTCGCGCAGTCGTCGAGCAGCGCGTCGAGCTCGTCCTGGACGAGGTCGATGAACTCCTCGTTGGCGCGCTCGCTCACGGTCGCCTGGGTCGTGGATCCCGGCTCGATCACAATGAGCCGCTCCACGTCGGCGGTAAGCAGCTCGGAGTCGTGGCCGAGCGCGAAGACGCCCGGGGTGAGCACGTGGTATGCGCTCGCGGCGGCCGCCCCGTTGGTCGCCTCGAGGGTGAGGCCGTTCGCGTCGAACTCGGAGTCGTTCTGCGGGACGACCTCGAGGATGCCCGTCGGGCTCGCCTCGAATGCCCAGGCGTCGAAGAACCAGAGGCGGGCGGATGCCGGTTCGACAGCGAACGAGGTGCTGCCCGGCGTTCCGTCGAGTTCGAAGGAGAACTCGACGATCCTCCTGCCGTCGGTGCCGGTCGTGCTCGTAAGGTGCTCGATCTCGGTGAGCTCGCCGAGGGCATCCGCCGTCAGGAGCTCACGCGAGGCGGAACCGGCCAGCGTCACTCCGGGCGTCTGCAGTGCCGCGTCGACGTCGTGCCGGGCGAGGGCCGACAGGTAGGAGCGCACGAAGCCCTCTGCGCTGTACAGGGTCGCGTTGAGGGCGACGACGGTGCCCACGAATGCGAGCACGATCAGGGTCACGACGATGCCCCAGCGGATCGCCCATCGACGGATCGGGTCGGGCCCGCGCTCGCCCCCGACCACCATTGGGCCCCCGATCACCATTGGGCAATCCTAAGCGGGGAGCTTCCCCCGGATCGCCGCCGCTCCGCCGTGTGGCTCGTCCCGGCCGGGTAGTCTGGGAGCGATGATCGGCAACACTGACGAGGACCGCCCGTGAGCAGCTCCCCGATTACCCTCTCCGCCGAACAGCAGGCCCTGTTCGACGCGATCGAGACCACCCGCGAACACATCTTCGTGACCGGGCGTGCCGGCACCGGCAAGTCGACGCTGTTGAACCACCTGTCGTGGAACACCTCGAAGCAGATCGTGATCTGTGCCCCGACCGGCGTCGCGGCGCTCAACGTCGGCGGGCAGACAATCCACTCGCTCTTCCGCTTGCCGATCGGCGTGATCGCCGACCGCAAGATCGAGCAGAACGCCGACGTGCGCAAGCTGCTCAACACGATCGAGACCCTCGTGATCGACGAGGTCTCGATGGTCAACGCCGACCTGCTCGACGCCATCGACCGGGCGCTGCGGCAGGCCCGCCAGCGACCACTCGAGGCGTTCGGCGGGGTGCAGGTTGTGCTGTTCGGCGACCCGTACCAGCTCGCGCCGGTGCCGGGGGATGCCGACGAGCGCGCCTACTTCGCCGACCAGTACCGCTCGATGTGGTTCTTCGACGCGAAGGTGTGGGACGAGGCCGACCTGCGCATCTTCGAGCTCAACACCATCCACCGCCAGCACGAGGAAGAGTTCAAGGCGATGCTCAACGCCGTGCGTCACGGCTCGGTGACCGCCGAGATCGCGGGGCGTCTCAACGAGACGGGGGCGCGGCCGGCACCGGCATCCGGGGCCATTACGCTCGCCACCCGCAACGACACCGTCAACGCGATCAACGCGAGAGCCCTCGCCGGACTGCCGGGGCGCGTGCTCACCGCGAAGGCCGAGATCACCGGCGAGTTCGGCGGCCGTGCTTTCCCCGCGGACGACGCCCTGCAGCTCAAGGTGGGCGCGAGAGTGATGTTCCTGCGTAACGATGCGGACCAGCGCTGGGTGAACGGGTCGGTGGGTACGGTCACCGCCATCTCGTCGACCGTGTTCGTTGAGGTCGACGGCGAGGAGCACCAGGTGCAGCCGGCGATCTGGGAGAAGTTCAAGTACTCCTACTCGCCGGCGACGAAGGAGCTCAAGCGCGACATCGTCGCCGAGTTCCAGCAGTTCCCGCTGCGTCTGGCCTGGGCGGTGACGATCCATAAGTCGCAGGGCAAGACCTACGATCGTGCGATCGTCGACCTCGGCCAGCGCTCGTTCGCCCCCGGCCAGACGTATGTCGCGCTCAGCCGGATCACGGCGCTTGAGGGTCTTTTTCTGACCAGGCCGCTGAGGCCGTCGGACATCATCGTCGACGGAGACGTCCGCCGCTTCATGGAGAAGGCGCAGACGATCCCCGCGATCCGGGCCTGAGACGGCCCGCCCAGGGCGGCTAGTGGCCGCCGTGCTCCGGGAGCCGGATGCCGGTGAGCGTGCCGCTTCCGCCATCGTCGGCGGGAATGAAGTCGGCGTCGTGGCTGCCGTGCGGCTGGGCGTAGCGGCCGGCTTCGGTCGCGGCCAGCGCCGGAGTGGTGAGCGCGCCGACGAGCAGGGCGCCAGCCATGAGACCGACCAGATAGCGGCCGGCGCTCGGCAGGGCCGGGAGCGTGGCGGTGCCGACGGCGTTCTGCACCCGGCGCAGGTGGGCGGCGAGAACCGCGGCGACGAAAAGTTCGAAAATCGACGCGATCGCCATCGGCAGCAGCGGCAGCGACGCCGCGAGCCAGACCGCGTCGAGCATCGTGGCGGCGACGACGAGGAGGCTCCACGCGAGAAGCGGGGCGATCGCGACAGCGCAGGCCACGCGCGGGGCGGGAACGGAGTCCCTGGCGAAGGTCACGACACCCCAGGCGACCTCGGTCACACCGAGCAGAAGCACGATGGCGGCGATCGGAAGAGGGGAGCTGATGACCAGCGCCAGATGAACCAGTCCGGCACCGATGGCGGCGAATCCCAGCCACGTGCGAACGATCTGCGACACGGTCGCTCTCCTCTTCTCAATCGGCGCGCACGCCGTGCTTGTGATGGGACGGCGCCGCGGTCGCGGCGCCGTCCCGCTCCTGCCGGTGCGGCTACGCGCGCGCGGCGCGCACCTTCTTGTCGGCACCCAGGCCGACGGCGAGGAGCACAGCAGCGCTCGCGAAGTGCAGCACGTTGTCGGCCGCGTTGATGGCGAGGATGTTGACCTCCGTGCCGATCAGGAAGAGGCCCACAATTCCGAGCAGCAGGTAGGCGGCGCCGATGGCGATGTTCACACCGCGCGCGGCGGCAATATTCGATACACCGGCGATGAGCAGCGCGGCACCGATCAGCAGGTGGGCGACGTTGTGGAAGACGTTGACCTCGAACAGGCCGAGCAACAGGCCGCCGGAGGTATCGAAGAAGCTGACGCCGCCCGTGACGGTGAAGCCCAGCAGGCCGACGAGCAGATAGACGACACCGAAGACGGTGGCGAGCAGACGATTGGGTGACTTGGTCATGATTGTGCCTCCTAAACACGAGCCCGACGGATGTCGCGCGTACCAGTCATTCGTACCCCGGTTCCCAGCGGATTGGTCGCATTA
>Ga0335397_10002807_pt1 | contig 23593 bp, 9 predicted proteins | sample MAT04_FD_205740 | JGI IMG/M metagenome (GOLD analysis project Ga0335397, IMG submission 205740) | Freshwater microbial communities from Lake Fryxell liftoff mats and glacier meltwater in Antarctica - MAT-04 (spades assembly) (version 2) ... | reverse complement strand
TTCCACGGATAATGTGGGTGTTACCGGGTATGATGTTTATAGGAATGGAGTTAAAATCAATGTTGCTGTTGCTGCCGCTACTACTTACAATGTAACAGGACTGAATGCTGCAACTGCTTATAACTTTTATGTACAGGCTCGCGATGCCGCAGGAAATATTTCTGCCAATAGCAACACGATCAATATCACCACACCAGATACACAGGCACCTACGGCACCTGCCGGCCTGTTGTCATCTAATCTTACCGCTACATCGGTAACACTTAACTGGACGGCATCATCGGACAATGTTGGAGTAACGGGTTATGATGTTTACCGGAATAATGTAAAGATCAATACTGTACCGGTTACCGGAACTACCTATAGTGTTACCGGCCTGGCCCAGGCAACTGCTTATAGCTTTTATGTAAAAGCAATTGACAATGCCGGGAATGTATCTGCCAACAGTAATACCGTTAATATCAATACACCTGATATCAGTGCACCAACTGCACCTGCTAACCTCGTTTCCTCAGTGCTCACTTCTACAACGCTTACATTGAGCTGGTCTGCTTCCACGGATAATGTGGGTGTTACCGGGTATGATGTTTATAGGAATGGAGTTAAAATCAATGTTGCTGTTGCTGCCGCTACTACTTACAATGTAACAGGACTGAATGCTGCAACTGCTTATAACTTTTATGTACAGGCTCGCGATGCCGCAGGAAATATTTCTGCCAACAGCAATACCCTGAATATAATTACTCCTGCGGCCTCAGCCTGCGCCAGCAGCGGTACCATCGCTTACCAGAAATGGAATAATATCACCGGCACAACGGTCGCCAGTTTAACTTCCATTGCTGCCTATCCAAATTTACCATCAGTAACCGGTACGCTTACCAGTTTTGAAATACCATCGGCAGCAGGTGATAATTATGGCATGCGGGTAAACGGGTATATCTGTCCACCAACTACCGGTACCTATACATTCTGGATCGCCGGTGATGATTATGTTGAGTTATGGTTAAGTACCACCAGCAGTTCCGCAAACAAAGTAAGGATCGCTTACCATACTTCTTATACCAATTCAAGGGAGTGGAACAAATTCACCACCCAAAAATCGGCTGCCATTACGCTTACGGCAGGGCAGGCTTATTATGTAGAAGCATTGATGAAAGAAGGTACCGGTGGCGATAATATGGCGGTAGGCTGGGCTAAACCGGGCCAGGCAACTACTACACCAGGTGAAGTGATACCCGGCACACAATTGCTGGCGCAACTGGTAGATACGCAGGCTCCTACGGCACCAACCAATGTAACAGCTTCTGCCATCACACAGTCAACGCTTACTTTAACATGGACGGCCAGCACGGATAATGTGGCTGTTAGCGGGTATGATGTGTACCAAAACAATGTGAAGATCAATGCATCCAATATTACTACCAATTCTTACAATGTAACGGGACTTACACCATCTACCCTTTATAGTTTCTATATTGTAGCAAAAGATGCAGCGGGCAATACCAGTACCAGCAGTACAATCAATGCAACCACCGGCGCACCGGATACGCAGGCTCCAACTGCTCCAGCCAACCTGGCTGCCAGTAATATGGGGCAAACCTTCTTTACAGTTTCATGGAGTGCAGCAACAGACAATGTGGGTGTAGCGGGTTATGATGTTTATAAGAATGGAGTGAAAGCTAATACCACACTTGTCACTTCAACTTCGTATGCTGTAACAGGTCTTACACCAGGCACTACTTATGCAGTAACGGTAATAGCAAAGGATGCAGCCGGCAATGCAAGTGCCACCAGCACGGGACTGAATGTAACCACGCTTTTACCTACGGCGGGCAGTGAAACCTTTACACAGCGTACGGTTATAGGCAACCAACGCATGCCGCACGATTTGGTATATGGCCCGGATAACAATATCTGGTACACAGAGCGTTTTGCGGGAACCGTTAGTTTTGTTAACCCGGCTACCAGCGTAAAAAAAGTAGTGCTTTCATTAGGTGCCAACATGGTGAGGGTAGCTGGACAGGATGGATTAATGGGGTTGACATTACATCCCCAGTTCCTTACCGGTAAACCATATGTTTACATTTCATATACTTACCAGTCAGTTAGTGCTACAGTAAGAAAAACCAGGATCGAAAGGTATACTTATAACAGCACCACTCAAACATTGGGGTCACCGGTAACCATCCTCCAGGACATCCCGGGGAGTAACGACCACAACTCATCAAGATTGGCAATGGGGCCAGATCTTAAATTATATTATACGATTGGTGATATGGGTGCCGGTCAGTTTGATAATGCTGCCAGGGCCAACAATGCACAAAACCTGACTGTGCTGGAAGGGAAGATACTGCGCTTAAATACTGAACTGGTCGCCAGTTCCTGGATACCCGCAGATAACCCGTTTTCCAATACTGGAGTTAAAACAGCAGTGTACACATTTGGCCATAGAAATCCACAGGGGCTTGTATGGGGCAATGTAAATGGCGCTAATATTTTATATAGCAGTGAACATGGACCCTATAGCGATGATGAAATGAATGTTATTGAAGTGGGAAGAAATTATGGCTGGCCCCAGGTGGCGGGTTTCTGTGATGGAAACTATAACGGCCGCACCATTGGCGGATTTGCAGTAGTAAGTGAACAGAATAACTGTGCCACACTGAATGCAAAGGAACCCATCCGCTCCCTGTTTCCGGTGGCAACACCGCCAACAGGTGCGACCAATAATATGACCTGGCCATCCACGGCTCCCTCAGGTACAGATTTTTATGGAAGTACAGCAATTCCGGGCTGGCAAAATTCTTTACTGGTGGCCCAATTAAAAACCGGTACCATCACCAGGTTCAAATTAAGTAATGATGGCCTTAGCATTATCTCCGATACCATACATTATTTCCGCGGTAAGGGTAGGTTTCGTGATGTAGTTATTTCGCCGGATGGCTTAAAAATATATGTAGCCTGCGATTCAAGCGGCTCTACTTCCGGACCTACCGGTGGTGTAACTTCTACGCCTGCCAATCCCGGCAGCATACTGGAATTTACGTACCAGGCGCCTGTTGGATTAAGGACATCGAAGCCGGCAATTGTAAGTACTATCACAGAAGTTAAAAAGGATAATAGCATTGATGTATATCCAAACCCTGCCAACGACTTTATCATTGTTTACAGTTATGCACCAGAAAAAGGAAGAGGAATAGAATTGCATGACGTAACCGGTAAAATGGTAAGAAAACAAACCGCCACTAAATTAGCTACCAGGATAGAAACAAGCAATCTTGCCGCCGGCTTGTATATTCTGAAAGTCCGGGATGCGGCCGGCAGAATCATTAGATTGGAAAAGATATTGATACAACATTAGAAACTATTTACCGACTCATTACAACCGCCTTCATTTTTTTGAAGGCGGTTTTTTCGTTTTGTAACTCCCTCTTATCACTGCCGGAACGCCTGGTAATACCGGTGGTGCGTATCCGTTTTACCAACCCCTTGTTTCTTATGCTGTACCTGCGTAGTAATTTTGCAGCAACAGTTCTTTGATTTTATTAATAGGGTGGTCTTTGATTTTAGAAAGCACTTCGGTAAGCCATTGCATTAGTGAATATTTGGAAAAATTCATCTTCACCGGGAAGGCTCTGTCATTGAGTTTGGCGGTTGCTGAAAAACTGTGTGGGCTTCTCTTTTCCACTTTTTTGCTCTATCTTTTGTTCTTTAATAATTATTTTAGAATCATACCAGAAGTTCAGAAGAATACAGTACAGGACAGTTTACCAGAACTATATATATACTTTTAATTGTACTCTATTCTCGTGTGGGTTCAACTGCTTTAAATAAACCATATTATAATGGCAACTCTAAAAAAAATTTTCGAAAACAAAATCATTGCCATAATACGAGGAATAAATCCCAAAGATGTTTTAAATATTGCAAATACGCTGTATGAAGGAGGAATTAAGGTAATGGAAATTACCCTCAATTCACCTGATGCCATATCAGTTATTAGCAAATTAAGCCATACAATTGGCGACAGAATGGTAATTGGTGCTGGAACAGTACTTGATGCATCATCGGCAAAATTAGCAATTGAAGCAGGGGCAAAATTTATTATTTCTCCCGGATTGAATTTAGAAACTATTCAAGTGACCAAACAATTTGGAGCAGTAAGTATTCCCGGTGCATTCACACCAACAGAAATTATTTTGGCATATAATTCTGGTGGCGATATTATTAAGTTATTTCCTGCATTAAATGTAGAGTATTTTAAAAATATACAAAGCCCCCTCAATCATATACCTATTATGCCAACAGGCGGTATAACTCTTAATAATATTAAAGCATTCAAAAAGGAAGGGGCGGTAGCTTTCGGAATTGGCAGCTCACTTGTAAATGCTCTTAACCCGGTAAATACCGAATATATTAATGAGTTAAAGGAAAAAGCAAAAAAATTTGTACAATCTTTAGAATCAGATTAAACAGTTAGTTGATGAGAATGAAACCATTTAATAAGATATTTCTGAACGGACATTACTTTTTTATTGGCCTGTTTGTATTTATTTTTTTTTCATCGTGCAATTCAAAGTCATCTCTTTTTACAAAATTATCGGCAGATGAATCTGGTATTGATTTCAATAATCTAATTACAGAAAATGATTCAATAAATCCCATCGATTTGGAATTTCTTTACAACGGCGGAGGAGTAGGAGTGGGGGATTTTAATAGGGATGGATTGCCGGATTTGTACTTCACGGCAAGCACAGTTTCCAATAAGCTTTATTTAAATAAGGGCAATATGAAGTTTGATGATATTACAACTGCCGCAGGTGTTGATGGCATGCAAAGGTGGTGTAATGGAGTTTCTGTTGTGGATATTAATAATGATGGCTGGGAAGATATTTATGTTTCTGCTACCATTAAAAGTAATTCCGATCAAAGAACAAATCTTCTATACATCAACAAGGGGCTGAATCAAAATGGAATTCCTGTTTTTAAAGAAATGGCACATGAATATGGATTGGGTGATACAGGTTATTCAGTTCAGGCCGCCTTTTTTGATTATGACAATGATGGGGATTTGGATATGTACCTCGTTACAACCGGGCTGGCAAAAAGAAGTTCAGCTTTTTTTAATAACCAGGTTACCTCAAATACGTCTGATGAAATTGACAGGTTATTTCGCAATGACTGGAATGATTCATTACATCACCCTGTATTTACAGATGTTTCGAACCAAGCTGGCATTACCGAACTGGGTTTTGGATTAGGGATTGCCATTTTAGATATTAATCAGGATGGGTGGAAAGATATTTATGTTACCAATGACTATTATGGAAGTGATCTTCTTTATGTTAATAATAAAAATGGAACATTTACTAATAAAATAAAGGAATATTTTAATCATACCTCTCAAAATGCAATGGGTATTGATAACGGAGATATAAATAATGATGGACTTCCTGATATGATTAGTGTTGATATGAATCCGGAGGATAATTTCAGGAAGAAAAAAAATATGGGTAGTAATAATTATTTTATTTACCAAACCATGATTTTGCAAGACCATAACTTGCAATATGTTCGAAATACATTGCAACTAAACCAGGGTTTGGCGCCAGTCGGGGGAGATACGGTTATTCATCCTGTTTTTAGTGACATAGGTTTTTTTGCAGGGGTAGCAGAAACTGACTGGAGCTGGGCGCCCCTTATAGCAGACATGGATAATGATGGAAACAAAGATATTTTTATTACTAATGGCTATCCCCGCGATGTTACGGACCACGATTTTATGGCTTTCAGAGATCGGAATATTGCTGGTAAAAAGCAATTAATAGATCAGATGCCCCAAATAAAAGTTTCAAACTATGCTTTCAGAAATATGGGTAATTTAAAATTTGAAAATAATGCTGAAAAATGGAGTATGTCTCAAACATCCTTTTCAAACGGCGCTGTTTATGTTGATTTGGATAATGATGGGGATTTAGATTTTGTTGTAAATAATATAAATGACCCTGCTTTTGTTTATAGAAATAATTTGAATGAACATGGTAAAATGTCTTCCAATTATCTTCAGATTAAGTTTATCGGGGGAGATAAAAATAAAAACGGAATAGGGGCAGTGGCGAAACTATATTACGATAGCGGTAAGCAACAGGTAATAGAAAATTCTCCTTACAGAGGCTACCTTTCTACTGTAGATACAAAAATTCATTTTGGACTTGGAAATACAAAAATGATTGATTCTGTTATTATCAGATGGCCCGGTAATAAAAAACAAAAATTCTTTTCAATACCGGTAAATCAGTTATTAATTGCAGATATTAAAAATGCCCAGGCAGACGATTCCTTGCAAGCACAACCAAAACTGAATAGCAATTTATTTACGGAGGTCACATCTACCCTTGGGATTAATTATGTTCATCAGGAGTCGGAATATATTGATTTTAATTACGAAAGGTTATTGCCCCATAAATTATCTCAATATGGACCCGGACTGGCTGCAGGCGATGTGGATTTAAACGGGTTAGATGATATAGTTATTGGTGGAACAGACTTAGCTACCGGGAAATTATTGTTGCAACAAACCAATGGAAAATTCATTCTAAAAGATTTACCAATTGATACTACTTCAGGTGCTGTAAGGTCACAAACTATGGGAATACTTCTTTTTGATGCAGACGTTGATGGAGACCTGGACTTGTATTGCACCAGTGGAAGTAATCGGTTTCAAGCCAATTCAAAAGCTTACCAGAATAAGTTTTATGAAAACGACGGGAAGGGGAATTTTAAGTTAAATGATAATGCAATTCCTCGCAATTATGTAAGTAAAAGTTGTATCAAAGCGACAGACATTGATAATGATGGTGATTTAGATTTATTTTTGGGAGGAAGGGTTTTACCGGGAAAATACCCTCAGAAGGTAAGCTCATTTATATATAGAAATGATTCAAAAGATGGCAAAATAAAATTTACGGATGTTACTGATAGGGTTGCTCCCGGTTTACAGGGCATTGGATTAGTCTGCGATGCAATTTGGACAGATTTTGATAATGATGGCTTTACCGATCTGATTGTTGTTGGTGAATGGATGCCGGTTACTTTTTTTAAAAATAATGAAGGGAAATTTATTAATATTGGTGCAGCTTCTGGTATTGCTGATAAAATTGGCTGGTGGAATAGTATAACAGCCGGTGATTTTGATAATGATGGTGATATAGATTATATAGTGGGTAATCTTGGTCAAAACTCTTTCTATCGGCCAACGAACCAATATCCTGTAAAAATATATGTTAATGATTTTGACAAGAACGGAACCCTTGATGCTTTCCCAACTGTGTTTCTAAAGCATACAGATGGTACTATCAGAGAGTTTACAGCACATAATCGTGATGACATTATGGAGCAAATACCTGTTCTGAAAAAGAATTTTTTGACTTATAAAAGTTTTGCAAATGCTGATATAAAAACTTTATTGGGAAAAGAGTGGTTAAAAGATGCGGTAGTTTCAAAAGTAAACTGGTTTCAAACAAGCTTTATAAAAAATAATGGGAAAAATAATTATACAATTTCCCCATTACCGCCATTGGCTCAATTAGCTCCTGTATATGGTATGATTACAGATGATTTTAATGATGATGGAAATCTTGATGTAGCACTTAGCGGGAATGATTATGGCGGTGAAGTATCTACAGGCCGGTATGATGCCATGAAAGGCCTTGTAATGCTGGGAGATGGTAAAGGAAATTTTATACCGCAAAGTATTTCACAAAGTGGTCTTTATATTCCGGGTGATGGAAAAGCTTTAATTAAATTGAGAGGAATAAACAACGCATTGCTGATCGCAGCTTCTCAAAACAAAGGCCCTTTACAGGTTTTTAAAGGGAAAACACCTTTACAAAAACAATTTAAAATAAATGCTGATGATAGGGTACTCTTTATAACCTTAACCAACGGCAATGTAAGAAAAGAGGAATTTTATTATGGAACATCTTTTCTGTCTCAATCATCAGGATGTATCGGCATTGGAAATGCCATTTCAAAAATTTCAGTTGTTAATCTTAAAGGGGCAAAAAAAAATCTATATACTAAATATAAATAGTTACCCGTTTCGGCCAGGATAAATGAAATATTGGGGTATTGTAAAAATTGAAAGACTTTTTTGCCTCAATGATATCTTCCTGATCTAAATAATTGAATGAAGAAATGTTGCATATTGCCATAAGAAGTTTTAAATTTAAGGAATCTAACGGTTATGAGAAAAACAATTTCAGTGATATCTGATAAACAATTGCTTGCTGATATACGTAAAGGAAGTGATGAAGCTTTTCGTCAGTTATTTGAAAAGTATTGGGAAGATTTATACAGAATGGCTTACCGTCGTCTTGCCTCCCCGGAAGACATTAAGGATATCTTGCAGGATGTTTTTCTTTCTCTCTGGAATAATATTGATCAAGTAAATGTGGATGAATCCCTGGGCGGATATCTCTATACATCTTTGCGCAATAGAATATTCAATTTTTTTGAAAAAAGGCAAAATCGATTAAACTGTCTTATGAAACAGCCGTTTAACCCGGTTGAGTCAGAAGAGATTATCTGGAATCGGTTCAACACGAAGGAAATACAAAAATTTATTGCTTTGCAGGTTGCGGCAATGCCTCCGAAAATGAAGCAGATTTATTTGCTTAGCAAAAAAGAATCGCTTACAATTTTTGAAATTGCTGAATTGCTGAATTTATCTCCTCAGACTGTAAAGAACCAGTTGCACCGTGCTTTTGAACGCATCAGGCATAATTTACAAAAACATGATTTGCCTATATTCATTATTTCGTTTTCTTTTATCTCCTTTCTGCAGAAATATTTTTGAATATTGTGGTACTTCTGATTACTCCGGCTGTTATTGATAATAAAAAGCGGTGGATATACAATACCTGCAGGATTTAATCCGGAAATATAATCTTAACAAATGTACTGAAGATGAAAAATTACTGTTGGAACAGTGGTACCAATCATTTGAATGGAACCAATCAGATAATGATATCAAGCATGCTGATTTGATGCATTTGCGTGATGAGGTTTTCCATGGTATCAAAAACAGGATGGCTCCTTCATCTGGCGATCAAACAGTAGAGAGGGATTTTGGAAAAACACGTTCACTCTTCTTCTGGTGGCGTTTTGCAGCAGCAGCAATGGTGATCGTTAGCGTTGCTTTTTTTATCTATGACACATCTTCACATAAAAAACATAATATTTCTATTGCATCTGTTATTGGTAATAAAACAGTAGAAGATATAAAGCCCGGCAGCAGCATTGCTCAACTAATTCTGGCTGATGGATCAGTTGTGTCTCTTGATTCAGCAGGTACATTACAGTTGAAAGAAAAAGATGGGACACTTATAAATAAACAATCCGGAAAACTTATTTATAATCAGGCAGCTCTAAACACCAGTGATGTTTTATTTAATACGTTGTCTATTCCACGTGGTGGTGAGTACCAGGTTGTGTTACCTGATGGAACTAAAGTATGGATGAACGCAGCATCAACACTGCGGTATCCTACCCGGTTTACGGGAAATGAAAGAAAAGTGTTTTTAAATGGAGAGGCCTATTTTGAAGTGGCGAAAAATGCCGGGATGCCTTTTCGTGTAATAGTCGATACCGATATGACAGTTCAGGTACTCGGCACTCATTTTAATATAAAGGCTTATAGTGATGAGGATGAAGTTAAAACTACATTGGTAGAAGGATTGGTGAAGGTTTCAAAGAAAATGAATACAGTAATGTTGTCACCCTCAAAGCAAGCGGCATGGGGAAAAATCAATCAGCGGTTAACAGTCAGTGAGGCCGATGTTGACAAAGAAACTGCCTGGAAAAATGGAATGATTGAGTTCCGTGAAGATAATTTGCCCTATATCATGAAGCAGATTTCACGATGGTATGATGTAGATGTAATATTTATTGGTAATTATCCCGATGGCAATTACAGCGGTTCAATACGAAGGCAGTCAACATTATTACAGGTATTGGAAATTTTAAAAGCTGCTGGTGTTCAGTTTAAAATGGAAGGGAAAAAAGTGACCATATTGAAAGGGTAATTTGAATGAATGGATTTCTTTATTAATGTAGGATTTATTCGCTTGACTATGAAAAACGGGAACGCTGGTACGTTCCCGTAGTAAAGATCAGGTCAAACACATAAACATAAATTGATGTAACACTTATTGTTTAACCAAAAACTTGACAAAGTTATGCAAATTATCATGACCCACAGAAGGGGTTTGCGATTTTCTCCACCTGTATTAATTATCAGGATTATGAAACTTACTGCAGCCTTTTTACTTGCCATTTCACTAAATGTGAGCGCTTCTGGATTTTCTCAGAACGTAACGCTTACGGTTCGAAACGGTTCTCTTGAAAAAGTGTTTAAAGAGGTCCGGAAACAAACAGGATATGTTTTTTTTTACAAAACAAATCTTTTGCGGAGTACTCCTAAAATTTCCATTAATGTCCATAACGCTGGCATAAAAGAAATTATGGATTTATGTTTGACAGGATTGCCGCTTACATACTCAATTATTGAAAGAACTGTTGTTATTTCTCCCAAAAAAGAACCAATTAATCAAAGCCCCACTGTGGATATTGTGCCTGACATACCCATCACCGGGGTAGTCAGTTCTAATACCGGAGAGCCTTTGTCAGGTGCCTCTATAAGACTTAAGGGCACTGATATTGGCGCCACCACTGATGCAAAAGGGTCATTCAGCCTGAATATACCTGATAAAGGTGGCGTACTTGTTATTTCTTATGTTGGTTATGAATCCTATGAAGTTTCAGTAAATAAAAGTAGTCAACTTAAAATTTCCCTAAAACTGCTGGACAATACCGCTGATGAGATCGTAGTCATTGGATATGGATCTGCCAGGAAAACAAATCTTACAGGTGCTGTATCTTCTGTTACTTCAAAAGATATTGCTTCCCTTCCTCTTACAGGGTTGGATCAGGCACTTCAGGGTCGGGCTAGCGGAGTTCAGGTAACACAAAATTCTGGAACACCTGGTGGACCAGTATCAATTCGAATCAGGGGAGTTGGTTCTCTTACATCCAGTACCGAGCCACTCTATGTGGTTGATGGAGTTCCAATGGTACAAGCCAACGGTACCCTTAATTCAATTAATCCAAACGATATTGAGCGAATAGATGTTTTGAAGGATGCAGCCTCAGCTTCTATTTATGGATCAAGAGCAACAAATGGAGTTGTTCTTGTAACAACCAAACGCGGTAAAACTGGTAAGCTTTCTTTAAATTTTGATGCCTATGCAGGCACACAGCAATCTGTTAAAAAAATTGATCTTTTAAATGGTCCCCAGTTTGCAAAATTGGCAAATGAGAACCTGATTAATGGAGGACAAACAGCAAACCCTGAGTGGAGCAATCCTGCTTCTCTGCCATCTACTGATTGGCAGGATGCTATTTTCAGAACCGCTCCCATACAAAGTTATAATGTTTCTGTTTCAAGCGGTGGTGAAAAATCGAGAACTTTTATCTCGGCAAGTTACTTTAACCAAAAAGGGATACAGATTGCATCAGATTATTCCCGTTATACTGTAAGGTCGAATACAGATTTCGATGTAAGTAGAAAATTGAAGTTCGGATTAACCATGAATTTTAGTCATGACAATCAGAATCAAGGTGACGTCAAGGGAACCCTTAGAAATGCAATACGGCTTATGCCGGTTAATAGTGTGTATGCCTCTCAGGAAGGTCAAATTACTCCCTCCTTGTTTGGCTGGAAAGGATATAACTTAATCGGTGGAAATACTGTTAGTGCCGTTTATTATCCGCTGTCTTTAAATAACCAGGTAGCTATTGATGAAGCCTACGTAAAAAGGCCATACACCAGAGATCAGATGATGATGTCAGGATATGGCGAATATGAAATTATTAATGGACTTAAATTCCGCAGTACTGTAAACTATACGAAGTATTCCTCTTTATATATATTCGACCGGCCTGCCGTGCCAAACGAAATCAATGGGAAAGGTACATTTGTTAATCCCTCCGCTTATACTGAAACCTGGGATACATACAATCAGTATAATTGGGTCAACACATTGTCATACGGTCGCAAAATTGGAAAACATAATGTTTTAATCGTTGCAGGTACGGACGCACTTAAAAATGATATTCGTCAAAGTTATACTAGTGGAAGAGATAACCCGGCAGGCCAAAGCAATTTAAACGCACTGGCTACTTCAAAGAATACAACTGGTTTTTTAGAAACCTCAACATTAGCTTCTTACCTGGGACGGGTAACTTATGATTATGCTAACAAATATTTATTGACTGCTAGTTTCAGGCGTGATGGATCCTCTAAGTTCGGTCCTAAGAATAAGTATGGTAATTTCCCTTCCGGGTCTATTGGCTGGAGGATTTCTGAGGAGCCTTTTATGAAATCGATAACCGCCATAAATGAATTAAAACTCAGAGGAAGTTATGGGGTTGTTGGAAATCAAAATATTCCACCGTTCAGATATGCCAATGCCTATTTCAGCCTCACACCGGCCGGAGGGTACTCTTATCCACTTGGGACCAGTCAAACCCTTCAAACATCATATTTTCCGAATATCGTGGGAGATCCAACAATTCACTGGGAAAAATCAACCCAATATGACGTAGGCATAGACGCTACATTATTCAATGGAATGTTTACCCTTTCCTTAGATTATTATGTGAAGACACTTGACGATTTGTTAGGCGAAGTGCCGGTACCCGCTTATTTGGGCGTATTTCAAAATAAAATCCTCAAAAACAGTTTCTCCATGGAGAACAAAGGATTTGAGATTGCTTTAGGCTTTAACAAAAAAATTGGTTCGGTCAACTTTTCGGCAAATGGAAATTTCTCCACACTAGCCAATAAGGTAACAAATCTTGGTGGAGCTGCGAATGTTTTTAGCAGCATTGATGTTATTGGCGATGGAGCGCAAACGAGGTCTGTCGTCGGTCAGCGGATTGGAAATTTCTGGGGTTACGTTTTTGACGGAATCATACAGGATGCAGCAGAAGCAGCAAGTAGCGGTATGACTACTGGCGTAAAACCAGGCGATAGAAAATTCAAAGATTTGAATGGTGATGGTAAAATTGATGCTAATGATAAGACAATACTGGGTAATGGATTGCCAAAATATATTTTTGGACTAAACTTAAATTCAACTTTCAAAGACTTTGATGTTTCTGTTTTCCTGCAAGGACAGGCCGGCGTGCAAATAGCCAATATGGCTAAAACCTGGACACACGGCGGCATGCATTTATCAGGTCAACAAGGAGTAATCAATGGTTCAAAGGATCTCTTAAATAGTTGGACTGGAAAAGGTTCCAGCAATGAAATACCACGGAACTCGTATGATGCCCCGTTATCCAATGCATATTTATCTTCCGCATTTGTAGAGAATGGCGCTTTTGTAAGAATACGTAACGTACAGATAGGCTATACAATGCCCGCTTCATTGACAAAAAGGCTTGGATTAACCCGTTTACGATTCTATATTTCCGGACAGAATTTGTACACCTTTACCAAATACAGCGGTTGGGATCCTGAGGTAGGAAGCCAGGATAGAACCGGCGCCGGTGATGGTCCCCCTTCATCAGCAGATGCCAACCAGTTACAAACAGGAGTTGATTTTGCCAGATACCCGGTTCCACGTGTGTTGATGGCAGGCATTAACCTGCAATTTTAATACTTGTATAATATGAGATTAACAATTTTTAATACCAAAATGATAAAAATGAAAAAAATATATCAATTGATTACATTAGCGGCACTGTTGTTATCATCAGTTAATTGTAAGCGTGAGTTTTTGGATGTAAGCCCGCAGAATGGAACCACGTTTGATAATAACTTCTTTAAAAAGACTTCCGACTTTTACGGGTTTCTTTTGGGTGCATACCACGAATTTAATGGTTCTCAAATCGAAACCGGGATTGGCAATTGGATTACCACTAATGGCCGGGTATCCCAGGACATCACCAAACTGGATGAAGTACCGTACGACCTTAATGTTTACATGTCGCCAACACAGAGTAATGTTACTGCACCCTGGGGATTATGTTACAAAGTAATTTCCCGCACAAACCTTTTACTTGAGAAACTTGTTTCAAATGGAGGAGTTCTATCAGCAACAGATAAAAACTATTTTGAGGGCGAAGCAAAGTTCTTAAGGGGTTTTTCCTATTTTAGTTTGGCTCAACGATACGGAAATGTTCCACTTTTCCTTAAGAACTACGATGTTTCCGATAAAGCCGCAGTGTCCGCTTCATGTAATACCGAAATCGAAGTTTGGGATCAGGTGATTTTAGATCTAACACAGGCCTCCCAAAAATTACCTCCAAGTTGGGGGAGTGCTGACGAAGGTCGGGTAACAAAAGGATCTGCTTTGGCCTACCTCGCAAATGCGTTCATGTACAAAAAAGATTGGGCTAATGCCAAAAAAGCATCTGATGATCTGATTGCCTTGGGAAAATACAGCTTGCTTTCGTTTTCAGATTTGAGGACAAAGTTGTTCTCACCTTCTTCAGCAAATACTGCTGAATCCATTTTCGAATTACAATATGGATATCAACCCGGGGGAACTGTAAGCTGGTCAATTGATATACCAGATTACGGTAATCTTTTGAATGTACTTTGCACTCCATTAGGATCGTTTAGCGACCAGCATATTACGAATGCTCCCTTTAAAGGTCAGGTTCCATTAAACATGAAACTTGCAAATTCGTACGATCCAACAGATAAGAGGCGGCTGGAATTTGTGAAGGCTAAAGGGGAATCTTATAAAGGAGAGGGAATGCCTACTACTATGTTTTTGGATCCCGCTCAATTGGCTCAAAAGAATTCTGCATTTTCCACAAAATGGTGGATTGGCCCGGACAGGGCTGCTCCAACTTCAAATGCCCGTTGGTTTAATGGGGTAAATATTGTTGTGATGCGTTATGCAGAATTCTTATTAAACTATGCTGAGATCCTTTTTGAATTAGGCAATAGCCCCGGTGCTTACACCAATCTGAATTTAATAAGGGCAAGAGCCGGCTTAAACGACAAACCTGCACAGTCGGACAGAGAAATATTTTTTACTGACCTTATGAATGAAAGAAGATGGGAATTGACTTTTGAACCTAACTTATGGATGCACTTTACCAGGACGAAAAGAGCGGCTAAGTTTTTTATGAGTGAGTATGGGTTGGTATATCAGGACAAGTGGCTTAAATATCCCATACCTCAAATAGACAGGGATCTCAACCCAAACCTTTGTCAGAATCCAGGGTATTAGTTATTCCTATTTCTCAAAATCCTTAAATAATCCAACTATAGGGATGGCCCGTCTGGCCATCCCTATTTTGCAATAAGCTATATTAAACACTTCGGGTGAAATCGAAATAATTATCTTAAATAAAATTTAAACCGGAATTTGTTTTTAGTATGGTAAAAAATTGGTGGGAGATTTTAACAATGACCTGTTAACCGATTTCTAATGTTGACGAATGGTAAAGGAAATTTTATACCGCAAAGTATTTCACAAAGTGGTCTTTATATTCCGGGTGATGGAAAAGCTTTAATTAAATTGAGAGGAACAAACAACGCATTGCTGATCGCAGCTTCTCAAAACAAAGGTCCTTTAAAAGTTTTTAAAGCGAGAAGCTTTTACTGAGACAACTTAATGCTGACGATAAAATATTTTTGATAACTGCAACCAAAGGTTGCATTAAAAAGAAGAATTTTATTATGGAACATCTTTTCTGTCTCAATCATCAGGATGTATCGGCATTGGAAATGCCATTTCAAAAATTTCAGTTGTTAATCTTAAAGGGGCAAAAAAAAATCTATATACTAAATATAAATAGTTACCCGTTTCGGCCAGGATAAATGAAATATTGGGGTATTGTAAAAATTGAAAGACTTTTTTGCCTCAATGATATCTTCCTGATCTAAATAATTGAATGAAGAAATGTTGCATATTGCCATAAGAAGTTTTAAATTTAAGGAATCTAACGGTTATGAGAAAAACAATTTCAGTGATATCTGATAAACAATTGCTTGCTGATATACGTAAAGGAAGTGATGAAGCTTTTCGTCAGTTATTTGAAAAGTATTGGGAAGATTTATACAGAATGGCTTACCGTCGTCTTGCCTCCCCGGAAGACATTAAGGATATCTTGCAGGATGTTTTTCTTTCTCTCTGGAATAATATTGATCAAGTAAATGTGGATGAATCCCTGGGCGGATATCTCTATACATCTTTGCGCAATAGAATATTCAATTTTTTTGAAAAAAGGCAAAATCGATTAAACTGTCTTATGAAACAGCCGTTTAACCCGGTTGAGTCAGAAGAGATTATCTGGAATCGGTTCAACACGAAGGAAATACAAAAATTTATTGCTTTGCAGGTTGCGGCAATGCCTCCGAAAATGAAGCAGATTTATTTGCTTAGCAAAAAAGAATCGCTTACAATTTTTGAAATTGCTGAATTGCTGAATTTATCTCCTCAGACTGTAAAGAACCAGTTGCACCGTGCTTTTGAACGCATCAGGCATAATTTACAAAAACATGATTTGCCTATATTCATTATTTCGTTTTCTTTTATCTCCTTTCTGCAGAAATATTTTTGAATATTGTGGTACTTCTGATTACTCCGGCTGTTATTGATAATAAAAAGCGGTGGATATACAATACCTGCAGGATTTAATCCGGAAATATAATCTTAACAAATGTACTGAAGATGAAAAATTACTGTTGGAACAGTGGTACCAATCATTTGAATGGAACCAATCAGATAATGATATCAAGCATGCTGATTTGATGCATTTGCGTGATGAGGTTTTCCATGGTATCAAAAACAGGATGGCTCCTTCATCTGGCGATCAAACAGTAGAGAGGGATTTTGGAAAAACACGTTCACTCTTCTTCTGGTGGCGTTTTGCAGCAGCAGCAATGGTGATCGTTAGCGTTGCTTTTTTTATCTATGACACATCTTCACATAAAAAACATAATATTTCTATTGCATCTGTTATTGGTAATAAAACAGTAGAAGATATAAAGCCCGGCAGCAGCATTGCTCAACTAATTCTGGCTGATGGATCAGTTGTGTCTCTTGATTCAGCAGGTACATTACAGTTGAAAGAAAAAGATGGGACACTTATAAATAAACAATCCGGAAAACTTATTTATAATCAGGCAGCTCTAAACACCAGTGATGTTTTATTTAATACGTTGTCTATTCCACGTGGTGGTGAGTACCAGGTTGTGTTACCTGATGGAACTAAAGTATGGATGAACGCAGCATCAACACTGCGGTATCCTACCCGGTTTACGGGAAATGAAAGAAAAGTGTTTTTAAATGGAGAGGCCTATTTTGAAGTGGCGAAAAATGCCGGGATGCCTTTTCGTGTAATAGTCGATACCGATATGACAGTTCAGGTACTCGGCACTCATTTTAATATAAAGGCTTATAGTGATGAGGATGAAGTTAAAACTACATTGGTAGAAGGATTGGTGAAGGTTTCAAAGAAAATGAATACAGTAATGTTGTCACCCTCAAAGCAAGCGGCATGGGGAAAAATCAATCAGCGGTTAACAGTCAGTGAGGCCGATGTTGACAAAGAAACTGCCTGGAAAAATGGAATGATTGAGTTCCGTGAAGATAATTTGCCCTATATCATGAAGCAGATTTCACGATGGTATGATGTAGATGTAATATTTATTGGTAATTATCCCGATGGCAATTACAGCGGTTCAATACGAAGGCAGTCAACATTATTACAGGTATTGGAAATTTTAAAAGCTGCTGGTGTTCAGTTTAAAATGGAAGGGAAAAAAGTGACCATATTGAAAGGGTAATTTGAATGAATGGATTTCTTTATTAATGTAGGATTTATTCGCTTGACTATGAAAAACGGGAACGCTGGTACGTTCCCGTAGTAAAGATCAGGTCAAACACATAAACATAAATTGATGTAACACTTATTGTTTAACCAAAAACTTGACAAAGTTATGCAAATTATCATGACCCACAGAAGGGGTTTGCGATTTTCTCCACCTGTATTAATTATCAGGATTATGAAACTTACTGCAGCCTTTTTACTTGCCATTTCACTAAATGTGAGCGCTTCTGGATTTTCTCAGAACGTAACGCTTACGGTTCGAAACGGTTCTCTTGAAAAAGTGTTTAAAGAGGTCCGGAAACAAACAGGATATGTTTTTTTTTACAAAACAAATCTTTTGCGGAGTACTCCGAAAATTTCCATTAATGTCCATAACGCTGGCATAAAGGAAATTATGGATTTATGTTTGACAGGATTGCCGCTCACTTATTCAATCCTTGACAGAACCGTAGTCATTACTGCCAAAAAAGAAAAAGCGTATCAATTTGAAAGCCCTGCCGTGGACATTTTGCTTGACATTGCCATTACCGGGACAGTCAATTCTACTACCGGTGAACCAATGGCGGGTGCCTCAATTAGACTGAAAGGAACGGATATTGGCACCACCACTGATGCAAAAGGGTCGTTCAGCCTGAGTATTCCTGACAAAGGTGGTGTACTTGTTATTTCTTATGTTGGTTACCAATCCCGTGAAGTGGCAGTAAATAGAAATAGTCAACTTAAAATTTCCCTAAAACTGCTGGACAATACCGCTGATGAGATCGTAGTCATTGGATATGGATCTTCAAGTAAGACAAATCTTACAAGTGCAATATCATCAGTTACGGCTAAAGATATATCCAACCTGCCTGTAATAGGCTTGGATCAGGCTCTTCAAGGTCGTATGGCGGGAGTTCAGGTTACACAAAACTCAGGAGAACCTGGTGGTAATATTTCAGTAAGGATTAGGGGCGTTGGTTCCATTTCTTCAGGTACCGAGCCTTTATATATAGTAGATGGAATACCCATGACACAGATTGCTGGTGGTTTAAATTCCATTAATCCTAATGATATAGAAAGAATTGATGTACTTAAAGATGCAGCATCAGCAGCAATATATGGCTCGAGGGCTTCAAACGGAGTTGTTTTAGTTACAACTAAACATGGCAAGGCTGGTAAGCTTTCTTTAAATTTTGATGCCTATGCAGGCACACAGCAATCTATTAAAAAAATTGAGCTTTTAAATGGACCTCAATTCGCAACATTAGCAAATGAAAACCTGGTAAATGGAGGGTTAGCGCCAAATCCTGACTGGAACAACCCTTCATCGTTACCTACCTATGACTGGCAGGACGAAGTACTTGGTTCAGCTCCAGTTCAGAATTATAATATTTCTGCTTCCAGCGGTACTGAAAAATCCCGTACTTATTTTTCATTAGGTTATCTCAACCAGGATGGTATATTGCAGAGTTCATATTATAAAAGATACACGGCAAGGTTGACTTCCGATTTTGACATAACAAAACGAATAAAAGTAGGCGGTACTTTTAATTTTGGTTATGATGACAAAACAACTCCAATTACCCAGAGTAGTGATAAAGGTTCTCTAAATAATACCGTCAGGATGTGGCCTATAAATCCTATATTTTCTAATATTAATGGAGATATAAACAATGCGCTGTACGGGTATAAAGGATATGCCCTGATAAAAGCTGCAGCCCCTGCATTGTATTATCCCGGTTTAAACAATGTGGCTTATATAGATAATGTTCATTATAAATACCCAAAAAAATCTACCAATGCTTTGTTAGCAGTGTTTGGTGAATATGAAATTATCAATGGTTTAAAATTCCGAACATCATTTAATTATCTGCGGAACAATTCATTCTTCCAGTTTAGCAGGGACGGTGTGCCCCCGGCAGTAGATGGAAGAGGGCCATTAATAGCTGTTTCGGCCTATTCCGAAACATGGAGGCAGATAGATCAGTTTAACTGGATCAATACACTTACTTATAGCAAGCACATCAATGATCACAACTTTACAATTGTGGCAGGTATGGATGCGTTGAAAAACATATACCGCCAGGTATTGGTTGATGGTTCGGGTAACCCGCCTGGTCAGTACAATCTTAGTTCCATTGGAAATTTAAATGTCAATGGATATTCTGAAACCTATTCATTATTGTCCTATATAGGAAGAATTACGTATGATTACAAAAACAAATACCTGCTTACTGCGAATTTCAGGCGTGATGGGTCAACAAAATTTGCACCAAGCAAGCAGTATGGAAATTTCCCGTCTGCTTCTGTGGGATGGCGGCTGTCTGAAGAGCCATTCATGAAAAACATAACAGCAATCAATGAACTGAAATTGCGTGCCAGCTATGGTATTGTGGGTAACCAAAATATACCCAATTTCAAATATGCGAGTACATATAGCAACAATTCAGGACTTTACAATTATGTACTTGGAAATACAGTAGTTCCTGCTTCTTACCGGAACAATATCGGAGATCCGAACATACATTGGGAAAAATCTGCTCAAACTAATCTTGGTCTTGATGCCGTTTTATTTAATCATCTAATTACACTTTCTGTTGATTATTATATAAAGAAACAGACCGATATATTGGGCCAGGCCCCTGTGCCCAGTTATTTGGACGTGCCGGGAAACACGATTACTAAAAACCAATTCTCTATGGAGAATAAAGGATTGGAACTGCTTTTAGGAGTGAATAAAAAAATCGGGCAAGTAAATTTTTCAGCAACAGCCAATTTTTCCACACTTGAAAATAAGATTACCAAACTGCTGGGTAAAGCAACAGATTACATTACACAACCACTCGGATCACTTCAGGGAGACGATGGTGGTTCCCAAACCCGATCTGCAGTAGGTGAGCGGATTGGGAATTTTTGGGGATATGTTGCGGATGGAATTATACAAGATGCCGCCGAAGCTACAAACAGTGGTATGAGTGGTGTAAAACCCGGAGATCGCAGATTCAAGGATTTGAACGGCGACAAGAAAATTGATGCAAATGATAAAACAATAATTGGAAACGGATTGCCAAAATATATTTTTGGCTTAAATCTAAGTGCAACATATAGAGATTTCGACTTTTCTCTTTTCTTCCAGGGTCAGGCAGGTGTTCAGGTTGCCAATATGTTCAATGCTTACTCAATGCACATTTCAGGCGATAACGGGTTTATTAATGGACCAGCCAAATGGCTTAACAGGTGGACTGGAAAAGGTACCAGTAACGATATGCCGCGTAATTCATACGATGCACCTTCATCAAACCGTTATTTCTCGTCAGCGTACATAGAAAATGGTTCGTTTGTTCGTATCCGCAATATGCAATTGGGATATACACTTCCTGTAAAATTAATTAGTAAAATGCGCATTAGCAGTTTAAGGCTTTATATCTCAGCACAAAACCTGTACACATTTACAAAATACTCCGGATGGGATCCGGAAGTAGGTACACGTTACCAGTCAGGTCCTGGTGATGCAAAACAACCCTCGGATGAAGTTAACCCATTAACTACCGGGGCTGATTATGGAAGATACCCTTTACCAAGAACGATATTAGTCGGTTTAAATGTCCGCTTTTAACTGAATTGTATATAAATCTCTAACATTAAAGATAAAAGAATGAAAAAAATATTAATAGCATGCTTGATTATCGCAGCATCGGTACTCATACTACAGGCATGCAAAAAATCATTTCTGACTGCAGAACCTCAGACAGGGGCTGCCTTTGATCAAACCTTTTTTAAATCACAAAAGGATTTTGATGCTTTTACGTTTGGTGCGTATTCGGAGTTAGGAGGTACCTGGGATTTTGGCCCGCTGGGAAAAGGGATGCAGGGTTGGGTAGTTGAAAGTAATATTTTTTTGCATGATGTGAATCAGGGGAGTGAGCAGCCTTATGATCTTAATACTTTTGCTACTCCTACATCCGAATTGGCCAGTGCATGGACAGTCCTGTATAAGGTTATTGGAAGGGCAAATGTTCTTCTTGAAAAACTGGCGAGTAATGGTTCAGTTTTGACGACATCACAAAAAGACATGACGGAAGGAGAAGCAAATTTTTTGAGAGGCTTTGCATATTATAGTCTTGCTCAAAAATTCGGCGATGCTATTCTATATTTAAAATCATACGATGTGGCAGATGAGGCTGCACTTTCGTTGGCAAGATCACCTGAAGCACAGGTGTGGGCACAGGCTATTGCAGATTTAACGGCTGCCGCTCAAAAATTACCAAAGGATTGGGATGCTGCAAATGTAGGCAGGGCTACCAAGGGCTCAGCGTTAGCTTATCTGGCAAATGCCTATATGTACACAAAAGATTGGGCAAAAGCAAAGCAAGCTTCGATGAATTTGGATGCATTAGGAAAATATTCACTTCTTTCCACCGCTAATATCCGGGATTTATTTTCTTATCAAACAGAGAATACCGCGGAATCTATTTTTGAAATACAGTATTATTTTGTGCCCGGCGCAAAGGTAAATTGGGACGGGAGCCCTAACTATGGACAGTTTCTGAATTGGGTATGCGGACCACAAGGGATCGGAAATGAGTATGCTGTTTTTAATGGTACCGGTGCCGTTGTTGGGAGCATGAAACTTGCTAATTCTTTTGAACCTGGCGATGTAAGGCGTCAGCAATTTATAAAAGTAGCCGGGGAAAGTTATAAAGGGGAAACGATGAAGACAACAGTTAATATTCCACTCACCATTGCTCAAAAAAATTCCTCCTTTTCAGCAAAGTGGTGGACAGGCACTGCTGATAATATTACTAATATCCAGGAGTGGTGGTGGGCTCAGAATATAATTGCATTCAGGTATGCAGAGTTTTTGCTGAATTATTCTGAAATTTTATTTGAATCAGGAGATGCAGCCGGTGCATACAGCAAACTGAATCAGGTAAGAGTAAGGGCAGGTTTATCTCCAAGAGCAGTGCAGGCTGATAAGGAAATATTCTTTACTCATTTGATGAAAGAAAGGCGCTCAGAGTTAAATTTTGAACCCAATCTATGGTTTCATTATACAAGAACTGGAAGGGCCGCAAAGTTTTTGCTTGATGAATATGCTTTTACCATGCAACCCAAATGGAAATATTTTCCTCTGCCCCAGGGTGATATTGATTTAAATCCAAAAATTGTTCAAAATCCAGGTTATTAAGTTTGAATAGATTTCTCTCATATAAAAAGTTATATAGGCAAAATTTATCAAAGTAGTAAGCAGTAAGCAGCGTTAGTCTTTTTTCTAATTAACCATTGCTGTTTTTTTACAATTGGAGATTAGTATCTTCTGATTTTATTGATGAGCCTGATTGATATTTTTTATTGAGAGAAATTTGTATTAATAATATAAGTGTCAAATAATTGTTATGATGTTTTACTAACGGGAAATCAAGTGGGCATGGCCGACCGTTACCTTGGTCTATTGCAACCCTGGAATAACATGCTTAACATGGGGCTTACCACATTTGCAGAAAATCCTGAACCAACTACCTGGGGAAGAAAAAGCAGTAAAAATATTGTCAGTTACCACATTTGCAGAAAATCCTGAACCAACCCGTTCCGATTGTCATGCATGGAGTGCAAGCCCTGCCTATGAATTTTTAGCAACGGTATGTGGTATTCAATCAGCCGAAACCGGATTTAAAAAAGTAAGGATAGAACCACA
>Ga0335397_10002803_pt1 | contig 23608 bp, 18 predicted proteins | sample MAT04_FD_205740 | JGI IMG/M metagenome (GOLD analysis project Ga0335397, IMG submission 205740) | Freshwater microbial communities from Lake Fryxell liftoff mats and glacier meltwater in Antarctica - MAT-04 (spades assembly) (version 2) ... | reverse complement strand
AAGGCAGCACTGGCCGTCGCCGTCGTGGCGGCCATCCTGCAGATTCTGTTCGGCCTGTTTCGCGCCGGGATATTGGGTGAGTTCTTTCCTGGCACGGTCGTTCACGGAATGCTGGCCGCGATTGGTGTGATCATTATCGCCAAACAGATTCCCTTTGCACTGGGAATCGAAAAAGCAAAAGGTGGCCCGCTGTCACTGCTGGGGCAGATCCCGGAATTCATTAAACATGCGAACCCGGCCATCGCCCTGATCGGCATCCTGAGTCTGCTGATCATGTTTTTATGGCCGCTGGTGCGAAGCCGAGTCAGCTTCCTGAAACCCATTCCCGCCCACTTGATTGTCCTGGTCGTGTCGGTACCGTTGGGAATGTTTCTGAATCTCACCACCGCGCACGATTATGAAATCTTCCACGAACATTACAAATTGAGTGAACAGTATCTGGTCAAAATGCCCACGAAAATCTTCGGCATGTTTGAGGAAATTCAGACACCTGACTTTTCGGTACTCAGCGAATTCAAGGCATGGAAATGGATTGGCATGTTTTTCATGATCGGAAGTCTGGAATCGCTGCTGAGTTCCAAAGCCGTCGATCTGCTGGATCCCTTCAAACGCAAGACAAATATGAATCGAGATATGCTTGCCGTGGGCGTCGCCAATCTTGCAGCCGGGATGGTCGGTGGCCTGCCAATGATTTCTGAAATTGTGCGCAGCCGGGCGAATATCGACAACGGTGCCAAAACCCGCTTTGCGGATCTGTGGCACGGGATATTCTTGCTTTTTTGCGTGGGGCTCATTCCGACGATTCTGCATTTGATCCCGCTCGCAGCCCTGGCAGCCATGCTGGTTTACACCGGAACACGACTGGCACACCCCAATGAATTCCGCAATGTGTATCGGATCGGCAAGGAACAACTATTGCTGTTTGTGGTCACACTGGTTGTCGTCCTTGCGACTGACCTGCTGATCGGCGTAGCGGCCGGCATTGCCTTGAAGATGATTCTGCACCTCGCCAACGGAGTGCCGCTGCGATCTTTCTTTAAAGCGTATATTGAAGTGGAAGACGTGGATGACAAAACCAGTATCATCATCGCCAAGGAATCGGCGATCTTCAGTAACTGGATTCCCTTCAAACGACAGATCGAAGATATCGGCCTGGTGCAGCATCGCAACCTGATTCTGGATTTGTCTGGGGCGACGCTTGTCGATGCCAGCGTGATGGAAAAACTGGAAGAAGTGTCACGCGACTTTGAACAGGAGGGCCTGAAGCTGGAGCTCAGAGGCCTTGATGATCTGCGCGCATTTTCTCCAAGCGCTCATTCGGCCAGAAAACGTGGTTTAAGTCCCGTTAAACGACTAACACTTGTCACAAATCCCGAGCTGGCAGCAAAACTGATCAGACGAATGGTGAATATGGGGGTCACCGGATATACAGAGATCCCGTGTCTTGGAGCGGGAAAGCGTTTGCTTAGCGAGGACGAAATGAAGCCGCTGGCACAAACTCGTGTTGAGGTGATCATGCCGATAGATGTCTGCGAAAAGGTGATTGACTATCTGCGATCCGATGTGATCCCGCATAACCAGTTGACGGTTTGCGTTGAAACCGTCGAGGTCGCAAGGTTGAGTTCGTTCGTTGGTCAGTCTGAACAAGCCGCCAATGCGGGAGGTCATTGAGTCGATCGCAAAGTTGCGGGGTGGCCGTTATGCTTTCGTCGTCGACAACCATTCTTCGCTGTTGACGTGATGCAGACGGCATCGAACACACACAGGAGTTGAAAACTCTATGAGTGAACGTCTGGTCCTCGTAGCGATCGCGATCGCTGCCCTGAGCGGAATTCCGGGACTCTTACTGAGTCGCAGAACACTCACCGGGCAGTGGATCGCAGCGGCGCTTGCGGTGGTCGCTTCTGGCGCCGGGTTGACCGGCGTTGGGATGTTCTGGGCAACAGGAAACAGCCAGCCGATTGTATTCCCATGGGCCGTTCCGGGGGCTACGTTTCACGTCGCGATGGACGGGCTGTCGGCGCTGTTTCTGGTGCCCGTCTTTCTGGTGTCGATGCTCGGCAGCATCTTCGGTCTGGAGTACTGGAAACAGTCTGAACATACTCTGAATGGTCGCAAGCTCCGTCTGTTTTATGGACTGTTAACCGCTGGCATGGCGTTGCTGGTGATCTCGCGGAACAGCATCCTGTTCATGGTTGGCTGGGAAGTGATGGCGCTGTCGGCGTTCTTTCTCGTTACGACTGAAGACCATGACAGAAACATCCGTGAAGCGGGCTGGCACTATCTGGTGTGCACAAAAATTGCGACGCTTTCCCTGTTCGCACTGTTCGCGATCTTGAGGCGAGAGTGCGGTTCGTTTGAGTTGATTCCACTGCACGATGACACGCTGACGCATGGCGTGGCGACGGCGATCTTTGTGTTCACTGTGATTGGGTTCGGGCTGAAAGCGGGTATGATGCCACTACATGTCTGGCTGCCGAGTGCTCACGCGAACGCACCCAGTCATGTCTCGGCAATCATGTCCGGCGTGATCCTCAAGATGGGGATCTACGGGATCGTCCGCATCACGTCGCTGGTGCCGCACCCACCCGTCGAATGGGGAGGAATCCTGCTTGTGCTCGGGTCAGTTTCCGGTGTGCTTGGGATCGCGTTTGCCGTTGGCCAAAAGGATCTTAAGCGACTGCTGGCCTACAGCAGTATCGAACACATCGGAATCATCCTGATTGGCATCGGACTGGCGCTGGCGGGGCGCTCGCTGGGCCATTCGCAGTGGATCATCCTCGGACTTGGCGGCGCGTTGCTGCACGTCCTGAACCACGCATTATTCAAAGGACTGCTGTTCTTTTGCGCGGGCTCTGTGATTCACGGTGTTCACACACGCGAAATAGACCAGCTTGGTGGCCTGGCGAAAAAAATGCCGCGAACCGCCATGTGCTTTATCGTCGGAGCTTTGGCGGTCTGCGGTCTGCCGGCTCTTAACGGATTTATCAGCGAGTTCCTGATCTACCTCGGTTTGTTCGATACGCTGAAGCGTGACAGCGGACACATGTTCGTTGCATCCATGGCGGCACCCGTGCTGGCTCTGATTGGTGCTCTGGCCGCGACATGCTTCGCTAAAGCCTTCGGCACTGCCTTCCTCGGAACGGCACGGTCCGAATCTGCCAGTCACGCCCACGAGCCAGGATTCTTTATGTTGGCCCCCATGAGTCTCATGGTGGCGTGTTGTTTCTGTATCGGCCTCGCACCAACGTGGTTCACGCCAATCCTGTCAAAGGCCGTGTCGGCCTGGGCACCGGAACTGAGTGACGTGCGGGGACAACTCACTGTTCTGGCACCGCTCGACTGGATCAGTACCATGGCAATCGTGCTCGTTGCGGCGATTGCTCTGACGAGTTTGGCATTATGGTTTCGTTTACGCGGCAGCGTCGTAGAGTCTGGTCCGACCTGGGGCTGCGGCTACGTCGCTCCAACGCCACGCATGCAGTACACATCAACTTCGTTTGTGGAAATTGTGGTCGGATTACTTGGCTGGGTGCTGCGTCCAAAGTCACAGGCTCCGAAAATCACCGCGTTGTTTCCTCGAACTTCCGAATTCCAAACTGAAATTGGAGATCCTGTCCTGGACGAAGCCATGTTGCCTGCAATCGGTTTTGTGGCAACTCGATTTGCCTGGTTCCGCATTTTTCAACAGGGGAATATTCAGGTTTACATGCTGTACATTTTTGCGGCGTTACTGGCGCTGCTGCTGTGGCGGTAGCGTGGCCTCACTGGCATTAGAGACTGTCGTTTTTTTGAGCTTCGTTTAACGGTTAGCCGCCGGCGACAGTGCTTTTAAGGGCTCCGACGCCTGCGGCAAGCCGTTAAACGAACAAATATCTCGGCCTGTCCCGCCTGAAGTATCGAGTCAAATCACAAGGCTGCCCAATGACCACGGTCATTCAAAACGCGATCCACTTACTGCTGGCATTCACGATGCCACCCTTGCTGCTCGGCGTCATCAACCGCGTGAAGGCGATATTCGCTGGCCGTGTTGGACCTCCGCTGCTGCAGCCGTACTACGATCTCAACCGTCTGTTCAGAAAAGGCTCCGTCTTCAGTACTACGACCACATGGGTCTTTCGAGCCGGGCCGGTTATTGGTTTGGTGACCGTATCGCTGGCAGTGCTTCTGATTCCGCTGGCGGACTCCCATGCGCCGATTTCGTTCAAAGGCGACTTGATTCTCCTGGTGTATTTGCTCGGCCTGAGTCGCCTGTTCACTGCCCTCGCCGCGCTGGATACCGGATCGCCCTTTGAAGGCATGGGGGCGGCTCGCGAAGTCACGTTTGCCTGCCTGGCCGAACCTGCGTTTTTCTTCGGATTGCTCGTCCTTGCCAAATTGTCGGACTCCCTGACACTGGCATCAATGCTCGGAAGTTCACTCGCACCACACTGGATAAATGAAGGAGCCTCGCTGGCGCTGGTGCTGTTGAGCTGGATGATCGTGCTGCTGGTTGAGAACTGCCGAATTCCATTCGACGACCCCAATACGCACCTGGAACTGACGATGGTGCATGAAGTCATGGTTCTCGATCACAGTGGCCCGGCGTTCGGCATGATTCTGTATGGAGCGTCCCTGAAACTATTCATCTTCGGAGCGATGATTGTGCGATTAGTTCTGCCGATGACGACTGGCTCCGCATGGCTGGACTGGCCCATTTTCGCAGCGGGGATGCTGATCGTCGCCGCAGGGATTGGAATCATCGAATCCACGATGGCTCGACTGAAGTTGCCATATATCCCGGTGCTGCTTGCCGCCGCGTGTCTACTTTCAGCGTTTGGTATCCTGCTTCTGATAAGGTGATTCGATGACATCATTTCTCGATCCGCTGCTGATTCTTGTTCTGGCGATCAACTTCTACGCATTGGGTGTCAGCCGAATTCGGAGCGTTATCCATGTCGTCGGCTTTCAGGGAATACTGCTTGGTGTGTTCCCATTGTTCGTGCATGCGGAAATCGGATTGCGAGGAATTCTGCTCATGGCGATCACGATCACCGTGAAGGGATTTGTGATTCCCATGTTTCTGGTGCGTGCGATGCGCGAAGTAAACGCGCAGCACGAGGCGACGCCGGTGATCAGTTACATGAGTTCGCTGTTGCTGGGCGCGCTCGGAACCGGCTTGGCGATCGAGTTTGCCTCAAGCTTGCCGCTTGTCGATGGTCACGAGAAATTGCTGGTGGTGCCAGCTTCGCTGTCAACGGTCTGGGCCGGGTTCCTGATGCTGACGACGCGGCGAAAAGCCATTATGCAGGTGCTTGGCTATCTGTTGCTGGAGAATGGAATTTTCCTGTTTGGATTGCTGTTGCTGGAGGCGATGCCGCTGATGATGGAAATTGGAGTCCTGCTGGATGTGTTCACCGGCGTGTTTGTGATGGGAATCATCATCCACCATATTAACCGGGAGTTCTCGTCCATGAGCAGCGAACATCTTTCAGCACTGAAGGAATAATCGATGGCCTTTCTGCTGATCATTTTTCCGCTGACGATGATGCTGGTGATGTTTGCCATCCCTTCCAATCGCTGGCGACCCTGGCTACTGCCCGTCGGAGCCACCATACAGCTTTGCCTGGTTCATCGTGCTGTTTTTCCGCAGATCGGAGATCCAGCAGTGGTCGGACCGAACGGCTGGTTACTGCTCGATCCTCTCGGAAAACTGGTACTGGGCTTCATCACGGTGCTGTTTTTCATCTGTTCACTGTACGCGCCGTCGTACCTGGCAATTCGCTCCGATCGCGCCAACCGCATTTTGTGCGGCAACCTGTTTGCGTCGCTGGCAATGATGACACTCGTCACACTTTCGCATCATCTTGGCCTGCTGTGGGTGGCTATGGAAGCAACCACTCTTGTCAGCGCGCCGGCGATCTATTTTAATCACAATGCACGCTCCATCGAAGCCACCTGGAAGTTTCTGCTGATCTGTTCTGTGGGTATTGCCCTCGCACTGCTGGGTTCACTGTTTCTTGCCTACTCATCGCTGAAATCTGGTCTGGAATCGACGCTGCTTTTCGATCAACTGATCAAGGAGGCCCCGCATCTGTCGCGTCCATGGCTGCATGCGGCGTTCGTGCTGCTGTTTATCGGCTATGGCACAAAAATGGGACTGGCGCCGATGCATACCTGGAAACCCGATGCCTACGGTGAAGCACCGGGACTTGTCGGCACGCTGCTTGCCGGCGGCATCACCAACTGCGCGTTCCTGTGTATTCTTCGAATCTACCAAATCTGTCGCGCTGGTTCAGAAGGGGAATTCGCGAGGCAGGTGATGATTGCGACGGGCCTGTTTTCGATGGCTGTCGCGGCTGTGTTCCTCGTCCGACAGCGAGACTTCAAACGAATGCTCGCGTATTCCAGCGTCGAACACATGGGCATCCTTGTGCTGGGGATCGGCATCGGCGGTTTGGCGATGTATGGAGCGTTGTTGCATATGATCAATAATGGACTGACAAAGGGTGTGCTGTTCCTTTCGTCGGGGAATATCCATCGCGCGTACGGCAGCAAACTCACGGGGAATGTCCACGGTGCAATTCGACGACTGCCGATTTCGGGCGCTTTGTTTTTGGCTGGCTTTCTTGCGATTACGGGGGCTCCGCCGTTTGGGCCATTCGTCAGTGAATTTACAATTGTCAACGCCGCCATTGGCAGCGGTCAGTTTCTGACTGCCGGGCTGTTTTTGTTGTTCCTGTGCGTCGTCTTTATCGGAATGGGATCGACCGTGATGACCATGGTTCAGGGAGAATCGGAACCGGCAAGAGACGGATTTCACGACACATTCGGCACCTGCGCTCCTGTTTTGCTCTGCATGGCCCTCGTGCTGATGATGGGGATCTATATTCCGCCGCCACTCGAAAGGCTTGTTCGTGAAGCCGCCGCATTTCTGGAGGTGCCGCGATGAGCCACGAGATGCCGTTCACTGTGATTCGCAATGGCCAGGCGATTCCGCTGGCTCAAATGCCGTACCTGGCATTCGATAAATTTCGTCAGGAGATCATTCAGTCTGCTGCCACTGGCCAAAGCATCACCGCATTCTTTGGTGATGCTCCCATTCCGAACGGCAAGGTGCATGTTTACGTGGTTCTCACGGATAGTGCAAATGGCACGCTGCGTGTCGGACGATCACGACTGGATTCGGACACCTTCGAATCTCTCACGCCCGAATGCCCACAGCTTCAACTTTTCGAACGTGAGATCGCCGAACAGTACGGAGTCATTCCCGAGGGACATCCGTGGTTCAAGCCGGTCCGATTTCATTCCTCATATCGCCCTGGCCACGACGCCTGGGGCCGGCCGCCCGATGAAAAGCCGATCATCGGAGTCACTGATTTTTACCGTGTTGAAGGTGACGCCATTCACGAAGTTGCCGTGGGGCCGGTGCATGCCGGAGTCATCGAGCCGGGGCACTTTCGATTTCAGTGCTACGGAGAACATGTCTTCCATTTGGAAATCTCGCTGGGGTATCAGCACCGTGGTGCTGAGCGTACGCTGGTCGGTGGTCCGCACAAACGCGCGATTCACACAATCGAAACCGTCGCGGGAGATACGTCGATCGGACACGGCACCGCATACTGTGAATTGCTTGAAGCGTTGTCCGGCTGCGAGGTTTCGGATCGAGCCCACGCAATTCGCGGCATCGCACTGGAACTCGAACGTCTGGCCAATCATACCGGAGACCTCGGAGCGCTCGCGGGCGATGTTGGATTCCTTCCCACCGCGTCCTACTGCGGTCGGTTGCGCGGCGACTTTCTGAACCTGACCGCGCTACTGTGCGGCAATCGCTTCGGTCGCAGCCTCCTGCGGCCAGGCGGAGTTCGCTTCAATCTCGATGCGACTCGGATTCAGCAGTCACAGGAACGACTCGCGTCGGCACTCGGCGACGTGACCAACGCCGCGAATTTGCTATTTAATTCAGCGACCGTGCTGGCTCGATTTGAAGGCACAGGCATCGTCTCACAAGAGACCGCCACTGCTCTGGGACTCGTCGGCCCTTCCGCACGCGCGAGCCGCATCGAGCGCGATGTCCGACAGGATTTTCCGACCGGAATCTATCGCACAGCAAAACTGCCGATTTCCACATGGAAAACCGGCGACTGCTTCGCCCGCGCTTACATTCGCTGGCTGGAAATCCAGCAATCCGTGTCCTTCATTCAGAAGCAGCTCGCAGCGCTTCCCGACGGGCCGATCCAGACAGAATCCGGACCACTACAACCCGATCATCTGGCTGTCTCACTTGTCGAAGGCTGGCGCGGTAAAATCTGCCACTGCGCCCTGACGGATGTCCAGGGAAAGTTTTCACGCTACAAGATCGTCGATCCCTCATTCCACAACTGGATGGGCCTCGCGATGTCACTCCGCGAACAGCAAATCTCAGACTTCCCGCTTTGTAACAAAAGCTTCAATCTGTCGTACTGTGGCCACGACTTATAAGGAAATTCCATGCTCCACGTCATCATGGCTCGATTGCATCAGGGACATCGTACGATGGACTGGCCGAGGCAGGAGCCGACGCTGCCGGATCGACTGCGGGGATTGCCGGTGATTGATTCGGCGAAATGTCCCGAGGGATGCCGCGAATGTGTGGATGCCTGCCCGACAGACGCGATCAGTTTCGGCGCAAAAGGGCTGCGGCTGGATCTTGGGCGGTGCCTGTTTTGCACGGATTGCATGGAGGCGTGTCCGGAAGATGCCATTCAGTACACTCCGGAATACCGTCTGGCGACGAGTACCCGCGACGATCTTGTTCTGGAAGGGCAGATGCTGGAACGGGCAACGGCGCTCGATGAGAAATCGTTGCGACTCTTTGGACGTTCGCTGAAACTCCGGCAGGTGAGCGCTGGTGGGTGCAGCGCCTGTGAAGCTGATATCAACGTATTGAGTACTATCGTGTTTGATCTTGGCCGCTTCGGCATTCAGTTTGTCGCCTCGCCGCGGCACGCTGACGGAATTGTGATCACTGGCCCCGTGACGGAGAACATGAAGAGTGCGTTACTCACTGCTTATGCTGCTGTGCCCAAGCCGAAGTTTGTGATCGCTGTCGGAGCCTGTGCGATCAGCGGTGGTCCGTTCATTGACAACCCGGAAGTGCATAATGGCTGCGGATCCATCTTACCGGTCGATTTGTATATCCCCGGTTGTCCACCGCATCCCATGACTATCCTCGATGGTTTGCTGCGGATGCTGGGGCGACTGGAAACGCAAACATGAATATCGATGTCGCTTGCCTCAAAATTGCAGATCGCTCAGTCGAACGGTTTTTCGCACACGGCCACGTCCAGTCATGTCATGGATGCGAAGCTGAACGGACGGATTACCTGGAGGATTTCCGATCCAGTCAATATCCAGCATCCCGAAATGGAAATCCATACAGGCTTCGCCGTAGCGGTTCTGGTTCGGTTCGACATTGCTCCAGTCGCGATTCAGCCCGCTCGCTGTGAGATCATGCAGAGGGTAGCAATCCGGGACTTTCAGCACAGACAGTTCCCCCCAATGCACGTCACCTGAAATAAAAACCACTCCGTTAGCTTTTGTTTCTTTGATCAGGTCAGTCATCCTGATCAGTTCCAGGGGAAAATTCGTCCACGATTCCCAGCCATTGTATTCATGACCGAACTGAATACTGCTGGCGACGATGCGCAAATCGGCGGGTTCGCTGAGTCGTTCTTTCAGCCAGTCCCACTGTTTTGTGCCCAAAATTGTCTTCTGCGGATTTGTGTCTGGCAGATAATCGTTTTTCCATGATGGAAATGGATTCTTCAACGGTTGGTCTCGAAATGACCGAGTGTCCAGGAGAATGATCTGCAACGTCTTCCTCGGCTTCGTGTCTTCGAAGCGGTAGCTCGTATAGATTCCTTCATGTTCGCGACGAGGACTGAGTCCCGGTTCGTTCCAGAATTTCAGAAAGATCTCTTTGGACTCAGACTTCAACGCGAACTCTTTGCCGGCATCATTCTCGCCATAGTCATGATCATCCCAGGTGGCGATCGTCGGAACGGCAGTTCGCAGAGCCTGAAAATCTTTGTTGGCCGCCAGTTTGCCGTACTTCGCCTCCAACAGTTTCATGTCACTTGTGTCACCATAGATATTGTCGCCAAGGTAGACAAACAAATCAGGATTCCATTCGAGCACAGTGCGTAGAATGGGCATTGGGTCTTCCTGATTCGAACAGGAACCGAATGCGACCTTCGAGATCAACGAATTGACAACAGGCTCGGGCGACGGTGGCAATTTTGGCTCCTGAGCCGCAACCACGGTTGGCGATACCAGCAGGACCAGGGCCGACACCAATAATTTCATCGAAGATACCTCCACAGTCAGGAGTGCTGGATGAATTCACGACTTCGAATCGTAGTGAATTTTTCTGGAATTCCGTCGGTTCCAGATTTCTGGCGAAATCCACTACGGCATTTATTTCTCCGGCGGTTCGTAGCGCGAATGGGAATGGTATCTTAGCACGCTGCGGATGTTTTGAAAACATCTTCGGGAACGCCTACCATACGCAAACTGCTGTTCTTGCATAAGGCAGACGTCAGACCAGCAACCACTTTCATCGCTGAGCCACGAAAGCAAAAGTCCATGTTGAAGATTCCTCAATCCGGTGCGTTAGATCTGGTGTCACTTGGAGCATTAGTCAATCGACTGGACCCAGGGATAATACCCTTTCGCAAAGCCAATCGCCTGGCGGTTCACGTCAGCGGCGGAGAATTCAACTGCGCGGCCAATCTTGCCGACTGTTTCCAGATGAAAACTGGCATCGTGACGGCCATGGTCGATTACCCCCTGGGGGATCTTATTGCAGAACGTGTTCGTGCGATGGGCGTTAAGCCGTTCTACAAAAGATTCGCGCATGACGGCGTGCGTGGCCCAAACATGGCGACGGTTTACAGTGATCAGGGGCATGGAGTTCGAGGCCCCGTGGTCTTTTACAATCGCAGCAATGAAGCCGCTGGTCTGTTGAAGGCCGGTGACTTCAACTGGAAAGAAATTTTCGCGGGCGGTGTTCGCTGGTTCCACAGCGGTGGTATCTTCGCAGCATTATCACCGACAACGCCGGAAGTCATCATCGAAGGCATGAAAGCTGCTAAAGCTGCAGGTGCCGTAACGTCCTTCGACCTGAACTATCGCGCCAAGCTTTGGCAAATCAGTGGCGGTCTGGATAAGGCGCAGGAGACGTTGAACCGGATCGTCGAGCACGTTGATGTACTCGTCGGGAATGAAGAAGACCTGCAGAAGGGCCTTGGCCTTAAGGGGCAGGACGTTGAAGCTCATGGAAAACTCGATCCGACCGCGTTCTTCGGCATGATGGAGGAAGTGACAAAAAAGTTGCCGAACGTGAAAGCCGTCGCAACAACACTCCGCGAAGTTCATGCCACGAACCGGCATTCATGGAGTGCTGTGCTGTGGCTGGACGGCAAGACGTATCAGGCGAAGACAATTGAACTGGACGTCATCGACCGCATCGGCGGCGGCGACGGATTTGCCTCAGGATTGTTTTATGGATTGCTCAACGGCAAAGATCCACAGACCGCATTGAATCTCGGCTGGGCTCATGGTGCTTTGCTGACGACATTTCCAGGTGACACGACAATGGCGACGATTAAGGAAGTCGAAGCGGTTGCATCTGGTGGTTCGGCGAGAGTTCAGAGGTAGAGTATGAATGGTTTGCGAGCGAAATGTTGGTATCACCAAAGCATTGCCGCTAGAATAGTGGATGTCGATATTCCAGTTCATGACATTGGCGAGGTCTACGATGAGTGTGACTGAACTTCAGCAACTGCCGAAACCCGGAACCCGTATGTCCGTAGCGGAGTTCCAATCTCTAAATCTTTCAGAAGATTCCAGCCTGATTCTGCTCAATGGCGTTGTTTACGACGAGGATGGGACAGGAGTCGAAATGACAAAACGCAGCCACCGACATGCACGAACTGAGCTTCGTATCGGGCGTTTTCTGGATGAGTGGCTTGAACGTACTTCGTTTCCGGCAACTGCATTCAGCGGTGAAGTCGGATGCGAGCTGCCAGGCCAGGGATTTGTTGGAATCGATGTGGCTGTTTTTTCAAACGACGTCGTAGCGCAAAGCGAAGGGGCACCTTATATTGCGGGCGTTCCGCTGTTGGCAGTCGAAGTGTTGTCAATAAGCGATCGACACGGGGCCGTCACCGAAAAGGTTGCGAACTATCTTGACGTTGGTGTGAAGCAAGTCTGGCTTGTTGACTGCGGCTTCAGGAGTGTTACCGTCTTTCGTCCTGACCAAACTCAAATGCTCTATTCCCAAAATATGTCGCTTGACGGCGGATCAGAACTCCCCGGATTCACTGAACCGGTCGGGCGATTTTTTGAATAACATCAATTCCATCAGAGTTCCAGCATGTCCAATACTACCAGTCTGTTTCCGAAACCAATTGACGATCGAATTACGGTTGACCCGCAGCAATGCGGCGGTCGTCCGTGCATCAGAGGAATGAGAGTTCGCGTGACGGACGTGCTGGACCTTTTGGCGTCAGGACTGAATGTGGCAGAAGTTATTGCCGAATTTCCGTATCTTGCGCCAGCCGATGTGGAAGCCTGCCTTCGGTTCGCAGGTCGACGAATCGACCATCCGGTGATCACTGTATGAAGATTTGGATTGACGCGCATCTTTCCGCGTCAATCACGGTCTGGATGGCTGAAGTTGTTGTACTTACCGATTCGATCGGTGACTGAAAGTGTGTTAGACGCAGCGAATCTCCTTACATTTTAGAAAACGAAGTATATGTCAAAACACGATATTGGCCTCATCGGCCTGGCAGTTATGGGACAAAATCTGGTCATGAATATGGCCAACAAGGGCTTTTCGGTCGGAGTTTACAATAGGACGACTGAGACGACGCACGAGTTTGTCAACGGTCTGAACAGTCGGCCACCAGGCGTTGTCGAACCGGGAATGCCCGATCGCATCAAAGGTTATGACAAGCTCGAAGATTTCGTCAACAGCTTGGCGGCGCCGCGTCGAGTCATGATCATGGTGAAGGCGGGGGCTCCGGTCGATGCCGTCATTGATCAGTTGAAGCCGCTGCTCTCTAAAGGTGACATCATTATCGATGGTGGCAATGCTGATTACGTCGATACAAACCGTCGCGACAAGCAACTCACCGAAGAAGGCTTTCGCTTCATCGGAACAGGTGTTTCCGGTGGCGAAGAGGGCGCTCTGAAGGGCCCAAGCATCATGCCAGGCGGTCATCATGAAGCATGGCCGTTCGTCAAAGAAATCTTCCAGAAGATCAGTGCGAAGGTCGGGCCAAATCACGACATTCCGTGTTGTGACTGGGTCGGAGAAGCCGGTGCCGGGCATTATGTAAAGATGGTCCACAATGGCATCGAATACGGCGATATGCAGTTGATCTGCGAAGCGTATTACATCTTGAAATATGGCGTCGGTCTGACCAATTCGGAACTCTACGAAGTTTTCAAGGAATGGAACAACAGTGAACTGGAAAGTTATCTGATCGAGATCACTCGTGATATCTTCACTGTCAAGGACAAAGAAACTGGCAAGGATCTGGTCGATTTGATTCTGGACACTGCCGGGCAAAAAGGAACCGGCAAGTGGATGTCTCAACATGCTCTGGATCTGGGTGTCCCGACGACGCTGATCACCGAAGCCGTATTCGCTCGCTGCCTGTCGGCTCAGAAGGATGCGCGAGTGCGGGCGGAATCCGTACTTTCCGGCCCGGATGCGAAGTTCGAAGGCGACCGCAAGCAATTCATTGAAGACGTCAAACAAGCTCTGTATGCGTCGAAGCTGTGCAGTTACGCTCAGGGATACGTGCAGCTGGACGCGGCTGCGGCCGAGTTTGGCTGGAAACTCAACAACGGTCCGATCGCACTGCTGTGGCGGGGCGGATGTATTATTCGTTCGCGATTTCTGGAAGACATCAAGAAAGCGTTCGACAAAAACCCGAAGCTGGAAAATCTGTTGCTCGATGACTTCTTCAAGACAGCCATCAGCAAGGCGCAACCTGCGTGGCGTCGAGTCGTCGCGACGGCGATTCAGCTCGGTCTGCCTGTTCCCGGTTTCAGTGCGGCTTTAACCTATTACGATGGCTACCGCCGAGGGCGACTGCCTGCGAACCTGTTGCAGGCTCAGCGAGATTATTTCGGAGCACATACTTACGAACGAACAGACAAACCGCGTGGCGAGAAGTTCCATACTGACTGGATCAGGGAGCGAAAGTTGACGTAAACAATTTTCCTGAAACGATTTGCGCCAACGGAACCTGCTGTAGGGTGTGTGCTGGGAGCGAAACACACCATCGCCCATTCGCCGTGGTGCGTTCCGCTTTGTTTCACGCACCCTGCGAAAAGGTGAATCCATGATTCGACGTTTGAATGTTTTTCTCTGCATCCTCGTCAGTTTCAATGTCAGTGCGATGGCCGAGAATTGGCCGGGATGGCGTGGGCCGCGCGGAGACGGGACGTCGGCAGAAGTGCATGTCCCCATCGAGTGGAACGCGGAAACGGGCGAAGGCGTTGCCTGGAAGGTCGAGATACCAGGCACGGGGCATTCCTCGCCAATCGTCTGGGACGACAGCATCTTCCTGACAACCTGCGTTGAAGATAGTCACGAACGACTTCTTCTGTGCTTCAATCGCAAGGACGGCAGTATTCGTTGGAAGGAATCTGTCGTGGTTGCACCTTTGGAAACAAAACATGGCCTCAACAGTTTTGCCTCCGGGACTCCGGCAACAGACGGGGAGGCGGTTTACGTCACTTTTCTAATGATTGACGGTCACGAAGTACCAGCTCCCAATGTCGGAACGCCCCGTTCAGTGACACCCGGTCAAATGCTGGTTGTGGCGTATGACATAAATGGTCAGAAGTTGTGGACGGCAGAGCCAGGCGAATTCACCAGCGCGCATGGATTCTGCAGTTCTCCGGTCGTATACAAGCATCTGCTCATTGTCAACGGTGATCATGATGGCGATTCTTATGTTGCCGCGCTGGATCGGGAAACCGGTGAACAGGTCTGGAAGGTTCCACGCGAATACAACATTCGCAGTTACTGCACCCCGTTGATTCGTACAATCAATGGCCACGATCAGATGGTGATGACCGGCAGTAAGCGAATTGTCAGCCTTGATCCATTAACCGGGGCGACGAACTGGTTGATTGAAGGGCCGACAGAACAGTTTGTCTCTTCTATGGTTTGCGACGGTAAGACGTTTTACCTGACTGCCGGATTTCCAACACATCACGTGATGGCGATTCGTCCAGATGGCTCCGGTGATGTGACACGGACGCACGTTCTCTGGCAAAGTGAAGCCGCGAAATGTTACGTACCTTCGCCCGTCGTCGTGTCAGACAAACTTATGGTGGCCGACGATCGCGGCACTGTGAATTGTTTCGATACGGCTCAGGGGACGCGGCTGTGGCAGGAGCGCCTGGGGAACCACTATAGTGGATCGCTGGTTACGGCAAATGGCCTGGTGTATTTTCCTGCTGACGATGGCGTGATGGCTGTGGTAAGACCCGACACAAAGCTGAATGTCGTGCATTCAAATCCGCTTGGAGAATACAGTTACGCATCGCCTGCCATTTCCAACGGGCAAATCTTCATCCGCGGTGAAAAGCATCTGTTCGCGATCGGCACGAAAACCTCAGATTCTACCGTGGACCCGCGTTGATATCGGTTTCTTACCTTAGTCTGTTAGACTTCGACTGGTCGTGATGTGCGCCACACAATTCGGATTCCTTCTATCCGCAAACGTCTGATTCTCCATGCAGCTTGTCTTTCTTGGCACCGGTGGATACCACCCGAATGAACGCCGCCACACGGCCAGTCTTCTGCTGCCGGAGATCGGAGTTGCATTGGATGCCGGAACCGGATTTTTTCGAGTGCAGAATGCAATTCGTACATCCACGCTGGATGTATTTCTGACACACGCTCATCTGGATCATGTCTGTGGCCTGACGTTTATCCTGGTGCCGATGATACGCGGTGACCTGAAACGAGTTCGCGTGTTCGGCACAGAAGAAACACTGCAGGCCGTGAAAACACATCTGCTCGCGAATGAATTGTTTCCGGTCGAGCCACAGTTTGAATGGCATCCACTGACCGGCAGCGTTGCTTTGCCCCATCAAGGGACGCTGAAATGGACCTCACTGGAACATCCAGGTGGATCGGTAGGATTTCGCCTGGATTGGCCTGGCCGATCACTAGCGTACATCACGGACACGACGGCTCCTGGGAACTATACAGATTTCATTCGCGGTGTGGATGTTCTGGTTCATGAATGCTACTTTCCCGATGAACTTGATGACTGGGCCAGGAAAACAGGACACAGTTCTTCGTCCAACGTCGCAAAACTTGCAAAAGCGGCGATCGTAAAACGCCTGTATCTTGTGCATGTGGATCCTCAGCGCGCTGATGATGACCCCGTACAACTGGAAAATATTCGGGCAATCTTTCCAAACGCAGAACTGGCGGAAGATCTGATGGAAATAGAATTCTGATGCACTCAACGCTCCTAGACCCGGACTGCGGCGGACCGCTGCAACTTTCAGACGACGGCACGTTGTTGAAAGCGTCGGATTCTGATCGTGTCTGGAAAATCATCAATGGAATTCCACGATTCGTCACGGACGAGCATCTGGAAAGTTTTGGCCATCAGTGGACGCATTTTGACGTTGCTCACGACGATGAAGACCGGGCGACGTTTGAGGCAAAGACAGCGATTCGCCTGACTGATCTTGCGGGAACGCGAGTTCTTGACGCGGGCTGTGGTGGAGGCCGATATGCCAAAATCTGTGGCGAATCCGCTGCAATAGTATCCGGCGCTGATCATACGCGGGCCGTCGATAAGGCGCGGCAATTATGTAATCATCTTGCAAATATCCAATTCGTTCAGGCGGACCTGAAGCATTTGCCTTTTGAACCCGCATCGTTCGATTTTGTGTTTTCAATCGGCGTGATGCATCACGATTCCGACACGCGCAAAGTCTTTGACGCGGTGGCAAAAATGGTCAAACCTGGGGGACGGTATTCCGTCTGGCTGTATCGTCGAAACCAGTGGTGGCAGGAGATGATCAACACAGGACTGCGTGCGATCACCACCAGAATTCCGTCTCAGATCCTGATGCCATTGTGTCATGCAGGGGCCATTCTTGGTGGCATCCCGCTTGTCAACAAAACGTTGAATAAGATCATTAACTTTAGCGCTCATCCGAACTACGAAAATCGCGTCTGCGACACGTTCGACTGGTGGGCCCCAAAATATCAATATCATCACACAGTTGAAGAACTCAGCATGTGGTTTCACGAAGCGGGGTTCACGGATTTGACCGCACTGCCACCCGAAAAATCTGGCAAAATCTATCGCTGGCTTTATGATCACAATCTGCTGATCGGTAGTGGCGTAAACGTTACTGGAATCGCAGGTTGAAACGCTGATTGCAGAATGCATTCCGTCAAATGACTTTTTGAGGCCGTGCGATACCGATAGAATCCCCCGTTTTCAAGGAATGCTCTATGTCTAACGTACAGCAGGTCTATCTGATGCTGGGAAATGAAAACCTGTGGCACGTGGCCACTCAATGTCATCAGGCGCTGGCGGAAGCGAAAATCCCGCATTCTGTCTGTGGCGGAGTCGCCGTTTGTTTACACGGATATCAGCGAAATACAGTTGATCTCGATCTGATCGTACGCAGGGCTGACTCCCAGGCAGTTCACGCTGCAATGGAAAACGCCGGCTTGTCCTGGCACGAGCAACAGGCAGAATTCAGGTCCGCAACTGGCATTCCTGTTCAGTTTCTGTATTCCGGTGATCGTGCAGGTAAAGATGCGGAATTCTCGTTGCCGGAACCTGAAGGGGACCTGAATGTCGAAACCGTTGAGAACCTGCCGGTGCTGCGACTGTCGAAGCTTATTGAGGTCAAAATCGCTTGCGGTTCAGGCGACGTCCGAAGAACTCATAAGGACTTCGCAGACGTCGTTGAACTGATTATCGTGCGTAAACTAGACAGTTCCTTTGCTCAGTTCCTTCACAAGTCCATACGCGAGTCATTTCGCAAACTCGTGAAGAATTCTCGAGGACAATCGTGAATGCGAATCACAATTTCCGGTCTGCTGGCGGAAATCCAGTAGGACGCGGTGCTGCTGAGAATCCGGCGAACAGGTTTCTGACTGTCATCCACGAAGCGGACCATGAACAACTGGAGTTCGATGATGAATTCCTGCAGGAACTTGAACGCCCCGGAACACGGTATTTCGATGACACTTCAAAGTCCGTGATTTACGAAAACGACAGTCCCGATATTCCGTTTCGCTACAGCCTGAATCCCTATCGAGGTTGTCTGCATGGGTGCAGTTATTGTTACGCTCGCCCCACGCATGAGTATCTTGGTTTCAGTGCAGGGCTGGATTTTGAGACGAAGATTTTTGTCAAACAGAATGCCGCGCACCTGTTTCGAAACTGGCTCTCGCGGCCAAAGTATCTGTGCGAACAAGTTATGCTGTCCGGCGTGACGGATTGTTATCAACCGATCGAACGCAAACTACAAATCACTCGGCAGTGTCTTGAGGTCGCGATTGAAGCCAGGCAGCCGATGTCGCTGATTACCAAGAACGCAATGATTACGCGGGACATGGATTTGTTGAGTACACTGGCAGCAGAGAATTTGTGCCGCGTCGCGATCAGCATCAACAGCCTGGATCAGGCTCTAACCAAAGTGATGGAACCAGCCTGTTCGGCACCGGCGGCGAGACTTGAGGCCATTCGGAAACTTTCCGATGCTGGCATCCCTGTGCATGTGATGGTGGCTCCGATCATTCCCGGATTGAATGACCATGAAATGCCTGCCGTGCTGAAAGCATCTGCCGAAGCCGGTGCCAAATCTGCGGGTTACAACATGATTCGGCTTCCGCTATCGGTCGAAACGGTGTTTATGGACTGGATCAAACGACACCGTCCGACTCATGCCGAAAAGATTGAATCGCGTCTGCGGTCGGTGCGAGACGGCAAACTGAATCAAAGCGAATTCGGCATTCGAATGCGTGGCAGCGGCCCGATTGCTGAGCAGTTTCATGCACTGTTCAAACTCACCCGCCAGCGCTGCGGTCTTGTGGCGACGCTACCACAATCTCGAACGGATCTTTTCAAACCTCCTCGACATTCCTCGGGGCAGCAGTATCTGTTTTGAAGCTGTTCATGGATCAGCCGTAAAGGAATCACCTTCGACGAATCTGTAAGCCAATCCACCAGGTTTCATTCACAATGACTAAGGACCGCTCGAAAAATAACAGTCGGATTTTGCAGTAAACTGATCTCAATCAACCTCCCCCAAGCGCAGCTTTGGGGGAGGTCGGACGAGCGAAGCAAAGTCCGGGAGGGGGCTTGCCATTTGATTCGCGGCGAACGCTACGCACAGGATTGAACATCACTCCAGCATTTCCAATATGCGTTGGCCCTCCCCCGGACCATCGCTTCGCTGGGTCCGACCCCTCCCTGCCTTCGGCTGGCGGGGGTGGGAAAGGGGACTCTTATTCATCGAGCGGTGCTACAGCACTATCGACGACTTGGTGCCCGCCAGTTCCAGCATGAACTTCTGCAACCTAGCCGCCATTTCGTTGCCGTTTGGAGCGAGTCCCGCCATGATCATGGCGTTGGCGTGAAGTTGCTGGCTGCAGTCACGGATGAAACTGTGGTTGTCAGAATTCGAAGTCAGTTCTGATAGTCGCATGACTAAAGGCGATGCCGGGTTGATCTCCAGAATCATCTTCTGCATTTCGAAATCCGGGGTATTCATCCGCAGGACTCGCTGCATCGTTGTACTCATCGAACCTTGAGCATTCACGAGACAACACGGGCTTTCTGTGAGTCGTTCAGAACGGCGGACATCCTGAACCTGATCGCCCAATGACTCCTTCATCAGTTTGATCAACTCCACCAGATTGGACGATGTTTCCGATTCGGCATTGTCGGCTTGAGATTTTTCCTCGTCGCTCCTGGATGGATCGTCATCTTTCGGCGGAAGTTTCAGGTCAGCGGCATCGACGGATACGATCTGTTTTTCCTTAAACTCACCCAGATGTGACAGAATGAATTCATCAGCCGGGTCCGACAGAATCAGCACTTCCAGATTTCGCGAACGGAAGACCTCGAGGTTTGGATCGCGTAAAACAGAATCACGATCGGTCCCACACGCGAAATAAATCTGTTCCTGCCCCTCTTTCGCGCGGCTGCAATAGTCTTCCAGTGATACCAGTGAAGGCTCGAACGTGGAATTGGTCGATCCGAATCGCAACAACTTTGCGATTCGATCGCGGTTTTCGTAATCTGAAGAAATACCTTCACGCAGGATCACGCCGAACTCGCGATAGAACTTGACGTAGTCGTCAGGATGTTCCTGTGAGAACGTATCAAAGTGATCCAGCACCTTCTTCGTGATCACACGCTGCATTTTGCGAAAGACAGTGTTGTCCTGCAGCGCTTCGCGAGAAACATTCAGCGGCAAATCGGCGGAATCCACAATCCCCCGCAGGAATCGCAGATAATCGGGAAGCAGATCGCGATTGTCGTTCTGTACGAGAATGCGTTTTGCACACAGATGCAGTCCATGATCCGCTCGGCCGAAGCCCATCTTTTCCAGATTCTGATCCGGGCAGTACAGAATGCTGTAAAACTGGAACGGTGAATCGGCGGACAGATGCAGATGCCACAGTGCCTTCTGACCTGGAAAATGAGTCAGGTATTCATAGAAGTTATTGTACTGCTCGTCCGTCAGCGTGTTCTTCGGTTCCACCCAGATCGGAGGCTGATCATTGATATGTTCGGCTTCGACGTAGATTGCATGTGGTACGAATGTTGAATACTTTCGCAGAATGTATTTCAGACGCGTCGGTTCCGTGAATTCCTCCATGTCGTCTTTCAGATGCAACCGAATACAGGTACCACGTTCGACGGGTTCCGAAACTTCACTGATGGTAAATGAACCATCACCTGTGGATTCCCAGCGCCAGCCGGTTTCTTCCGTACAACTGCGAGTCACGACTTCGACCCGATCGGCCAGCATGAATGCCGAATAGAACCCGACCCCGAACTGACCAATTAATGAGAGTTCAGTCGCCTTTTCGTCCGACTTCTGCGCTTTCTTTAGAAAGTCCAGAGAACCGCTGCGAGCGATCGTTCCCAAATTGCTGACAAGTTCATCATGTGTCATCCCGATCCCGTTGTCGCGAATTGACAGCACGCGATTTTCTTTGTCCGGCTCGATCGTGATCCGCAAATCATCGGTATTTGCATTCTGTCCCGACGTTAGTGATGTGTAGCGGAATTTGTCGAGAGCATCAGACGCGTTTGACACCAGTTCTCGAATCGTGATTTCGCGATTTTGGTACAGCGAGTGGGACAACAAATGGAGCAATTGGCTGATCTCAGCCTGAAACGAAAAATGTTCTTTTTCTGCCTGAACCGTCATTGCGAACCTCTCCAGATTTCTGACACTGCCAAATCGTGCTTCTTCGAGCGACTTCCATTTCCGCCACGCAAATCGCATTCCTGCCATATCGACACTGAATTCGGCAAGATTCGTTCCCAACGATCGTCAATTCGTCGGAATTGTTCCGAAATTGAATCCGTGGAATTCAACCTCACGGATTGGTGTGCCTGCGTTCGCATTCGCTCTCTTGTCACACCCTAATTCCAATTGACCGTTGTTCGCAGGGCGTGACAAGCGCAGCGAAGCCACACCACTTTCTCCAGCCTTGCCCGAAGATATTTCGGGACTGCTCCTTACTTCATAGGTAGCAGTCTGAACAGCAACCATGTCAGTCCGGCAATTGACAGCAAGACGGTAATCGTAATTCCCAGAATGATCAGGAGTTTTCTGTTTTTCGCGGTCTGATGCAGGCTGACGAGTTTCACACCCGCTTTTCCGCCGAACGTAATTTTTGACCCATGTCCCAGAAGACACATGGCTTCTACTTTCCCATTGACATATGTGGGCAGAGTCTTTGACTCCTGTAACAGTTTCCAGTGTTTCCCGTCGTATTCGAGCCAGCATTGTAAATCGTCAACGCCTTCATCACGGAACAACAGGATGTCTGCACCATGCGACGAACCAATCGATGTTCGGACTTTGGTCAATGCGACTCGGCGCTCGGATCCGAGCCAATGCAGACGCCATCCCGCCGGTGCAGCCCCCTTGTAGACTGCGGGACGTGTCGAAGTTTTTGAGACAACCGGTGCTGGTTCCGATCGGATTCGGCCAGGCTCCGGCTGGCGGATTGCCGGTGTTTCTGATCGGCTGAAACTGTCGGTCCCTTCGGCAATCTGATGACTGCCCTCTCGAAGCCAACCGGACGCCGAAGTGATCGAAGATCTTTGTGCGGAAGAGGTTTTTCCTGATTGTTCAGCTTTCGCTCTCGCCTGTTTGGCTCTGAGCGTCACAAGTTCACGGAAATCGAATTGGATTGATTTCCGCTGAGCCAAAGGACGGACGGCATCCGCAAGTTCCTCAGCCGATTGATAACGATCGGCAGGTTTTTTCGCCATCATCTTCGCAATGATCGCACCCACTTCGGCAGGAATCTCGGGACGAAGCTGGCAGACATTCCTGGGACTTTTTGTGCGGTGCGCTTCCAGCTTGCCTTTGTTGGATTTTTCGGGAAACGGCACGTGAGCAGTCAATGCGACAAACAATGTCGCGCCAAGGCTGTAGATGTCGGCTCGAGCATCGACGCCTCGGCTGTCGAGGGATTGTTCGGGGGCAATGTAGTCGGGCGTTCCGAGACAGTCGTGGCCAAACACCATCGACAACGAGAATTCTTCTTCCGGCGCGTCCTTGATCAATGCGAGACCGAAATCGAGAATCCGCGTGACTCCGTCCTGATCAATCAGCAGGTTGGCAGGTTTGATATCGCGATGAATGATTCCATGTGAGTGCGATGCCTTCAGCGCGTCGGCAACTTGCAATGCGATATCGCATACAATCGGCCATTTCAACGCTCCCTGCAGTGCCACCAGTTCATGCAGACTGATGCCGCGAAACAATTCCATCACCAGATAGTGAACGGCACCGGTCGTTGCCATCCGATAAGTGCGAACGATGTTCGGATGATCAAGTCGCATTCCTGCTATTGCTTCCAGCTTCATTCTGGACAGCAGTCCTGCATCGAGCGCATGATCTGAAGAGAGGATTTTGAAGGCCACTTTACGATCTTCGGTTGGGTCTTCCGCGATAAAGACGCAGCCCATGCCGCCGAAGCCCAGAACCTCTCGAATTCGATAGCCATCGATCACCAAGCCACGATAACGACCTTCAAGCAATCGTTCGGCCTGAAATGGCGTCAGTACGCGGGATCGAACCAGCAGCTTCGCAGTCTCCCGTGCAGTCGCGGAATCGGGAATCTTGAGCTTAGTAAGAACTTTCTTAATCTGTGACGCCGTCAGCAACTCGCTCTTTTCGAGCAATTCCAGGAAGTTTTGTGCTGCGACTGGAACTTGCATTTCTGTGGCTCTGCCATATCGAATCCAACAAAACAAATTCCCCGGAATGTTACCGCAGTGACGGTATTGTCAGGGCGAGTCTACCGTCTGCCCTG
>Ga0335397_10002798_pt1 | contig 23672 bp, 18 predicted proteins | sample MAT04_FD_205740 | JGI IMG/M metagenome (GOLD analysis project Ga0335397, IMG submission 205740) | Freshwater microbial communities from Lake Fryxell liftoff mats and glacier meltwater in Antarctica - MAT-04 (spades assembly) (version 2) ... | reverse complement strand
GAATACCGGACGAAGCGTACGAGGATTCTTGTCTGTATCATTCAGTCAACGGATGCGTCCTGCCTCGGGAAATTCGCAGTAACACCTGCAATGGATTTCTCTGCACGGGACTCAGCGACATGCGCATGCAGATTCATGAACAACCGAATGCCGCGTCCGTCGCCGCCGCCGTATCAGTCAGTACTTGTCATCGTGCCGGCCTGATGACTACGGACGGACAACGTACGGAAGTCTCGTTAAACGTCACGGTCGCAGCAAAGTCCATCTCTGAATTACCGACTCCTGAGACAGAGTAAAATACAATTCCAATCGTCCGTTAAGACAGTCACCCTTTTCCCCCGGCTGGCCAATAAATCTGCAGGGTGTGATCACCGGCAGCGAAGGCACACCATGCCTGTGTTTTGGTGCGCCTGCGCATTGCTTGTCACACCCGACATCTCACGGATTGCGACAAACTGGCCGGCCGCGCCGGTTTTCCTTCCGGCATCGCGAGTTTTCAGCACAATGTCTCTTGTGTGCCGCAAGCATTGTCCTTGAGAAATCGGATTTGTTTGGTGATGGAACTCGAAGAAGAATTCAGGATTCCCGGACGACTGACGCGCGGTAAGGTTCGATTTGGGTCAGGACGATAAAAATCGCGTCGCTGGGCGCTATCTTCCAGTCTCAAACTTTCCTGTCATCAGCGGCGAGCGGAGGGGACGTCAGTTCCCTGATTTGGAGCAAAAAGCAGGTCAAGCCTGCCGGGCGGGACTTTCGCCGCAAGGCGAAGCGTGTGCGGGATTTCGTATTGTGTGACAAAGAAACGTCGGCGTGATTTCTATGTGGTAACGTTTATGGTCGCAGGTCGCAGCGGGGCTGCGAAGTCCAGCCCGGCAGGCGTGGACCTACTGAGGACAGATCGGGCTACTTGTCTGCGATTCATTCGTGTCCATTCGCGGTTACGGCCTGAACAAACTGCAAGATAAATCGATCTGCGTCGAACAGTCGCCAGATTTGTGGATTCGCTTCCTCGGACCAAGGCCGATCTGTAACATTGCCAATTTGCGTGAAAGAAGGTGTTATTATGAGCGATGATCAAGACACGTTGTATCGCCGGATCGGGGGCGATGCAGCAATTGTTTCACTGCTTGACAAGTTTTATGGTCGCGTCCTGAATGATCCGGACCTGCGCGGGTTCTTCGCGAACTCATCGATTGAACAGTTGAAGTCGATGCAAAGAGAATTCTTCGCGGCCGCACTGGATGGACCTGTGAAGTATGCCGGAAATGATCTCAGTCATATCCATCAGGGGCGCGGGATCCAGGCGAAGCACTTTCGGCTCTTCGTAAATCACCTCATGAGTGTGCTGGAAGAAGAACATCTGATCAGTCGCCGGGATGCCATGGATATTGTGTTCCGAATCGCAACATATTTCGAACAAATTATCGGCGATGCAGGTGGTGTTGATGGCTGATTCGAGTTTAAACCACGGGGTTCCGTCATGGTCATTACTTCAATCGTATTCTGTCTCATCGCTTGCGGTCAGTTGCAGGTCTCGGAAAACGCAGAGACAGGGGTACTGAGTAACTCAGAGTCTGGCTGGACGCATTCAGGGCCTCGGGAGGAGATTCTGCCGGAATTTGCGTTTGATTCGAACGGTGGACCTCAGCATTCCGGCAGTCTGGTTACATCATCCGACAAGCGAGATGGATTGCATGGCTGGTGGCAGAGCACGATTCCGATCGAAGGTGGTCGCTACTTTCGATTTTCTGCCGTGCGACGTGTCGTCAACGCCGAATATCCTCGCCGCGCTGCGGTCGCGCGAGTTTTTTGGCTGGATGCCTCTGGCAATGCGGCGTTGCATGACTTCGATGCAACAACGACGTATCGCGAAGGTGAACGTCCTCGCTCTGAACCCGAGTATCCGTCGGACGGACCGGAACATGCTGATGGCTGGACGGAAGTGTCTGAAGTCTTTCGCGCACCTTCCGGAGCGACTCAGGCCCGCATTGAATTGTCATTCCGCTGGGCGGCTGATGCGACCGTAGAATGGTCGAATGTCATGCTGCAGCCGGTCGATTCACCGCCGTCACGTAAGGTACGATTGGCAACCGTGCATTTCTCTCCGACTGCCGGAAAAACTAACGAGGAAAAATGTCGGCAGTTCGCTCCTCTGATTGCCACTGCCTCCGAGCAAAAGGCCGACCTGGTCGTGTTGCCGGAAACATTGACATACTTCGCTTCGGGACGTTCGATGAGTGATTGTGCCGAATCGATTCCAGGACCATCCACCGATTATTTTGGAACGCTGGCGAAGCAGCACGACCTGTATATCGTGGCTGGATTGCTCGAACGCGATGAGCATCGAGTCTACAACGTTGCTGTGTTGATCGGGCCAGATGGAAAAGTTGTCGGCAAGTATCGCAAGGTCGCTCTGCCCCGCACGGAGATCGACGCTGGCGTTGTGGCGGGAGATGACTATCCTGTCTTCGACACGCGCTTCGGAAAAGTCGGGATGATGGTCTGTTATGACGGATTTTATCCGGAGGTTGCTCGAGAACTCAGCAATCGCGGGGCGGAAGTTATTGCGTTTCCTGTCTGGGGATGCAATCCTTTATTGGCCTCGGCACGTGCCTGCGAGAACCATGTGTTCGTCGTGAGCAGTACTTATACGGACATCGCGTCCGACTGGATGATCACCGCGATCTTTGGCCGCGACGGACGTCCTTTGGCTAAGGCAAACAACTGGGGGGATGTCGTCGTGACAGAAGTCGATCTTGGACAGCCAGCCATCTGGCACAGTCTGGGCGATTTTCATGCGGAAATTCTGCGGCATCGTCCCCCGGTGGAACCCATGATTCCGTAGACGGAACAACGAGGCAATGGTCAATGATTGAGCGATGCTCATCGATTGCGTTTCAACTCCTGATCCTGACTGTAGTCTGGATCATGTCGCCAGCGATCCATGCTGCGGATGATTCCCTAAACGAGGTTGTGAAGATCACGTTCGAGGACCATGTGCTGCCTGTCTTGAAGGCGCGATGCATGAAGTGCCATGCCGGAGCCGAACCTGCAGCAGGACTTCGACTGACGTCTCGACGCGAGATTCTGCGAGGCGGCGAATCGGGGTCGGCGATGCGAATCGCGGCGGCAGAATCCAGTTTGCTGTGGGAAAAGCTGGCGTCTGACGAAATGCCCAAAGGCGGCCCGGCTTTGACTGCCGACGAGAAAGGATTGATCCGGGCGTGGATTAATGATGGTGCGGTCTCGGCGGACATGGCCGTCGATGTGGCTGATAATCTCAGCGAGCGATCGGACGATCAGCACAGCGATCACTGGGCGTTTCGGCCGCCCGTACGTCCGGACGTGCCGTCTGTGCAGCATGTGGATCGTGTGAGAAACCCCATCGACTCGTTTGTGCTTGCGGCGCTGGAAGCCAAAGGTTTGAGTTTTTCCGACGAGGCGAGTCGCGAAGTGTTGCTGCGGCGTGCATCGTTTGACCTGATTGGATTGCCACCGTCGCCGGACGAAATCCACCAGTTTTTAGCTGATGAGGACGACCTCGCTTACGAGCGGACGATTGATCGCCTGTTGGAGAGTCCGCATTACGGTGAACGATGGGGACGGCATTGGCTGGATGTCGCCGGGTATGCGGATTCCGCGGGAGTGCTTTCCGAAGACCGACCGTTACCGTTTGCATTCCGTTATCGCGACTACGTGATTCGTGCCTTCAACAGCGACAAGCCCTATGATCGATTCCTGCAGGAGCAGATCGCAGGCGACGAACTGAGTGATTACTGGACTGCCTACGAAACACTTGATCGATTGCCCGATGAGGTCGTCGAAGCTCTGACGGCGACTGGTTATCTGCGTTGTGCTCCGGATTGCAGTCGTCCCGACTTTTCGACAATCAAAAATGCCGACGCGCAGTACTATTATCCGACTCTGAATGACACGCTGCAGATCGTAGCGTCATCGACAATGGGACTCACGCTGCAGTGTGCGCGCTGCCACAGCCACAAATTCGATCCAATTCCGCAGGCCGAATACTACCGCATGCAGTCCATCTTTATGTCGGCGCTACGACCGAAGCAGTGGATTCCGCAAATGGAAAGGCGATTGTTGATTGCCACGGCGTCTCAGAAAAAGGCGGCGGACGAGAACAACAGCCAGCTCGAAGCTGAGACCACGCGGCTAAAGAAGGAATTGGCAGATCTGCGGGGACAGTACAAACAGAAACTTTATGATGATCGCCTGGCAACGGTGTCTGAATCAATTCGTAGTGACGTTGTGCTGGCATTGAGCAAGCTGGCTGATCAACGAACGGAGGTCGAGAAGTATCTGGCCGAAAAATTCCAGTTGTTGCAACCGGACGACACGACGCTCGATAAGGTGTTGCCCGAGACGTTTGCCGATTACCAGACCGCCGTCAGTGATCGTACCGCTGAGATCGCGGCACAGGAAAAGCGGCGCGTGTACCTTGATGAACTGCGAGTCCTCTATGATCTGCCAGGACCTGTGACGACGCCGCTGTTGCATCGCGGTGATGCGTTGACGCCGGGACCGGCGGTCGAGCCTGGTGTGTTGACGGCGCTGGCGACGCCGGTCGCCTTTGAATGGACTCCACCTGCGACGGACGCGAAAACCTCCGGGCGGCGGCTGGCTTTTGCTCGCTGGCTGACGCAGCCCGATCATCCGCTCACCGCCCGTGTTATGGTCAATCGCATCTGGCTGCATCACTTCGGCAAAGGCATTGTTTCGACACCGGAAGACTTCGGCACGCTCGGTTCAGCGCCCAGTCATCCACAATTGCTCGACTGGCTGGCTCGTGAATTTGTCGAAAACAACTGGAGCGTGAAGCACATCCACCGGCTGATCATGACATCGAGCGCTTACCGACAAAGTTCTGCGAGCATTGCGGCGCAGGATGAACATTCACGACAGGTCGATCCGGAAAATCGGTTGCTGTGGCGACAGCGAATGCGGCGAATGGATGCTGAGCCACTCCGTGACGCGATGCTGAGTGTTGCTGGTCTGCTCGATAAATCGATTTTCGGCCATGCGATTCCCGTGGCACGCCGTCCAGATGGTGAAGTGACTATCGCTGATGGTCAGAACAATTATCGCCGTTCGATTTACGTTCAGGTGCTGCGTGGTAATCCGCTGACAATGCTGCACGCTCACGATCAGCCAGTGATGGAAACCAACTGCATACGCCGCAGCCGTTCAACAGTTTCCACACAGGCACTGACAATGCTCAACAGTGATGACGCGATCGCGTATGCCCAGGCATTTGCAGATCGAGCATTGAAAGAAGCTCCTGAAGCGCCTGTGAAATTTGCGACACTGGCAGCGTGGTCGCGATCAGCAACGGCTGATGAACTTACGACGTTTCAAACCTTCGTCACTGAACAGCAGGCTCGGTATACTGCTCAGGGCGATGAAGTTCAGGCAGCACGGCGTAACGCGATGATTGATCTGTGTCACATGCTGATCGCGGCCAACGAATTTGTGTACATCGACTGAGGCGGATTGAAATGAACAGCAGATACAATTTGAACATAGATCGTCATTCTCGGCGCGAAGCTGTTGCGCGGATGGGCTGCGGCTTTGGCGGACTCGCGCTTGGCACGCTTCTGGGTGATTTTGATCGTTCGGCCACGGGAGCCGATTCTGTCAGACACAGCGTGCTGCAAAAGAGGCCGCATCATCCGCCAAAGGCAAAGGCCGTTATTCAACTTTTCATGCATGGCGGGCCGAGTCAGGTGGATTTGCTGGATCCGAAGCCGGAACTGTCCAGAATGAGTGGTCAGGCACCTCCCGCCGAAGTTGCTGACGACGAGAACCGGACAACGTACCTGTTGGGCAGCCCGTTTAAGTTTTCGCGGCACGGCGAGAGCGGTTTGGAGTTTTCGGAGGTTCTGCCGGGGATTGCGAAGCATGCGGACGATATAGCAGTTATTCGCTCGATGTTCACTGAGCATCGCAATCACGAGCAGGCAATCTGGATGGCCAACACGGGACTGATCACTTCCGGCCGACCGAATATCGGTTCGTGGGTGGCGTACGGATTGGGGGCCGAGAATCAAAACTTGCCTGCGTATGTTGCTTTGCCGGATCCGACCGGACTCCCCGTTGATGGTTCCCGCAACTGGTCGAATGGCTGGTTACCTCCGGTGTATCAGGGAACGGCGATCCGCTCCGAAGGTATGCCGGTGCTGCATCTGCAGCCGAAGGTAACGCGGACGACGATGATCGATCAGGGACGCATGGATTTGCTGCGAAAGCTCAACGCACAGCACCAACTGGCTCGTCCGGGGGAAATGGAACTCGACGCCCGCATCGCCAGCTTTGAACTCGCCGCGCGAATGCAACTCACTGCTACCGACGCACTGGATCTGAATCAGGAAACTCCTGCGACACAGCAACTTTACGGTCTGGATCAGGATAAAACGCGGACTTACGGAAAACGCTGCCTAATGGCGCGGCGGCTGGTGGAACGAGGAGTCCGTTTTGTTCAGATCTTCATGGCCGGTCAGCCGTGGGACACACATGCAAACAATGTGTCGGGCACTCGGAGTTGTTGCGAACAAACCGATCTTCCGGTGGCAGGATTATTGACGGATCTCAAACAGCGAGGATTGCTGGATTCGACGCTGATTCTTTGGGGCGGCGAATTCGGTCGAACTCCCGGTGCTGAACAACGCGATGGCAATAAAACACCGGGCATCGAAGGTCGCGATCATCATCCGTACGGTTTCAGTGTCTGGTTAGCCGGCGGAGGAATTCGCGGAGGCCAGGCGTATGGAGCGACCGATGACTTTGGCTACCGAGCAATCGCTCATCGGACTCAGACCGCTGACCTGCATGCGACTATATTGCATCAGCTCGGTCTGGATCACGAACGACTGACATATTCACATAACAGCCGGGATGAACGTCTGACGGATGTGTATCACGCGGAGGTTATTCGACAACTGGTGTGAATCTACATCTATTTCTTCATTGCCTGCAGCATAGCATCGCCCATGCCGCCGGGGCTGTCCGAGACGATAACTCCGACGGCTCGCAAGGCTTCGATCTTTTCAGCCGCACTGCCTCCGCTGCCGGAAATGATCGCACCGGCATGGCCCATGCGTTTTCCCGGTGGTGCAGTTTGACCGGCGATGAAACCGGCGACTGGCTTCCTGACATGAGACTTGATGTAAGCGGCCGCAAGCTGTTCCGCGTTGCCGCCGATTTCGCCAATCATCAGAATGCCTTCTGTGCCCTTGTCGTTTTGGAACATCTCCAGCAGGTCAATGTAGTCGGTGCCATTGATCGGATCACCGCCGATACCAATGGCGGTGCTTTGGCCGAGACCAACTCGGCCCAATTGCCATGCGGCTTCATAGGTGAGCGTGCCGCTCTTGCTGATGATCCCAATCGAGCCGGGTTTGTGAATATACCCAGGCATGATGCCGATCTTCGCAACGCCTGGTGTGATGACTCCCGGACAGTTGGGACCGACCAGTCGTGATTTGGATTTCTCCAGCCCTCGGCGAACTCGCAGCATGTCCATAACAGGAATGCCTTCAGTGATCGCTACGATAAGATCCATGCCTGCGTCTGCCGCTTCCAGAATTGCATCAGCACAGAATGGCGGCGGCACAAAGATCATGGATGTGTTGGCACCCGTTTTCTCACGAGCTTCAATCACGGAATTGTAGACAGCGAAGCCGTCCACTGTTGTGCCGCCTTTGCCCGGCGTCACACCACCGACAAAGACATCCACTCCAGGCTGACATTCCGCAGCGTAAGCTCGGCATTGCTGGCTGTGGAACAGGCCAGAAGTTCCGGTAATACCCTGCGTGATCACACGAGTCGATTTGGAAACGAGAATACTCATCAGATTGAATTCACAAGATAGAATTGAAGATTTCAGATTTGAAACCGGAGATCCGGGCGGCCTCTACGCTCCCAGTGATTTCACAACTTTTTGCGCTGCATCTGTAAGATCGCTGGCGTTGATAATATCGCGTCCACTGGCCTTCAGCATTTCTCGAGCTTTATCGACGTTGGTACCTTCCAGACGCACCACCAGCGGGACGTTGAAGCCGACTTTTTCGTAAGCACTCAACAATGCTGCGACGATCACGTCACACTTCATGATTCCACCAAAGATATTGACCAGCACGGCTTTCACGTTCTTGTCGGCGAGGATAATCCGGAAGGCTTCCGTGACCTGATTTTCGTTCGCTCCGCCCCCGACGTCCAGAAAATTTGCCGGCTCACCGCCATGCAGCTTGATCAGGTCCATGGTACTCATTGCCAACCCGGCACCGTTGACAAGGCATCCGATGTTGCCGTTCAGCTTGACGTAGCTCAGGCCTGTATCAGCGGCTTTGACTTCTGATGGATCTTCTTCTGAAAGATCCCGCAGAGCCAGCACGTCTTTGTGGCGAAACAAAGCGTTGTCGTCGAACGCGACTTTGCCGTCGAGAGCCATCAACTGGCTGTCTTCGGTAATGATCAGCGGATTGATCTCCACCATGCTGCAGTCATAACTGACGAAGAAGCGACAGACCTGAGGCAGAAACTTTTCGGCGCTGCGAACGGCTGTTGCGTCCAGGCCCAGGGCGTAAGCCATTTTGCGAGCCTGATACGGATACAAGCCGGCAATCGCATCGAACGGCTCAGCGAGAATCTTTTCCGGCGAGTGCTTCGCGACTTCTTCAATCTCCATCCCGCCTTCGGACGACATGATCAGGACTGGACCGCCGACTTCACGATCAACGACGACGCCCAGATAAAGTTCGCGAGCGATTTTCACGCCTTGCTCGACAAACAATGTATTGACCTGCTTACCTTCTTCACCGGTTTGAATCGTGACGAGCGTATTCCCCAGCATTCGTTTGGCGTTTTCCGCTGCTTCTGCAGCCGATTTGACGAGCACAACACCACGTTGTTGAGGTGCTTCTTTGAACGTGCCTTTTCCACGTCCGCCCGCATGGATCTGCGACTTGACGACAGCAATGGCACCGCCGAGTGTTTCAAAAGCCTTTGCAGCTTCGTCCGGAGTTTTCGCTACGATACCCTGCGGCACGGCCACTCCGGCAGCTTTGAACAATTGCTTGGCCTGATATTCATGGATCTTCATGGAGCGCGATCAGTCTGAAGAATCAAAAATCGAACAATTCACAACGCACGAACTATAGCTGCCGACAAGTGAGTGTTCGAGGAAGCCAAACACGGTCATTCAGAATTTTTCGCGAAAGAAGCGGACTGACGGCGAGCGGCAGGAATGAATTTACCACTACGGACGCTGGCAGCATCCGCCACGTGGCCGATGCTGCCAGCATCGGGAGGAAAATGATCAAGCTCGGCCTGTTATTGCCGTTCCGGAAAATCCGGCAAAGAACCAAAGAGGTTTATGGGAAATCTGTCAGACATCATTCTCTAAATAAGGGAATTCGCTTCCCGCGAATCTCGTTCTTCTGAGGCGAAGTGACGTTTGAACCAACGTATGTCCTGCATCCCGTTGGAGTCTCAGCTCATCCAGGTGGAAGTCACTTGCCAAGGTAGGTTGAGACCACTGGAACGATAAACTTAAAGGCGTCATCGGCACCTCTGACTAAATTGTTCGCAGGTTCCTGCATTTTCAGCCAACGCCAAGATGACAGCATGTGTTCGTCACAACATTTTTTTCTATCACGACTCGACAGAACCAGGGAGCAATGCGAAAATCGTACCACGTTGTGTTCTGCTGCTGGGATTTGAAGAGGAGATTTCTGTGATTACGAGAGACGACGTTCTGGCGCAGGCATTGGCGTTGCCATCGGTCGATCAGGCCTATTTGGCGGACATGCTGGAGCAGAGAATGGCAACAGGTCATTTTTCTTCACCAGAAATTGGTGAGGTCTGGTCCAATGAGATCAACCGCCGAATAGCTGCTTATGATCGTGGTGAAACGTCCACGGTGGATTTCGATAAGTCACTGGAACATTTGAAACAAGCGATTGCCGAGCATCGTAACCGTCAGGCTGCACCGTGAACTTTCAAGTACTGCCAGCAGCGGATGGCGAGGCGATCGCAGCCGCAATCTGGTATGAAGACAGACGATCGGGGCTTGCTGACGATTTTTTCACTCAAATGCGTTCTGCATTTGAGTTGATTCGACAGAATCCGCTGAGTGCCCCAAAGCTGGAATACTACTCTGGTCCTCATGAGATTCGGCGGCGAATTTTGCCGCGGTTTCCCTACGCGGTCGTTTACCTTTGTCGTTCTGATGAAATCGTGGTTGTTGCTGTCACGCATACTCGCAGGCGTCCGCTGCACTGGCTGGATCGCCTCGACTGATAGAAAAGATGTGTAAACAGTCAAAGCGATGAGCCATACGCATTCTTCAGTCTCGGATCTCCGCGAGTCTGTGGCGTGAGGATGATTTGCAGTCTTTGGGGAGTCTCTTCGACAACAATTCCCGCGCGGCGATAACCGGTGGCTTCGGCACTTACAAAAACATCCTCGATGCCGTGTTTCTTTGAGGTCACTCGTCCAAGATCATCGGTCGTCAGCAGTTCCAGTTCGTGACCGTCAACACTTGTTCGCACAGTGGCCCACATCACCGGCTGGTTGTGAGTATTCACGAGTGTGATTTGCAGTTCATGATCTGCGGTCCGAATTTGTACCACCGCTGCTGCGCCTCTGAGCATTGCGGTTATCAGGACAACGAGGGCGATTACAGTGACGATGAATCGAAGCGTAGTCGATCGCCTGACATACCGATCCGAACGCACGGCATGCCAGATCTTCTGCGGAATTTCAAACTGAGCGGGCGTCAACTTTCCATCGGGTGCCATCGTGATCTCCGGAGCAGACGACAAATGTTGTCAACCAGCATAGCTTCGACTACGTGCGTCGTCGATTGCGGTCTGCCAGGAATTCATTTCTCTCGAGACTTTCCCGCAGCAAATGCACTTAGCATCAAGCGGTAAAGAAGTGTCGTAGTGGACTTCGCCAGAAGTCCTGCAAATGCATGGAATTCTGGCGAATCCCACTACAAAGACAGGCAGTTGCTTTCCGCTCGATGCTTACTGACAAAGACAGGCTACAGATCTGCGTTGCCGGTCGAGGTGGGATTTCCGCCGCTGCGGAGGACGACTTAGGCTTTGGCGATGACGGCATCGTCGATGCCGGAATCATGCATGTGGCGAATCGTTTTATCAATGTCGTAGGCGACGCGGCGAAATTCGACCTGCCCGTTTTCTATAATTGCATACGCCGCGCGCGGGTCGCCGTCGCGGGGCTGACCAACACTGCCGGGGTTGATCACCTGGGCGTTTTCGAGCTGCAACTGCATCGGAACATGCGTGTGGCCGACACAGACGAAGTCCACATCGACATGCTCCAGCCGCTGCTGCCACTGTTCCACATTCTCACCGATGTACTCATCCATCGGATCACGCGGCGTAGCGTGGACCAGAAGAAATCGGTGGTCGCCAATCACCAGATGCCGCGTCACGGGCATTTGCGCCAGCCATGTCAGATGGTCGTCATTGAGAACATCGAAATGATGTTTCCGCATCGCGGCGACCATTTTTCGAAATGTTCCGCCTGGTCGAACCATGACGCGTTGCGCGACGGAATGATCATGGTTGCCGCGGACCATGCTGGTCGCGTTGCGTCGGACCCAGTCAATGCATGGCACAGGGTCGGTGGCATAGTCCACAACATCGCCCAGGAATAAACATGCGTCGAATTTTTCATCGATCGCTGCGAGAGCGGGCCAGTTAGAATGAATGTCGGCAAGCAGAAGAATTCGCACGGTGCAGGCGGCTTTCAGATCGCGGCAGGTTGATAGGAATCCATTTAGTCATCATGCTCGACGGCATCGGCCGATGCAGAACCAGACTGTTCGGCCAATGATCCTGCGTCCTTCAGTGTTTCGAAGATCTCGCGGAGGACAACCGTTGCATACGTGCCGGACGTGACCGAAAACGTTACCAGAATTGCTGATTCCTCCGTGAGTTGAGCGTCCACATCGGCTGGATATTCTATCATCTTGCGCCGGATGCCGGATGTGAGCTTGGAATACTTCTGAAAATCTTTGGGACTCAAACGCAGCGACGACATGATCTGACGCTCCATTTCGGCCACGTCGCCAGTTGCGGCCAGCATTTCCGGGCCCGCCATCGGGCCTGCCGGAATGACGTCTTCGACCGGACCGTCGGCAGGCAGGACGTAGGGTTTGGTTCCCTGTCGGCGAATCACGACTTCTCCCGGAAGCGGAGTTCGTAAGGTTCCATCGGTGACGCGTTGAGCGAGGACCAGATTGAAGATGCCTGACTGAACCGCGCTCAACACCAGTCGTCGCATCGTGCGAGTTTTGTTTTCAGGCCAGTGGTCTTTCGGCAGCGTGCCTTTGATCAGGCTGATCCCGTCGATCAAAGTATTTCCGTGATGTCCAAATCGTTGCGTGCCAAAGTAGTTTGGAATTCCTTCCGCTGCCAGGGCTTGAAGGCGTTCGTGAGCAGCCGCTGCGTCTTTTTGCGAGAACGCACCTGACGGACTGCGAAGCACAAGCCGAAACTTGTTGCCGCGCAGATGTCCCGTTTTGAGTTTATTCGGATGCGCTGTGACCAGCAGGACTTGTATGTTTTCGTCATTCAGCTTTGCCGCATGTTCTGAGAATCGTTTCGGTACAGACACCCACTGCCTTGTCACGGCGTGTCGGTCTTTCTGTCCGGCCAGGCCGATTTCCTTAACTGGGACGCCGAGATTTCTGACGATGCGATGAATCAATTCAGGCGATGTTAAGCCGCGTTTTTCAATCCAGAGGTAACAATGTTCTCCCTTTCCGGCTGGCTGGTATGCCGGGATTTCATCCACCTGAAAGTCTTCCGGGCTGCTGCGAATGACGCATTCTGACAGGACCGGGGTAAAGATACGGGGCGGATCAATCACACGCGATAAGAGGTCGGGAGCAATAGTCGTCATTGAGCCATGTTTTCCTTAATATTCAATTGCGCATGCCATTAAACGATTAGCGGCGGGTCTGCGATTACTGCGGACGCACTGTATCGAAGCAACGCATCCGATGCTCGCAGAAAAACGCTGAGTCCGGTCAAGGCTCCATTTTTTTCAGGGTTGAGGTTTGAGAAACTGCATTTGGGATGCCAGAACCACGTGGGGCACGTGTGCGGCGTTCGTAGAAATTAAGTAAGATCCTTCGGGAGAATGTTCTGAGGCATGCTGGCGGGGAACCCGACCTGAGGACAGGTCGGGCTACGTTGGCGAATCAGCCGATTGCCGTACGGCCGTACTTGGATATTCGAAACGCGACGAGATGCAGGGAGCCACATGGCCGATGAATGAAGACGGAATTCGCGTCACAAAAATTGACTGGATGGCAGCGATTCCATCTTTACGGCTGTTGGAGGCCATTTCCCTAGCCGCTTCGCTGCGTGTGATGACGCCGGTTGCGCTGTTGATAATAGTGGCCGGTTTTTTCCCGTTTTGGAGTGACAGCTTGCATGTCAGCGATCGGGATTCCGTAAGCAACGTCCTGGAAGTGACCAGCTTGAAACTTCCGGTCGCACTCAAACAGTCACTGCTTGTGCCTTTCAATAGACACACATCGCTCAACGCGGTCGATATCGCGACATCAGGATTCGGGATACTGTTTTTCGGCTTCTGTGGAGTTGCGGCAATCAGAACCGCTGGTTGCCGTTTCAGTACGGGAACCGGACCCGGCGTTATTGCATCTGCCTGGCATTCACTGAAGCGCTGGAGAGCCATTGTCATCAGCACGTTCCTATGCGGAACTCTGCTGGGACTGTTCTGGGTGATATTTCGCATTCTGTGCTGGACTGGTGACAGGACGCATGTCGGTCTCACGGCTGCGGCTTCAATGCTTTACTTGATCACCTGCTTAGTGCTGGGAATCGGTTGGCTCCTGTCGCTGGCGGCAATCGCGATTGATCGCTGCGATGGTGCTGAAGCGCTGAGTCGCGGAATCTGTTATGTCCTGTCGCGCTGGCAACGGCTGATTGTGTTCGTGACAGTTTGCTGCCTGATACTGATATTCGGCAATTTCGTGATGTCGTGGCTTACAGGAAATGCTTATCTGCTGGCATTGGGGAAGCAGGCGAGTTCAGGCCCTGTGACGACCGATGTGTCTCACGCTTCGTTACGGAAGGTGCTGGAATTCTTCAGGGAATTATTCTGCTTGAGCCTCTTCTTCTGCGAAATTGCGATTGTCTATGTGCTGCTGCGGAACGTGGACGACGGAGTGAGCATTCAGGAAATCGACGGCGGACGGGTGACAAATACTTGATGCCGCAGGCGCTGCGATCGGCGAGCGGAGCGGCGTCAGTCCAATTGGCACTCGATTTGACAAAGTAGACCTCACTCTCCGAGTGAGGCAGGCCGCGAAACGCAGGTCCAGGCATTCATCACTCGGAGAGTGATGGCTACTATAATCGCAAATCGAGTACCATTGGGCGTCAGCCCTCCAGGTAGCATGCGCAAAACTCGGTGGGCGAACACCCACCGCTCGCCTTACGTGGCGTAATTTTATCGCTGAATCAAGCCTGGAGTCGGGTTTGCAGGAGATCTCGCAGTTTGTTGAGATCGCTGGCAAAGCCGCGAATGCCTTCGGCGAGTTTTTCCGTCGCCATTGCGTCTTCATTCAGCATCCAGCGAAACATGGTTTCATTCATGTCGATCCGTTCAATCGACATTTCGGCTGCCTCGGATGCGTTGAGTTTCTGTGGCACGTCAACCGTAATCTTGCTGAGTTCTGCGAGCAGGTTCGGTGCGATCGTCAGCAGATCGCAGCCGCAGAGGGCCATGACCTGTACCTTCGTGCGGAAACTTGCTCCCATGATTTCCGTCTTGTAACCGAATTTCTTGAAGTAGTTGAAGATCTGTGTCACTGAATGAATGCCGGGATCGTCTGCGACAGGAATCTGATCCACTTTGCGGTTGGCTTTGTACCAGTCGTAGATGCGACCGACGAAGGGACTGATCAGTGTCACTCCAGCTTCAGCACACGCCACAGCCTGACCGAAACCGAACAACAGTGTCAGATTGCAATGGATGCCGTTTCGTTCAAGGTGCTCGGCGGCTCGAATACCTTCCCAGGTGCTTGCGATTTTGATGAGCACACGGTCCGTATCGACACCCGCTTCTTTATACAGCTCAATCAACTGGTAAGCCTTGTCCACTGTGGCAGTCATGTCAAAACTCAGACGTGCATCCACTTCGGTGGAAACTCGGCCTGGCACGATTTCAAGAATTCGCCGACCGAAGTTGACGGAGAGTCGATCGACAATCGCATCGATCAGTTCGCCGCGTTTCGTCTCATGCGAAGATGCTGCGGCGATCGCATCATCAATGAGTCCGTTGTACTGCAGCATTTGAGCCGCTTTGAACAGTAGCGATGGATTCGTAGTGGCATCCTGGGGCTTGTGCTGCGCGATGGCATCAATATCGCCCGTGTCAGCGACGACCACCGTATGCTGCTTCAGTTGATCCAGACTGTTCATTTTTTCGGCTTTTCAGACAAGAATAACGACGTATGTAGGCAATTGCTTCGTCGGCTAAAGAGAGAGGAGCGTAACTAGTCGGACGACAGAGCGTAAGTGCAAAAGTCGATCGACTTCCTGTAATCTGACGCTTCAAGAATAGATTCACTCGACACCAGAATGCGACCATGAGACAATAGACGGACGATGTACTCTGAATTCAAGGAACCATTCCAATGCTGACACGTGAAGATGTCCTCCAACGAGTTCTTTTGCTGCCCCCGATAGATCAGGCGTTCGTGGCGGAAATGCTTGAACGACAGATTGCCAGCGTGCAATCGATTCCGCCTGAGTTGGGCGAGTCGTGGTCGAAAGAAATTGACCGACGCATCGCGGCTTATGACCGAGGCGAAATGGCCAGTCTGGAATTTGATCAATCCCTGCACCAGTTGCGGCAGGCAATCACTGAACACCGCAGCGCCCGAGACGTCACGTGAGATTCCGTGTCCTCTCAGCAGCTCAGATTGAAGCCACGGAAACGGCGATCTGGTATGAAGATCAAATGAATATCTGATGGACGAGCATGCAATATCGACCGCTCGTGAATATTTTTATGCCAGATTCTGCTGCGGAGCAAGATTCACTGCCGGAGGGCGAACAGATCCTGTCGCCACCTCCACTGCCTCCCTGCGCGGTAGAAGAGCGAAAACCGGGCGTTGACGTTCCGGAACTGGTGGCCCCGCAAGGACTTCCTGGCGTAGAAGAAGACGCACCGGATCCAGGCGAGAGTGCTGCGGCCGGGCTGACATCGCTGATTTCGATGAGTTTTTTTTCGTCGGCACTCTTTCATCTGTTTGTCTGGGGAATTGCACTCGTCCTGTTGCCGATTCTTGGCTTCAATTGGATCGAATTTGCACCAGTCGAAGTGCAGCCTATTAACGCATCACTCAGCGATGAAGATCTTCTTGATGATCTGCCGAAGCTGGACGTCATTGGAAGCATCGACGTCGAAATGGATCAACCGTCCAGTAGTCTGCAGGAACTGGCGCAGCACCTGCAGGAATCAGATTCCGCATGGCTGAAGTCTGTCAACGAAGAAGTCTTCAGTCCATCGTCGGCCGAAACCACAGGTGACGCAGAAGATGGCGGCGGGATTTTGCTGAAGGTACCGGAAGAAGGCTTTGCGGTTACGAAAGGCAGTTTTACAGCGTTCACGATTCCTGCCAAACCGGAACCATTGAAGCCGTATCGGATCGTTATCGAAGTCCGGTTGCCGAGCGATGTGAAAAAATATCGCGTGAATGATCTGAAAGGTGAAGTGGTTGGCACCGATGATTATCGACAATTCCTGCCTTATGACAGGAGAATGCCATCGTCGTCACGTGCTCCGACGGCAAACGGCAAAGAGATTGTGCTGAATTCGTCCAGCAGTATTGACGTGATCAAAAACCGAGTGCAGATCATCATCGTCGTGCCAGGAGCCCGAAATCTCGTCAAAGATCGGATCACCATCCGGTCTAAACGCTTACGTGAAAGTCAGGAGCTGACGCTGACATTCGGGACAATGCCTTAGCGCTGATAAATCGGCAAAAAGCCTTTATCGAGCTGCAGCATGATACAATTGAGCGCAGTCACGTAGACGGTCCCGACCTGAGGATCGGCCCAGCCGCCGCCGGACTGCATTTCGCGGACCAGCTTCGTATTCAGTTCGTCGCGGTATCGGGTCCATTCATCACCGCCTGTCCGATACACAACCTGCGAAAAATAGAAGTGCATGTAGTGCCAATGGCCGTTGCTCGACGCGACGGGTTTGTCCGGCCAGATCGTACGCTTGCAGTACTCTCGCATACGTTTCGTGAGATCCGTGTCGTATTCACCGGCATTGAACATCGCAGCCAACGATGCTGCAGTAATCGGAGGGCGTGCGCCACCGCCACGAATGCTGTACTGCACACCGCCGTCGGAATCCGTACATTCTTCAATGTACACTTTGGCGCGATCGATGATTTCTTTGGACACAGGAATGCCGGCATTGCGACAGGCTCGCAGACCCTGAACTTGTGTGATGCAGGTTGAGCCTTCATCGTAGTCGCTGCCTTCTTTGGCAGACACATAGCCCCAGCCGCCTTTGCTGGTTTGGGAGTCCGCACAAAACTGCACCGCAAGCGTCAGAACATCCCGAATTTCTTCGCGACGTTGTTCGTCTTCCTCTTCGCCATAGACCTGACTCAGGAAGACCATCGAAAATCCGTGACCGTATGTGTAATGGTAGTCCTCACGAAATCCGATGAGCCCGTTCGGACGGCTCATCGAAAGCAGATAATCCACTGCAAGTCGAATCTCCTTCGCGTATCGACCACTGGTCGTGGTCGATCCTTCCGACAGTATCGCCGTCCCCACAAGTGCGGTCATAGCAACTTTGTATTGTCCCTGATTGGCTTCCCAATACCCCTGACGTTTTTGCAGTGACGCCAGATAGTCGAGCGACTGTCGGACGGCCGCATCGATTTTTTCATCGGCCTGGCAGTACTGATGAGGTGTCGCTGTGAACATGATGACCAGCAGTGCTGGCAGATAACGCAGGATTTGTGACCTCATAGCGATTTTCCTTTTTTTCTGCGTTTAAGCCTCAGCGATTTAAGTAGCCGTCACTCTCTGAGTGACGAATGCCAAAGGCGCTGGTTTACGGCCTGCCGCACTCGGAGAGTGAGGTCTACTATATGAAATCAAGTGCCATTGGACATAAGTTTATGGTTGAAAACGTTCTAACAGGGAACTCATGCCCCCCTCCAGTTCGCCGGAACAGACCTTTGAACTATAACTGCGGTGTGACTTTCGCCGCAGAAATTCGCGTTGCATCCCGGCGGTCATTGTCCGCTTTATTCAAGGCCTTCAGATAAGCATGAGCGGCCGCTTCGATAATGTCGGTACTCACACCTTTGCCTTGATAATGACGATCATTGACCGAAATCGTAACACGCACTTCTCCCAGAGCGTCCTTACCTTCGGAAACGCTGCGAACATTAAATTCATCCAGCGTTGCGCTCAGGTCGATGATCCGCTCCATCGCTTTGAACACAGCATCAATCGGACCGTCACCGATTGCCGCATCGCGGCGAATTTCCTGATCTTCGCATTGCAGTTCCAATGTCGCAGTAGGAATCGCCGCAGAACCGGCTGATGTGTGAAAACTGACCAGCTTCCATCGATCGACCGCATCGGCAAGCCGATTTTCAATCAGCGCAATAATGTCGGAATCATAGACTTCTTTCTTCTTGTCGGCCAGCACAATAAAGTCATCGAACGCTCGCTGCACAGCCGGTTCGTCCAGAGTGAAACCCAGTGTCACGACTCGATCACGAAAAGCGTGGCGACCGCTGTGTTTACCCAACACCAGATTCTGGCCGATGTAACCGACATCTTCAGGTCGCATAATCTCGTATGTCGATCGTTCCTGCAGCATTCCGTGCTGATGAATTCCGGCTTCGTGAGCGAATGCATTCTGCCCCACGATCGCCTTGTTTCGCTGCACCTTCATGCCGGTGATCGATGAAACCAGATGGCTGGTCGGGTACAGTTTCTGCGTATTGATTTTGGTATGAACACCGTAGTAGTCGGCTCGCGTGTGAATAGCCATCACGATTTCTTCGAGGGCTGCGTTCCCCGCTCGTTCACCCAGCCCGTTGATTGTGCATTCAATCTGCCGAGCTCCGGCTTCCATCGCTGACAGACTGTTGGCCACTGCCAGACCAAGATCATCATGGCAATGCGCGCTGATGATCGCTTTCGAGATATTCGGTACGTTCTGTTTCAGGTACGAAATCACTTTGAAATAGTGATTCGGCGTGGCGTACCCAACGGTGTCCGGGATATTCACAGTCGTCGCACCGACGGCAATCGTCTTTTCAACGACCTCACACAGAAAATCCAGTTCTGTCCGGGCCGCATCTTCGGGCGAGAACTCGATATCGTCGCAGAATTCTTTGGCCATCTTCACGGATGTGATGGCGCGTTCGATGATCTGCTGTTTGTCCATCTTCAGCTTGAATTCGCGATGAATCGCGCTGGTCGCCAGAAACACGTGAATCCGGCGTTTCTCGGCGTCCACCAGAGCCGACTTGGCCTGGCTGATGTCATCTTCGCGGGCGCGAGCCAATGCGCAGATCGTTGTCCGGTTTCCGAATTTTGCAGCGATCTGTGAGACCGCTTCAAAATCGCCGGGTGAGGCGATCGGAAATCCGGCCTCGATCACATCGACTCCCAGATCGACGAGTGCCCTGGCGACTTCCAGCTTTTCGCGCGTGTTCATACTACAGCCAGGCGACTGTTCGCCATCACGCAGCGTGGTGTCAAAAATCACAATCTGGTCACCGATCATCGGTCATTCTCCGAAGGCAACAAAAAAAGCCCTGAGGAATCCTCAGGGCTGGAAGAGTCGGTCATATTGCATGACGTACCTGAGGCGCGCTTCACGAAGGAAGCAATAGAAGGCTCAGGTTTGTCAGCAGGAAGGTCATCGTGTGTAAATCCAGTTTCATCGATCTGTCGTAGCACGGCCGCACCCACACTGCGGGCAGATTACCTCTGAAGAAACAGATCGTCAACGACAGGTTCGGATTTCCAGCCGCAAAAATTCACAATTTCCAGAAGACATAACGAGTTTATGTTGTTAAATTCCGTGTCGAAGTGGCCCGCAGGGATGTTGCGGCCCAAGGCGAATGATTGGGAATCTTCGCTCAAATCTCATCGTATCAGGGAAGCGATCGATGGTAAAATCGATAACACTGGCGATTGTCGCGGCATTGTTTTTTTCTGCCGGACTGTTTGCGGGACACGGCGTTCAGTTCTCCGCGAAGCAGGCCACGACACATAGCGTTCCAGCCCACGGTAATGCTGCGGATTCAGGGACCGGTTCCGACAAATCGGTCGATGCAAAGAATTCTGAGGCTGCGAATCCGCTGACATTCATCAGCAATTCCGTTCCTTCTACGTCACCCGATGTTCAGTATGCTGAGTTCGACGGACGACAGTCAGACGAACGCCCAAATGCCCATCGCGCCGCCGTTTACAAATTGATCCAGCGGCATTTTCCGAACACAGCCAAAGAACTCGCCGAGGTCTGGGCGGACACCTACGCGGAAATGGACTTAGACGAAATCGATTTCGTGCTTGAACAGAAACGCAGCATCTCGACGACGCTTGCGGCTGAGATGCATCAACTGCTTCCTGCCGATGCTCCGATCAGTGATCCAGTAGATGCTATGCCACAGCCAACGGTCAATACGACCGTTCGTATCGTGCAGTCAAACTTACAGTCTGCGTATGCGTTGGGCTTTCGCCGCATGGTCGTGTTTCCTGACGTTGTCAGCGATTCAAAATTATCCGCTGCCGATGCAAAAGGAAACGATGACGGAACATGTTTTCGCAGCTTCGAATCCGGCCCGCTGATTCAATCCCCGATATCCACTCATGCCGCGCTGACACAAACTGACTCATTGATGTTTCTGCTGGACGCCAATCGATTGACGCGGCGTGGTGACTTTCGACTGCTGCAGGATCGCCGATTGGGACTTGTCACGCGCGGCGGTGAGTTTGCCTCTGCAGGTTCAACGTCGATTCCGGACGATGCAACTCACATTCGAATCACGGCCGACGGTACAATTCAGTTTGAAAATGTCGCAGGAGAAACCTGCGACGCTGGCCGAATCAGCGTCTGCAGTGTCAAATATCCAGACGAGCTGCAAACTGACGACGGTGTGTTCTTTCAACTATCAGATTCTGAAAACCTGACTTTGCATGACGATGTCGCGAAAGTGCTGGTGACGAATGCGCTGGAACAATCGAATGTTGATCGAAATTATGAAAAGTCACTTATGACGCAATTGAAATCATTGAGTGAGTCGTCTGATTGAAAGTCACGATGTTTCATTTTTTGTAGAGTGGGACAAGCGGCTGCTAAGCCGCGCCGGCCCACCGCTGGGGACGATTTTTTATGAGGTTCTCCATGTTTCGAATACTTATCCTGATTCATGCTTTCACCGTCCTGTTCGCCTACTCCTCAGCGACAGGCCGCGCGACCGCCGATGACTCGACGGTCGCCGAGGCGTCGAAAGTTGCCGACCCGAACGTCAGGCTCACCGCTGGCACGTGGAAGGATGTGGAAGCACTTGTGGCTGCGAACGAGGGCAAACTTGTTGTCGTGGATATCTGGTCCACGTCCTGCCTGCCGTGTATTTCCGAGTTTCCTCATCTCGTTGAGATGCATAAAACACACGGCGACAAAGTTGTCTGCGTCAGTTTTAATGTTGACTACATCGGCATCAAGGCAAGGCCCGTCGCTGCGTACGAGAAAAAAGTCACGGAGTTTCTGCAGAAGCAAGAGGCGACCTGCACAAATTTTCTGTCGGCAATGCCTTCCGATGAAGTGTTTCAGTTACTGGAACTGTCATCCATTCCTGCAGTCTACGTGTACGGCACTGACGGGAAACTGCTGAAACGCTTCGATGACAGTCTGTTCGTGGACGGCAAAGAAGAAGCATTCACCTACAAGGATGACATCAATCCGTTTGTCGAAGAGTTGCTGAAGTCGAAATAAGTATCTCTACGCCGTCTGAATGTCGGCGACTTCCTGCAAGCCTAGTTCTTCGATGCTGACTTCGCGCATTTTGAATTTCTGAATCTTGCCGGTCACGGTTGTCGGAAATGATTCTACAAATTTCCAGTAGTGTGGGATCTTGAAGTAAGCAATTCGCTCTTTGCAAAATGTTTTCAGATCTTCTTCCGTTGCTGTTGTTCCTGAACGAATTTGAACCCATGCCATCACGACTTCGCCAAACTTGCGATCAGGAACACCGATCACCTGAACATCCTGAACTGACGGATGCTGATACAAAACCTCTTCAACCTCTCGCGGTGAAATATTTTCGCCGCCACGGATGATCAAATCACGCAATCGCCCAGTAATCCGATAGTATCCATTTGCTTCACGCAGGGCCAGATCGCCGGTGTGGAGCCAACCTTCCGAATCGATTGCTTCTGCGGTCTTCTCCGGCGACTGAAAATAACCAAGCATCACATTGTGGCCTCGACTGCAAAGTTCGCCCGGTTCTCCGTCTTTCAGTTCGCATCCGGTGGCAGGGTCTATGATTTTGGCCTCAACGCCCGGCAATGGACGACCAATTGTGCCGACTCGAAGTTCCAGAGAGTCATCGACCCGAGTCTGCGTGATCAACGGCGACGCTTCCGTTTGACCATAGCCGATCGTCAACTGCGACGCGCCCATTTCGCCCGTCACTCGTTTCATCAGTTCGATAGGGCAAGGGCTGCCCGCCATGATGCCTGTTCTGAGCGAAGTCAGCCGTCTTTCGGCATAATGAGCATGTTCCATCATTGCGATGAACATTGTGGGAACACCATAAATCGCTGTGCAGCGTTCGGTTTCGATCGCGTGGAGTGCTGCACCGGCATGAAAACTTTCGCCAGGAAAGATCATCGCCGAACCATAGACGACGGCACACAGCGATCCCAGGACACAACCAAAACAGTGATACAACGGCACTGGAATGCAGATTCTGTCATCCGGCGTCAAATGCTGGCTTAGACCGGTGTAATAAGCGTTGAGCAAAATGTTTCGGTGCGAAAGTGTGGCCCCTTTGGGATTGCCGGTCGTACCGGACGTAAACTGGATATTGATGGGATCTGAGCACTGCACTTCATTGACCGCATTCTGAAGATCCTGCGAAGTCACAGTCTCCGCTTCAGCAAGGAATGTCTCCCACGAAATTGTCCCGTGGAGCGCCACCTCGCGCAATGTGACGACCCATTTCAGGAAGGGAAATTGAGCACTGTTAAGGATGCCAGGTTCGCAGGAATCCAATTCCGGAACCAACTCTCGCATCGACGCGAAATAGTCAGACCCTTTGAAACCGTCGATCATTGCCAGGCCGCTGAGACCGGATTGACGGATCGCGTAGGCAAGTTCGCCGGTTCGATACGAAGGATTGATCGTCACCAGGATCACACCGATTCGCGCAGTGGCGAATTGCAACAGTACCCACTCCGGGATATTCGTCGCCCAGACACCAAATCGATCTCCGCGCCGCAGACCGATCGCCAGCAAAGCTCGCGCGACAGTGTCAACCTCCTGAACCATCATCGACCAATTGCGACGCCAATTCAAATTCGTAA
>Ga0335397_10002797_pt1 | contig 23673 bp, 24 predicted proteins | sample MAT04_FD_205740 | JGI IMG/M metagenome (GOLD analysis project Ga0335397, IMG submission 205740) | Freshwater microbial communities from Lake Fryxell liftoff mats and glacier meltwater in Antarctica - MAT-04 (spades assembly) (version 2) ... | reverse complement strand
ACAATTCCATGAGTAGCCTCCGTGGAGAGTGAAATCTTGAATGGATCCTTACTTTGCACGGTTGGCTACTTTTTGTCAATCTATTTTAGAACATTTTTGCTCACAGTTTCAGAGTTACACCCATGTGTCATTTAGCATAAAAAACGGGACAAGCCCTAAAAGCCTGTCCCGTTTTTTTTTCAACTTTTCTCTTTCAATATCTGCGCCAGCGCATTCTTGAACGCCCCGATAGGCTGTGCGCCCACAACTGCATAACGGTCATTGATCACATAGGTTGGGACGCCCGTCACGCCGATCTCCTGCGCCTGCCGAACTTGTGCGGCGACTTCGGCGGTGTACTTGCCGCCATCCACGACGGATTGCATGTCCTCCGCATCCAAACCGACTTCTTCAGCGGCGGAGCGCAGGATGTCCCATTGGCTGATGTCCAATCCCTCGCTGTAGACTTTGCGAAAGACAACATGGTGGAATTCAAGCGCCTTGCCATGCTCGCGGGCATATTCCGTGGCTTCGTGCGCGATGCGCGTGTTGTAAATGCGGTCAGGCGATTTGAACTCCATGCCATGCAGTTTTGCCATATTTTGCAGACGTTCATCCGCGCCACTGGCACGCGCCTTGATAATGTAATCGGGCAAGTCCATGCCTTCGGGCGGAGTATCGGGGCGCAAATAATACGGACGCCATTCTACATCCACTTTGTATTCAGCTTTCAGTTGGTCGACCACACCCTGGCCGACATAGCACCACGGTCAGATGTAATCAGAGAAGATCGTCAGTTTGAAATCCATTGTTGGCTCCTTTGGGAGAATTGAGAAGTGAATAGTAGACAGGCAATAAGGGTGAGTTCTTACATCAAACGATTCCCCGCCCTATGACAAGCTGCATCATCAGTGTATGATTAATGGAAACCAATCCTTATTAACTACTGGAGAATCCCATGCGCCACACATCCTTTGCCACCACCACCCGCGGACTGAACCGTGACCTGCCTCCCATGCGGTTGTATGAGAAAGCAAAGAAACTTGGTATTTGGAATCCGTCCGATATTGATTTCTCAAAAGACAAACTGGATTGGGCGACTTTCAAAGACGACGAAAAGGATTTGATCTGGCTCCTGCTCGCGCTTTTTGTGGCGGGCGAAGAAGCCGTGACCCTGGACCTGCTCCCACTCATTGAAGTCATCGCCCGCGAAAGCCGCATCGAAGAGGAAATGTATCTGACAACTTTTCTCTTCGAAGAAGCCAAACACACCGATTTCTTTCGCCGCTTTCTGGATGAAGTCTGCGACGCGCCCGTTGACCTGTCCCATTTGCACACTGACAATTACAAAACCATTTTCTACGAAGCCCTGCCCGATGCCTTGCTTGGATTAAAAAGTGACCAAAGTCCCGCGGCGCAGATCCGCGCTTCTGTGACCTACAACATGGTCGTGGAAGGCGTCCTTGCAGAGACGGGTTATCACGCCTTTTTCACCATGCTTGAACGCAATGACTTGATGCCGGGCTTGCGTAAAGGCATTTCATTGTTGAAGCAGGACGAGTCGCGTCACATCGCTTATGGTGTTTTCCTGCTTTCCCGTCTCATCGCAAAGCATCCGCAGGAATGGGATAATCTCGAAATGCACATGAATACTTTGCTTCCGCTGGCTATTGGCGTGATCGGCGATACTTTTGCGCGCTATGAGGTTGTCCCATTTGGATTGGTGGAAGAGGACTTTGTCAACTATGCGATGACGCAATTTAGCAAACGCTTCGAGCGACTGGAGAAAGCCAAAGGACAAACTTTGGACGAAATCAATCGCACAACAAAGAAGATCATCGAATCTGGAGACTCGTAAATTCATGTCCCTTAAATCCTGGAAAATTCTGGAATCCAATTACCTGCGCCCGAAGTTTCGTTTTGACCAAGTTGAATTGCCAAACGGCACAGTTTTTGAAGCAACCGCGCTTGAGTTCCGTACCTGGGCGGTGGTTCTGGCGCTGACGAAAAATCAGGAAGTTGTTTTGGTCAAACAATACCGTCACGGCGCACAAGATGTCTTTTGGGAATTCCCGGGTGGCGTAGTGGACGACGGCGAAAATCCGCTGGCTGGGGCGCGGCGCGAATTGCTGGAAGAGACTGGCTACACAGCCTCAAACCTGATCGAAGTTGGAAAGTTTTATCCGAACCCCGCCCTGAAAACGAATCTAATGTATGGCTATTTGGCGTACGATGTCGAGAAAACGGACATCCAAAAACTGGATGAAGCCGAGGATATTGAAGTACACCTTATCCCGTTGGATGAATTGATCGCCATGACCAAGCGCGGAGAATTTCTTAACGGCTTGCAGATCGCTGTATTATTTCACGCTCTCGCTCACTTGAACCGTATCCAATAAATGAAATCAAGATTCTTTGTCGGCATAAAATATCTTCGCCAGTTGGGACTCCGTCCGCTGGCGTTGTATGCGTTGTATAAATTTGGGCTGCTCACAGGTCACTATAAACGAGTCCTGCCCGCCAATCAACCAATTACCAATCAACCAATTACCAATACTCTTTTCTCCCTTCCCTCCCGCGATCAACTTGCCCAAACTCTCGGCGAAGAAGGCAGGGCAATCCTCCTCAAAGAAGCGGATGAAATCATCAATGGACAAGTCCGCATCTTCGGCGAACCGGTTCCCTTGCAATTAACTTTTGAAAAAACGTTATCTCATTGGACAGATTATGAAACTCATAAATTACCAATCCCCAATTACCAATCGCTAATCCCCGACATCAAATTTCTCTGGGAACCCGCCCGTTTCGGCTGGGCATTCGCATTGGGTCGCGCCTATCACCTCACGCAAAACGATCAATACGCTGAAGCCTTCTGGAAATATTTTGAAACCTTCACCGCCGCCAACCCCGTGTACCTCGGTCCGTATTGGATGAACGGACAGGAGGTTGCCATTCGGCTGATGAGTCTCGTCTGGGCTGACCATGTCTTTGAAAGCGCACCAACTGCCAGCCTTGAAAGACGCGCGGCTCTTCATCAATCCATTTCACAGCACGTAGCACGCATCGTCCCGACCCTTGTTTATGCGCGTTCGCAGAATAATAATCATCTTGTCACCGAAGCCGCCGCGATTTACACAGCGGGCTTGTTTTTCAAAAATTCCACCTGGCAAAAACTTGGCTGGAAGTGGCTCAACTGGTCGTTCCAAAATCAGATCGGCGGATACGGCGAATACATTCAGCACAGCACAAATTACCATCGCGTGATGTTGCAAACCGCGCTCTGGATCAATTTTATTAAACGGGATGCCTTCCCGGTAAAAACTTCGCAAGCGATCGGACGCTCTGCCCACTGGCTTTTTTCCCTGCTGGACAACGCATCAGGACTCACTCCGAACCTGGGCGCCAACGACGGGGCTTTAATCTTCCCTTTGAGCGCTTCGGCGTTTGAAGATTATCGTCCCACCGTGCAAGCTGCCGCGCGTGCCTTCCTGCGGACAAGCCTGCATACCGGCGTCTGGGATGAAATGTCAGTTTGGCTTGGACTGAAGACCGCCGAACGCGTGGCAGACTCAAGCGCTTATCTCACCGAAAATCTGCGCGGACAAAATTCATGGGCATACCTGCGCGCCTCGCATTTCAAAAGCCGCCTCTCGCACATGGATCAGTTGAGTTTGGATTTGTGGTGGCGCGGACTGAACATCACGCAGGATGCAGGCACCTATTTATATAACGCCGAAATGCCCTGGGATAATCCGCTGGTGACCACGCGTGTGCACAACACCGTCACCGTGGATGGTTGCGACCAGATGACCCGCGCCGGGCGCTTCCTCGTGCTCGATTGGGCGAACGCTTATTCAAAAAATATAATTGAAGCCGACGAAAATATTTTAGGGCGTGTCCGCGCCTATCATCGCGGTTATCACAACGTAAAACACGAGCGCACCGTGACCGTCTATCAAAACGAACGCTGGCTCATTAAAGATAAATTAACAACGCATCGTCGCACGCCGCATGTCTACCGCCTGCACTGGCTCCTGCCTGATTACGAGTGGAAACTCGAAGAACAGGAATCAGGCGTGGCGCTAAAATTCAATTCGCCACTTGGCTGGATTACGCTTTTAGTACATTCATCCCTCACGCGAAGCGTTCATCCTTCATCCTTTTCTACCTCCCTCGTCCGCGCCGGTGAATTAATCCACGGTCAACGCGATGTGCAACCCTACGAAGGCTGGGTCTCGCGGACTTATGGACAGAAATCCCCCGCGCTGTCTTTCGCCTTTGAAATAACATCTGAATTCAACACAACGATCACCAGCGAGTTTATCTTTCCTGGGTAAGCAAAATGCGACAATTCTATGACAATCCATTTTTCACTCTTGACGGATTCTATTTGGCGGGGGTATAAACTCAAGTGATTATTATGATAATTATTCAATCTCAACCCAAAAAGGAGGTGATGGCCGTGGATGCGGATGACCATTTATGTCGCCCGTTTTGTTCCGTTTTAACTCCTCCGAAATGCGTTCTTCCCAGGTGCAAGTCAACTGTATTCCCACGCGCGTCACTTTCCTTTTCTACGCGGCATGGGTAAATAAACCAGTCTGTTGCCCCTGAGTCAGTCGCCACCTTCGGAGAATATCCGAAGGTGGTTTTTTATTTTTATACAAAGGAGTAACTATGGCTTTCATCAGCGAACTCATCGGCCGTCCGGTAACTGACTACGACGGCACCCGAATTGGCGTGCTCAAGGATTTGATCGCGCGCACCTATACCGAATTCTCACATCCCGTTGTGGATGCGATCATTGTGCATGGCAGGGACGGGGACTTAACCCTGCCCTATTCCGATCTCGCTGCGCTGCTTTCCGCCGCCATCCCATTAAGACGGCCTGCCGTGGATATCCCCAATTACGAGTCCCGCGAGAATGATATTCGCCTCGTTGAAAATGTTCTCGATCAACAAATCATCGATACCGATGATGCGCGTGTGGTGCGTGTCAATGACATTGAATTGGTACGCGTCAACGGCGATGTGATCGTCAGCAATGTGGATATTGGCGTACTGGGCATCATGCGCCGTATCGGATTGGAAAAACTGGGACGTTGGGCTGCCCACCGCCTCAAAGCTGACCTGTCAGAGGGCACCATTTCATGGGAATTCGTCGAGCCTTTGATGCACGACAAATCCATGCGCCTGAAAGTTCCCGTGGAAAAACTTGCTGAACTCCACCCTTCAGATATTGCCGAGATCATCTCCAACCTCAGCCGCTCTGAACACGGAGATATACTTCACAAACTAGATATAAAGAGACTCGCTGAAACCCTCGAAGAAGTTGAGCCGGATTTCCAAGCCAGCATTATCGAACACTTCTCAGATGAAACAATGGCAGACGTGCTCGAAGAAATGTCGCCAGATGAAGCCACCGACTTGCTCGCAGAACTGCCGGATGAACGTCGTCAGGGTCTGCTCAAACTGATGGAAACCGAAGAAGCTGACGAGGTCCGCGAACTGCTGAGCTATGACGAGGATACCGCCGGCGGTCTGATGACGACTGAATACGTCTCCGTCCTGCCAAATATGAATGCGGCCCAAACTATTGAGCATCTCCGCAAAGTAGGGGAAGATGCCGAATTGGTTTATTATGTTTACGTCACCGATGAAGAAGAGCATTTGATCGGCGTCTTCTCGCTCAGTGATTTGATCATTGCCCAGCCTGAAACACCGATCCTTGAATTTATGCACAAACGCGTGGTCAGTGTTGAACTGGATACGGATCAGAATGAGATCGCGCACATGGTTGCCAAATACAACCTGATCGCCGTCCCGGTTGTGGATGCTGAGAACCGCCTGCGCGGTATCGTCACCTCTGATGACGCACTCGATAAGATTTTGCCCACAGCCTGGAAGAAACGCCTGCCGCACTTCTTTGGAGCGCTCGAATGAACAAGACATTTACCTTCCTGCGCGAAAAGTGGAGAACCAATCGCTGGGTCCGACGCACCGCCTTAATCCTTTCTGTCTTTGGACCCGGCACCATCGCAGCCATGGCAGATAACGACGCCGGCGGCGTAGCGACCTATTCCATAGCCGGTGCAATGCTCGGCTATCCGATCCTGTTCCCGTTGTTGATCATCACCATTCTGCTGGCGGTCACACAGGAAATGGGAATGCGCCTGACACTTGTCACCCGCCGCGGGCTGGCAGACCTGATCCGCGAGAAGTACGGCATCAAAGTCTCACTATTCATCTTTATCGGATTATTGATCGCAAACCTCGGCACCATCACAACCGAAGTATCCGCCATCAAAACGGTCAGCGGAATGTTGAATATTCCCGTTGCACCTTTTGTCATCGGAATGCTGCTCATCGCGTTTATCTTTATCACCAAAGGGAATTACAAACTAACCCAAACCATCATGCTGATCGTCTCATTGTTTTATGTCACCTATATCATCTCGGCGGCCAAAGCCAACCCTGATTGGAGATTGGCGTTGAGCAACCTGCTCTACCCCCACGGCGCGGCATGGACATCCAAATATCTTGTCAGTTATCTGGTCATCGGCATGGGCGTGTTGGGAACCACCATTACCCCCTGGGGACAGTTCTTCATCAGCAGTTTTGCCTTCGACAAAAAGATGGACAAGGACACCCTCAAGTATTCCCAGTTCGAAACCTATTGGGGCGCATTCCTGACGGACTTCTTCTCGTTCTTTATGATCGTCGCCACAGCGGCGGCGCTTAATGCGCATGGCTATGGAGTGGAAGGATTGCAATTACAATCTGGCGAGCAGGCGGCGCTCGCGATCCGCCCGTTTGCAGGCGAGCTTGCCAGCGAACTCTTCGCAGTTGGGTTGCTCGCCGCGGCTTTCATGGGACTCATCATTGTTCCCCTTTCAACCGCCTACGCCTTCTCTGAATTCTTCGGCTTGTCCGGCAGCCTCGACACGGATTTTCAGAAGAGCAAAACTTTTTATATTCTCTTCATCGTTCAGTTGGTTGTCGCGGCTTTAATTACAACCATCCCTGGCATCTCGCTTTTTCATTTTGCCATCGCCACGCAAACCTTGAACGCCATGACCCTGCCGCTGGTTTTCTTCTATCTCATCAAATTGACCAGCAGCAAAAAGTTGATGGGTCAGCATGTGAATAATAATTTCCAAAGAAACTTCACCACGGCGGCGTCGGTCTTTATCGTGATCGCTTCGGCGTTTACAGTCGCGGCGGTATTATTTAAGTGGTAACCAACATGCAGCCTGAACTGATCTTTGATGCAAAAGCAACTCTTGGCGAAGGTCCCGCCTGGGATTCCAAAACGCAAACGCTGTACTGGCTCGATATTCTTGAGAAGCGCATTTATGCCGGAAATCGAATCCTTGCCGAACTGGGTGATCTCATCGGATGCCTTGCCCCGCGCAAAAACGGGAATCTCATCCTCGGCCTGAGCGAAGTCGAAGGGCGTCTCCGCTTCGCTGACTTGAATCCTGACTCTGTCCAATTAACAGTTCTCGCATCTTTGGGTTTTGAACTGCCCACCAACCGCCTCAATGACGGCAAATGTGACCCCGCTGGTCGCTTCCTCGCCGGCACAATGGACATGAACGAGAAAGACCCTTCTGGCGCATTGTATTCATTTGACGGAAAACAAGCAACGTGCCTGCTTGATGGAATCACCCTCTCCAACGGACTCGCGTGGAGCGTTGACCACAAAACCTTTTATTACATAGATACCCCAACCCGCGTAGTCAAAGCCTTTGACTACGACATAACCACAGGAAAAATCGCAAATCCGCGCGTGGCGATTTATGTCCCCGAATCCCTCGGCTGGCCCGACGGCATGACCTCCGATACCGACGGCAATTTGTGGATCGCCATCTGGGGCGGCGCGCAAGTCACAAAGTGGAATCCCAACAATGGGAAACTGCTTGAGCAAATCGCTGTACCAGCCCTGCACACGTCATCCTGCGTCTTTGGCGGCAGAGACATGAACGAGTTATACGTCACATCCGCGCGAAAAAATATGAGCGAAGCCAACCTGAAAAAATACCCGCTCTCTGGCGGGTTGTTCAAAGTGGTTACAAAAATAACTGGTATGCCAACGTTTGAATTTGGATAATGCCGTGGCGCAGTAGGGGCGCAGCAATGCTGCGCCCCTACTGCATTTATTTCCACAAATTTTTCGTCAACGCCACAACATTCTTTTGCTGTTCGTCAGACAAATCCGCAAACGGGGAATTTGTCAAAACCGTGTCACGGTTCTCCACGACCAGTACACGCGCATCTTCGCTGAAAGTATGCGAGTGCCACACGCCTTTCTTCACGTTATACAACTTATACAATTCCATATCCACCGCGTGGACTTTCGTCACGCGTTCATCCCCTTCGCCGAGAAATAAAATACAACGGCCTGTCAACAGTACAAAGACTTCGTCTGTCTCGGTGTGCTTTTGCATACGATTGATCTTCTCAGGCAGGTAATCTGCTGTGAAGTTTATCAGCGCCACGCGCCATGTTTGATAGTCGATCAGCGGCTTGTAATCCGGCTCGTTGTGCTCGCGGATTTCGATCAGGGATTCGGAAATTGTTGCCATGTATATTTTCTCCAGGTATTATTTTCAGGTTCTCACTTGTCATGCGGAGCAAAGCGATCCTTCGCTCCACTCAGGGAAGCACAATCAGGTGATTAAGATATATTTTTTGAATATTATAAACTTAGCTTTTCCCCATTTTCCCTCAGCCACTTCCTTTGTTTTTTATACTCAGGATAAATAGACTCGACCACTTTCCAGAATTTACTGGAATGATCCTTCACGCGCAAGTGCGCGAGTTCATGCACGACCACGTAATCGATCACATCCAGCGGAGCCATGACCAGCCGCCAGGTGAAATTCAGGGTGCCTTTTGAACTGCATGATCCCCAGCGTGTTTTCGCAGAGGATATCTTTACCTGTTTGGGTGCGAAATTATTTTGTTGAGCATATTGTTTGACTCGCTCAGAGATAACTTCAAGCGCGCGCGCTTTGTACCAGCGCGTGAAGACCTGCTCCCCTTTTGTCTGCGCGGCGCGGCTGAGGATGAATCCGCTGTCAAAGTGAAGCAAAGGCTTTTGTAACCCGACCAGTTTCAGGCCAAAGGAAGAACCGAGGAAGAGGAATTTTTCGTCGTCTGTATATTGCTTCTCCAAAGCCGGCTCGATAAATTTTATCTTTTGGCGTGTACGCGTGATCCAATCCTCTTTTTGCTGAATGAAGGTTTCGATTGCGGCATGTGGGGCGCGCATGGGAGCGCGGACAGTGAACGAACCGTCGCGCTCGATGATGAGGGCGATGGTTCTGCGTTTACTGCGGATGAGTTTATCAATTTTGATTTGCATAAAATAAAACCGCCTTTGGGCGGTTATGAAATTAACAGCGAAAGTTTTGTCCACAACGGGGGACCAAGAATCAACAGCCCAATTAAGATGGCGGCTAACGCGGCAACCAAGACCGCCGCCGCGCCCACATCCTTGCTGATCTTTGCCAGCGGATGAATTTCAGGACTGGCAAGATCAACGATCGTTTCAATGGCTGTGTTTATAAATTCGGCAGAAAATACCACTGCGGTGGTCAGGATCAACACTGCCCAATCACGCGCAGGCAGGTGCAGCCAAACTCCTAAAAGAAATACAACCGTGGCTATCGTGCTATGAATCCACGCGTTTGCCTGCGTGCGCAAAACATAATGCCAGCCTCGAAACGCGTGTCCAAACGATACGACCCTCGAAGAAAAAAAAGATTTCATTACGCTACGCGTCCTGCACTTTGACGTGGGAAAGCCCGAGCCCTGACATCACCTCAGCCTGGGCTTTCCACATGCTGGCTTTCTCCTGCGCCCCGGCATGGTCGTGACCCAGCAAATGTAATGTGCCATGCACGACCAGCAACTGCACTTCATCCTCAACAGAATGACCGGCGGCTTGAGCTTGTTGCGTTGCGCGCGGGATCGAGATGAGAATATCTCCCAGATAGGTTGTACCTGTTTCAGGGTCTGATTCAGCGGCGGGGAAGGAGAGCACATCCGTCGGCGCGTCTATGCCGAGGTACTCGCGATTCAACTCTTGCAGTTGTGCATCATCTGTCAGGACGATGGTCATGTCTACGCTGGCAAGCGCAAATTCAAAGCCGTCGCCGAGCGGGGTCGAAGTATCCAGTGTGAGGCGGGCGGCGCGCTCAAGCAGAGCGGTATCTGAAAAATCCTGTTTTAATTCAATGTAGATCATTTTCTTCCTTCACGTGAACCAAAGTTGTATCCTGGTCGGCGACTTTTGCATTGGGATATTGAATACGCGGGTGATACGTGCCGCGCAAAGTGGTGACAAATGATTCAGTAATCAGACTCAGGTCACGGAGGGTCAGAAGCGTATCATCCAGTTGACCATATTTTTGCACAGTTTCGATCACACTGCGCACAAGCGCGCGCAAGCCATCATCATCGGTGGGACGTTCGGCACGGGCGCGGGCTTCGCTGGCATCTGCAAGCATCAGCAAGGCGGTTTCGCGTGAACTCGGACGTGGACCGGGGTAACGGAATTTTTCAATATCCACCTGGGTTGCATCGCCATTTGCCGCATTCATTGCCTGAGTATATTGATAGCGTGTGATTAGGGTGCCATGGTGTTCTAGGATGAAATCCTGCAAGCGGCCCGGTAGACGATACTTCCTTGCCAGTTGAACACCGTCGGTAATATGGCGGATAATGGTGGCGGCTGATTCTTCGGGCGCAATATCCTGATGTGTATTCACATTGCCAGGGACTTGATTTTCAATGAAAAAAACGGGGTTGAGGGCTTTTCCAATATCATGGAATTGCGCGCCAACGCGCGTGAGCAATGGGTCAGCGCCGATCTTTTCGGCGGCTTGTTCCGCAAGGTTGGCAACCTGCAAACTATGTTGATATGTGCCGGGCGCGTTGCGAAGCAGGAATTGCAGGAGCGGGAAATCGGGGCGCGAAATATCAAGCAGTTGAAATGCGGTTGTCAACCCAAGAGTCTGCGCCAGAAGGTATTGAAGTAGAAGTGTAATGCTGGCGGCGGAGAATCCTGCAAAGAGGACAACCAGAACAAATTGAACAATGCCGAGCCAGTCAGGCGTGAAGAATGGCAGGCGATACGCCATCAGCACAACAAACCCTGAAAGCGAGACGGCAATGCCTGCCCGCACAAATCCCCAGAAACGACGCACAGGTCCGAGCACAAGCAAGCCGATCAGCGATGAAAGTAAATAATATAGGGTAAGGTCAAGTGTGTTCGAGAGTCCATAGGAAGCCAGAAGACAAAGCGGAATGGCGATCACCAGTCCTGTTTCAAGCCCAAACAAGGCGGTGATCAATAATCCCGCGGCTTGCAATGGATAGCCATACGGCGCAAGCGTGCGATTGGCGAACAAGCGCGCGCCAAGCAAAAAAACAATGAAAATGATCGCTATCACCAAAATACTGCGCGGATCGTTGATGACCGCCGAGCGTTTGCGGCGGTAGAAATAAAGCGGCACAAGGACGGCAGAAAGTACGATGATGGCGGCCGCGCCGATCATATCCTCCCAGCGCTGACCGGGGCGGATCATGCCGAGCTGCTGAAAGGCTTCCATGTCTGCGGGGGTGATGATCTCTCCCGCCGGCGCAATGGTCTCGCCGGTTTTGTAGGTCCGCACAATCGGCTTCACGGCATCCCGCGCAGACTGGCGCGCGGCAGTAGTTAACTCTTCGCTATAAAAACTGTTCGGCACGACAAAGGCAGTCACCAGTTCTGATACGAGCATAGACTGTTGTTCGTTAAACGTGAGGCTGACAAAAGCAGAAACACCGGACTGGGCAGTTTCCACTTTATCTTCATAGATCGCGCGGCGCATGACCTGTTCCAAAACCCGCAGGGATTCAGACTGCACGGCATCCCAGCGCGAGTCAGAAATACTGATCACGTAATCAATCGTCTCCAATCGCAAGCGGACATCGCTCAACGCAACAAGTTTTGACTTTTTGTCCTCGGTTGTCAATTCAAAATTTGCGCGCATAGACGTAATATATTGCATGGCAGTACGCAGCCGTTCGATCTGCTGACGCGCAATGGCGGGGTCTGGAGCGGTGTACACGGACTGCACTGCGCCCTCTGCGGCTTTCCGCGCCTCCTCGGTACGGACATCGCTGACATATTCAATATCACGCGGAGACTGCATGGTGATCTGTAGCACGCCTCCAACGTCCAACGCCTGCGTGGTCGGACGCAGGGCAATGGGCATGGTCAGCGCGACAAAAGATACAAGGCTGACCGCAACGATCAAACTGATCTGTAAAATTCGAATGCGAGTGGAAACAGGGGTGCGTGCAGGCATAAAACTTATTCGTAATAACAGGTGACAGTCACCTGGAATAAATAAGTGACTGTCACCGAAAAGATCATTTGGTCAGTAATTCTTTTACAGCGGAACTGATCATGTCGTTCGGGGCGCGCCCCGCTACTTTGGGCATGACAATCTTCATCACCTTGCCCATGTCGCTTGGCGCGGATGCGCCCGTCTCGACAATGGCGGCTTGCACCAGCGCGCGCAATTCTTCGGCGGGCATGGCTTGAGGCAGAAACACCTCCAATACTTTGATCTCCGCTTCGTTCTCTTCGATCAGGTCATCGCGATTGGCTTTCTTGGCTTCTTCAATCGCTTCGCGGCGGTTCTTGATCTCTTTCTGGATCAATGCCACCACTGTCAGATCGTCAATCGCAATCCGCTTATCCACTTCGACCTGTTTCACAGCCGCAAGCACCATACGCAACGTGCGCTTGCGGACTTCGTCGCCACTTCGCATGGCATCTTTTACCGATTCATTAAGTTGAATTTTTATATCCATAATTTGATTATACCCTTTCATTATTTGGATGAACTGCCCGCTTCTTTTTTTGACCGTTTGTCTGGTTCAACATCCCAGGCATTTTTAACCCTGATGTTATGCCGGAAAATCCACAAACTTCGTAAACATTTCAGGAGTAACAATCCTCTCCAGAATTTCGAACTCATATTGCGTACGTTTGACAGCGGCAGCGCGCGCGTACGCAAAGCGCGGACCCTGTTTGGGCGAGTCCAAATTCATTTTTCCGTGCGAGTCGTTCGGCAGAAGGACGAGTGAAAATTTACGAAGAAATGGGACAAAGTACAACACGTCCATCGGCAGGTAGATTTTGCCGGAATGAATCTTCGGGCTTTGGATCAAGTCCATTTGAACAGGGTCAACTTCGGGCGGGGCGGGCGGCGTGCCGTTATGTTGGTCAAGCCACATTGGGATGTAATTCGTATGGGCGTAGAAATCCTGCGCGGTGTGAGTCAATCTGCCAAAGGCGATCCAGGCAGAAAGCACACCGGGCGAAAGCAGGGCGGCAAGCACAAATCCGCGCTGTTCGTTGATATAACGATGACCTTCATCAATGGCGTTGTTGTCAAAGTGAAATTCGTTATGACCGATCTGCCCGGACAGCGCATCCTGCTTACGGTTGGCAGCGACGATGATCTCAAGCGCGCGCGGACTTACTCGGCCACTTAAAGTTTCGCGGGTCATTTCTTCGTGAATAGGGATAAGCATTTCAAAATTATAAGCGAGGGGTCTACAAAATGGTTATAATGCTGCCCATGACTTTTTATACCGCAAAAGGCGACGACGGCACAACAGGCTTGCTCGGCGAGGGTCGCGTCCCAAAATATCATGTCCGTATGGAAGCGATCGGCGCATTGGATGAGGCGTCTGCCGCGCTGGGATTGGCGCGCGCGCAATGCAGCGCCCCGCAAACCGCACCAATATTGCTTGCAACACAACGCGATCTTTACAAGTTGATGGCTGAGGTTGCCGCCACGCCAGAGAACGCGCAGCATTTTCACTTCATTGACGAAGTGCGCGTGAAATGGTTGGAAGAACAAACAGATGGATTAAGCGCAATCGTTGAGATGCCCAAGGAATTTATTTTGCCGGGGGATACGCTCGGCGGGGCAGCACTTTCGCTGGCACGCGCCATTGTCCGCAGGGCGGAACGCTGCGTGGTGAGTCTCTTCGATGAAGAGGAAGTGGTCAACCCGGATTTACAGCGCTATCTGAACCGACTCTCCTCTTTGTGTTTTGTGCTTGAACTGCTTGAGAATCAGAACGCGGGAAAGAAAACGACGCTGGCGAAGCCATAGGCATATTTTTTCGTCCTCCCGAAAAAACGTCGGGACAATGTGAGCGTAGTCGAAGGACATTTTCAAAGAAGTTTCAACCAGTTCCAATAAGACATCTTGCATAAATTCACGTCCTTCGACTGCGCCGCAAAGAACACGGCTCCGCTCAGGACGTAGACCATATCAAAGGTAAATACATGACAGGCACATTCATTAACGTCGCCGCCATTCTCATCGGCGGGACAATCGGTTTATTATTTGGTTCGCGTATTCCAGAAAGATTCAAAAACACGGTCATCGCTGGCATGGGACTTTTCACCGCCGCCCTGGGTCTGCAGATGTTCTTCAAAAGCGAAAATTCATTGATCGTGCTTGGCGCATTGATCATCGGCGCGCTGCTTGGCGAATGGATCGGGATTGAAGATGGCTTGCAAGCCTTTGGTCAAATTCTGGAAAAACGCTTCTCGCGCGACACAGAGTCTGGCGCCAGTTCCAAATTTGTGCGCGGTTTTATGGTTTCCTCCCTGCTCTTTTGCATTGGTCCCATCGCGATCCTCGGCTCCATTCAAGACGGACTGACAGGCGATTATAAATTGCTGGCTGTGAAATCCACATTGGATGGGTTTGCATCCATCGCGTTCGCATCCACGCTGGGAGTGGGCGTACTATTCGCATCACTTCCCATCCTCATCTATCAAGGCGGAGTCAGCCTGCTGGCGCATCAACTCAACGCAATTGTGACCGATCCGATGATGGCTGAAATGACCGCCACAGGCGGCGTAATCCTGATGGGAGTCGCATTCAGCAATCTACTGGAGATCAAAAAGATGCGTGTGGGGAATTTCCTGCCTGCGCTGATAATTGCTCCGTTGATCGTGTGGGTCTTAAGTTTGTTCGGGATTTAAAGCGAAAAGGTCTGGTACCAGGTACCAGACCTTTTTTTGTGACCCCGGGGGGGCTCGAACCCTCAACAAATTGCTTAAGAGGCAACTGCTCTGCCATTGAGCTACGGGGCCGTTATTCTTCGCGGACGGTATTATACCGCAAAGGAAATGAGTGTCAATAATTTTTCTGGGCAAGGAATAGCCCGAATCAAAAGGACAGGCAATTGCCTGTCCTTTCTTCTTACATTTCAATCCAGGAGGAGAGAGGAAATTATTGAGGCGGCAGGAGGACTGCGTCAATTACATGGATTACACCGTTGGAGGCTTCGACATCGGTGATGATGACTTGCACCGTATCGTTTAGGAAGACCTTTCCATCCTTGACGGTAATGGTGACCTCCTTGCCGAGCACGGTGGTGGCGCTAGTAAGCGTGACCACATCAGCAGCCATAACCTTGCCCGAGACGACGTGATAAAGCAGGATGTCAGTCAACTTCTGTTTGTTTTCGGGCTTGAGCAGTGTATCCAGGGTGCCAGCGGGTAAGGCAGCGAAGGCATCGTCAGTGGGAGCAAAGACCGTAAAGGGACCTTCACCGCTCAATGTTTCAGCAAGTCCGGCAGCGGTCACAGCAGCGACGAGGGTTTTGAAACGACCATCAGCAACAGCAACATCGACAATGGTATTCTTTGTTTCCATCATGGCATCCTCTGAAGGAGGAAGAAGCACAGAGTCGATCACGTGGATAACACCATTGGAAGTCTCAATATCAGTGATGATGACTTTCGCTTCGTTGACGTAGACATTGCCCATGTCAACCTTGATTGTTACATCCTTGCCAAGCACGGTCTTGGCGCTGGTAAGCTTGACCGCATCGGCAGCCATGACCTTGCCGGAAACCACATGGTAAAGCAGGATGTCGGTCAGTTTCTGCTTGTTTTCGGGCTTGAGCAATTCGTCCAGCGTACCAGCGGGTAAAGCGGCGAATGCGTCATCGGTGGGGGCAAAAACGGTAAACGGACCTTCGCCTTTGAGGGTATCCACCAAACCGGCGGCTTGGACTGCGGCAACCAGGGTTGTGAAGCGACCATCTGCAACAGCTGTGTCGACGATATCCTTGACCATCGGTTCAGGGGTGGCGGTGGGATCGGGCATTGCAGTCGGCTCAGGTTTCGGGGTGGGGGTGGCTGCAGGGGCGCAGGCTGCCATAACGAGGGAGGCAACTACCAGTAAGATTGCGAACATTGAAAAGCGTTTCATTTTTTTCTCCATTTCTTAAGTTGTTTGATTTGTTTATTCTTTGCACATATTTTGCACATATTTTGCAAATGTATTGTCAGTATTTTATCCGTATTGTCCAAGATGTCAATATACTAGAATATTCTCTAATAAAACACTTAATTTTGCCCTTGCTCATAAAATTGAATAGTAATCCCCATTTAACAAAAAAGGGACGGCTATTTTTGCCGTCCCGTAATTCAATCAATGCCGATCAATTTCTAAAATAATCTCAACACCGCTGTGCTTGCCAGCAAGAACAACCACTGTGGGACAAAACTCAGTGCAACAGTGGCTATGGCTGTGATAGCGGTAGTAAAGTCCAGCCAGGGTTCGCGTTCGATAGTGGGATCGCCTTCGCGCATATACATGTTGACCACGACACGCAGATAATAATATGCAGAGACCAATGATGTGAGCACACCAAGAACGGCGAGACCCGGATATCCGCCTGCAATAACTGCGCGAAAGAGATAGAACTTGCCGACCATTCCCAACGTGGGCGGGAAGCCAATGAAGGAGAGCATGAACACGGTCATGGCGGCGGCGAGGGCGGGATATTTTTTAGCCAAGCCAGCATAATCTGCAATCTCAAGTCCCTTGCCTTCGGCTTTCTCAAGAGCAATGACAATTCCCCACGCGCCAAAGTTTGTTAGAACATAAGAGAAGAGATAAAACAAACCTGCCGCAATCGAAACAGGTATGACTTCTTTATTTCCATACGGGACAAAAGCCATCAGAATATAACCCGCGTGTGCAATACTCGAATACGCCAACATACGTTTGATATTGGTCTGTGAAATGGCGGTGATGTTGCCGACGATCATGGTCAAGGCGGCGAGCGCCCAGAGGATGTTGGTGAGGTCGGCGGAGAGAGTTGGGAAAGCAGTGGCAAAGACTCGCAGTAAGGCGGCAAAGCCAGCGATCTTCGCGCCAGATGACATGAACGCGGTCACAGCCGATGGTGAGCCTTGATATACGTCGGGAGTCCACATGTGGAAGGGAACGGCGGCAACCTTGAAGCCAAATCCCACAAGGAGTAGGGCAGCCCCGATGGTTAGTAACAGGCTCGGGGTTGAGTTTGATGCGGCGGTGAAGATTCCGCTCAGGGATGTGGTTCCAGTCGCCCCAAAGACCAGCGCAGTCCCGTAGACAATAAATCCAGTGGCGAATGCGCCGAGCAGGAAGTATTTCATCCCCGCTTCTTCGGATTGCAGGTTGGGGCGCGCAAATGCGGCAAGCACGTAGAGCGGAATGGACAGCAGTTCAAGCGCGAGGAAAACGATGATCAGGTCGGCGGCTTGTGTCATGAGCATCATGCCCGTGATGCTAAAAAGCATCAGCGCGTAATATTCGCCGCGTTCGATGCCCATGCGTCTGATGTAGCCGTAAGCGAGGGCGATACCAAGCAAACCGCTGACAAGGATGAGCGCACTCGTGAAGGTGGAGAAACCGTCAAGCGTCACCATGCCGTTGAAGCCTGTACCTTCGCGCCCGATCTGTGTAATGGTCAAGCCGAGCGTGACAGCCAGCCCCAACGCCGCGAGGAATGCTGTGATGCCTTTGCGGTCCTTCGGGATGAAGAGGTCAGCCAGCAAAAGCGCACACGCCCAGGCGATGAGAACGGTCAGCGGGAGGATGATGGAAAATTCTGTGAATTCAATTTGCATAAGACAATCTCAGTTGGCAGGCGGAATAAGCCAATTACCAATTACTAATAACCAATCAACAGTTTCTCAACGGCGGGAGCGATCAAGTTGAAGAAAGGCGCGGGATAGAGACCAATCCAGAACATGAGAACCAGCAGCGGGGCAACGGTGAGGATTTCGCGCCAGTTGAGGTCTTTGAGTTCGTGCTCTTTGGTGATTTCGCCAGCGGGTCCGAGGAACATCTTCTGAAACATGTAAAGGATATAGACCGCCGCCATGATGACGCCGAGAGCGGAGACGCCCGCAAACCACGGACTACCGATTGCCTTCGAGCCAAACGCGCCAAGCAAAATGGTGAACTCACCCACGAAGCCGTTGAGTCCAGGCAAACCCATGGATGAGAGCGAAGCGATGAGCATGATCGAGCCGAAGACGGGCATGATCTTCCACAGCCCGCCGTAGACTTTGAGTTCGCGAGTGTGAGTCTGCTCGTAAACCATGCCTATGAGAAGGAACAACGCGCCCGTGCTAAGTCCGTGGTTGACCATTTGCAGAATCGCGCCAGCCACGCCTTGCGCGTTGAGCGCGAACAAGCCGAGCATCACAAATCCGAGGTGACTGACGGAGGAGTACGCCACCAGCTTTTTGACATCCGCCTGAGCGTAGGAAACCGCCGCGCCGTAGATGATACCAATGGTCGCCAGAAGCGCAATCCACGGGGCGGCTTGGACAGTCGCTTCGGGGAAAAGCGGAATGTTGAAACGCAGGAAGCCGTAAGTTCCCATCTTGAGCAGAACACCCGCAAGAATGACCGAACCCGCAGTCGGCGCTTGGACATGAGCGTCGGGCAGCCACGAATGTAATGGCCACATCGGCACTTTGATGGCGAAGGCAGCCGCAAATGCAATGAAGAGCCACATTTGTGTAGTTGCAGGAATACCACCCTGCGCGATCAACTCGGGCAATGAGAAGGTTTTGCCCTGATTACCCAGCCAGATAATGGCAAGCAGCATCAAAATGGAGCCAGCCATGGTGTAAAGGAAGAACTTGACTGCCGCATAAATACGGCGCGGACCACCCCACAAGCCGATCAGGAAATACATCGGAACGAGGGTGAATTCCCAGAAGATGTAAAACAGGAACAAATCCTGCGCGAGGAAGACGCCCATCATGCCGACTTCCAAGAGAAGGAAGAAGACCATGAAATCCTTGACGCGGTCTTCGATGGCTGTCCACGTGGAAAGAATGGAGATGGGTGTCAGGAGGGCGGTGAGCAAGACCAGTAAAATGCTCAGTCCATCCACTGCAAGATAATAATAAATATTCCATCCCGCCACATTAATCCACGAGTATTTGGCTTCCAGTTGCAAGTCGGGGTTGGATGCGGTGAATAGTGAAAGCACCCAAAGCGAAAGTCCAAACGTGACCAAAGTTGTGACCATCGCAACCCAGCGAATGGCATCCTTTGCCTCGGAATTCATAAAGAGAATCACAAGCACGCCCACAAGCGGGAAGAAGGTCAGAAGAGTAAGAGGTTGTAAAAGAAATTCCATGTTCCGTCCTTACGTTTGAAGGTTTACAGGTTGGAAAGTTGGAAGGTTTAAACCTGTAACCTGCAACCTTCAAACCTGCAACTATTTAAAGATGAGATATCCTAAAATCAAAACCACGCCCAACATCACAGCCAGCGCGTACGAGCGCACAAAACCGTTCTGCAGCTTGCGGACGTTTTCAGAAATCCATTGCGTGGCGGTGCCAAGCCAGTTAGCGAAAGCGTCAATGCCTTTTTGGTCGGCATAATGGTCGAGAGCAACTTCACTCAGCCAGTTATAAGTTCTCAGAATAACCGTATCATGCACAAAGTCGTGCCAGAAACGCCAGTCAATTACATCCGCGAGAAATTGCGATAACTTTTTGAATGGGTTGATGATGACCGCAAAATATCCTTCATCCACAAACCATTTGTTTTCCATTCCTGTGAACACAAAACCAAGCGGCTTCTTGAGCGGATCAACCTGCCCAGCCTTGAGCGGCTCCCGTCCGTAGATCAGCCATGAGATGAGAATCGCGGTCAACGCCAGACCAAAGGAAATACCAGCAACCATTGGATTCAGCGGAAGTGATTCGACTTCACCGAGCGTATATCCCAGCCAATAACCGAGATTGTGGAAGCCTTCGAATGGGAGATTCAACGCGCCACCCGCCACCGATAAGCCTGCCAGCACGACGAGGGGCAGGGTCATCACCCTTGGGCTTTCTTCTGCATGCGTGGCGGCAGCGGTGCGAGACTCGCCGAAGAAGACCATCCAGATTTGACGTCCCATGTAAAAAGCAGTGAAGAAGGCGGCGATGGTCAACAGCCAGTAAATGCTTGTGAAATGTAGGCTGGCGTCAAGAAGAATTTCATCCTTTGACCAGAAACCCGCGAATGGAAAAATACCTGCGAGTGCAAGCGTGCCAACGATATAAAGCCAGAAGGTCACAGGCATGGTCTTGCGAAGTCCGCCCATGTTACGCATATCGCCCGGGTCAAATACTTCGTCGCCATTCTCTTCGTGACCATGATTTTTCACTTCTTTCTTTTTACTTTTTACTTTTTCTTGATGAGCATGTTCTGCTTGATGATGTCCACGTTCAAGCCCGAGAATGACAGAACCTGCCGAAAGGAAGAGCAAAGCCTTGAAGAAAGCGTGCGTGATGAGGTGGAACATCCCCGCTGTGTATGCGCCCATTCCAACTGCGGCAACCATGAATCCGAGTTGTGAAATGGTGGAGTACGCCAAAACTTTTTTGATGTCGTATTGACCGACAGCAATGGTCGCGGCGAATAGCGCGGTGATCGCGCCTGTCAGTGCCACGATATGTTGTGCCTGCGGAACAAGTGTATAAAGCGGAGCCGAGCGCGTGATGAGATACACACCCGCGGTCACCATCGTCGCGGCATGGATCAACGCTGAGACAGGCGTTGGACCCGCCATCGCATCTGGCAGCCAGATGTAAAGCGGAATCTGCGCGGACTTGCCAGCCACGCCGATCAACATAAATAAAGTAATCGCCACAATCACCCACGGAGCGGACTGTGCAACTGCGGGCGCGGCTTTGAAGACCTCGTCAAATTGGAAGGAACCGAGATACCAAAACATCAGGAAGCCTGCGATCAGGAAACCGAAGTCACCGATGCGGTTGACAATAAAAGCTTTTTTGGCGGCATCAGAATTCGCCCACGACGGACGCCCAAGCGTATCCATTTCGTACCAGAAGCCGATCAGCAGGAAGGAGCAAAGTCCCACGCCTTCCCAGCCGACGAAGAGCATCATGTACGAGTCGCCACTGACCAGGATCATCATCGCCGCGATGAACAGGTTCAGGAAGATAAAGAAACGAGAAAAACGTCCTTCGTCATGCTTGAAGCGCACATCCTCATGCATGTATCCGATGGCGTAGATGTGGATGAGTGTGCCGACGCCTGAGACGACTAGCATCATCGTGGTTGAGAGCGAGTCAATGCGGAATGTCCAATCGAGGTTGAGCGTGCCGATGTGGATCCACTCCGCCAGACGCCAGCGCATCATTTCGCCATGATTGATCAAGACTGAATACGCCAGCAGGATTGAAACGACAAACGCCGCTCCCGATGCCAGGCTTGCCACGGTGCCGATCATGTTCTCGCTAAACTTAAACCGCTTACTGAAGAGCAAGTTGATCAGCAAGCCTGTCAGCGGCGCAAAGACCAGCCACGGGGCGAGGGAATAAATGGGTTCTAAATGCATAAGTTCTCCGTAATTCGTAATTGGTAATTGGTGATTACAATTTACCAATCACAATTACTTTTTACCTTTATCCCTTCAAAGAATTCATCTCATCAATATTGATGTTCTTCTTGGTCTTGAAAATTTCAACGATCAACGCCAGACCCACAGCCACTTCCGCGGCGGCGACAGCGATGACGAAAAACACAAATATCTGCCCTGTATAGAATGGCTTTCCGCTCGTGATTTCCCACGAACGCCCAAAGGCAACGAAGGCAAGGTTGGCTGCGTTGAGCATTAACTCGATGGACATGAAAATGATCAACGGGTTGCGGCGGATAAGCACGCCCATCGCGCCGATGGTGAACAGGATTGCCGAAAGGATGATGTAGTAGTTGATTGAAATCATGGGGGTCAAAAGGGTAATTGGAGATTGGTAATTGGTAATTACTATTTACCAATTACTAATTACTCACTTACGCCTTGCCTCCTTTTTCTTTCTTGGCTAAGACAATCGCGCCCACCATTGCAACCAACAGCAAAATGGACGTGATCTCAAACGGCAAAAGGAACTTATTGAACAATGTCATCGCCATATCGCGCAGACTGTCCATTGAGTTTGCCGCAACTCCAGGCGCAGTAATGACTGTATCAAGTTTGGCACGAGCAAAGATCAAATAGACCGATTCCACAACAAGAGTCACCGCCAGAATGAAAGCCAGCGGTCTCTGCCACGGCATCGCTGAAGGCAATGGGATCATGCTTTCTGCGCCGAGCAACATGATGACGAAGAGGAACAAGACCATGATCGCGCCCGCATATACGGTGATCTGCGACATGGCAATGAACGGCGCGCCGAGCATCAAGTAGAACACAGCCACTGTCACAAAATTTAGCACGAGGAACAATGCCGAGTAGATCGCGTTACGGCTAAACGCCATACCAAGCGCACTTGAAATGGCAACAAGGGAAAGAACGAGGAAGACAATTAGTTCAGAAGTCATAGGCTTTTGGGTAAATGGTAATTGGTAATTAGAGATTGGCGGTTGGTAATTACCAATTACTAATCTCTAATCACTAGGATTTTTCATCTCAGGCACCGAGCGTGTGAACTCACCTGCATCCACTTTGCGCGGAGTGAGCATATCCGCAGTTGCGACAGGTTCAAGCAGAAAATCCTTGGTGTAGATCGCGTCGCGCCGGTCTGTGAAGGAGAGTTCGTAGTTATCGCCGAGGACAATTGCTTCGGTCGGACAGGCATCTTCGCAGAAGCCGCAATAGATACAGCGCAGCATATTGATCTCGTAGGTGGAAGCATACCGCTGTCCGGGCGAGAAGCGCTTTTCGTCTGTGTTCTCAGAGGACTCGACGAAGATCGCATCCGAAGGACAAGCTGCCGCACAGAGCGAACACCCAATACATTTTTCGAGTCCATTTTCGTAACGCTTCAATACATGCCGACCGCGAAAGCGCGGATGGACGGTCCGCTTTTCTTCGGGATATTGAACGGTGACTGTCTTCTCGAATAAAAATGAACGCAGCGTTTCAGCGAGTCCACGCCCAAGCTCAATAACGGGTTCAAACACGCCCATGGGATTTTCTCCTCAAGTCACGATAAATAAACACCACCGCAATCAGGGCACAAATAATGGAAAGCACGGGGATGCCATAGATATAAAGTTGATTATTAAGTTCCTGCGCCAGCAAAATGCCCGCGGCAGTGATAAACGCCGTAATAAAGGAAAGCGGCAGAAGCACCTTCCAGCCAAACGACATCAAACGGTCGTAGCGGATGCGCGGCCAGGTGGCGCGGATCCAGATCATACCGAACAACAGGACGATCACTTTCAACAACAGGTAAACGGGACCGAGGAACCAATTGTGATCCACGCTCAGGAAGGTATCTTTCAAAAACCAAATCTCACGGTAGCCGCCGAAGAACAACGTTGCCGCGATCATCGAGATGAC